>Ga0272441_10002844_pt1 | contig 34323 bp, 28 predicted proteins | sample SSMProp6N_FD_193582 | JGI IMG/M metagenome (GOLD analysis project Ga0272441, IMG submission 193582) | Marine sediment archaeal communities from Little Sippewissett salt marsh, Falmouth, MA, United States - SSM-Prop-6N | ecosystem: Environmental > Aquatic > Marine > Wetlands > Sediment ... | reverse complement strand
GTCTTCTTGGCGGGCGATGGGCGGGGGCGGGGCTGGACTCGGGGGGCGGGGGGTGTATGATCGGGGGCCGGAGGTGGCCGTGAGCGACCAGAGGAAGGAGCTGCCGGCGGGGTCGCTCGCGAGGCGCTACCACGACGGCTCGCGCTCCGGGCGGCTGAAGTCCCTGGGCTGCATCGCGGCCATCTTCGTGCTGGTGGGGTTCATATTCGTGGTCCTCCTGGCTATCGCGCCCGGCGGCGGGCCGGCGGCGGTCGTCGTCGCCCTGCTCGTCCTCCTGGCGGGGGGAGCACTGGGGCTGGCCGTCGCGCTGAAGACGTTGTTCGCGATAGTGAAGGGCCTGAGGGGCGAGCGCTTTTCGCTCCGCACGCTCATCATCTTCCAGCTTCTCGTCGGCTGCGCCGTGGCGGCCTGGATATACCGCGCGCCCTGGCGCATTGAGAGGAAGCTCCCCGACCAGAAGGGGAGTTGCCGCTTCGCGGTGCTCTCGCGCGACGCGCGCTTCGTCGCCACTTGCCACGGGGAGGGGCGCGGACGGTCGGGCACGGTGGCCGTCTGGGACGCGCGGACGGCGAAGATCATCGGCGCGCTCCCCGGGTCCGCCGTGGGGGCTGAGTTCTCGCCCGACGGCTCGCTCCTCGCGGCTTGGGTCGACGGGACTCCGGCCGTCCGGCTCTACCGGGTGACGCGCGAGGGCGTGGAAGCAGCGGGGGAGCTCCGGACCCGCGGGAAGGCCGTCTCCGGGCTTGCCTTCTCGGCCGACGGCGCGAAGGTTGTGACCTTCACGGACGGGCAGGCTCTGCAGGTCTGGGACACGGGCACCCTCGAGTGCCTGGAGGCGCCGGAGTCTGGGCGCTACCCGGTGGAGCAGGCCGTCGTCTCGCCGAACTGGAAGCACGTCGCGGCCGCCACGCGGGGCCGGATGCTCTGGCTATGGGACTTCGAGACGGGGGCGGACCTGGACAAGGTGCGGTGCCAGGCGGCGCCGGAGGACTTCTCCCCCGACGGGGGGCTGCTCGTGGCGAAGGCACACGGCTACCGCGGCGAGGGGATCAAGCTCTTCCGCGTTGGCTCAGGCGGCCTGAAGGACCTCAACCTGCGGCTGCAGGAGCTGGACCTGGGCTACGTCACGAGCGACTGGGCGGGCTCGCCCCGCTTCGCCGCGGGCGGCGCGCGCATCTTCACCGGCGGGCCCTCGGGGGTCTACATCTGGGAGACGAGGACGGGCGGCTTCGTCCACCGGATACGCGTCGGGGCGCGGCGCTTCTCGCCGTCGGCCGACGGCGAGCGCCTGCTGGTGGTGGGCTTCGGCGGCTCCGTCTGCATCTGGCGCCGCCACCACTGGGAGCACATATGGGGGGCGGTTCTCAGGCGCGAGGCGCTGGGGGTGCTCCTCTTCATGGTGCTCCTCGTCTGGAGCTTCCGCAGCGATTCCAGGACCTACTGGCAGAAGGCGCGCGAGGCGGGCGCGAAGCACGCCGAGGAGCGGCTGCGCTCAAAGGTCCAGAAGAGGTCCGCCCCGGTCGAGACCGAGACGGCCGAGGACGCTCCGTCCGAAAGCGGCGCCGGGAGCGGCGAGGCCGGCGGCCCGGAGGAGAACGCCCCGCCAGGGCCTTGACTGCAGGGCGTTCCGGGGGTAGATTCAGTGTACAGCGGCTGCATCCCGTATGTACAGGAGCGTCGCAGGCGGCCCTCCAGGGGTTCAGTGCGGCCCTCAGGGGGGATGGCGCGGCGTTTGCATGCGTCTCGGGGGAGGAGTGCGCGGCCGTGAGCGAGGCGACGGAGACGCTTATGAGGGTGCTGGGGCGCATCCGCTCGCGGATGCGGCTGCAGCGTGCGGTGGACTGCGCCGTCGGGCTCTCGTTCGCGGGGGCGCTCGCGGCGGCGGCGGCGGCGGCGGTCTTCAGGGCGCAGGGCGAGTGGTGGTGGCTCGCGGCCGGGGCGGCGGTGCTGCTCGTGAGCGCCCTCGCCGGCGCGGCGGCCGGGTACGCGAGGCGGCCCGCTCTCGTCGCGGCGGCGCTGGCGGCGGACGAGCGCCTGGGGCTGGCCGAGCGGCTCTGCACGATGGTCGACGCCGCCGAGCGCGGCCTGGAGGGCGAGCTGGTCGAGGCGCAGCGCCGCGACGCCGAGCGCTCGGCCGCGGGGCGCGACTTCTCGGTGGTGAGGCCGGTGGAGCTGCCCGAGCGCGCGCGCTACGTGGCCGTCGTGCTGGTGGTGGCCTTCGGCATCGCGGCGATGCCCGCCGAGAGCCGCGGGCCGGAGAACTGGACGAGCGCCGTCCGCCGGGCGATGTCGGCGGCGGCGGGAACGATGACGGGCGCGGCGGAGGAGTTCTCGGCTGCGGGGCTCGACCCCGAGGACCTGGAGCTGCTCGGCGAGATACGCGAGGCGGCGGAGAAGCTCGGCGCGGAGCCTTCGTCGAAGGAGGCGGCCGAGGGGATCCGGCGGCTCGAGGAGCGCGTGACGGAACTCGTCCGCGAACGACAGGAGAAGCAGAGGCTGGAGAATCTCAGGCACGCCCTCGCCGAGGCGAGGGAGGCCCTGGAGGAGGCGGGCGGCGAGGACGCAGCCGCGTCGTCGGGCCGGGCGGGCGGGGAGCCCCCGCAGCCCCCGGATGCCCGCGCCGCGCGCCCTGCAGTCGGGGGGCTCTCGGCGGAGCGGGCGCTCGACGAGGGCAGCAGGCGCTACCCGGCGTACGCGCTCGTACTGAGGCGATACTTCTCGGCGACCGAGTGACTCGGCCGGCGGCTCTGGAGGAAATGCCATGAAGCGTGGAATCATTCTCGCGGTGCTGGCGGCGGCCTTCGTCTCGTCGCAGGCGCTCGCGATCGGCGTGATGGGCGGCGGAGGCGGCGGCAGGCGCGAGCCGAGGGTGCCGGGCATCGACGACACCCCGCCGATCCAGTGGCGCGATACTTACGCCGAGGCGCTCGCCGAGGCGAAGAAGAAGGGCCGCCCGCTCCTCATCTTCTTCCACGAGGCGAACAAGGGCGCGCGGATGACCGAGATGGGCACCTTCGACGACAGCCGCGTCAAGGAGCGCGCCGCGCGCTTCGTGCCCGTGCAGGTCGACGTTGTGCAGGAGGAGGATGTCGCCCGCAAGTACGCGCTGCAGATCAGCCAGGCGGTGGTCATCGCGAGCCCTGAGGAGAAGAAGCTCTCCGAGCTCCAGGGCAACCCCAACTTCGAGCTGGTCGCCAAGGCGATGGACGAGGCGATAAAGGTCATGGGCAACCCGCCCACCGACGCGGAGATCGCCCAGATGGCGGCGCGCCTTGACGCCGCGCAGAAGGCCTTCGACTCGAAGCGCTACTCCTCGGCGCACATCTACCTGAAGCCCCTCGTGAAGAGCAAGGCGAAGTGCGGGGTGATCGCCCAGGCGAAGGAGCTCGCCGGGAAGATCGCAACCGCTGGCTCCGAGCGCCTCGCCGCCGCGAAGGCCCTGTACGACGCCAAGAAGCACGACGAGGCGAAGGCGGAGTGCCGGAAGATCGCCCGCGAATTCCGGGGCCTCGAGATCGAGAAGCAGGCGGTGGCGCTCCGCAAGACGATCGAGAAGGACCCCGCCATAACGAAGGCCACGCGGACGGCGAGCAGCGAGAAGTCGGCCGCCGCCTTCCTCCGGGCCGCCCAGCGCTACGAGCGCTCGAAGAAGTACGCCGCCGCCATGTCGAGCTACGGGCGCGTCATCGGCCTCGGCGAGACGTCGTCGAAGGCGAAGGCGGAGGAGGCGCTCGCGCGGCTGAAGGCCGACCCCGCCGTCGCGAAGGCCGTCGCCGCCGCGAAGGCCGAGCGCGCGGCCCGCGGCCTCTGGAGCCGGGCGGGCTCGTGGATCGCGAGCGGCAAGATCGAGGAGGCCGAGAAGCTCCTGAAGGAGCTCGTCGAGAAGCACCCCGACTCGCCCTATGCCAAGAAGGCGAAGGCGAAGCTCAAGGAGCTGGCGCTGGACTGATCCCATTCGGAGGGAGCCGGGATGAAAGTGAAGATCGCGCTGGTCGTGGCGGCCGTGGTCGCCGTCGTGATTCTGGTGGTGGCTCTGTCGGGCACGAGGCAGACGGGGCCGGCGGCTCCGGAGGAGGCGTCTGGCCCGGAGGCCCGGCTCACGGCGGGTCAGTCCGGCAAGGCGGCCAGGGCCCGCGAGGCCGTCAAGAGAGGCGTCGAGTGGATGCTCGGCCAGCAGAAACCCGACGGCTCGTGGGGCAAGTACGACGCCAACGTGGGCCAGACGGCCCTGGTCGTCTGGGCGCTGGCGGCCAGCCCGCTGCAGCTCCGCGAGGCGAACTCGGCCGAGGTACAGAAGGCCGTCGGCTTCATGCTCAAGCACCGTCAGCCGGACGGGTCGATCGTCGTGAAGGGGCAGGGCCTCGAGAACTACAACACCTCGATGGCGGTGCTCGCGCTGGTCGCCCTCGAGAACCCGCGCCACCTGCAGGTCATCGAGAAGGCCAGGGACTACGTCGTCGGCATCCAGGTCACCGGCGTCGAGAGCGACCCGAAGTTCGGCGGCATCGGCTACGGCTCGCACAAGGAGCGTGGCCCCGACATGTCGAACACCTCCTTCGCCATCGAGGCCCTGCGCGCCGCCGGCCTCGCGGAGGACGACCCCGCCTTCAAGCGGGCGCTGGTATTCGTCAGGCGCTGCCAGAACCTCGGCGAGACGAACGACCAGCCCGCCGCGCAGGTCGCCACGGACCCAGAGAACAGGGGCGGCGGCGTCTACAGGCCGATGATCGGCGACGACGCCTCCAAGGCCGGCAAGCTCGAGAAGCGCGGCAAGGTCGGCTGGAAGAGCTACGGATCGATGACCTACGCCATGCTCATGGGCTTCATCTACTGCGGCGCGGCGATGGACTCGCCCGAGGTGAAGGGCGCCATGGAGTGGATCACCAACAACTACACGCTCGAAGAGAACCCCGGCATGAAGTCGCAGGGCCTCTACTACTACTACCACACCTTTGCGAAGGCGATGCGCGCCTCGGGGGTCTCCAAGATCAAGGACTCCGAGGGCGTCGAGCACGACTGGGCGGAGGAACTCGTCGCCAAGCTCGTCTCGCTCCAGAAGGAGGACGGGCGCTGGGAGAACTCAGCCTCGCGATGGTTCGAGGCCGACCCGACGCTCGTGAGCGCCTACACCATCCGGGCGCTGACGCTGGCCGTCGAGGAGATCGAGTCGAGGAAGTAGCCCCCGCGATCCCGCTACCGGAGAAGACGCCCCGGTGGAGACGCCGGGGCGTCTTCTTTGTGGGCGCGTGTGACCTCGGGCACGCAGCGGCAGTTACTGATTGCGGGAGGCCCGGATGAGGTCAGGGCGCGGCAGGCGCGGCATCACGCTGATCGAGGTCCTCGTGATTATCACGGCGGTGATCGTGCTGGCCGCCGTGCTTCTGCCGGCCCTGTCGAGATCCAACGAGAGCGCCAGGCGCGCCCAGTGCATGAGCAACCTCAAGCAGTTCGGCATGGCGCTCAACATGTACGCCCAGGACTTCGGCGAGTGCTTCCCCTCGACGGTGGGGTATAACGCCAAGGGCAAGCCGCCCATCAAGCTCAGGTCCGGCGACGGCCTCGCGGGGCTGACGCTGCTCCACACGCACAAGTACGTCGCGAGCGGCACGGCGACGTCCTACTCGGGCATCGAGATATTCCGCTGCCCGAGCGACGCGGATCTCGAGGTCGACCCGTCCGACAAGCGCCGGGGCGTCGCGGGCGCAGGATGCACGACCGCGAACACGTCATACGGCTACGACCCCCGCCACAAGACGACCCACCCCGCCGGCACGGCCGTCATGGCCGACCGGGGCGACCCGAAGAACCCGAGGGCCCTCTCGCCGAACCACCCCCACAAGGGACCCAAGGGAGAGGGGACGAACGTCCTCTACATCGACGGCCACGTGAGCTGGTTCGCCAGGACCGACGTGGGCCACGGCGGCCGCGAGGTGGACTACTACTACACCGGCGGCAACGAGATCTACGACCCGGCCGACGACGCGGCCGACCCCGAGTCGGCCTCGCACATCATCCGGTAGCCCCGGCCGGACTCTCTCCCGACGCTGCCTGCCTGGACTTGAAGAGCCGGGAGTTCCCCGCGTCCCTGATGGAAAGGTCCTTTTCACGGGGAGGTGGCTGATGGGAACGAGCTTGCGGCGGGTGGTGCTTGGGGCGGCGGCGGCGACGGCGCTGGCGGCGGCGGGGTGCGGGTACGCGTGCATGGGCGGGTCGGCGGGGGGCGAATCGGCGTACTACTTGGCGGAAGCGACGGCGGGGGGGGTCACCGAGCAGCTGATTCGCGACGAGCTGCTCCGCGAGGCCGTCGAACGCTCTCGCGGCGGCGGCGGGCGCGCGGGCGAGACGGCCGGCCCCCCCGGCCCCCCGACCGCGGCGCCGAAGCCCGACCCCGAGCGCCCGGCGCGGCTGGTCACCTACAACGCCGACGTGCACTTGGTCGTCCGGAAGATCGCGGAGACGCTCAAGGCCGTCGAGGGGATCGCGTCGTCGGCGGGCGGCTACATGCAGCGGATGTCCGCGCGGTCGATCACCTTCAAGGTTCCGTCGGCCAGGTTCGGCGAGGCGCTCGGCGAGGTCGAGGCGCTGGGCGAGCTCGCCCGCAAGGAGGTCCGGGGCACCGACGTGACCGAGAAGATGCGCGATCTGAAGATACGCCTTGCCAACTCGGAGGAGGTGCGCAAGCGGCTTGTGCAGCTCCTCGCGAAGTGCGCGGCCGTCAAGGAGGCGCTGGCGATCGAGAAGGAGCTCGCGCGCGTGACCGAGACAGTCGAGCTGCTGAAGGGCAGGATCCGCTTCATCGAGAACTCGGTCGCCTTCTCGACGATCACCGTCCACCTCAACTCCCCGCTGCCCCAGAAGGCGGCCGTCCGGCCGGCGCCCTTCGGTTGGGTCAACGCGCTCGCGGGCGGCATCTCCGGCCGGCGCTCGGGCCACTTCGGCCGCGGCGGCGTGAAGTTCGAGCCCCCCGAGTCGTACGTGATGCCGAGGTCGCGGTACGGGCCGGTGCGGGCATTCTCGGCCGACGAGGTCGAGATCGCCGTCGCGCGAAACGAGAACCACAGGTGCGGGACGCTCGAGTTCTGGTCGAAGCTCGTCAGGAACCACCTGGTGAAGCGCAAGGTGATCGCCGTCACCGACGAGGCCGACCTCGAGCTCGCCTCGGGCGCCAAAGCGCGCCTCATCGTCGGCACGAAGGAGATCGGCCGCAAGCGCTACGGTTACCTGGTCGCCGTGGCAGCGACGAGGCGGCAGGTGTTCGTCTTCCAGGCCTGGGGACCCGAGGCGGAGTTCTCGGCCGACCTGAAGAAGCTCGAGGGAGCGGTGAGGTCGATGCGCGTGGGGCGCTGAGCGCGTCCGGGAAATGAAGCGGGGGCGGCAATGCCGCCCCCGCGCGCTGCTGCATGTTGACAGGGCGCTAGAACATCTCTTCGCCGCCCTGGGGCGCTTCGCCGGGGCCGTCGGCCGGCGGCTGAGGGCCGCCGCGGTCGCGCTTGGGGCCGCCGCGCCTGCCGCGCCGCGGAGCGGTCATCGCGGCCTTCGTGGCCTTCTCGAGCTTCTCGAGCTGCTCTTCGGTGAGAAGCTCCTTCAGCTTCTCCTCGTGGTTGGCCTTGTTCTGTGCGTAGGCGAGGCCGGCGACCTCGCGGATCTTGGCGTCGGTCTCCTTCTTCTTCTCGGCGAGCTCGTTCAGCTTCTTCAGTATCTCGCGCTGCTCGTCGGTCAGCAGCTCGTTGATGCGGGCCTCGTACTTCTTGACGAGTTCCGCCGTCTTCTCCTGCATCTCCCGCCAGATGTTGCGGTCGCGATTCTCGCGGAATATCTTGTAGGTCTCCTGCTGCTGCTTGCGGTGGGCGTCGCGCGCCTCGGCTGCGATCTTCTCCATCGCCGCGCGCTGCTCGTCGGTGAGGTCCAGTATCTCGTAGACCGGCGAGAGCTTGCCCGTGTAGATCCAGTAGGTGTTCCGGCGCGTGAGCTGGTCGAGCAGCCCCTGGCCGCCGAAGCCGTAGCCAAAGCCGGCGGCGTGCCTGCGGGCGTCGTGGCCGCCGACGCGCTGGACCTTCACCTGGTTGCCGTCATCGATGACGAGGACCCCCTCGGCCTCGCCCTGGGCATGGGCGATGCCCATGGCCGAGACGAGCATGATCGCCAGTGCTAGCTTGCCGAAACTCATCTGCATATCTCCTTTCCCCGGCGCTTCTCCCTGCCGGGCGGGGCGGGGCTTTGCCGGGACCCCCGCCCGCCCTTTGGGGATGCTCTCCCGGACTAGAAGGCCGCGTCGTCTCCGCCCGCCGGAGCCGGGCCCGCCGGGGCCTGGCCGCCCGGGGCCTGGCCGCCGCGTGCGCCGCGGTCGCCGCCTCGTGCGCCGCGATCACCTCGGCCGCGACCGATATTCGGCATCGTGCGGTAGCCGGTGGCCTTCTGCTCGGAGACCTTGACGGAGGACTTGAGCTCGAGCGACGTCAGGTCGAAGACGAAGACCGTTCCGCCCCTCAGCATGATGAGCTTGCTCTCCTTGACGAGCAGCTCCGCCGCACCGGTCGCGCCGGGCGCGGGGCGGCTGCGGACGGGCACTTCGTCGCCGGTCAGCTTGCCGTCCTGGTTGCGGTCCATCCGGCTCATCCAGCGGTTCTTCGTCAGCTCCTCGCCGTCGATCTCGCCGTTCTTGTCGGTGTCGAAGCGCGCGATCCAGTCCTCGCGCCTCTTCTTCTCCTCCGCGACGACCTTCTCGTCGGCACCGAGCTTCGACAGGTCCGCCTTCGCCTCGACCTTGAGCGTCTTGAGGTCGATGCGCATGAGCGTCGCGCCGCTCACGACGTAGAGCTTGCCCTTGCTCTCGGTCATGCCGCCCTCCGCCATGGCCGAACGGCCCCACGCTCCGGCGATCAGCACCGATCCCAGGAGCCCCCATACCAGCGTTCTCTTCCTCATCCCTCTCTCCTTTTTGTGACCCGCGTCTTCTCCGGCGGCGGCCGCGCTCGGGCGCGGTCACCTCGCAGCCGGTCAGTAGTTCATCAGGCGCTGGACGGCGGCCACGTGTCCGCCCTCGCCCTCGCGCACCAGCTCCATCCTCAGCTTCACCTCCGCCAGCTCCTCCCGGCGCCCCTCGGTGGAGCGCGAGAGCATTCGGGCGAGGCTTTCCTCGTGCGCCGCCTTTGCTTCCTCCACTATGCGGATCCGCAATGCGAGCTCCTCGAGCTCTGCGAGTTGCGGGGCGTCGTCGCGGGCAGCGAGCTCGGCGCGGCGAAGGCGCTTGGCGGCGAGCGAGCGCTCGTAGCTCGCGATCACGCCGCGGTAGCGCTCGACCGAGGGGGCGAGCTCGCGCGAGGCGCTCTCGGCATCGGCGAGAGCCTTCTCGCATCGCTCGACGTAGCTCCGTATTTCGAAGGCCTCGTGCCGGTCGGCGAAGACGGCCTGGCCGGCACGCAGTTCGAGCGCCGTGCCGTTGCACTCGACCGTCGCCTCGCCGCTGAAGACCATGAGGAGCGTGCCGGCCCCCCCCTTCCCCTCCGCGTAGACGGGCGGGAAGAGGGCGTCGAGCAAAGCCGCCAGCGGCGACTCGGGGGCGTCCGGCGCAGGTGCGGCGCGGAGGTAGACCTCCACGTCGCCGCGGAGTTTCGCGTCGAGGCCGGCCGCCGAGAGGAGCGGGGCGGGCCGGGGGGCCCTATCCTCATCCCCGGGACCGTCGACGGTCACCATGTAGCAGGAGCCACGGTCCATCTCGAGCCTGCCCGCCGCGAACGTGAAGGCCGAGCCCCTCGTCATGACCGCCCGCGTGCCGCCGGCGAGCCCCAGGGGCAGATCGGCCTCGGCCGTCACCTTCTCCCCTTCGGCAATCGCGGTGCGGCCGCCGGGGAGCTCGCCCTCGAGCAGCTTGACGGCGGGCTCCGGCTTAGAGGGCACAACAAGCGTCGCGGCGAGTATCACGGCAGCAGCGGCGGCTACGGCCGCGGGAGCCGCAATCCGTAGGATCCGCCTTGTCCGCCGGGGCTCTGCGGGCGTTGTGGCAGGTTCGCTCGCGATCCTGTCGAGCACGCTGCTCTCGAAGCCCGCGCCGGGCTCGAAGTGGCGGAGGGCGTCGCGCGCGAGTTCCGCCGCGTTTGCCGCCTCGGCGAGGAGCGCACGGCAGCTCTCGCACGACTCGGCGTGCCGGAGCAGTTCCTCGGCCTCGGGGTCCTCTAGCTCCCCGGCGGCGTGGAGGTCGGCGATCTCGCGTGCGCGCGCGCAGTCCATCAGTTGGCCCTCTCGCCGGCCATGGGTCCGAGCTTCTCGCGGAGAGCCGCCGCCGCCCGGCTCAGCCGGCTGGTGACGACGCCGACGGCGATGCCCTCGATCTCGGCGATCTCGCGGCAGCTGCGGTTCTTGAGGTATCTCAGGTACACGGTCGACCGGTACTCCTCGGGGAGCGACTCGATCTCGCGAAGCGCCATCTCGTAGAGCTCGTGCCGCGCGGCGGCCTCGGCGGGGTTACCGGGCTCGGGCCTGCCGGCCGGGTCGGGCGCGGCGGCGTCTGTGCCCGAGAGCGAGCCGGCGGGCACCGGGCGCCGTCTGGCGCGGCCGGTGACCGCGGCGTTGCGGGCGATCGAGCCCATCCAGGAGGCGAACTCGGACGGGCGCTCGAGCTGCGAGAGCGCGCGGTAGGCCCTGACGAAGCTCTCCTGGGCCAGGTCCTCGGCCTCGTGCCGGTCGCCGACTATCGCGTGGATGCGTCCCATCACCATTCCCTTGTAGCGGCGGACCAGCGCTCCGAAGGCCTCGCGGTCGCCTGACAGCGACGCGGCTACGAGCGCGGCGTCCGACTCGACGGCGGATGCGTTCGTGCTCTTCTCGGCCAACGCCGCTCCCTGCCGCATCAATTACACTGACTTGGCGAGTACGGGATTTGCTGCCGGGAAAATCCCGGAAATGCTCATATCTTCTACAGTGGCCGGCCCGGACGGTCACATGGGCTTGACCGGCCTCGCTCGGGAACGATAATTGCGGTCCGAGACCGGCCCGACGAGGAGGAGCCCCAGCCATGCCCCAGAGCCCCAGAGAGGTGGTGACCCGCGCCGTCGAGTTCGGCACCCCCGACCGCCTGCCGGTCATGTTCGGCGCGCTCGGCATGGACGACACCGCGTGGGTGGGCGGTAACTTCAAGGGCACGGGCGACCGCGCCAAGCGCGAGGACACCGACGAGTGGGGCTGCGTCTGGGCCCGCACCGAGGAAGAGAACATGGGCCAGGTGAAGGGCCACCCCCTCGCCGAGTGGTCGGCCCTCGACTCCTACGAGTGGCCGGACTTCGACGACCCGAAGTATTACGAAGGGATCGAGGAGCGGGCAGAGGCCGTCGGCGACAGTTACGCGGTGACGGGCATCTTCATGCTGCTCTTCGAGCGCATGCACACGCTGCGCGGTTTCGAGAACGTGCTGACCGACCTCTACCTCGAGCGCGAGCGCTCGGAGGAGTTCGCCGACCGCATAGTCGAATCGCAGCTCGCGATAATCCGCAACGTCTCGAAGCGGACGGGCGACCGCGTGCAGGGCCTCAGCTTCACCGACGACTGGGGCACCGAGAAGGCGCTCTTCGTCAACCCGGCGCTCTGGGTCGAGTTCTTCAAGCCGCGCTACAGGCGGCTCTTCGACGCGATGCACGAGGCCGGGTGGCATGTCTGGATGCACTCGTGCGGCAAGGTCAATGCGATCATCGGCGAGCTGATCGACATCGGCCTCGACGTTATCAACCTGCAGCAGCCCCGCGCCCTCGGCATCGAGGAGATCGGCCGCGAGTACGCGGGGCGGATATGCTTCTCGAGCCTCTGCGACATCCAGGCGACGCTGCCGTTCAAAGGCGCGGCGGAGATCAGAGAGGAGGCGGGCCTCCTCCTCGAGCACTGGTCGACGCCGGAGGGCGGCTTCATACTCTCGGACTACGGCGACGGGGCGGCCATCGGTGTCCCGGACGACAAGAAGCGGGTGATGCTCGACGCCTTTCTCGCGGCGGACCGCTGGAAGAACGGAGGCTGAGTTGCTTCACGAGCACTACCCCACTCCGGCCGAGGTCGACGACTGGTGCGCGGGGCTCTGGCGGCGCGCGGAGGCGGTCGAGCTCGCCGCTCGCGTCCTCGACGCCGAGTCGTACGCCTTCCAGCTCGCGGTTCGCCACACGTCGGGCAACCACTACGTCGAGTTCACCGGCGGCGGCCTCGACAGGTTCTACGGCTACTGGCAGCCCGCGACGGGCGGCGCCCCGGCCCCGACGCTCGTCCACCTGCCCGGCTACGCGCACGAGATGAGCGCTCATCCCGAGCTCGTCGCCGAGGGCTTCAACGTCCTGCACGTATCCCCCCTCGGCTACGCGACGCCGGACGGGCCGGATGAGTCGAAGCGCATGGGCGACTCGTGGCCGGTGCTGCCCGAGACGGTGCTGAGCCTCGGCGAGCGCGGGTACGTCGACTGGCTCGCCTCGGCCGCAGCGGCCGTGAGATGGGCCCTCGGGCTCGAGGGGGTCGACGCCCGGCGCCTGGGCGTTTTCGGCTCGTCGAACGGCGGCGGGACGGCGGCGCTGCTGACCAGCGTGCTCTCCGCGGGCGGCGTCGAGGTCGGGGCCGTCGCCGCCGACGTGATCTTCCTCACCAACTTTCCGGACATGGTGGCGCAGCTCGACCCCGGCGCCTACTGGCTCGCGAAGGAGCACATCGAGCACATCGCCGCCGAGCGGCCCGGCGACGCCCCGGCGGCCTGGCGGGCGCTCGGCTTCGTCGACACCCTCTCGCACGCCCACAGGCTGACGATGCCGGTGATGCTGACTGCAGGCACCGAGGACACAGTCTGCCCGCCCGACTCGGTGCGCAGTCTCTTCGAGTGCCTGCCGGGCACGCGGAGCTACACCGAGCTCGCCGGCCAGGCCCACGGCTACACGGTGCCGTTCCTCCGGCTGGCATCGGCATGGTTTAGGACATACGTCTGAGCGTGACGGGCCCTGTCGAAAAGCGGACGCACCTGGCCCTGCTCGCCGTCGCGGCGCTCGTCCCCGCGACGGGGAGCCTCGTCGCGATCTACCTCGAGATCGCCCACTTCGTCACCTTCCCGCTCGGCAAGATCGCAATGGTGGCGCTGCCGATCATCATCTGGCGGCGTGCGAGGCTCACGCGCGGCGAGCTTCTCGCCGAGGCCGGCCTGACGGGCAACCGCCGCGGGCCCGGGCCCGTGGGGCTCCTCTCGGGGGCGGTGGTGGCGGGGGTGGTGCTAGCCGCGTGGTACGGCTTCTTCGCGGGGCGGATCGGGACGGAGGCCGTCAGGACCAAGGCGGCCTCGCTCGGCATCGTCGATTACTACCTGCCCTTCGCGGCCTTCGTCTGCCTGGCGAACTCGCTCCTCGAGGAGTACTTCTTCCGCGCCTTCCTCCTGGGGAGGACCAGGCGCCTCGCGCGGAGCCGGCACCTTCTCGCGCTCTCGAACGGGGCCGTCTTCGGTCTCCACCACGTCTTCGTACTCGCGGCGGTCGTCGACTCGCCGGTGACGGTCGCGGTTCTCGTCCTCGGCACCGTCCTCGGCGGCTATCACTGGTCGATGCTGCGCCTGCGCGGATACTCGATCGTCGACTGCTGGATCAGCCACCTGATGGCCGACGCGGCGATCATGTGGATCGGGTGGGAGGCGATATGGCCCGTCGCGTGACGCCCGCGACTACTTCAGCGCCTTGTCGATCGCGGCCTTGTGGCGGTGGAGGAGTCTCAGGTCCGCCTCGGTGAAGCGGCGCTCCATGAGGATCTTCTTCACCCGCGCCATGGCCAGGAGCTTCGAGCGTGCGGGGTCGGCGAGTTTCTCGGGCGAGTCCAGCACCCTCTCCAGCAGACCCAGCGCCGAGAGGGCCGTCGCCCCGTCCATGACCAGCAGGCACGACGAGAGGAACTCGTCCGAGTCCTTCCATCCGTGCCTGGCTGCGATGCTCGCCATCTCCAGCTTGAGGAGCTCCTGGTTGCTGCCGTACTTCGCGAAGGTGGCTATGAAGTCGGGCAGGCTCTCGACCGCGGCGGCAACGGTCTTCTCGTTGAGGCGGCCCGTGCCCGCCGAGAGCGACTCGAATACCTGCGCCACCGCCCTGGCGGGCCAGGGGTCCGTGCCCGGCGCGGCGTCGGGCGCCGGGGCGGCCGGCGTGGGGCCGGGAGCCCCCGGAGCAGGGGGAGCGGCGTGAGCAGGCGGGGCGGGCGTCGGCGTCGGGACGGGCAGGTCGCGGAGGGATTCGCGCACGCGCCTGTTCACTGCGGGCTCCGCAGGTCCTCGCTGCCGCGCCCAGCTCGGAACGGAGTCATCGGGCCCGCCGCGCCACACGACGCAGGCAGTCCTCCCCGCCATTAGGATCACGGGGATTGCCACCAGCGCGTAGATGACGATGAGGAATCTGTTCCTCACTGCGGGCCCCCTCTACGCCCATCACGCACGGGGCGTCAGTCGCTGTTACCTGCGGTCGCCCTGCCCAGCTCACCGAAGTGCTTGTGGATCAGCCTGAGGTCGGCCTCGGTGAGGTCCGCGCTCTTCAGGTTCGCTTTCATGCTCGACATCACGCCGTCGAGCATGGCGGCGGCCATGGGGTTGTCGGCATCGCCCGAGGCGGCGCTCTTCTCGAGCCCGCCGAGCGTCCCCAGGAAGCCGTAGCCCGCCATCACGCGGGTCAGGGTCCTGGCGAACGCCTCCGCGTTCTCGTAGCCGTGCGCCGCCATGACCTTCTGCGCCGCCGCGATCGCCTCGGGCGAGCCGGGCTCGTGCTTCTTCTCGATGGCCCTGAGCTCGGCCATCGATTTGACAACGGCTTCGATGTCGCTCTCCTTGAGGCGCGGCGCCCCCGTGGCGAGGGAGCCCCTCATCTTCTCTATCGACTTGGCGGGCCAGGGGACGGACTCCTTCGACGCGGCCGTCGCCGGGGTGCCGCCGCCCACATCGCCCGCGTCCGCCTCGGCCGCCTTGGCTGCGGGTCCGCCAGGCGCGTCTGCGCCACTGGAGTCCTCCGGGCCGCGCCGTCCGCACCCGGCCGCCACAAGCATCGCCACCAGTCCCACGCTGCAGATTTTCGGTGCTTCCGGCCAGGCACTGGCGCGCCGCAAGTCGAAAGGGGCACAGCCCCTGACGACTTCTGCGGCTCGCCAAGCCTCTGCCGGCCGGAAGCACACTCGATGCCTGCTCGTCATGGTTGTCTCCTCCCGCGTCTCAAATAAGCGCCCGGGGTGTCAATGTCAAGGGAACGGCGCGGGACCTCGGCCAGGCGCTCAGGCGTTGCCGTCTGCCTTGGGCTTCTTGCGGAAGGGCCAGAGAGAGGCGAAGCCGCGGAGCTCGCCCGTCCGCACCGCCAGCGCCGCGACGCCCCGCTCGGCCTCCTCGAGGTGCGGGTCGATGGCGAGAGCCCTCTCGTAGCAGCGCCTCGACTGTTCGTAGTCGCCCGTGCGGGCGTAGAGCTTGCCGAGCGCCGAGTGGGCGCCCCCGCGCTCGGGGTCGAGTGACACGGCCACCTTCAGGTGCCTGAGGGCGTCGTCGTAGACGAGCGCGCCGAGGTAGGTCCGGCCCAGCTCCTCGTGGTGGGCGGCCTCCTGCTCGGGCTCGGAGCCTTCGGTCTTCGCGGCGCGCCCGAAGCGTAGCTCGGCTATGCGGACGCGCCGGTAGCTGTTCAGCGCGAAGCGCAGCGCTTGGAAGACGGCGGCCTCGGCGGGGGCGCACTCCGACGAGCAGGCGAGGGCCTCGACGGCCTCCTGGAGCCGCCCGGCCCTGAGCAGCGCGGCTCCCAGGTCCAGGTGCGCCTGGTAGTCGCGGGGCGCGAGGTCGGCGGCGCGCTGGTAGAGCTTGATCGCCATCTCCGACTGGCCGTGCCATTTCTCGGTGATCTCGGCCATGAGGCGGACGGCGTCGGGGCTTTCGGGGAAGCGCTCGATCAATGCGCCCGCTTGCTCGGCTGCGGCGCGCCATGAGTCGCTCTTGTTGTCGAAGCGCGCGGCGCCCACGAGCGACCTGGCGTAGGTCTCCTCGGCGCGGTGCCTGATGGGGCTGACCTCCAGGGCCGAGAGGGCGTCGGTGATGCTGGAGGCGACTGCGCTCTCGAAATCGCGGGCGGTATCGGGGTATACCTCGGCGAAGCGCCCGGCGAGGTCGTAGGTCTCCAGGTTCTCGGGGTCGGCGGCGAGGGCGCGCTTGAGGCGCTCGGCCGCGGCGTCGATGACGCCGGCCGCCTCGAATATCTCCGCCGCGTGGAGGAGCATCCGCGCCTCGCTCGGGTGCTGGTCGCAGGCGGCGGACGCCTCCGAGAGGGCCGCCTTCGCGTCGAAGCCGGTTGACTCCGAGACGGTGTAGATGAAGAGCAGGTTCACCGCGGCCTGGTGGTGCGAGGGGTCGAGCTCGAGCGCCTTGCGGAATTCGGCCAGAGCCTTCTCCTGCTCGCCCTTCAGCAGGTAGCCGCAGCCGAGGGCGCACCTCGAGTCGGCCGAGTCGATGCTGTAGGAGATCGCGTTCTCGAAGAAGGATATCCGCTCCTGGATGAGCCGCTGCTCCATGAGCGCCATCTCGAGGTTGAGCCGCGCCTCGGGAGGGCTCTCTCCGCCCGCGAGCCGGAGCGCGGCGCGGTACTCGCCGACGCCTTCCGACAGGCGGTTCAGGTCGCAGAGCACGTTGCCGAGGTTGTTGTGGTAGACTGGGGACGAGGGCCCGAGATCGACCGCGCGCCTGTAGCACTTCTCGGCGTCGGCCACTCTCCCCATTCTGTAGTAGATGCCGCCTAGCCTGTTATGAGCATCCGGGTCGTTCGGGCGCCTGCTGCAGGCGAGCTCGAGTTCCGCCAACTCGTCCTTCCCCCCCTTGTCATCGCGGCCGGCCATCGCCACCGCCTTCCGGTACTTACGAAGATATCTCGACGAAACGGGCGCGTCCACTTCAGGCGGATGTCGCCGCGGGCGGATATTTCGGGCCCTCCGCCGCGAAAAAAGAGTTATGGGACGCCTCAGCGTCCCATAATCACCTCGACGCGGTGGCGGCCGCCCCGCCCTCCCTGCCCCCCTGTCTCGGCCGGGACCAGCGTTCCGCGGAGCGGCTCGCCGTCGAGGCGGAGCTCGGCGACGCCCGAGCGCACGCCCCGCGGGTTGCGGAACTCGATCTGGTACTCGGCGCCGCGGAAGCGCCGCGTCACCGAGAAGCGCCGCCATTTCTCCGGCACGCACGGCCGTATGCGCAGTCCCTCGAAGTCGGGGGCCACTCCCACGAGGTCTTCGGTCACGAGGCGGTGGAGCCACGCGGGGGCGGCTGTGAAGAAGCTGTAGAGCGCCCGTCCGAACGTCGGGTTCTCCGGGCCGCAGTAGAAGTTCGTCGTGCCGTAGGGCTCGAGCGTGCTCCTGTCCGGCGGGTTCTTCGGGTTCGACGGCAGCAGCTTGCCTATCGTCTCGACCGCCTTCTCGGGCCGCCCGGCGTGAAGGTCGGCGGCGATCTTGAAGCAGCCGCCGTGCGTGTAGACGGAGCCGTTCTCGAAGGTGCCCGGGTTCATCGCGGTGATGCGCCCCACGCCGGGGTCGTAGCGCGAGTAGGCGGGCTTGATGAGGACGGGCCCGCAGTCGGAGTCCATCCGGTCGATCGCGCCGAGCGTCGCGGCGAGCCGCCTGCCCCGGGCGACGTCGGCGATGACGGCCCACGACTGCACGTTCAGGTGGCACTTCCCCTGCGGGTTGGTGCGCGAGCCGACGGGCTCGCCAGCGTCGTTGAAGGCGTAGACGTACCACCTGCCATCCCAGGCCGACTTGTTGATGAGGCGCCGCATCTCGCGGATGCGCTTGGCGAGCCTGCGCGCGGCGCGCCCGTCGCCGAGGAGTTCGGAGAGCTCCAGCGTCCACATCATCGCCCGGACGAACGCGCACGAGAGCCACACTGACTCGCCCCTGCCCGCCTTGCCGATCTCGTTGAGCGCGTCGTTCCAGTCGCCGTGGCCCATGAGGCACAGGCCGTGGCGGCCGCGCTCGCGCCAGAGAGTCTCGACCGCTGCGAGGGCGTGCTCGTATACGGTCGCGCGGCCGCGGTCGTAGTAGGGAACCTTCTCGTCGAGGATCGCGCGGTCGCCCGTCTCCTTGACGTAGCCCACGAGCGTGTCAGCGATCCACGAGGGCGAGTCCTTGTAGTTGCGGAGGTCGTGCGGCCCGCCGATCTCCGACCACTGCCTCATGGCCGTGCCGTCGGAGTACTGGTACCTGAGCGTCTCGACGAGGTAGTGGCGGACGATCGCCGGGTCGAGGGGGAGGAAGCCCCGCGTGTCCTGCAGGATGTCGCGGTAGCCGCGGTCGAGGCCGCGGGTCCAGCGCTGTGTGGTCGTGACCTGCTGCTTGCCCCAGATGTTCGTCTGGCGGTCGATGTCGGCGTCGGGGGTCCTGACGCTCACGACGGAGAAGCGCCGCTCCCAGAACTTGCGCAGCGCGTCGAAGCTCTTCTCGCATCTCTCCTCGCCGGCGTATCTCCTCACGTAGCGGCGGACCTCGGCCTTCTTGAAGGCCACGCCGAGGACGAAGTCGGCCCGGGCGGAGCCGCCTGCCGGCACCGTCACGTCGACGCGGAGCGCCCCGACCATCTTCTCGGCGTTGGCCTCGGTGTTGCGGAGCCTGCCCCGCTTCACCGCCTCGGGGTAGACGAGGCCGCCGTAGCGGCCGAGGAAGGCGTCCTTCGATGTCTCGTAGCCGGCGGGTCGCCTGGCGGAGGCCATGAAGCCGCCGTAGAGGTGGAGGTTCTCGGGGTTGGTGTTGATGGCGAGGAGAGCGTTCAGGTCCCGGTGTATGCTCGCCTCGGCGTGTACGTAGGGGTCGCAGAAGGTGCCGGGGTAGCTCGAGATGAACCACTCCACGTAGGGGAAGAGGGATATCCGCCGCTTCCTCTTCGTGCGGTTCTCGAGCGTCACCGTCCAGAGCTCGACCGGGTCCTCCCCCGGCGGCACGAAGATGCGAAGGCTGCCCGCGACGCCCTCGCGGGAACTCGAGAAGACGGAGTACCCCACGCCGTGGCGGCACGAGAAGTCACGGACGCCCTTCTCTCCGTGCTGCGCGTTCACCGCCCACACGCGGCCCGAGTCTCGGTCGCGGGAGTAGACGACCCGGCCGGTGACCGGGAAGCGCGGCACGTAGCCGTCGTCGATGGCGAAGGTCAGCTTGAAGGCGTGTATCGCGCGCCAGAACGAGAAGCCCATCCCCGCCTGGCTGACGATGACGCCGTAGCGCTCGTTGGAGATGTGGTTCATCCACGGGCGGGGGGTATCGAGGGTCGTGATCTCGTACTCGCGGAGGTCGTTCGAGAAGCAGCCGTATCTCAAGGTCTCTCTCCCGTGGATGTAGCGCTAGGGCGCCTCGGCCTCCTCGTCGGCCGAGGACTCTATATCGCCGAGACGGTCCGAGAGCCGGGCCAGCCTCCTGTCGGCGTCGTCGTACTTGACCAGCGCGTTCCTGAGGTGCTTGCCCGAGAGGCGGAAGTCCTCGCTGAAGACGGAGATCTCGCGACCGAGGCGGCCGAGCTCGGCGCGGATCTCCTCGGCGCGCTCCTCCAGCTTGAGTCCCCTCAGCCCGAGGGCTATCACCTGCAGGTAGGAGTAAAGGCTGTTGGGGCTGACCGGGACGACCTTCTTCGAGCGGGCGTAGGCGGCGATCGTGCCCTTCCCGTCCGGCGAGCCCATCACGGCCTCGTAGTAGACGCTCTCCGCCGGCACGTACATGAGGGCGAAGTCGAATGTGCCCTCGCCGGGGCGGATGTAGGTGGCCGTCTCGTCTATCCGCGTCTTGACGTCCTTCTTGAAGTCGCGCTCGGCGGCGCGCCTGTCGTTCTCGCTCTCGGCCCCCGTGATGCGGCGGAAGGAGTCGAGCGGGAACTTCGAGTCGACCGGGACGAGCTTGCCCTCGAGCTTGATGACGGCGTCGACGCGGCTGCCGTCGGTGAAGCCGTGCTGCAGGCCGATGTTTGCTTCGGGCAGCACCTCGCGGAGGGCGTTCTCGAGGAGCAGTTCGCCCAGGCCCCCCCTCGCCTTCGGGGGCTGGAGCACCTTCTCGAGCCCGGCGATGTCCTGGGCGAGCTCCCGGATGCGCTTCTGCGCCTCGCCCATCTTGGCTATCGACTCGCCGACCTCGGCAATCCGCTTGGTGACGGCCTCGAGCCGGTCGTCGACGCGCTTGGTGGAGCCGTCGAGGCGCTCGCCGGTGCTGCGGGCCGAGAGGTCGAGCCGCTCGTTGAGCTCCTTGCGCAGGTTCGTCAGCGCCTCGGCCGTATCGGTGCGGCCCCGGGCGAATTCCCCCGAGAGCTCCGTGCGCAGACGCGACGCCTCCTCCGTGGCCGCCGTCCCCGACCCGCGCGAGCGGAGCAGCGCCGCCGCCAGGATCACTATGCCGACGAGGGCCCCCAGCAGCACGACCCCGAGGATGACAAGGGCGATCTCCGCGCCGCTCACGTGACGCCTCCGTCCTCGGCGCCGGCCGCGTGGCCGACGAGGTGGTTGATGCTGAGGCGCTTGAGTATCGCCATCCGGTCGCTGCCCCTGTGGCGCGCGTACATCGTCTCGATGCGGGCGAGCATCTTCCCCTGGGCTGCGGCGTGCATGGGGTCGGGCTTGAGCGCCTCGCCGGGCTCGGACTCGACCCAGACGTAGGCGACGCTCCGCCGGAGCGCGTCGGCCATGGCCTCGTCGACGACGGAGCCCGCCGGAAGGAGCACGTGCCCCGTCGGGTCGAGCACCGCGCGCGCGAGCGTCGACGGGATCGGGATCTCGGCGATGTCGGTCCTCTCGGCCATGCGTCCTCCGCCTCGATTTTCGGTGCTTCCGGCCAGGCATTGGCGCGCCGCAAGTCGAAAGGGGCACAGCCCCTGCCGACTTCTGCGGCCCGCCAAGCCTCTGCCGGCCGGAAGCACACTCGATGCGCTCTCAGGCGCGCACCAGCCTGAAGAAGTCCTGGGCGTTGTCGATTCCCACGAGCGTCAACCCCATCATGCGGTCGAGCACTGCGGCCGTCAGCCCCAGGTACTTCCAGGTCGCTTCCTGGATCTCGGGGATCGTATCGTCGCCGCCCGAGCCGACGGCCAGCGCCCTGCACAGGATATCCCCGAGATGGACCACGTGCGCCATGGGCTGGAAGTCCCCGGCCAGGGCCGGCAGGTGGTGGTGCGCGGCGCCGGCCACGATCTCGTCGGGGATGTTCCAGTTCGTGAGCAGCCACTCTCCGATGCGTTCGTGGCCGAAGCCCATGATCTCGGTCTCGGCCTCGTGTATGAGGACGCCGCCCGGCTCCAGGCGGTCGAGCACCGCCGCGAAGACGGCGCCCATGTACTGGTCGAGGACGACCTTGCCCAGGTCGTGGAAGAGCCCCGCCACGAAGGCGTCCTCCGGGGCGGTCAGGTCGCTCTCTCGTGCGATGACCTCGCAGGCGATGGCCGCCCCCAGCGAGTGCTCCCAGAAGGCGGCGAGATCGAAGGCCCCGTGCACGGTGCCGCGCCCCCAGAGGTCGACTACGGAGGTCGTCAGCGCGATGGACTTGATCCGGTTGAAGCCGAGGACGACGATCGCCCGCTCGACGGTCGAGATGGGCTGGCGGAGCGTGTAGTAGGCGGAGTTGACGATCCGGAGCACCTCGGCCGTGAGGGACGCGTCCTGCGCGATCACCTCTGCAACGTCAGCGGCGCTCGTCGTCTCGCTGACGGTGAGACGCATGATTCGGGTCACGACGGCCGGCAGCGTGGGGAGGCCGTCGATCGAGGTGACCTTCTCCCACAGGCGCTCGGGGTCGACGAGGACGTCCTCCTCGATGCGCTCTATCCTGACGAACTGCACCGCCATGCCGGGGTCGTCGCCGCCGCGGTTCGAGGACTTGACGAAGCCGGTGACGGCGTAGGCCGGGTCCTCCGGGTCCAGGCGGAAATCGAACTCGACGAAGGAGCCTTGGGGCAGCGGCGTGGCGGTCGGGATGAAGACGCCCTGGTCGGCGGCCTCGGAGACCAGGCCGCGGAGCTTCTTCAGCCGGGCGTCGGCGTGCACCAGCTTGAGGCCCCGGACCCTGGCGGGCGGGAGGCGCTTGTAGCCGACGCTTTTCGCCTTCTCCGACACGGGCCCCCTCTTCACTCCTCTCGGCCGGGCGCAGCCCGGTGCATTGCCTCAGCCGGCCGAGCCCACCCCCGATGCCCGTTTCATCCGATGAGCTCGGTGATAGCTGCGCTCAGCTCGCCGAGGCCGACCGGCTTCGCGAGCGCGCGGCTCGCGCCCGCCGAGGCTATCTCCTCGGCCACCTCTCCTTCCAGGAACGCGGTGACGACGAGGATCTTCTGCTCCGGCTTCTGCCGTCTGATGGTCCTGATCGCCTCCACCCCGTTGAAGCGCGGCATGGCGATGTCCATGATGATGAGGTCGTACTCCTCCTCGGTCGCCTTCCGGACCGCCTCGAGGCCGTCGGGGACCATGTCGACGGCGTACCCCTGGCCCACCAGGTATTCGCCGACGAGGGCCCTGATGGGCCTTTCATCGTCTGCCACCAGTATCCTGACGTGACTCTCGCTCATTTCGGGGCCGCCTCCACTTCCTCTTCTCAGGCCGGCCGGACCGCACCAGGGCGGGCCGGGCGCTCGTTTGGATCACGTCACAGCTTGCCGAGCTCGTCTCTGAACGTCTCCATGTCGCCGTCAGACCAGAGGACGAACCGTATCTCCTCGAAGGTGGAGCCCTCCGCCTCGGCGGCGAGCTTCGCCTCCGCCAGCATCATGCGCGCGCACTCGTCCACCGGGAAGCCGGCGACGCCGGTCCCGAGGGCCGGGAAGCTGACGGTCGTGATGCCCTTCTCCCGGGCGAGCTCCAGCGACGACCGCGTCGCCCCGGCGACGTCGGTGGGAGCATCACCCATTGCGGCGGCGTGGATGACGTGGTCCGCGGGGAGCTTGCCGCCCGTCGTGATGACCGCCTCGCCGACTCGTATCGGGCCCTGTGCGATGGCCTCGCGCTCGATCTCGTCGCCGCCGCGGCGCTTGATGGCGCCGGCGACGCCCGCGCCCATCCAGAGATGATTGTTGGCTGCGTTGACCACGGCCTGCGTCTGTTGAGCCGATATGTCGCCCTGGACCAGGGAGACCCGGCAGCCGCCGAATGTCCGCTCGTCCGCCAACGGGGTCCCCCAAGCATGGCCGCAGATCCGGCGAGATTGTAGGACCCTCCTCCCGGCCTGTCAAGCCGGGGGGGGCCCGGGCGGGGGAGGGGGTGGCTGACGGTCAGTTGATGTTTCGGTTGCACTCCTGTATGCGCTGTGCGAGCGTCGTCTGCTGCTGGTTCTGCCGCAGCTGGTTCTGCGGGTGCTTGGGGGTCTCCTTCATGATCCGCTGGTAGTAGGCGCGGGCCTGCTTCCACTTGCCCTGGCGCCGGAGGCCCTCGCCTGCCCGCCACCAGCCCTCGCCACGCTTGACCTGGCTGTGCTTGGGGTAGTCCTTGCATATCTTGATGTAGAGGGCCGTGGCCTCGTCGAAGAGGTGGTAGCGGCTGTAGCCCTCGGCGAGGCGCCATTCGACCTCGCCGCGCGTGACCTGCTTGTGATCGCCGAAGCGCTCGAGCATGTCCTGGAGGGCGATCACCTCGTCGAGGTATCGGCAGACGTTGTGCCGGTAGCTGTTGGCGAGGGACCAGCGGAGCTTGCCGTCCTTCGGGTTCTTCGCGAAGGCCCTCTCCCATCCCTCGACCTTCTCCTTGTTCTCCTTGTAGGCCGCGACCCATCTGGCGGTGCCGTCCGCCATGTTCTGGAGGTGGGGCGCCGAGGCACGGTTGGAGGCCTCCTTCGCCAGCTGCTCGGCGTATTCGGCGCGGCCGCCGATGGCCGCCACCCTCGCCGCCTCCCGATGGGCGTCGCCCCTGCTGATGAGCCCTTTCTCCTTGTAGGAGACCCGGTCGGCCAGGAATCGCCCGCCCAGTATCTCCCATGCCTTCTCGTAGTACTGGGTATCGACATACAGCATCGCCTGCGCCCAGAGGGCCTTTCTCTTGCTGTAGTCGGCCATGCGCTCGCCGACTTTCTTCTCGATCTTCTTCTGCAGTTCCTCGATGGCGTCGGAGGCCGGCTTGTAGCGCTCGAACTTGTCCTTCGCGCCAGGCCGCGACGGCTGCGCGGGGCCGGCCGGCTCCGGAGCCGACAGCTTCTGCTCGATGACGCTCAGCATTTCTTCGATGCTGGGCTCGGCGGCGCGGACGGACCCCAGACCGGCCGCGAGGCCGACGCTTCCGATCATCACGAGCCATGCGTTTTTCATCTGTGGTTCCTCCACTACTTCTTCTTGCCGCCCGACTTCTTCGGGGGCGGCGGAGGCGGTGGGGCCTCGAAATTCTTCTTGTAGGCGTCGGTGTCGGAGTAATCGCGCTGCAGCTCCTGCAGGAGCTTCTTCGCCTGGCTCCATCGCTCTGCGGCGAAGTGGGCGCGGGCCTCGCTCAGGAGCTCGGCGGCGCGCTTCTCCCTGCCCTCGCGCGATTCGGCCTCCATGAGGCCCAGGAAGTACTTCGCCTCGTCGGCGTAGGCGCCGTGCTCGGAGGCGCGCTGGAGCTGCGGCTTCGCCTGGGGCAGCCGCCCCTCGAAGAAGAGGAGCAGCCCGTACTCGAACTTCGCCTGCTGCGAGTAGGTGCCGAGGCCGGTCAGGTCGACGACGTCCTTGGCGGAGAGATCGGTCAGCTTCAGCGTCGTCTGCCCCATGGCACGGAGGCCCACGGTCACGTCGGTCCCCTGCACCGAGACGATCTTCGCGTTCCGGTAGAGAACGCCGCGCTTGTGGATCGTGACGGCTTTGCCGTCGCGGGCGCGCTCGCCGAGGACCTCGAGCAGCTTCTTCATCCGGTCGACGACGGCCTTCAGGCTCGACTCGATCTGGCGCAGCTCCGGGCGCCACTTGGACATCTTCAGGTTGGCGAGCGCCGCGTCGGTCGCGGAAAGCGCCTCCCCGAACCTCTTCTCGCGCCCGAGCGAGAGGATCCGGTTCCGCTCGGCGAGGAAGTCGGCCCTCGCCTGGCGCTCGGCGGCGGCCGCGGCGGCGGCGCCCGCGGCCTTGCGGGCGTCGGAGATGGCCTTCTCGAGCGGCGGTATGGCCTTCGCGTACTCCGGGTAGCCGATCCGCTTCGCGCGCGCGATGAGGCCGGCGGCCTCGTCGAGCTTGCCGGCCTTGATCCTGCCGGCCGCGTCCTTCACCAGCGCCGCGTGGCGGCGCTTCGCGGCCACGTCGATGCGGCGCTTTTCCTTCTCGAGGAAGAAGGAGGCGCGAGGCGTGTCGTCCTCGAGCAAATCCTGCTGGAAGCCCTCGAAGAGCTTCTTCGCCTCGGCGAAGCGGTCCTCGGCCTCCAGGGGGCCCGACTTCTGCCGGCAGTCGGCGAAGCGCTCGTCGCGGAGGCGCTTCTGCCGGGCCTGGTGGCTCTTGAGCTCGTCGTCGGCCATCAGCGAATACTTGGTGCCGGTGGTCTCGGCCTTGACCTGCATGTACCTCCTGAAGATGCTCCAGAACTCCTGCGGGTGCTTGTCTGCGTAGTCCTTGGCGGCCTTGAACATCCCCTCTGCGGCGTCGGCGGCCGTCGCGGCCGGAACGGCGGGGGGCTTGGGCGGGAGCTTCTCCACGACCGGCGTCGGTCTCGGCGGCCTGGGCGCCGGCGGCGGATCTTCGGGCTTCGCGGGCCAGAAGAGCACGGCGACGATGCCCAGCACCATCACCGCCCCGGCGGCCGCCGCGATGAAGGGCGTCGCCGAGCCCTTCGGCGGGGGCGTCTCGATCCGGCGGCCCGAGCGGCGCCGCTTGGCGGCGCGCATGACCGAGCTCCGCCCCGCCTCGACGCGGGCCGACGCAGGGGCGCGCCCGGCCTCCAGGTTCTTCAGGTCGGCCAGCAGATCCCGCGGCCACTGGTAGCGGTCGTCGGGATCCTTGGCCATCATGTTCTCGATGACGTGGCAGGCGCCGTCCGAGAGGTCCGGGCGGACGTCCTGCGGGTTGGGCAGCTCCTCGGTGAGGTGCTTCGTCATGACGACCGCGGCGGTGTTCCCCTCGAAGGGGGGTTTGCCGGTGAGCATGTGGTACAGCGTCGCGCCCAGCGAGTAGATGTCGGACCGGGCGTCGACCGACACCTCGCCCTTCGCCTGCTCGGGCGAGATGTAGTGCGGCGTGCCGACGGCTGTCCCCTCGGCGGCAGGGTCGCGGTACTTGCCCCGCTTGGCGAGGCCGAGGTCGCAGAGCTTCGCCATGCCGTCGGCGGTTATCATGATGTTGTCGGGCTTGATGTCGCGGTGGACGATCCCCTGGTGCGAGGCGTGCTCGAGCGCCTCGGCCACCTGCCGGGCCACCGAGACCGCCTCGGCCTCGGCCATGGGCCCGGTCTCGCGGAGCCGCTCGGCGACCGTGCGGCCGTCGACGTACTCCATGGCGAAGTAGTAGTACTTCCCAGCCTGGCCGACGTCGATGCCCTGGATGATGTTCGGGTGGTTGAGCCGGGCGGCGGCCCGGGCCTCGGTGAGGAACCGGTCGGTGAAGCGCTTGTCCCGCGCGAGGGACGGCGGCAGCACCTTCAGTGCCACCGTGCGGTCCATCGAGGTCTGGCGCGCCCTGTAGACGGCGCCCATCGCGCCTTGGCCGATCTTCGCCTCTATCTCGTAGCCGGCGATCGTCGCCGTGGTGCGCTTGCCCTGCGCGGCCAGGACCTGCTTGACCTGATCGCGCGTCAGGTAGCCCTTCTTGACCATGATGGTGCCGAGGCGTTCGGTGAGCCCCATGTCGGCGAGCTGCTTCATCGCCTCAACGGAGTCGGCGAGCTGGTCCTCGGTGACGAGCCCCAGCTCGATGGCGACCTTGCCGAAACGGTCCTCGGGCAAAACCGTCCCCCCAGGGGGTCTCTACAATGCGCGGGGAAATGCCACCACGAAGTATTATACCGTTCGCGGCTGACAGAGTCAAGGAGAGGCGCGGCGGGAGCCCGGCAGGCTCGCGGAGCCGCCGCGCGCCTCGATGCCGGCCCTCAGCTCGCCGGCGGCGGCGAGTATCTCGTCGCAGAGTTTCGCCCCCGCGCCCGGCCCGAACGGCGAGGTCAGCACCTCGTAGCCCCCCCACTCGTAGGCCGAGCGGTGGGGGATGTAACCGACGTGGTCTGTTGCCATGTACATGATGTAGGTCTTCGGGAACGGGCTCTCCCACTTGATGCGCAGGCCCAGCTCCGCCGTCATCTCGCCCGGCACCCCCACGAAGAGCAGCGGCCCCGCCGCCCACAGGCTGAAGTACGTGCGGACGTCGTCGCCGACGCGCAATTCGTCCCGCACCGGCCGGTACTCCGACTCCGGGCCCCGGCCGGGCAGCCGCTCGAAGTCGCCGGCCGTCATCACAGGCAGCAGCACCTCGCGGTAGTCGAGCGCGAGGGCGGGGGACTCGATGTCCACGGCGTCCCATCGGTGATACAGGGCCTTCTCGGCGAGAGCCTGGCCCATGCGCTCGGCGCGGCCGAAGCCGGCCTCGGCGCCGAGCGGGTGGTTGTCGCCGCAGGCGCCGTTCACGAAGAGCGCCACGCCGCCGATGTTCTCCTCGATCTCGCGCCTGAGCACGCCGGGGAAGTCGGCTGTGACGGCGTTGGCGGTGTCGCCCACCGCGAGGGCGTGCGCGGTGTAGTTGGCGATCGTCGCCACGTAGCCGGCCGACTCGTCGGCGCGCCGGAAGAAGACGACGCCCAGCTCGTCGTCCACGGGCTCGTCGCAGACGGGCAGCAGCTTCTTGCGCTTGGGCTGGTAGAAGTAGGTCCCGTCGGGGAAGAACATGCGGCGGTTGAAGTTCTCCCTGACGCGACAGTAGTTGTAGGCGACCGTGACGGGCTCCGCGTTCGAGGCGGCCTCCTCCGCGGCCTCGGCAGAGCGCTCGATGACCCGCTGCCGGTAGGGCTCGTTGACGCCGGTGGTCGTGCCGAAGGCGCGGCGGCGGCGGACGAGCGGCGTCGAGTGGCAGTGGGTCGTCGTCGTGAGGACCGAGCGCGGCGCGAGCCCCGTCCGCTCGCTGCAGGCCGCCTGGACGTCCTCGACGAACTCGGCGTCCGTCGTCTCCGAGTCGAACGAGAGCAGCGCCATCTCGGTGCCGGACTCGTCCTTCAGGTAGAGGCAGTTCACCTCCAGATCGTCGTGGATGGCGCGGCCCCAGTGGTGGGGGCCGTAACCCACGAGCTTCGCCGGCAGGTCGGGGTTGATCTCGCGCTTGGCTGCGCCGCAGAGCAGCATGGCATGGCTCCCTTCGGGGATAAGCGGGGCATCACTTTATCCGAACGGGGGGGCCTTGTCGAGCCCCGGGCCGCCCTCCCCGCCTCCCCGCCCCCCCCGCCCCCCCCGCCCTCCCGAAACGCTCTTGACCCGGCCTCGCCCCTGTGGCATAAGTCTTCGTGAGGGAGGACGGCATGGCCAGACGAGGCGGCGGCAGAGGCGGCGGCGGTTTCAGCTCGGGCGTCGGGATCGGCTGCGGCATAGCTGTCGGCTGCGTCATCGCCATCGGCGTCATCTTCGTCGTGATGGGCGGCTCGTGCATGGGGCTTGCGCTCTGGGGGGGCGCCCCGGCGGTCGACGTCGCCGCGCCCGACGGCGCCCCCACGGACGGGGCGACCGAGCCCGCTGCCACCGACGCCACGGACGAGACCGCTCCCGACGCGCCGACGGGCGCCCCCGACGAGGCAGAGCCCGAGGCGGCCGCGCCTGCCGGGGCGGCAGAAGCCGGCGGGGAAGAAGCCGAGCCCGAGACGCCGCCCGAGCCCCAGGGCCGTCCCGTGCGCGTCGTCCTGAAGAGCGGGGCCACGCTCACCGGACGCATCGTCGCCGAGACGAACCGCACCGTCACGCTCAAGGCGGGCCGCAGCACGATGAAGCTGCAGCGGGGCGAGATACTGCGCATCGAGGAGCAGGGCGAGGAGTGAGTCGCGGCGGGAGTGCCGCCGGGCTAGGGGGTGGCTCGAGATGGCCGACTTCATTCTCTCCGGCGGCGGGCTGACCGTCAGGGGCGAGCTCAGGGACGAGGTGAAGGGCGAGTTCCAGGAGCGGTGCGCCGAGCTGCTCTCCTCCGGCGAGGAACTGCTCGTGCTCGACCTCTCGGGGGTCGAGTACATGGCGAGCTGCCACCTCGCGATCGTGCTCCAGCTTCTCCTCGACGCGCACGGCAAGCGCAAGGAGCTCAAGACGAAGGTCCGCTCGAGGCTCTACGAGCTCTTCGAGCTCGGCCACATCCACGAGGTGATGGACATCGAAGTGGTCCTTTGAGGCCGCCCCGCCTCGCGACCTCGCCCGCATCACTCCGTCAGCAGCTTGAGCAGCGCCTCCTTCATCTCGACGAAGCCCTGGCTGCCGAGCGCCTTGAACTTCACCGCCGCCGCTTCGTCGGCGAACTTCTGGCTGAACTCCGTCGTAAGCGGCACCCTCGGGGCCACCAGCAGCTGGATGTGCTTGCGCGACCAGCCCTTCCTGAGCTGCAGCAGCCGCATGAGCTCGCAGTCCTGGGCCCCGCGGCGGAAGGCGTGTATCCTGAACGACGCGATCGCGTGGCCGTACTTGCCGCCGTCGATGATGAGCCCGTTCTTGTTGGCCTTGGTCATCGATCCGGCCCCGCCGAGCGACTGCCAGGGCAGCACCCCGTCGCCCTCGTGGCAGAAGGTCTTCAGGCACCACGCCGCCGACTCCCAGTTGCTGCGGCCGACGTCGTTGCAGCTCCCGTAGCAGTAGAGGATGGTCGGGATGCGGTACTTGTGGGCGCGCATCATGCGGAACATGGCGAACTGCCCGCTGTTGCCGTACATGATCGGCATGAGCCCGTCGCTGACGCTGCCCTGCCACATGGGACGCGAGATGTCGCCGCGGAACATGAAGGTCGGCCGGTCGCGGTCAAGCTTTGCGAGGCCCTCCTCGTAGCACTTTTTCTGCCAGGCGACGGTGAATATCTCGGGGTCGTCGGAGCCCTGCTTGAAGAGCTTGCCGTGGAAGTTGAGGGCCGCCCAGTCGAGGTACTCGAAGGGCTCGTCGAGCGTCCAGTAGGTGAAGCCGTAGTTCGGCTTGTTGTTGAGGTAGCACTCGGCGATCGTCTTGTTCCAGCCCTTCTCCTTGAAGTGCTTGACGAAGTCGCTTGTGCAGTTGACCCACGCGTCCCTGTACGCCTGGTCGAAGGCCTCGTCGACCGGCTTGGCCAGGATGTCGTGGCGCAGCTTCTTCATCGAGTCCTTGAGGCTGCCCGTCGGCACCCCATCGCCCGGGTCGTAGTGGTCGCGGAACTTCTTCGGCCAGCCCTCGAAGATGGGCAGGTAGAACGTGGGGACGGGTATCCCGGCGCGCGGGTTGTTCCTGAACCACGAGCCGTCGAGCAGCCCGCCCAGGTTGTTGTCGAAGTTCGACCAGTCGGTGACGTGGCCCTCTGCGTCGACCTCCGGAACCCAGTCGGCGTGGACGCGCCCGCTCTGGCTGTAAGGGACGCGGTTGATAGTGCAGCGATGGTAGTGGGCCAGGCGGAAGGAGTCCTTGAACTTGGCGCTGCCGGCGGACCCCGGGCCGCCGTAGCAGTTGAGCTCCGGGTTGAAGTGGACGTACTCCGGGATGGTCACGTCGTAGACCTTGACGTTCAGCTTGAACTCGGCGCTATCGCCGCCCGACGACACCTTCACCGTGCCCGTGTAGTCGCCGGGGGCGGTCGAGACGGGGATGTGGTAGTCGACCGTGACCGCCTGCAGCGTCTGCCCCGCGACGTTGTTGTCGGCCATGGGGCAGTCGAATGTGTCCGTAAGTGGCAGCGCGTACTCCGAGTGCTTGCCGACGTACCAGTTCCGCCAGAGCTTGACTCCCCTGTCGGTGATGTTGCCCGCGCCCGTGAGCGACGACACCTTCACCGAGCAGCCCGACGCCTTGCCCTCGACGGCGAGCTGGAAGGAGACGATCTCCCCCTTCGCCGCGGCGAGGCGCACCGTCCCGGTCGCGCCGTCCCAGACGGGGTTCCGGCGGCGGAACTCGCCCGTCCCGGCCTCGTGCATCACCTTCGCGCTGACGGGGTCGACCTTCGTGATCTCCGGGAATGCCCAGACCCTGGCCTCGCCGAGGGCCTTGGCCTCTCCGCCCGCCGGCTTGAAGCCGAAGGCCGGGAGCTCCGGCACCGTGAGGGCGGGGCTCGTTCTGCCCTGCGCCCGGGCCGCCTCCGAGACGTTGCCGGCCGCGTCGACGGCCTCGACCTCGAAGGTCACGTCCTTGCCGGCCGGCAGATCTATCAGAGGAAAGCTCTGCTTCACGCCCTCCTCGCCCGCGAAGGGGAGCTGCCAGCGGGCCAGCTCCTCGCCGTCGGCCTTGACGCGGTACGCGAAGGCGCCCGGCGGCACGGTCAGCTCGAGCCGGACGGCTCCGTGCGTTGCGGTCGCCCAGTTGGGAGCGGCCTCCACGCGCAGGCCACTCGGAGCGCGCGGGGCGTCCTCGTCGGCGCCGTCGAGCGTCACCTCGAGGTACGGGCCCTTGCCGGACTCGCGCGCGTTGATGCGGTTGTTGACGGCGACGGTAGTGCTGCCGTCCATGAGGGCGAGGCCGTAGCTGGCCTTCGCCACCAGGGCCCGAACGAGGTGCGGGTCGATCTCGGCGCGCAGCCATCCGCCCGAGGGCGACATGGGCTTGTCGCACCTGAGCGTGTTGCCGTTGCCGAGTATGACGTCCCACGCCCTCGAGCCCTTCCAGCCCCAGTTGCGCTTGGTGTGGCTCGACTCGTTGAAGGTGGCGCCGAAGGCCAGCGTGTCCTTGGCGTAGCGGGTCGACTTGCCCTCGACCCAGTCGTGGCTGACGGTCGAGACGGTGAGCCACTTGAGGTCGGAGCCCGCGTTGAGGTTCACCTTGCCGCCGCCGGCGGGCTTGACGTAGACGTAGGCCTTCGAGATGACCTTGCCTCTCAGTTTCGACACGTCGAAGTCGACGATGCCGAACTCCTGCCAGACCTTCATCTTGATGGTTTTGGCCGCCCCCATGTTGAAGTCCGACTCCTTCTTGTTCGCGGCCGAGAGCCACACGTCCCTCGAAGCCTGGCACTTGACGACCTCTGCGCCGAGAGCGGCGGCCGTGAAGGCCGTCGCCGCGGCGACCAGCATCACCGTTCGACCCATGGTATCCAGCTCCTTTCGCTGCAGATCCAGACGGCCCGCGCCGCCCTTTATTCTTACCCCGCCCGGCCGGCTTCGTTTCAGGTGACGGTGAAAGCGGCCGTCACCTCCGGGCTCTCGACGTAGCCGATCCGCACGGCCTTCGCCCTGATAGTCGTCTCGCCGGGCCCCAGGCGCACCGGGCCCGTGTAGAGCAGCCACCTCGCCTTCTCGCCCCCGTCGAGCGTATACGTCATGGACGCCCCCTGCGTCGCCGAGTGGAGCTGCAGCACGAGCGGGCCGCGGTAAGAACCCCCGCCGGGCGCCGCCTCGGTGCCGGGGCTCTCCTCGCAGATGGGCACGAACACCGGCGCCGCCGTCACGGGGACCTCGCCGCCCGGGTGCCACGAGGCGACCATGTCGGCCTCCGGCACCCGGCCCATGTCGCCGACCTCGTCGATCCACGCGTCGAGCGCGCCGCGCAGGCGCTCGAGGTCGGCGGCGTGCTCCGGCTCGCCGGCCAGGTTCCGGATCTCGTACGGATCGGCCTCGGTGTCGTAGAGCTCCTCCGGCGGTCGGCTCTCGCGGAACATGAGCAGCTGCGGGCCCTCGAGCTCGCCCGCGAGGTAGAGCCGCCACATCTCCTGCACGATCGGGTGGCGGTTCCGGTACGGGATCCACAGCAGGTAGGGCAGGTCCGGCCGGTAGTTGCGCATGTACTTGAACCGCCGGTCGCGGACGGCCCGGACCATGTCGTACGACTCGTCGTAGCGGTCGCGCGAGGCGTATACGTACTCGCGCTCAGGCGCCGCCCCCTCGACCCCGCCCCGGCCGAGAAACGCCTGCCCCTGCATGTGCCGCGGCACGGGGCGTCCGACCGCCGAGAGCACCGTCGGCCCGAGGTCGATCGTGCTGACGAGCTCCTCGCGGACGGTCCCCGGCTCGACCGCGCCCGGCCAGCGGACGATCATCGGCATGCGTATCCCCGAGTCGTACGGCCAGCGCTTGCCTCGCGGCAGCGGCCCGTGGTCGGACCAGTGGAAGACGATGGTGTTCTCAGCCAGGCCGTCGGCCTCGAGCTCGGCCAGCAGCTCGCCCAACCGGGCGTCCATCGCCTCGATGTTCGTATACATGCGGGCCATGGCCTCGCGGACCTTCGGCGTGTCGGGGAAGTACGGCGGCAGCACCATCTCGGCCGGATCGAATGCGATCTCCGGGCACTTCTCCGGCCACATGCCGCTCTCGTGGGTGCGGTCGAGGTTGAATACCGAGAAGAAGGGCTGGTCAGCCCTCGGCCGGTTGCGCCAGTGGGCCTCTCGGGAAAGCTCGTCCCACGCCGTAACCGGCGGCTCGAACTGGTAGTCGGTCTTGATGTTGTTGGTGCAGTAGTAGCCCGCCGCGCGGAGGTACTCGCTGAAGCACTTGACGTAGTGCGGCACGACCGCCGAGTAGGGCGTGGGCAGCTCGGGGGTCGCGGGGTTGGTGTGGGTGGTGCGCATGTGGTGGGTGCCGGCGGAGATCGGGTAGACGCCGGTGATGACGGCCGAGCGCGCCGGGGCGCAGACGCCCGCGGTCGAGAAGCACCTGGTCCAGCGGCAGCCGCCGGCGGCGAGCGCGTCGAGGTTCGGCGTGCGTGCGACGGCGTCGCCGTAGCAGCCGTAGTACGGGTTGGTGTCCTCGAAGGATATCCAGAGGATGTTGGGTCTCGTTGTCTCGGGCATTGCCCCCCCTCCCGGTCGGTCGGCGCGCTTCCCATGATACCGTCCGGGGGGCGTTCGTGCAATGGAGGGCGCCCGCGCGTGTGTGCCGCCCGGGCCGAAGATTGGCGCGGGTGCCCTATTGACTCCCGCCCGCCCGGCCGTACAATTGCGTCCGGTGGACAGGTTCGGCGGCGGCGACCGCCAGGCGAGAGGAGAAGACTATGAGGATTCCCACGTTGGTCGCGGCGATCATGGCTCTGGCGATGCTCGCCGGGTGTGTTGGGTCCGCGGGCGGCGGGTACGCCCTCGCGCCCGAGGCCGACTCGGCCGCGGCGATCCCCGCGACCGCCCTCGGCCTGGCTGCGGCAGGGGACTACCGCTTCGACGTCGGCCTGGCCTACATGGATATCGGCGAGGAGGACCCGGACGGCAACGACCTGACCGAGGTGGACGCCTGGATCGCCGGCATCACCTTCTACCCGGCCGCGGTGGCCGCCGACGCGATGCCGTTCGCCCTGCAGCCCTACGTGCAGCGCGCAGGCTACGTTCGGCTGGCGATGGGCATCGGC
>Ga0272441_10002843_pt1 | contig 34324 bp, 38 predicted proteins | sample SSMProp6N_FD_193582 | JGI IMG/M metagenome (GOLD analysis project Ga0272441, IMG submission 193582) | Marine sediment archaeal communities from Little Sippewissett salt marsh, Falmouth, MA, United States - SSM-Prop-6N | ecosystem: Environmental > Aquatic > Marine > Wetlands > Sediment ... | reverse complement strand
GAGACGGGGGCGGCATTTCAGAGCCGAGCGGTCAAGGACCGCGGACCCCAGGAGCCACACCCCCGTCGAGGTCAGTCTACATCAACGAGGGCGCTCCGTCTCCGTACAAAATTCAATGGTAGACCCCCGACCTTATGGTCCAAGCTCCCGCACTGCAAGATCCCTGCCATCACGCAGGACATGCTCGTATTCGATCGTTCGATGCCTTACCTGCATGCCCACTCGTTCGTAGAGGCGCAGCGCCCCTGTTAGGTTCTCGGAATCGGTCTCCAACTCAACGGTCTCAAGACCGCGGTCCCGAAACTGCGCGAACGAATGAAGGAGCAGGGCCCGCGCAATCCCTCGCCTTCGGTAGGCAGGGCGAACGCAGAGACTGCGTATGTATCCGCGCGTTGCGTCGTCTCCAACGTGAGCACTGCACAAAGAAAAGCCGGCAATCTCGTCGCCATCGACTGCAAGGAGCCAGAGCGATGGATCGAACCACGTTCCCTCCGATGCGATGTACTCCTTCCACCTTGCAAGCTCCGCTTCGAACGGTTTCTCGACGTATCCCCAGTGGTCACGGATCGATTCGATATCCGCCTCCACGATCCCTCGAAGGTCCCTCTCGATGCACGCCGTTCGTACCGAGACTCGCTCCGGCCATTCCGCCCCTTGCAGCGTCTTCGAGAGATCGATCCGCATTCGGTTGGTTACACGCACCATCTCATACCCCGCTCGCTCGATTGCTGCACGTCTCGCCTTCTCCTTCTCTCCGATGCCCTCGTAGGCAACGACTCGTGCACCGTCGGGCGCAAGGGGGATGTACTCACGAGCACGCGCGGTCGCCCAGCCGTAGAGCCGATCCCAAAGGGTCTCGCACTCCTCAACGGATGGGTGAACCAACGCAGAGCAGTCGACGCTCACGTACGGTGTCGTCGGGCTCCAGATGTGCGCCATTCCTACGATACAGCCTGTCGCATCGGCCACGATTCTCACATCCTTGGAGAGCGTAAAGCTTGGGCCGCTCCACCATCCGTTGACGTGTTCGGCCGATATCCGCGCCGCGCTATGCGAAGCGCCAAGTCGTGCGTTGACCATGTCCGCAACAAGCTGAGCGTCACAGCGATCCGCCGCGCGCATTGTCCAGGTGTGATCCCAGTTCATCGACGTGCTTCTCCTTATCGTACGGTCAGACGGCGTCCTCGCTGGTGGGTCGTTCGCACCGGGAGAGTATACGAGCTAGAGCAGTTCCAGTCGCACATACCTTATCTCAAGGGAACAGGAGCGCCGGCAACCGGCAAAGCCGGTTCCTTGGAGTTTCGACAGGGCGGGTACTTGTCGAAACTCTCGCTCGCGCATCAGGGGCAGAGACTTGAGCATGAAGGAGCGTTGTATCACGTCACGAGTCGTGGAAACGATCGGGAGCGGGTCTTCTTCACGGATACGGATCGCGAGGCACTCCTGAAAACTCTCTCCGAGACGATCAATCGCCATTCGTTCATCTGCCACGCGTCCTGTGTTTCGGACTAGGCGAACGCAGCCCGCCCAAGCAACAACCGCCCGAAGGATGACAGCCAGAAGGTTGACATCCTTCCAAGCTGCCCCCATGGGCAGCCGTTGCCCCACTACATCGACGATCAGCGTCATCGCAAAGCAAGTTGAGGCCGAAGGGGAACATCGAAAAGAAAGACCTAGCTCCAGATGATGGAGAGTCAGAAAGCAGGTGCGGGTGATTACCGCTACGCGATCAAGATTCCGGTGAAGAGCCATCAACCGAACGGTGTTCTAGAGAGCCTCCCTGGCCAGTTCTCCGGAGTCGAGCGATTCTTCCTAGCTGCGGATCTTCGAATTGCCCGCCGAGCAATTGGCTGCACGTGCAAGTGCCCAGATGGTCGCAGATGATGACGGTGTGCTGAGTTTGATCCATTCGCTGTGGAACGGCACCCAGGATCGTGTGGTGAGGTTTCCGACATGAATAAAACATAACACTGTGTTATACTTCCTGCGCCGGAAACTGCGCCGGACTCCTGTATAGCGGAGGATGTGAATGCGAGATCGCCAGGAAGTGTCATCAGTTCGGGTTGCGGCCGCGACGATTACGCCGAGTTTGGATCCGTCTGAAACGCGCGGGCGAATTCGCGCAATCGTTGAGGACACGATGCATACCTGGCCCGACGTTCGCGTGATTCACTTTGGCGAGGTGATCCTTGGATGGTTTGCCAAGAAGGGTCAGACCGCTGACTACCACCGGTCGATCGCCGAACCGATTCCGGGGCCCTCCACCGGCTTCGTCGCGGATCTGGCGCGCAAGCACGCGGTCTACATTTCGTTCGGGTTGACCGAACGAGCCGGTGAGGCCCTCTACAACACGCAGGTTCTCGTGTCGCCTGAGGGAAACATTGTCGCTACCCACCGAAAGTTCAGGACTGTCATTCGGGTTTTCACGCCCGGCCCCGAGGTCCTCACGACGGTCAAGGTTGATGGTCTCAAGATTGCTCTGTTGGTGTGTGCCGACGTTAGGAGTCTCCGCATCTTGCGTGCAATCCGGAAAGAGAAGGTGGATCTCGTGTTGGCGGCGCTGGCCGACCACGGAGAGGATTCCGCGATGAGCAAAATGATTGGAGCGTTCTTTGATGCGTGGGCGATGACAGCGAATCGGTTTGGAGGGGAGGATTCGATTCAGTGGCACGGTCTGACGACGATCACCGATCGGTGGGGCAGGCTTGTGCGGTCAAGCATCGGACGGGAGACCGTCCTGGTTCAAGACATTCCGCTTGCGCAGACCGCGCCGGCTGGGCGCCAGCTACGGCGGATGCTCGTCTTCTTCAAGTCATTGGCTTTGGTCATCTCGCTATCGAGCCGTGCGTTGTGGACGCATCTGAAGGCCGATCGGCGCACGACCTCGAAGAGCCGATGAGAAACAGGCGTGAGTCCGACGAGATGTCTCGGAGCAATACCGTTTGCACCGAGCTTGTACGTGGGATTCTCCTGCAGCAAGGGACCGCCCACTACATGTTGGAGGTCATGCAATGACCGGCAGTTGGGCCCCTCGTTTCTTCTCCATCTGGATCGGGCAGCAGCTCTTGTGGGTTGGCAGCCGTGCTGGGGGATTTGCTCTCGTGTGGTGGCTGACTCGCGAGACGGGGTCCGCGCAGGTCCTGGTTACAGCGACCCTGGGTATCGTTGTGTCAGTGGTAATTCTCGGCCCGATCGCAGGGGCGTGCGTTGACTGGTGGAATCGCAGACTGACGATACTGATCTCCAACGGAGCAATCGCTTGTGTTTCGCTTCTGCTCGCGTACCTCTTCTGGTTCGGATAGATGGAGATCTGGCACGTCTACCTCGTGATCGTCGCCCGGTCCGTCGGTGGCGCGTTTCACGGTCCGGCGATCGGCGCGTCCACGACCATGCTGGTGCCCAAGAACCATCTCACTCGCATTGCCGGGCTCAACCAAAGCATGACGGGAGCTATCCAGGTGTTCGGGCCGGCCATCGGGGCTACACCAATCAGCTTTATGTCCCTTCATGGCGTGATGCTCGTTGACCTGGCTACCGCGGCCTTTGCCGTTCTGCCACTTCTCTTCTTTTGGATTCCACAACCTGAACCGGAGACGCTCAAGGAAGGAGACCGACTTCGCACGTCGCTTCGGGTAGCCATGCACTTCGTTTGGCAGAAGCGAGGAATCGTGTACATTTCCGCGCTTGCGGGGTTCATGAACTTCGTGATCAACCCCGTGTTCGTTTTGCTGCCCCTGCTCGTCACAGAGCACTTCCAGGGTGGGGCTCTCCAGCTGGGATGGCTGCAAGCGGCCTCGGGGCCGGCCTCACTGCCGGCGGCCTCATCCTGTCCTTGTGGGGCGGCCTCAAGAGGAAAACCTTGACCATGTACGTCGGCGGCGGCCTTCAAGGACTCGCCCTTGCCCTTCTCGGTGTCATCCCATCGAACCTTTTCCCTTTGGCGATTGCAGCCATGGGTGCCAATGGCCTCCTGAATGCGTGGTACAACGGCGCGACGGCTCCGGTGGTCCAGACTGTCATCCCGCCGGACATGCAGGGGCGCGTGTTCACGTTGGTCTCAAGCATCTGCCAAGGTGTCTATCCAATCAGTCTCGCCATCCTCGGACCAGTAGTCAGTCTGATCGGCCTGCGATCCTGGTACGTTGGTGGGGGACTCTTGGTTTTCGTGGTTTGCATGGCCGCGCTCTTCGTGCCGTCGATCGCGCATCTCGAGGAGAGGATCGCGAGCAGCGGTAGACCCCATATGATAGAGAAATGACCTCTTGCCAATCGCCCATGGCAAACGAGAAATCACTAGCTTCGACGTGCGCGTGCCCTCCAACGAAAAACCGTCGCTTCCAGTGTTGATTTCTTCTCTGTGAACTGATAGTATACACACGTTGCGTTGGAGGTGAGTTCTATGCGTAGTCGCTACTGGCTGATAGCTTTCGCTATCATTATAGGAATTAGCAGCGGTGTTGTCGGGCTCGATCAGCCGTGTTCCGTCTGCACTGATCAAGCGGCTGAGGAATTCCGATCCGGATGTCCGTACACAAGACTCATCGAATGCTGGTGTGAAACTCAGCCAGACTGGGTTTGCTGTCTTTACGAGCACTGTGAACTACTTTACTTTGGCGGCCCATGCACGAAGTGTGACTACTACGAAGACTGCTTCTTCTACTACCCCTGCGAGGGTCTCTACCCAACCAAGGCCGCGTACTTCGGCGGACCTGGCGGTGCACCATGAATCGTCGTGGGAGGGGACCACAATGCACTCGGTTCATCCCGGCAACTCTGATATTGCTCGCGTCCATCATTCTCATCGGACAGGCTGTACCTCCTGCCAGCGCCGGTATCGAGCCGTTGGCAGAGGGAGGTTTCGCGACGTACAGTGGCGACGGGCGGTACGTGGCTGTGGTTGGCGGGCGTGCCATCGATGTTTTCGATGCGGCGGGCTATGACTTGGCTACCCGCATCCCGGCTTCTCGTGTCACCACGCAATTCGGCGTGCCAAGTTTCTCCGATGACGGCCGGTTTCTGGCTGCTCCGGTAGCACAAGACGAAGTGAAGATCTGGAACGTGTCAACGGGTGCCGAAGTCCTGACGATTCAGGCCAAGCTCGATCCGTACCGGCGAGTGTCTTTCAGCCCGTCCGGTGATCTTCTTGCCCTGCACACGGGCGACGACATCGAGCTTCGCTCAACTGTGACCGGCGAGTTGGTCCGGGTTCTCGAGGGAGATGGGGGATCGGTCATCGCGGTTGCCTTCCGTCCTGACGGAGCGCTTCTCGCTTCAGGAAACGACGATCACACCATTCGGTTGTGGGATGTCGGCACAGGGGAAGTCATCCATCGGCTGGTAGGACATCAAAGGGAAGTGAGCAGCTTGGCGTTTGACCCTTCGGGGAATTTCCTCGCTTCAGGCTCTGGCGACACGACAGCTCGGATCTGGGACTTGACAACGAGCGAAGTCATCATACTCGATGCGCACACGGAGCCGGTTACGTGGGTCTCATTCAATTCCGATGGACACGTTTTGGTGACCAGCTCTCACGATGACACCGTTCGCGTTTGGGATCGTTCAACCGGCCGGAACACAGCGTCACTCGATGCATGGGAGGTCCTCGGCAATTTGGGCCAAGAGGGTCCGCCTGAGACACGAGCTTCCGCGAAGGTCTACTCTGCCGCATTCAGTCCCAACGGCAGCTGTGTCGCTATCTCGTATTGCTACATGCACCGCTGCCGCGTGGGCCTGTGGAACCTCGAGGTTGCACCGTAGCGCCGCCCCATAGGCCAGAGGCCGGAACAGTTCAACGCTCGAGGAGTTGCGCGCCAACTCCCAAACGACGAGGCGCAGCTGAGCGGCGCACTGCGAATTACGGCGTTGGGATCGCATTCACATTCCTCGTCTTTGACTTCGACTCACGCCAGATCTGCTCCGGCCTAGCGATCGATCAGTACAGTCAGTGGCTTGCCAGTGGCTCCGCGGCTCTTCACCAATCGACGATGGGCGTCACCGGCGAGCGAGTAGATCAGACCAAACACCAAGAAGTGTGGAGTACCACCACAATGCCCCGCCGATAAGGAGTTGGCTAGGTTCTCTGAATTGAGGCGCTGAAACCGGATCGAATCACGGGATCGAGGAAACGTCTACCCCCGGGAGACTGAAGATCCCTGACGGATCGCTAACCCCCTAGCTTCTGAGGACAGCCAAGTGGCCATTGATGAATTGACTGTTCCCAGGAGCCATGGTATGGTGTAGCCAGATCTGGCTATAGCCAACTTTGGCTACAGGGGGAATCATGAGCGATGCACCGTTCAAGGTAGGCGGACTTGTGGAGCCTCCCTACTTCGTGGGCCGTGAGGCGGAGTTGGAGTCGCTCTCTCAGGATGTCCGAACACTTGCCCAGAACCTTCTTGTGTTGGCTCCTCGGCGATACGGGAAATCATCCCTTCTTCATAATCTGAAGCTGCGGCTCAAGTCCGACGAGGGCCTGCTGATCCCCTACGTAAACTGCCGAGAGATGACGACTTATGCCGACTTCCATCGCGTCACGGTGACAGCGCTTCTTGCGGAGTTCGAGCGGAAGCGGCGTGTACGAGGTCTTCTCGAAGCGTTCCGTCTCAGCGTGAAGGAGAAAATCCTGACCGCACTTCGCCAGGTGGAAGAGATCGGCGGGAGTGTCGGGGAGGCAGGCAAGGGGTACTTGCGTTTCCGTGAACACGAGATCGATGAGATGGAACTCTTGCAAGAGGCGTTTCGATTCTTCCGTTCCTTCTCCAAAGAGAAGGGAATGCGAATCGCGTTCCTGATGGATGAGTTTCAGGAGATCGCATCCTTCAACGGAGCGCTATTCAACCTCCTGAAGAAGGAGCTCGACGAGAATACGGAGACCCGGTATGTGTTCTCCGGCTCCTCCGTTCGTATGCTCTCCTCGATCTTCCTCAGCGAGGAGGCACCCCTCTACCTAATGGTCGGACGCCACCGTATGGAGCCTCTGGCGCCAAGCGACGTTGCAGATTTCGTGGCTCAACGGCTAGCCGTGGCTGATCTACACGTTTCTAGGCAAACAGCGAGCCTCTTCCACACCCTGACAGGAGGGATTCCCTTCTATGTTCAGAAGCTCGGCCTGCTGACCGTGCAAGAAGCGCAGCTGCAGACCTTGACGAAGGTGGTGGATTCGACGGTCAACACGGCGTTCGAGGGAATGCTAGACGAACTGGATAGCGAGTTCGAAACCCGGTGGACCTCACGCTTCAGCGCACAACAGCGGCATATCGTCCGGACCCTCGCCGAACTAGGAGAGGCGCGGCTCACCGCCATTGCCACCGGGATGGAGGCTGAACGGACCGACATATCCTCCGCCGTGCGGAGGCTTCGCGACATGATGGTGATCCAGACCGATGATGCGGGTGCCAACTCCCTCGTGGATACCGTCTTCTCAGCTTGGCTGCGAGCGCGGTAGCCAGGTTTGGCTATAGCTAGATCTGGCTACGTGTCGAATACGCCCCCGTGTCCTAGAAGAGGCACCTCCCTACAGAGGGGTTCTAGCACGCTCAAATTCCGGGGCGCGAGTTGGCCCGGAGCCTAGGTAGTGTCTTCTCGTAGAATTGCAGCCGCTTTACGAGGAGGAACCCATGCAGATGACAGGCATCCCGTTTGGAACCACAGACTGGTCTATCGTTGCATCTACAAGACACGAAGGCGAGACCGGCTTTGCCACGTGGCGCACACAGCAGTTTGGCTCAATTCGTGTCCGTATGGTCGAGTACTCCCCGGGGTATCTGGCTGATCACTGGTGTCAGAAAGGGCACATCTTGCTCTGTTTGGAAGGCGAACTGCACACCGAGCTCGAGGACGGCCGCACATTCACCCTTTTGCCGGGGATGAGCTATCGAGTTGCCGACAACGCCGAGCCCCACCGCTCCAGCACGACAACCGGCGCCACGCTGTTTATCGTCGATTGAACAGTGCGAGCAACCGCACATTCCCAGACGGTGTTGTCTTCGAACGGTGGGGGTGCGGTTGTGTTCTGCACGAATGGGCGACCTCTCTGGGATTCGCCTCTGACGAGTCGTGTGGATCAAGTACTTGCACTCTCGCGCTCCATGCGAGCACCTTGCGAATCGTGCTGCCGCATCGCGGGTCGGCACGCCGGCGACGCCACGCCATTGATTCCAGCAGTGTCTTAACCGTCATGGCCGTTCTCGGCTTGCCCAAGGGCATCGGTCCAATACCACCCCAGTCGTGCTGCATCGGCGGATGACCCGAACCTCACTCTGCCAGCAGCTCGATCTCGGCCTGGCTCAGCGCCCGGTCGTAGATGCGCACCTCGTCGATGCTGCCGTGGAAGGTGCTCGATGGAAGCCCGAGCCGAGTACCGATCAGGAGCGGCGCCTGTTCCAGCGGGAGTTCTCCGGTGATCGCTTCCGATTCGACCAAGACGCCGTCGACATAGAGCCTCATCTCTTTCCCGTCGAAGACGCCCGCGATGTGGAACCACGTATTGAGCGGATACCCTTGACTTCGTAGCTGCGTTGCGCTTCCCCCCGGCGATAGTGCGAATACCACGTCTCCGCTGCCGCTCAGAGAGAGCCTGTACGGGTCGTAGCTCGTGAATCCGCCGTTCAATGGGCGGTTTCACCGCGCTTCCCTTGCGTACGATGCATTGCGACTTCTGCTCTACTGGATACACCCACGCCGCGAGGGTGATCGGGCCGATGATCTCCAAGCTCTTGTGGTTTGGGACGATGATGACATCGTCATTGCCGTCGAATTGATAGGCCCGATTCGGGTTGCCTGAACGGTCCGGAGCAAGAACGGGCCCCTGCGGATCGCCATGGTTGTCCCAGCCACTTGAGTCCTCTGCGGAAGACGTGAAGGCGTAGTGGGCGATGAGATTCGATTCGATGCTCACGAATCCCTCTGTCTGCGGATCGACGACATCGGGCATGAACCACTCACATCCGCCTACCAGCAAGATCGCGACGGCCACCATACTCAACAGACACTTGCGCACCATGGTTGAACCTCCTCTCCGACACAAGCTACTCCTCCTGCGCCTCCCAACCCAAAAGCACCGAATCCGAGGACCGCCGATACCCGCTCCGGCAGGACGCCGGCTGCGGAGACATCTCCTTCCCCGAGTCCTCCTGGCTCTTCCCTCGAAAGCACGCTGGGGCCGCGTAGTGATACCCGAGATGCGCTGTAGCTTCTTCAGGAACGTCGAAGGCTCCTTCCCAGACTGTCGTGCAGCACGGAAGGGGTTCCACCGATCGCCAATGGACAAATACGCGGGAAATCACTGGCGGATGCGAGATGTGGTGGATTGAGTAGACGGTCGTATATTTGTCATGGCAATCACGGCAGTTCTTGCTTATTTTACAACGTTCTGCTTTAATGCCGATAGGGCAAGGAGGTAGCGCATGCGCAAGCTGAGACGATTGCTGATGGCATTTCTGGTCTTCGCGGTAGGAACTGGCGTTGCTGCGTTTGCAGCGGCTCGGGGGACGCAGTCGGTGCTGTTGCTGGTTCCGGCGGACTTCCACGACAGTGAGCTGCAGACGCTGCTGCAGGAGTTCGTGGGCAACGAGGCGGACATCTACGTGGCTTCCATGAATTCCGCTGATCCAGCCGGTTCGATCGGCGTTGATGCACTCACCTCACGGATTCCCGAGCACTTCTTCCATCTGCATCCCGGGCTCTCGGGTGGGCCGCATGTGTCGGTGATCGGTTCCGAGGAGGCACTCGGGCGGCTGTTCGACAAGGTGCTCGTCGTCGGCCGCGGATGGTACGATGACTACTTCGCACCGGGTGGGCAGAGCGAGCCCGTCGATCCGCCGTACGCAAGCGGACTGTACGCCTTCTTTCAGCAAGCCTTGGGGAATGGAACCGTCATCGGAGCCGTTGGTGCCGGAACATACCCGGTGGTCTTCTCCGGTGTCTTGCCCCCGGAATCGACCGTCGCTGCTTATCCATGCGGCGACCTGATTCGTACCCTGCGAGGTCGGGGACATCAGCCGGCAATTGCCTCCAGTGCCAAGCGTGCGGATGGATCGTGGCCTCCGGTCGTTACAGTCGAGTTTTCCAGAGTATCGGTGAGCGGATGCACCGCATTGTTCGCTCCGATTCCGAACTCGTGGTATGACAACACGGACGCGGATGGCGAGCTGCTTGTCACCGACTACGGTGTGCACTACTCAAACTTCGTGCGTTCGGTGGAAGACGCATACGAAGGCCGGTAGCCTGAAGAATCCATTGTTACTGGGATCCGCACTGCGAGTTCGAGACGATCACTCCCAGTGTGGTCCACTACGCTGAATGAGAGCCACCTGCTGGTTGCGATTGCAGGTGACCGGGTCGTGCTTTGCCGGTGTGCCCCAGAAAGGGATGCCCAGACTTCGCTGCTTTCTGATCCGCGGGCGATGACCGTGGACGGTCTGAGAAAAGTGTGAAAACCCAGCGCCTCTACTCTGTTCTCCTTGCATGACGGATCAGAACCTGTAGAATTGCGGCAGTTCTCGCATGCACGGCAACCATGACCGGCAAACGTTCTGTGAGAAACCCCGTGGCCTGACACGTCGCGAGGAAAGGAGAAGAACCACCGTGATCCTGGCAGACAGCTAGCGGACCGCAAGGTCGTACTTCCAGGCGCATTGGGTTCTCCTTGACCCGTCCATTCCTCATCCTTGTTCGATGCTGCAGCCATTGCGCGTTGGCAGTCGTCTTCCGGTCCCGAGACCACGTCACCCAACAGGTACCCGGACAAACGAACCGCACTGCGCCCTTGGCGCCGGCGCGCTCGAAAGGAAGCGAATGAAGCTCATACAGCGCAGTTTCGAACGAGAAGAAGACTACTGGGCGATCCGCGCGTTCTTGCGCAAGGTCTATCTGCTGAACGGACGACGAGAGACGTCGTGGCCGGCGGCGCGCCTCGACTATTGGCGGAGCCGTAGCAGCGATATCGCAGGGGACGGCTCGCTAGAAGGCGGGATCTTCCTTTGGGAAACAGAGCAGGGCGACATCGTGGCAGTGCTAAACCGTGAAGACGATGGACATGCGTTCTTCCAGATCGACCCTTGTCTACGGACCAGCAGACTCGAGGGTGAGATGCTCGACCTCGCCGAGCAGCGCCTCGCCGCGACCGGGAAGCGATCGGGACGATTGGCGCTTGCCGTCTGGACAACCGATGGGGATACCCTGCGGGAAGCACTGCTCGCCGATCGTGGCTACCAGCGGAAACCCGAGTGGCAGCACTACACCCGCTATTTGGATCTGACGTATCCGCTTCGCGAGGTTTGTGCACCGGATGGATACACGGTTCGTGCGATGACCCTCGACGACATTCCGTCGCGCAGTTGGGCCAGTTGGCGGGCGTTCCATCCCGATGAGCCGGACAGCGACTACGAAGGGCACGACTGGTACGAGAGCCTCCTTCGTGCACCGCTATACCGCCGCGACCTCGATCTCGTCGCAGCCGATGAAAGCGGCAACGTGGTCGCCTTCTGCACCGTCTGGTACGACGACGTCACCCGGTCGGGCTACTTCGAGCCGGTCGGAACGATGCCCGAGCATCAACGTTGCGGACTATCGACGGCGCTGCTCCACGAAGGGATGCGGCGGCTCAAGGAGCGTGGCGCCGTGCAAGCAAGTGTCGGCGGAGGTGGGGCGTCGAACCCGCACGCAGAAGGCGTCTATGCCCGGGCCTTTGGGAGCGACTGTGACAGCGTCACCGGCTGGGTGAAGTACCTCGGCGACGGTCTCGTTACGGAGTAGGAGCTTCGGTCTGACCGTGGACAGGTCTCGCAGCCTGCCCACGGTCATCTTCAGAGATGAGGGTTCGAGATCCTGCTTGTACGGTCTTCGCGTCAAACGACCGGCGGGCGCGATGTCTTCGCCAATTCGGAGACGCTTCCGAGACGACAGGATACGAAGATCTTGCGAGCTACTACACTGGCAAGGAGACCCAATGGGAAAGAAAGCATCATCCTCGCCGACGCGCATCCTGCTGCTGGTTGGCGATAGAATCGGCGCCAACTGCATCGCGGGCGGGCGCAAGCTCTCGATTCTCGACAAGTTCGCCCGATACGGCTGGGAGAGCACCCTGGCCGGGGTGCATCGCAGGGTCAATCCCTGTCCGTATGCCGCGAAGCTTGGTGCCCAGGCACTCGAGATCGATCGGCTTGTGGATGACATCGAGGACATCACAGCATTCGATGCGATCTCGGTGCTGCCGGGGCCTTCACACGGGGGTCTGATCGAATCCGAAGCGGCGCTGGAGCACGTGCGCAAGGCATCTGCCGCCGGGTTGATCGTGAGCGGGTGGTGCCACGGCGTACTCGTACTCGCTGCTTCCGGTGTGATCAAGGGGAAGCAGATTGTTTGCCACGCCGATGACAAGGCGACAATCGAGTTAGCAGGCGGTACGTTCGTTGGGCACAATCATCCCCCGGTCACCGATGGGAACTTGGTCACCTGTGCGCGCAGCTACTACTACCGTGCGAAGAATGCAGATGCTATCAAGGCTGCAGTCACGGCGCGGGCTGCGGCTCTGAGAACGTAGCTGGTCTGGGAGCAGGCTCCAGGCCCGTTGCCGAATGCCTGGCCTTACGCCGTGGAGACATCGCCGGACTGTGGTTACACCGATGGACACACGCGGAGGTTGACCGATGCGTGGCGACCCGCGGATGATCGAGAGCTGCCTGCTTGAACCTCATGTCTCGACGTGTCCACTGCATCCTGGGGCGGCATCCGTGAGAAGACGCTCGCGATACCGGGCTCCACGTCCAAAGATGTCATGCACCTGTGTCCTCTGGTAGAGTGAGAGCGGGAGAAGACAGCCATGGTGCACAACGAGGAGCTCAATCGACGCATCGCTTAGCATCTGTCGCTCGGGGACACGACACGAAGGAAGATGTTCGGGGGCACGTGCCATCTCTTGCGCGGCAACATGGTCTGCGGTGTGTACAAGGATCCACTCATTCTCCGATTGGGATCCGAGGGTGCCGAGGCCGCGATGAAGGATCCGCAGGTGAAGCCATTTGATGTCACCGGCCGGCCGATGACCGGCTGGCTCATGGTCTACGTTGCTGCTGTACAAGGCGACAAGCTCGACGAGTGGATCGAGAAGGCCATGGCATTCGTCGAGACGCTTCCTTCCAAGTACCGAAGCTCCATGCCGCTGACGCCATTCCCATCAGGTTTCACGCTGCAAACAGCACGCCGCGACAGTCGGCGCGGGACTCGTTGACCTCCTCCACCCTGCCGGAATCGGATTGAACGCACAGGAGGGCTTCCGAAATCGCGAGGCTTGGGTCTGGTCGACGAACGATTCCCAGCTCTGAGCGACGCCGTGCATGGCCATGGCGATTGACTGCCTCGGCACCGGCGCGCTTGAATGAAGCCGCCACTCCGTCGGCAAGGAGGTGGACGTGCACGAGATCGAGATTCGCCGACTGACGTACGAGACGCTTCCCGAGATCAATTGCTGTCCGGATGGAGTCGAGGTGAAGGGTTCTTCGCTTCGCGGAGATCTGTCCCAAACACTCACTTGGCGAAAGAAGATGCTGGACCGTGGGATGACTGGATTCGTTGCATACTACGAAGGCCAGGCTCGCGGGTTCATCGAGTACATGCCGGCGGATGTTGCGCCAATTCCAATTGATGCCCTAGGTGGCGCCGTGTTGATGTGCTATCACTGGGCACCGGTCGATGCGGCGGATGAAGGGGAGCACCATCGAGAAGAGGTGCGCCTGATTCAACGGGTTATCGAGGAAACGCGACACCGCTTCAGCGGCCTGGCGACGATGGGGTGGGCGAACCCAGTTCATTTTCCCATTTCGCTTCTGGAGGGTGTTGGATTCAGACCGATCCAGCAATCCGGCGGGATTCGGCTGATGTGGCTAGGCTTTCGGGCAGGTGCCGTGGCGGCGCAAATGCGTCCTGAGAGCTACGAACCTCGTGATCTCTCCTCCGAAGGCTTGCTGGCGATCGACGCGGCTTGGAGCAGTCGCTGTCCGTACTCGATTCACAACGCTGCACGGCTCAGTACAGTGATCGATGATCTGCCGGCCGGGGTCATGCAGACTGTTCGCTTCAATGCCCACTGTTTGGACACGCGAGAAGCTACTACGGCGTATTGCTTCTCCCCGTGGAATTGGGAGTGGACGTACTTCAACGGCGAGGAGATTCCCGTTTCCGAGATGCCGTCGAAGCAGATCAAGCAGCGGATCCTGACTACCGTCTCGGATCTTGCTGGACAGCATTGAACGGGTTCACCGCAGATTGGTCCCCACATGGATTCAGGCGGGCCGTCACGTCTGCATTCGGGCTCTGTTCCCTCGTTTCCAGGAAGGAACGATTATGCTGTTCCGAGCGCCTGTTCGATTGCCTCGCGGATCCCCTCTTTCGGCGCCTCGTACCCCCAGCCGATTTCCCGGCCGTTGACGTAGATCGCCCGTTCAACCTCGTGTGCGAGCAGAACGTCACGCTGGTCGGTGCAGTGCTCGTTGAGGACAATACGATTGCCGAACTCCGCACAGACCTCGCGTACGCGTTGTGCCTCGATCCCGCTGGTCTGACAGAAATCATTCCAGAACAGGTCGACCACCACCTTGCTTTCAATCGGGGTGAAAGCGTAGGAGGGCTTCAAGAACCGCGGAGTCTCCGCCTGATCGGAGAACGCCTTCCAGAGCAACACGGCTCGGTCCCGTTCGTCGATCGACCGGTAGCCAAGGTGCTCGAAGAAGGTGGCCGGCATGAACCACGCTGCGCCGGGCAGATCGCGAAAAGCCGTTGTGGTCACGCCCAGCCTGCCCAAGCGCCGTGCATCCCGCTCAATCGCCTCGACTAGGGCGCGGCCGATGCCTAGCTGGGTTCCACGCTTTGACACGTAGAGACAGGGAATGACCATTAGATCTCTGCCGACCGGTCCCCAGGACGACGCTTCGATCGGGATTCCGTGTGCGAAGCCGACATGCGCACTGCCGATGAGTGCCGCCTTGACCACCGCCCCACGGGCGATGAGAGCGCGAAGCACGCCAAGGCGCTTCTTGGCTGAGGCATCGGTCTCGGCAGATTCGCTGACGTGGGAACAGGTCGACACGTAGTACTCGTCTTCCGGCAGCATCTCGCGAATGATGAACTTAGCCATGACCGCCTCCCTCAGGCCCCGTAGTTCCGGGGACACAAAACAAAACTCAGTTGTCCCCCTTTGCCTTCTCTCCGTGCTTCTATGATAAGATCAACTCATGGCCCGCATAGCGCGTGTTGTCGTTCCGGGGATTCCGCATCACGTCGTCCAACGAGGCGTGAGAAGAATGGACGTCTTCTTCTCAGATGCCGACCGCAAAGAGTATCTCAAGCTTCTCTCAGAGCAGGGCGAGCGATGTGGTGTCGCATTCCTTGCCTGGTGCCTGATGTCGAATCATGTGCACCTTATCGCAGTCCCTGATCACGAGACAAGCCTTGCATCGGGGATTGGGGAAGCGCATCGCAGATACACACGCTACGTCAATTTCCGAGAAGGCTGGCGCGGATATCTGTTCCAGGGCAGGTTCTACTCCTGTCCGCTTGACGGCAACTACTTGCTCGCTGCCGTCCGCTACGTCCTTCGGAACCCGGTACGCGCGGGCATCGTTCGGGAGCCGTGGCACTACCGATGGTCGACTACGCAGTGGTTGGTCGGCGCGGTTCCATCGGATCCACTCGCGATTCGTTCCGAACTCCTGGACGATATCACCGATTGGCGGGCGTTCTTGGGTTGTGCTAGTGAAACGCCCGATGTCATCCGCAAGCATACGCGAACAGGACGTCCGCTTGGAGACGAGGCATTCATCGATCAACTCGAAGAGGTGACTGGACGCTCACTTCGGCCGCGAAAGCGCGGCCCCAAGCCTCGCAGTTAAGTATTGCGTCCCCGGAATAGGTGGTTTGGGTGCTTAGCCCACCCAGCGGACGATCTCTTCCGTGGGTTTTCGTTTCGGAACGGGCGGAGAGACATCCGGGTAGCCGAGCGAGACGGCGGCGACGAGTTGCTGATCGGTTTCGAGCCACGCATTCAGTTCGGGATACGCGTCCCAGACATCGGCGATCCACAGCGAGCCGAGGCCGAGTTCCGTTGCGGCCAGGAGCATGTTCTCGATTGCGGCTCCGACGGATTGGACGGTGGCGAGATCCCACCAGGATTCGTTTTCCTTTCGGGCCTTCCACGGATGAATGCCGTCCGCGTTGTGGACGAAGATCGTGACGGGAGCTTGTTCCATCACTTGAATTGTCCATTGGATCGTGCCCAGATCCACGCCCTCGGCTTCGCGGTTCTGCATTCCGTTGCGGATCACGGATAGCATCTCTTCGCGTTTGGATTCCATGACCACCGTGAACCGCCACGGCTGGCTGTTCTTGGCGGATGGGGCCAGAAAGGCCGCTTCGAGCAGCTTCTCGACTGTCTCGCGATGCACGGGATCGCTCTTGAACTTGCGGATGCTGCGGCGTGCCTGTATTGCTTCGAGCGTTGTCATGTGCTACACCTCCCAGGTCTCTCTTCGATCGGGCGCGGATCGATAAACCGTTCTGACGGTGACTACGACGTAGCGAGTGTCTCAGTGATCCACTCCTGAACGAGCGCTTCGAGCACGGTGAGCGGGACCGGTCCGCAGAGAAGGATGGTGTCGTGGAATGCCTTGATATCGAATGCATCCCCCAGGGCGTCCATCGCGCGTTGCCGCAGATCGACCAGCGTCAGGTACATGATGTTGTATCCCAGAGCCTGACCGGGATACGCATCGTGGAAGAGTTGCCGATGGCTGGCCAGCGTCTGCCCGGTCTCTTCTCGGACGTAGTCGGTTGCTTCGTTCCAGGTCCAACCGTGCGCATTGATCCCTGTGTCGACCACCAGGCGGGCAATTCGGGTGAGGAGCAGCCGCTTCTGGCACAGGCCGGCGAACGGATCGTCCTCGTACACCCCCATCTCGGCTGCAAGGTTCTCCGCATAGAGCGCCCAGCCTTCCGTGTACGCTTGAAACAGCGGGTGGCGTGCATAGATATTGCTGATGCGATCCCGCTGAAAGTCCGGTAGATCGAGGTCCCGAGCCAGTGCGGATTGGAAGTGGTGCCCGGGAATTCCTTCGTGGTGCATCAACACTGGCTCGTCGTAGGTCGTGAACGGGACGATGTTGACGAGGCTGGTCACGATCTCCCCGGGGCCCGTTCCGTCGATCGGTGGCTCGCGGTAGTAGGCCGGTGGCCCAGCACGCTCCACGGTAATCACCACGTCGGCTGTCGGCTGTGCATTGAAGTACAGGTCGATGCGCGGCCTCACTTCGTCGACGTACGACTGGTACTCGGCCAGGAGTGCTTCCCCTTGGAGAATCGGCTGGTTCTCCTCGACGATCCGCGCATCGATCTCGGCCATGGTCATCGTGGACGGCCAACCCAAGACGTGGATCGCATAGTCCCTCAGCTCCTGACGCAACTGCGTCACGGTAGTCCGTCCGATGGCGTGGATTTCCTCTGCCGTCATCGGCTTCGTGACGTGGTGACCGATCAGATACTCGTAGTACGCATCGGCGTTGGCGTAGTTCGACACACCGACGCAGCTTCCGCGTCCCCGTAGCGACGCGATGTAGTCTCGCAGATCACGAAACGCCGGGATCAGGTGCGATTCGATCGCTTGGCGAAGGGCGGCTCGAAGTTCGGCCTTTGCCTCGGGGGGGATCGATGCGATGGTGTTCAGCCGGGTTACGAAGTGCGTGTAGACATCGAGAGAAGACGGATTGCAGCCTCCCTGACTCTCGGGCGGAAACATGCGATCGAGTTCTGCAAGCGCCATGTTGACACCGGATTCAGTGGGTAGGACCCCATCGTCCTCGCGCGCTTCATACACCGCGATCAGCTCTTGCATCCACTCATCGATTCCCTCGACCCGCCGGATGACCTGTCTTGCGTCCTCTTCCGCTTCGATAGGGTGTTCCATCAGAAGCTCGATGGCCAGGTTGTACACGCCGTATGTTGATGCGCCGATGCCGTAGTTCCAATACGGGAAGCCGGCGCTACGAACGAAATCCTCCAGGAACCATTCGTACGCCTCGTACGCCGTCTTCTGCGGCCGGGTGAGGTGATCTCGATTGTACGTTCGCAAGAGATCGAGGGTTGCGCTGGCGAGGGCCGCACGTTCCGCCAGTGCGTCAATGGAAAGAGTTGTCCACGTCGAGAAGTCTTCGATGCCGTAGAGTCCGGCAACGCCCCACGCCCACAAGGAGTCTGGATCCAGGCGGGCCAGCTCTCTGTACGATTCATCCACGAATTCGTCAAATGGTAAGGAAGCCAAACGGTCTGCAAGTGCGGCAGTGTCGGCAGTCTCGTTTGCGGCAGCCGAGCAGAGGCTGCAGGAGATACAGACCAGTCCCACCAGGCATCGTGCAAGCGCTTGCCGGGTCATGAGACCTCCCTGAAGCATGAAATCACCACGATCATACGGGCATCGGAGAAGAGAGTCATTTCGAGACTTCGTGGGCTGAAGCCTGTCAGCCAGCCGACAAGGGCACGAGCAGCGGCAACGGGTTCACGTCGAACAGGAGGCCGCATTGGCGTCGCGATGTATGTGAGGGGCGTAGCGGTCTTCGGGACACAATGCTGTTCAGGCACACCAGGTCAGGGTTTCTGCGGCTAGAACCGTTTGATCCACACCCGGCCGCGCTGTTGTTCGTGGAAGCCGACCGACCGATAAAGCGCGCCGGCCGGCGCTTCGTACCACGAGACGTAGGCCATCACGGCCCCCAGCCACTGCAGGCGTTGAAGCGTCTCGGTCATGACTGCCTTGCCGAGGCCCATCCGCTGGTACTCGGCTGCGGTTCCGTCTAGTACGAAGACGCCGGTTTGCGAGACATCGTCGAAATAGCAGACGGCAAAGGAGGCGATGTCTCCGTTCGAGGCGATTGCGACCACATCGAGATCACGGCGATAGAGAGGCGCCCGCTGCACGTTGAGATACCACGCACCGGTGGCATCGCAGCCTTCGTCTGGTTCCTCCGGATGAAACGTCCGCCACGAAGCCAGACTGCGTCTCGGCAGGTCCTCGGGGCCACCCATCGATCGAACGAGAAAGCCTTCGGGAATCGCAACGGAGGGAATCGGCTCAATCATGGGCCTACGGCCGTTGTATTGCACCGAATGCCCGCCCTCCGGCTGCAGCTCGAATCCCCTTTGCGCCAGCACCGCGTGCAGTGGATCGTTCTTCTCCATCGTCCAGACCCACAAGGCCTTTCCGTCCGTCGTCGGAGCGCGACACTCTCTTTCGGCAACCGTAACCATCTCCTGGAGCAGGCTCGCGGTGACGAAATCAGGATGTACGTGAAGGTGGCATACGCCGGGATCCCCTTGATTCAGAACCGCAGCGATCCGCCCTCCGGACGTCTCCCACAGGGAGAGTTCGTTCGGGCTCCGCTCGACGACGGTCTCCAGCCAGTGCCAGCGCCAGTAGTCGAACTCACCTACGTGCCAGTGTCCGGAGAGACAGTCACCGTACGCGAACAGATCGCGGAAAAAGGCCCGGGCTCGCCAGTAGTCGGAAGGATCTCTGTAGTGCCTGTGTCGAAGCGGCATCTCATCTCCTTCGCAGCCTCGAAGCGAAGCGCAGCGTGAACCCGCCCTAGGACTGAGACATCCAATTGGATACCAGCCGTGCGCGGGGCGAGGCTAGCCCGGAACGATCTCCAGGGCGAGATCGATCATTCGCGTGAACGTCCGCTCCCTTTCCTCTGCCGTCGACTGTTCGCCGGTTGCCAGGTGGTCGCTGACGGTGAGCACGGAGAGGGCATCCACGCCGTACTTGGCTGCCAGGGTGTAGAGCCCGGCGGTCTCCATCTCCACTGCCAGCACACCGAACGACGCCCACTGCTTCCATCCCTCCGGATCGTCTTCGTAGAATGTGTCTGATGTGAAGACGTTTCCCACGCGAACTGGGATTCCTGCTTTCTCGGCTGCGCGGTGTGCGGCAAGCAGCAGCTCGAAACACGCCGTGGGCGCGAAGCCTCTCCCGTCGAAACGCAGCCGGTTGATGTGAGAATCCGTCGACGCGCTCATGGCAAGCACGAGATCGCCGAGTTCGAGATCCAACTGCATGCCGCCGCACGTTCCGACACGGATCAGCGTCTTGACGCCGTACGCTTCGATCAACTCGTTGACATAGATCATGTGAGATGGTACGCCCATGCCGGTGCCCATAACGGAGATACGCTTGCCGTTGTAGGTTCCCGTATAGCCGAGCATGCCGCGCACTTCGTTGAAGCAGGAAGGATTGTCCAGCCAAGTCTCGGCAATGAACCTCGCCCGATACGGATCGCCGGGCAACAGGATGCTCGGCGCGATGTCGCCTGGTGTTGCACCGATGTGAATGCTCATGAGTGACCTCCGCTTCGATTGATCCGAGGGAACGATCAGCACATTCTACTGCATCCGTTGGGGAGGGCGCGCTCTGCGCCTTGGCGAAAGTCTTCCTCCATCCCCTCGCCAAGATCGCCAAGGACGCCAAGAACTGCCACTTCGAAGCACGAATGGCTCTGGTTGGCCTTGATTTCTCTGCGATCTTTGCGTCTTTGCGAGAGTCTTGCTTTGTCCTCTCGCCAAGATCGCCAAGGACGCCAAGAACTGCTAGATGGAGATGCTTGGGTCTCTCTGCGCCCTCTGCGATCTTTGTGAGAGTCTTGCTTTGTCCTCTCGCCAAGATCGCCAAGGACGAAAAGAACTGCCACTTCGAAGCACGAATGGCTCTGGTTGGCCTTGATTTCTTTGCGATCTTTGCGTCTTTGCGAGAGTCTTGCTTTGTCTTTCCTCGCCAAGGCCGCAAAGGACGCCAAGAACTGCTAGATGGAGATGCTTGGGTCTCTCTGCGCCCTCTGCGATCTTTGTGAGAGTCTTGCTTTGTCCTCTCGCCAAGATCGCCAAGGACGCCAAGAACTGCCCTACATGGCGCGGATCGTGTGCGAGGCAAACGCTTGCCGCGCTCTGCGCCTTCGCGAGAGGCTTGCTCTGTTCTTCTCGCCAAGAACGCCAGGATCGCAAAGAACACCAACTTTGAAGCAGGAATGGCTGATCTTGGTCGGCCTGGTTTCTCTGCGCTCTTCGCGAGAGTCTTGCTCTATCCTTCCTCGCCAAGATTGCCAAGGACGCTGAGAAGACCTGGCTGGGAGCACAACGGATTGTGCCTAAGCGGCAACATCATAGGGCTAACCATCCAAGAGAACGCCGCTCATCGTGTCCTTATGCTGCACGGCATTTCACGAGCAGCCCGACTCTGCGAGCGTCTTCGTCTGTCTTCTCTCGCCAACGCCGCCAAGGATTTCCAACCCATGGATTACTGGGGCTCTTTCCGATTTCTACGTCTTCGCAAGATTTCTCTTCTGCCTTCCTTCGTCAAGACTGCACGAGATGCGTACACGGCAAGATCCCGGTGGAGGCTGACACGCGGGACCCCGTATTCCTTGAGAAGTTCAGGGGAGAGGCTACCCGATCTTCGAGAAGGGGCAGGCGGCGATGCAGTTGGAGCACGCGGCGGTGTTCTTCGCCCAGAACTCGTAGCAGCGGTCGGCATCGACGGCCCAGCGCTTGATCCCAAGGTTGTTCGATGGGGAGGCCACATCAAACGACGGTTCCGGATCGGCGCTGATGGCGCCGGCCTCACAGGCCGTGACGCAGCGATCGCACGTCTTGCAGAAGTCGGTGAGCCCGAAGTCGATCGGCTGATCGGGAACCAGGGGCATGTCGGTGAAGACCTTGCAGATTCGTATGCACGCGCCGTACTCAGGAGTGACCAGTAGGCCGTTTCGTCCGAGTTGCCCCAATCCGGCGTCGATGGCCAACGGGATGCTCAGTGCGGTGTCGTTGCCCATCGGAAGCGCCTTGTAGCGAAGATTTCGGAGAAATTGCGCCATGCTCGCAATGGCGAACGCCATCTTCGAGTACCCGACGCCGGTGGCCGCTGCTGACTCGTAGTGGGGCGATGTAGCGATGCCATCCTTGTCCATCGCAATGGCCATCACGATAGCAAACCGACACTCCGAGGGGATCTCGATCGGATCGCCGCTTCGGTTGTGTGAGTAGATCCACTGTTCGTTGACCTTGCAGATGCCGACGAGACTCGCGCCGAACAGCCGGGCCGTTCGCTTGACGTCTTCCGTCATCTCTTCGGGTTCGGCTTCGTACCGGGCGAACTTCATCATGCTCGGGTCAGCCTGTCCAAGACGGTCCCACGAGAACGCGCCGCCGAAGCAGTTGTGGACAGTCCACGAGGCGAGAACGCGGGCAAAATCGGTCCGAGAGTAGCCTTCCTCGCCGGCGGCGATCCGCTCCACGGCGTCATCACGGTACTGGATGCCATAGAAACTTGCTTCGCGATCCCAGAAGCGTCGCATGAACACCGTGTCGCGTTCATCGAAGCGTCCATGAACTGTGGGATCGATCTCGTACGTCGGCTTGTCTACTCGCTTGACCACTTCTGCCTCCTTGCGATTACCACACAGACAATCCGGTCGGCTTCCCTCAAGCTTCTCGGATTGGAGTACTCCGTGATCCTATGGGGCGGTGGATGGGTCCGCAAGGAACTGCACCTACGCCTGCGAGCCGTATGCGGCTCAATGGGTCAGGATCTCGCCGCTCTGGCGGACGGTGCGGCGGTGAGCCTGGCTCTGGTCATGGTGTTGTGGGGCGTTGTATCGTGGAACGGGCGTTGGAGGAGGGACCGAAGTGCAGAGAAGTGACCTTCGAATCTGTGCCGATCTCACGAAGCCGGAGGTCGGCGAGATCAATCGGCGACTGGATGAGTACAATCTTGCTCAGACCGGCAATCGATACCACTTCCCAGGCAAGTGCGATCCTGGCCTTGCATTCAACCTTGCGGTGAAGGCGCCCGATGGGGCCGTATCCGCGGGCATCAAGGTGAGTTCGATCCTCGGGGTGATGTGGCTTGAGGTACTGTGGGTCGGCGAAGCACATCGGCGCCGCGGACTCGCCAGCTGGCTGATCCTTGAAGCGGAACGGATTGCATATGAGAAGGGCTGTGTCGGCGCGGGGACCTGGACGTTCTCGTGGCAAGGCGCTGCGTTCTATCCGAAGGTCGGGTATCGACTCGATGGGATCTATCGCGGATATCCCCTCGGAATGACGGAACACGTTCTCTCCAAGCGCCTTCCGAGTTCGGACGAGGTGCGTCGGAGAATCAACCGGCGCGTCGAGCGTAACCGCAAGGCGGGGTATTCTCTTGTGACGATCCCGACTGAGGAGGAGATGCGCGTCGTAGAAGACGGGCTGGGGCGATACTGTGTCGCGCACGCAGGCGACGAGATGCACAATCCTGGCATCAAGGTCCGGCTGGCCCTGCGCGACGAAGAGGGTGGTTTGACCGGCGGTCTGATGGCCGATACGACGATCCGAATCATTGCCCTTGAGGCGCTGTGGGTGGACGAAGCGTGGCGTGGGCTCGGGTATGGAACACGCCTCCTGGCGGAGGCGGAGCGGATCGCCAAGGATCATGGGTGTGTGGCCGCTCAGGGGAGTTGCCTTTCGTTCCAGTCGCCCGGATTCTTTCACAAGCAGGGGTACGAATCGTTCGGCACCGTCGATGTGTATCTTGGGGAAACCACGGAGGATCTTCTCATCAAGACGTTCTGATCTGCGTGCAGGCCGGCGAACGGATCTCGTCTGGCCGGACCGGCGCGACCTGATCACCGTGTGTGGGAAGAAGAGGAGGCGGACGATGAAGCGACGATGGATCGTACGTGCAGCAACACTGGCCCTGTTGGGCGTGCTGGCGGCCGCGCCGGCCCTCGCTGGAGAGGCGGAGTATGTGTTCGGAGGCGGAGGGCCAGGATTCGGGCTGTTCATGCCCGAACTCGATGAGATCAACAAGGTTCTGATCGACGCCGGGTATGCGCCGCTCGTGGGGGACGTGTTCTTTATCGGAGGCAGCGGGCGCGGGGGCACGATCCCCGGGATGACGTACGGCGGCGGTGGCTGGGGCGCGTGGATTACGTCGCGGAACGGTAGTCTGCACGCGGAGTACGGGTTGGGGCTTGGCGGCTTCGATCTCGGATACGCGGTGGGCGGAAGTGAGCGCTCGGTGCTCACGGTGGGTGCGCTGATGGGGGCGGTGCCGGTGGCGTGACGTTGACGCAGTATCCGACATCCGAGCCGTTTCGTGCCGAGCCGCAGGGGTTGGTGATCGAGCCGGTGCGCGAGGAATACGGGGCCGTATTTGCGTTTGCTGCGCCGTACCTCGACATGCAGATCCAGCTGCTCTCGTGGATGGGGCTCAGTGCGCGGGTGGGCTACCTTTGGGCCCCCGTGGAACTTGATTGGAGCGACAACGGCCAGCTGGATTCGCCGCAGGACCTGTCGCCGTCAGGCGTGTACGTTCGGTGTTCGATCATGTTCGGCGGGATTGGGCGCACCGGTTCTGCCGAGGATTCCATTGGCCGTGATGAGGAGCTCAGGCTTCTGCGTGCGGAGTCTGTGGTCTCCGGCAACGGTGCTGCGGATTCGGAAGAGGAGGTGAATGGCGTTCCTGAAGAGGATTGAACGCGTTCAGCCGTGGCTCGATGCGTGTCTGCCCGGTCGTGGGGCGGTATGCATCGACATCGAATGCGTGCGGGACCGTCCGGAACGAGAGGTCTGGATCTGTCGTCTCGCTGGGGATGCGGCACCCTCCGCCGTGGTGCTCGGTGTGTTCAAGCCCGGCTCTCTCGAGACGGTGAACACGAGTCTGCCGCCGGGGCAGGCTGTGGCGAAGTGTGCGTTGGCGATGAGGGAACTCCCGGCACTGGGTATCCCCACACCCCGGGTTCTCGGGCACGCCGTGATCGGGGAGCAGGCCGCCGTGTTGTGCTAGAGGGTCGATGCGGTCGATTGGGCGCTGGAGACACGGATCGAAGCGGCCGGGATTCTCGCCCGGTTGCACGGCCTTCCGGAGGATGCGTTGTCCGCCGCGCTCCGCCGGCTGGTTCGAGTCCTCCGATCCACGAGAGGTTCGAACCACCGGTGGACAGGCTCCTCGGTGCACGGACAGGAGGCTGGTGCACGGCGACTACTTCTCCGCGAACATCCTGCGTGACGGACACGGCTTGCGGATCCTCGATTGGGAGACCTTCGGGTGGGGCGACCCGATGTGGGATCTCGGCTTCCTTGTCGGGGCCGACCGAGGCCTCGATCGGGAGGAGATTTCCGCAACGATCGCCGCCTACGAGCAGGAAGCGCCCGTTGACCCTCTGCGGCTGCGCTGGCACGTGAATCGATGGTCCGCCTATTGGCGCTGCCGGGACGAGCAACAGCGACGGAGAACGGAAGAGGACAATCTTGACGATTGAGCTGCCGTTGGCGCGAACCTACACGGATGTGAATACGCGTACGGAACAAGAGATGGTTCATCTGGTCCTCGATAGGGCGAAGCAGGACAACCGGATCCGGACAGTCATCATGAACGGCTCGCGGGCCGATTCCGATGCGAAGCCGGACATCTTCCAGGATTTCGATATCGTCTATCAGGTGACCGATGTGGCGCCGTTCGTAGACGATGTGACGTGGGTGGATCGCTTCGGTGAACGAACCATCATACAGATGTCCGAGACGGTCGCCGATCCTCCGCCGCGCAACGAAGTAAGTTTCGTCTACCTGATGCAGTTTGCCGACGGCAATCGGATCGATTTGTGCCTGTTCCGGGTGGAAGACCTGGAACGGCTTCCGAAGGACAGCATGAGCCTGCTGTTGCTCGACAAGGACGGTCTCGCAGGCCCTCTTGCGCCCGCGAGCGCCGCGGATCATCTAGCGAGTCCGCCTACGGGAAGGGGTTTGCCGATTGTTGCAACGGGTTCTGGTGGATCTCCACCTACGTGGCCAAGGGGCTCTGGCGAGGCGAGATTCTCTATGTCAAGGTCATGCTCGATCGCGTCATACGGGTTGAGTTGGACAAGATACTGGCCTTGTATCTCGGTTCGACAACCGGTTTCTCGGTCAACCTGGGAAAGCGTGGGAAGCACGTCGAAGAGCATCTCGAACCGGAGCTGTGGGCGATGCTCGAGCGGACGTATTGGGACACCGGAATCGAGAACACCTGGGAGGCGTTGATGGTGATGTCCGATCTGTTCCGGCGGAATTCGGTTTCGAGACGACGCACAGCGATGCGAAAGAGGTCTTCGCCTACCTGAAGCACGTGCGCCGGCTGCCGAAGAGCGCGGAGGCGATCTACGGATTGAGCCGCCGCGTGGAGCGCTGGCCTGTCGCAGCAGGGGGCTAGCCGTTCTGCCGGAGCTTGTCGATCAATGCGCGTTCCACCGACTTGGGCACGAAGGTCGAGACGTCGCCGCCGTACGAAGCGACCTCCTTGACCATCGACGATGCGAGAAAGCTGTACCGGCCCGCGGTCATGAAGAAGACGGACTCGAACTCAGGGGCGAGGTCGCGGTTGGTCAGCGCCATCTGGAACTCGTATTCGAAGTCCAAGTTGGCGCGCAGTCCGCGGACAATAGCGTCAGCATTGTGTTTTCGGGCACACTCCACGAGCAATCCGTCAAAACTGATGACCTCGAGTCCGTTCACGCCTTCCTCGGCGAGCGCTGCCCGGGTGATTTCCACCCGTTCTTCCACGGTGAACAGCGGATGCTTGTGCGGATTCGCCACGATCGCGACGTAGAGCTTGCGGAACAGCTTGCGCGCGCGGCGTACGATGTCGATGTGTCCGTAGGTGATCGGGTCGAAGCTTCCGGGATAAACGGCTACAGCCATGGTGCCTCCATGGTAACGAGTGGAGGCTTAACTCACAATGGATTGTCGGGTCCCACAACGGTGAGGTGGAGCGCCTCGGGTCGAAGGTAGCGATCGATCGTTCGAGCGAGATCGTCTCGGGAGATGGCGTCGAGCTTGGCGAGCACATCATCGGGAGACAAGATCTCGAGCTGCCGCACGGCGGCATTGCCCAGCCGCGATGAACGGGAGCCATTGGATTCCAGGCTGAGAATGAATGCGCCCCGCAGTCCGGCCTTGGCCAAGGCGATCTCCTCATCGGAGATCGGCTCCGTGCGAAGCCGGCGGAGTTCGCCTTCGATCAGCTCGAGGACCTCCGGCGCGGCAGCCGGCGAGGTTCCGGCGTACAACATCCAGATGCCGCTGTCGGTGTAGCGGGAAACGGAGCTGCCCACCGCGTATGCCAATCCCCGTTCCTCGCGAATGGTCTGAAACAGCCTTGAGCTGGTTCCGTCGCCGAGCACGGCATTGACGACTTCCAGCGAGAATCGATCTTCATCCATCGCGCTCGGGCCGGGTAGGCCGTAGTAGATGTGTGTCTGGCCGGTGGGACTCGGGTGATGAAACCGGCCCGGACGGATGGTTGCCGGTGTCCGCTCTGCGGGCGCGGGATTGTGTGAGGGTTGCGGGATGGCCTTCCGCACAACATCGGCAAGGGCTTCGGGGTCCACGGCGCCGGCGGCCGAAAGAACGGCATTGGCCGGGTGATAGTAGGCGTGATGGTGCCCAGCGATGGTCTCCCGTTTCAGCGCAAGGATGGATTCCGCAGTGCCGAGGATTGGACGAGACAGCGGGTGCTCTTCCGGCCAGACATTGGCGATGAACTGGTCGAATGCCAGTTGCTCGGGATCGTCCTCGTGTCCGCGGATTTCCTCCAAGACAACGCTCCGTTCAAGATCGATCTTCGACGGCTCGAACGCCGGCCGGAATACGAGGTCGGTCAAGACGTCGACGGCGGTGAGTAGCCCGTCAGCGGGTGCATCCACATAGAAATACGTGGCTTCCCGGCTGGTGGCGGCATTGAGATGCCCACCCACGGCATCGATCTCGCGCGAGATCTGGGCCGCGTCCCTCCGCGCGGTGCCCTTGAACACGAGATGCTCGACCACGTGCGCGAGACCAGGCGCCGGTCCGGGATCGTCGCGGGCACCGGCGTGAATCCAGAGACCGACACTGACAGAACGGGACTGCGGAACCTCTTCGACGAGGATCCGCAGTCCGTTGTCAAGCGTTATCAACGATGCACCGGGGTAGAGAAGGCGAGCTACCAACGATCCTCGAATTCGAGGTCGGCGGGTTGCGCATCCTGCCCGGACTTCTTGTCCGGCTGCGAGGGCTGCTCCATCTCTTTTTCCTCCGGCTTCGGCTGCTGTTGTGGTTCTGGCTTCGGCGTCTCGACTTGCGGTGCCTCGGCCCGTTGAGCTTCGGCTTGCGCCTCTTCGTTCGGAGCTTCCGCCGGAGGAGCTTCCTCGGGCGTCTCTTGCTTCTTCTCCGATTCAGGGACGATTCGGCGGAGCTTGTAACGACCACGTTCGTCGACGTTCATGACCTCGACGGTCACGTGATCGCCGGTCCGAACGACATCGGTGACCCGCCGGACGTAGTCGTCGGACAGGGCGGAAATGTGAATCAGTCCGGTCACTTCAGGCGACAACTCGACAAAGGCGCCGTAGTCGGTGGTATTGGATACCGTGCCATCGACGACGTCGCCGGTCTTGATCTCCACTGCCGGCTTCTCGGGTTTGGGCGATGACTTGCGATCCCCGCCCTTTCCCTTTCGCTGGTTGCCCGAAGCCGAGGACTTCGTTTCCTCGCCCTCCTCTTCGACCCGGCGCAGATCCGGCCGCCCCATCTTGTCCTCGCCGATGACCTCGATCGTGATCGGATCGCCCGGCTTGACGTAGTCCGTCACTTTGTCGACGAAGCCCGAGGCAAGGTTCGAGACGTGAACCAGACCTTCCGAGCCGTTCTTCAGCTCGACGAAGGCTCCGAAGTCGACCACGCGTGTCACCTTGGTCTTGATGATCATTCCGACCTCGAGTTCCTGGGTGAGGTCCTCGATCCACTCGCGTGCCGCAGTGACCGATTCCAGATCCGGAGCCGCCAGCTTCACGGTGCCGTCATCATCGATATCAATCTGAGAGCCGGTCTCTTCGATGATCTGGCGGATCGTCTTTCCGCCCGGCCCGATGACGAGGCCGATCTTCTCGACGGGGATCGTGATGGTGATCAGCTTCGGTGCAAACGGTGACATCTCCGCGCGAGGCTCGGCAATGGTACGCTCCATCTCGGAAAGGATCGCCAGCCGTGCACGTTTCGCTTGCTCGAGCGCTTCGCGCATCGTGGTGCTATTGATCCCGCCGACCTTCACGTCGAGTTGGAAGCCGGTTACGCCGTCCTTGGTTCCGACAACCTTGAAGTCCATGTCGCCGAGATGATCCTCGGTTCCCTGGATGTCGGTGAGGATGACGCGCCGGTCATTCTCGGCGTCCTCAACCATTCCCATCGCGATTCCGGCGATCGGCTTCTTGACCGGTACGCCGGCATCCATCATCGCCAGGGATGCGCTACACACGGTCGCCATCGATGACGAGCCGTTCGATTCGAGGATCTCGGACACGATTCGGACGACGTACGGGAACTCCTCTTCGCTCGGGAGGAGCGACTGAAGCGATTTCTCCGCCAGGTAGCCGTGCCCGATCGATCGCCGGCTCGGCGATCCGATGCGGCCGACTTCTCCGACCGAGAACGGCGGGAAGTTGTAGTGAAGCATGAACCGCTTCCGGCCGTCGAACATCATCTGGTCGATGATCTGCTCGTCGCTGCGCGTCGCACCGAGGGTCACGATTCCGAGGCTCTGTGTTTCTCCCCGCGTGAATAGGGAAGAGCCGTGGGCTCGAGGCAGAACGCCGACGCGGCACGAAATCGGCCGGATCTCTTCCGGCCGCCGACCGTCGAGACGGAGTCCCCGGTCGAGGATCTGCGCTCGCATGTACTCCTTGAGCAGCAGGTCGACACACGTGTGCACGGCGTTGGTCTGTTCCGCGACCTCTTCTTCGGTCAGGTCGGGGGACAGAAGCTGCTCCGCGGCGGTGAGCTTCAGCTCGCTGACATGGTTCGAGCGATCCTGCTTGGTGGCCAACGTGTGCATGGCGGTGAATCCGCTCCACACGATGCTGCGTACCCGTTGAAGAAGCTCGGGATCCGCCTCCGGAACCTCTTCCACCTGCTTCTTCACCGGGGAAAGGCGCGCGGCGAACCGCTCTTGCAACGCGATCAGTTCGCGGATCGCACGATGCGCGATCTCGATCCCTTCGACAACTTCGTCTTCGGACAGCTCGTCCATCATGCCCTCGACCATCGTCACGGTCTGCTTGGTGCCGGCGACCGTGATTTCAACGCCGCTCTCTTCTTGCGTCTGGGCGTCGGGATTTACGACAAACTGCCCATCCTTGCGGGCGAGCTGGACGCCGGCGATCGGTCCCTGGAACGGTGCATCCGATAGCACCAGTGCCGCCGAAGCCCCGAGAATGGCAAGGATGTTCGGGGAACAGTCAGCCTCGGCTGACAGCACCGTGGCCACAATCTGCACTTCGTCGTTGTAGCTCTTGGGGAACAGCGGGCGGATCGGTCGATCGATCATTCGCCCGGTGAGAATGGCTACATCACTCGGACGGCCTTCTCGTTTGAAGAAGCCGCCCGGGATCTTCCCGCTGGCGTAGAAACGCTCTTCATAGTCGACACGGAGCGGGAAGTACCCTAGATCCTTGGTTGGCTCCTGGGTTACCGCGGTGACCAGGACGTGGGTGTCTCCATAGGTTGCCAGCACGGATCCGCTGGCTTGTCGGGCAATCTGGCCCGTTTCGAGCGCAAGTTCTTTGCCATTGAAATGCATGCTCTCGCGAATATACATGGACGATCTAAACTCCTCTGATTCCCAACTTCTCGATTAGCTGGCGGTACTCCGCGAGGCTACCGCGCTTGACATACTTCAGCAGGCGTCGACGCTGTCCGACCATCTTGCGGAGGCCGCGCTGCGAGCTGAAGTCCTTCTTGTGCACGTTGAGGTGTTCGGTCAGTTCCTTGATCCGCTCTGTGAGCAATGCAATCTGAACGGCTGCGGATCCCGTGTCTTTCTCGTCTTTGCCAAACGTCTGTGCGATTTCTGCCTTCGTTTCCGGTGTGAGTCCCACTTCGTCTCCTTCCCCACGTCCGAGAGAGGGATAACACCACTCCCCCAGGCGGGGTCCTTACGTTGGTCTGAGCCTGCGAAACAGGCGCGATACTTCTGATTGTACCCGTTTTTCGTCGATGGTGAGGAGCTCGCCACTTCGCATGAGAACCCGTCCATCCACGATCACGTCAGAGACGTCGCTTGCGCCGAGGGCAAACGTCAGCATCGGCTCGGGATCGTGTGGCGGTGTGAGGTGAGGACGCTCGACGTCAAACAACACGAGGTCGGCGGCGTCGCCGGGTACCAGACCGGCGGCCGGGAGTCCGAGCGCACAGCGGCCGGCGTCGGATGCCATCAACACAGCTTCGTGCGCGGACAGACCGTTCGGATCTTCGTCGGACGCACGCTGGAGCAAACACGCCATACGGAGCTCTTCCACCATGTCCAATCGGTTGTTCGAGGCCGCTCCATCGGTCCCCAAGACAACAAGCACTCCGGCGCGGCGCAGCGCACGAACGGGAGCGATCCCGCTGCCCAGTTTGGCGTTGCTCTTGGGACAATGCGCAACCGCAACGCCGTTGCGCGCAAGGATGTCGATTTCGTTCGCGTTGACATGGACGCAATGCGCCGCGATTGCGGGATTTTCGAAGGCACCGAGTTCCTCGAGATACTGCACCGGGCTTAGTCCGGTTTTCTCACGCCAATCGGCGACTTCTTGCCGGGTCTCGCTGAGGTGCGTATGTAGAAGAACGCCCTGGTCTCGTGCGAGGGCGATCGCCTCGCGCCACACATCCTTTCCGCATGTGTACACGGCGTGCGGACTGACGGCTACCCGGATGCGTCCGCCGGCGGTTCCATCCCATCGGCGGATCAGTTGCTCGGCGGTCTTGAGTTCGCTGCGACCTCGCGCGTCGAGAGACGTGGCGATCATTCCGTACGACACAACGCCGCGCACGCCGCTCTCCTCGATGGCGCGGACCACTTCGTCGCAGTGGAAGTACATGTCCGCGACACACGTGGTGCCGCCACGGATGGCCTCGGCCAGCGCGAGCAACGTGCACCAGTACACATCCTGAGGCTCCAGCTGCTGCTCGATCGGCCAGACATGATCCTTGAGCCAGACATCGAGCGGAACACCGTCCGCCAACCCACGGAACAGGACCATGGCCAGATGTGTGTGGGCGTTGACCCACCCGCCCAGCACGGGGCTTCCGTTGGCGTCGATCACGGCATCGGCCGGCTGCGAAGGAAGCGTGCCGGTTGAGACGGTGGAGATTTCGGATCCGTCGACCCGGACCGTGAGTGATTCGCTGTCGCCCGCGAGCGGGCGGATGTTCCTTATGACCGTTCCCATCGATTCCTCATTCGTAAAGTCGAATGATAGCCCTTTTCAGGAATCTTCGCAATCACGCAGAGCGACGGAGTGGTCTCTTCGCGTCATGCAAGGTAATATAACCAAGATGAGGCGATGAACAGCAACGGGCGAGATGCGGAAACCAAGGCATGCCGATACCTGCAGCAGCAGGGGTACAAGATCGTAGCACGCAACTGGCGCTGCCGGTTCGGCGAGATCGATATCATCGCGCGTGATGGGGGAGTGTTGGTGTTCATAGAAGTGAAGTCGCGTCAGGACAACGGCTTCGGAGGGCCTGAAGCGGCGGTCGATCCGGCGAAGCAACGGCGAATCGTGCTCACGGCCGGTGCATTCATCGATAAGACGGTGTGCGACCTGCCGGCGCGGTTTGATGTGATTGCGCTTGCGGGGGAGGAGATTCGATTGATTCGGGACGCATTCTAGGTCGCTTAGCTTGTTCGCTCGAGTGATCGGAGGGGCCGTGGCGGGGATTGATGCCCGGCTGATCGAGGTGCAGTGTGATATCAGCGGAGGATTGCCTACCTTTCAGATCGTGGGGCTTCCCGACAAGGAAGTATCCGAGAGCCGCGAGCGGATTCGCAGCGCGATCAAGAACTCCGGGTTTCCATTCCCAGCCGGTCGGATCACCGCGAATCTCGCGCCCGCCGATCTGCGCAAGACCGGGGTCGGTTTCGACTTGCCGATTGCCGTCGCGATGCTGATCGCCTCGGGCCAGCTGCGGGGGAACGCGAGGCGATTGCTTCTGGCCGGAGAAGTGGCGCTTAACGGAGAGATCCGTGCGGTACCGGGCGTGTTGCCGCTTGCGGTTGCGGCAGCGAAAGCAGGGCTCGAAGGCATTGTGGTTTCCTCCGACAACGGCAGGGAAGCCGCGTTGGCCAAAGGACTTCCTGCATATCCTGTCAAGACCCTTGCGGAGGCCCACGCGTTTCTCTCCGGTGAGACGGACATACAGCCGATCCAAGTAGATCCAGAGAGTCTGCTCCGGCGCGCGCCGGAGAGGATTCTCCACGACCTGGGAGAGATCCGGGGACAGATGAACGCCAAGCGAGCATTGGAGATCTCGGCCGCCGGAGGGCACAACCTCTTCAGATTGTGAGCACAACGACACCCCACTTATGCTGAGGTTCGAGATGCGTAAGTAGGCAGCCCATGCGTAACTCCGTACGCATCGTGTGCTGATTCCAAGTTGGGCGATCCGTCTGACGATGTCTGTCTAGGGTAGCTCGCTCTCTGCATGTCCGCTGTCTGGTACGCTTCCATCGACATTCGGTGCAACGTCAGAGTGGGCCGGTCCGAATTGGTCAATGCAGATCCAGTCAAACGCATCCAGATTCCCGAACGACGTGAAAGAAAGCTGGATGGTAACGACTCCGCCATCGACAGTAAAATCGCCAATCTCGCAGCTCTCCTGCGTGTGTGTATTGAAGATCGCTCCGCCCCAACCCAATCCCGGCATGTAATTGACCTCAACGTTGAAGTCGGTTCCAATGTCATTGTAAGGTTGTCCTGTCAAGGCTGAACGGTCCGTGTCTAGGAACCAGCCGAAGAACAGCGCATCCGAAGGTTTCGCAGGGACATCGTCAGCAAGGAACATCTCGAAGAGAAGCACGGCGTCGGACAGCACGTAGATTCTGGCAAGCGAGATGTCCATGAAGAGAGGCTGCGTTGTCGGAGAGATCCAGTCAAGTAGCTCATCCCAAACTTCACCAATCAGGACTGCGTCATCCGAGGGACGGGGAGAAGGGCACCCATTCTCCGAGGCCACACCTAGGGTCACCGGGCAACGGTCGTCTCTATCCAGGATTCCATCGCCGTCGCAGTCGGGATCGCGGGGGCACGGATCGACTGAATCTTCCAGCCCGTCGCAATCCCGATCGTTCGACATCTCGACCGTGATCGTCTGTACGCAGGTGTCGGTGTTGCCACAGTTGTCCTCTGCGGTCCAAGTGCGGGTGATGATCTTCGGGCAGGTTCCGGCTACGGAGTCGGAGTAGGTCACAGTAGGTGACGGA
>Ga0272441_10002842_pt1 | contig 34339 bp, 35 predicted proteins | sample SSMProp6N_FD_193582 | JGI IMG/M metagenome (GOLD analysis project Ga0272441, IMG submission 193582) | Marine sediment archaeal communities from Little Sippewissett salt marsh, Falmouth, MA, United States - SSM-Prop-6N | ecosystem: Environmental > Aquatic > Marine > Wetlands > Sediment ... | reverse complement strand
CGAGGTTACCGAATGCCGGGTACCTCCTTTCGAGATAATAATCCCGGTCTTCTTCCTTGATCTCAGTGGGTTTGAGTTTTCCCTGTTGAATGGCTTTGGCGTCATCCAGATTCTTTGGAACCCAAATTCGACCGTCATTACGCAGGGATTCAGACATCAGGGTCAATTTCGACTGATAGTCTCCCGAACGGGGAATACAAGTCGGATGAATTTGTGTGAAGCAAGGGTTCGCAAAGTAGGCACCCTGCTTGTGCACCTTCCAGGCTGCTGTCGCATTGGCTCCCATCGCCATGGTTGACAGGTAATAAACGTTTCCGTATCCTCCGGTGGCAATGACCACGGCATGGGCGCTGTGTCTTTCGATCTCTCCCGTAACCAAATCCCGCGCGATTATTCCACGGGCCTTGCCGTCCACCTTTACAACGTCAAGCATTTCGTGACGATTGTACATTTCGATCTTTCCACGGGCAATCTGTCTGTTCATCGCCGAATAGGCTCCAAGGAGCAACTGCTGCCCGGTTTGGCCTTTGGCGTAAAAAGTTCTTGAGACCAATACCCCTCCAAATGAGCGGTTGTCCAACAGGCCTCCATAGTCTCGAGCAAAGGGAACACCCTGCGCGACACACTGGTCGATGATGTTCACAGAAACCTCGGCAAGACGATGCACATTGGCTTCCCGGGAACGATAGTCCCCGCCTTTCACAGTATCGTAAAACAGGCGATAGACCGAATCGCCATCACCCATGTAGTTTTTGGCTGCATTGATCCCGCCCTGGGCCGCAATGGAATGAGCGCGGCGCGGGGAATCCTGGTAGCAGAAGGCCTTCACGTTGTATCCCAAACCGGCAAGCGTAGCAGAGGCGGATCCTCCTGCGAGGCCCGTCCCGACGACTATGATGTCAATATTCCTCTTGTTGGCCGGATTGACAAGGTCAATATGATCTTTATGCGAGGTCCATTTATCCTTGATAGGACCCTTGGGTACTTTAGAATCTAGTTTTGCCATGAAAGAAGATATTAATGATTAAAGTGGTGGTATAGTGCGATGATGATGAATCCCAGAGGCACGACAAAGGCGTAGAACTTGCCGAATGATTTGATAAAAGGGGTGTACTTGTTGTTGACCCCGATCGACTGAAAGCTCGACTGAAAACCGTGCAACAAATGAAGAGCGAGCAATACAAAGGCGATGACATAAGCCCCAACCCTGAGCGGGCTCACAAACTTGTGCTGCAACTCTTCAAAGTAACGATTCGGATCTTCAGGCAGAAACTCTATGTATTTGTATTTCATTTCAGGGACCCAGAAGTCAATGAAATGCAGTACGAGAAAAGCCAAAATCACCACCCCCGACAAGATCATGTTCCTGGAGGCCCAACTCGCCCCGGCTGCTCCGTTGTATTTCGCATAAGGGACTCCCCGTGACTTTTTGTTCTGAAACTCAAGAATGAAGCCCATCACGAAGTGGAATACGACACCCAGGACGAGGACTGGTTGGAGTGCAAACTGAACCAACGGATTCGTTCCCATGAAATGAGACAATTCGTTGAAGAGTTTCTCGCTGAAGAGGGATGTGATGTTTACCGACAGGTGAATGATCAGAAAAATGATCAGAAAAAGTGCTGAAAGCGCCATAGCCACTTTTTTGGCGATGGAAGAAGATAGGAATCCGCTCATTTTACGTGGTTTAGAAATGGAATACAAATATACGCAAACCATCTATTTTTCTTGAGTCAGGCCGCATTATTTTCCGTTTAGGAATTCCTATATTTACGTCATTCAAAACTCAAACAAAGCTTATGTCAGATGCCAAAACGCATGTGTTAGAACCTGAAAAGTGGGTTGCAAAATATGCGGATTATCTGTACAACTACGCCATTACCCGGGTCGACAACCAGGAAATCGCCAAGGACCTGGTCCAGGAGACGTTCCTTTCGGGCGTCAAGGGCAAAGACGGTTTCAAGGGCCAGGCTGCTGAAAGGACCTGGCTGATTTCCATCCTCAAAAGAAAGATCATCGATTACTATCGCAAGATCAATTCGGCCAAAGGTCAGAGGGAAGTGAGGATGAACTTCTATGAAGACGGGGAACAAAAAGGAAGCTGGATCGAAGAACGGGCGCCCCAAACCTGGGGAAACGACGCAGATCGCGGCATTGAAAACTCCGAACTCAAGGATGCTTTGGATCTCTGCATTGACAACCTTCCGGAGAAATATCGTATCGTATTCATGCTCAAAACAGTACAGAGGTACGAAACCGAGGAAATCTGTAATGAACTCGACATCACATCGTCCAATCTTTGGGTAATCATCCACAGGGCCCGGACGCAATTAAGGAAATGCATGGAGGAAAAATGGTTCAAAAACTAAGGGAATGGGAATGAAACTATCAATCAATTGTGACGAGGCCACCACAATTTGCGACAAAAGCCAGTACGGAGAAGCCTCATTGATGGAAAGGATCCGATTGACGCTGCACCTGGCGTTTTGCAGGCACTGTAAGAAATACACCAAACAGAACAGCCTCATGACCGATGTGTATAATAGGTTTGCCACGCCTTGTCAGGGTTCTGAGAAGATGCCCGACGAAGAGAAGAAGGATCTGGAAGCGAAACTCCAGGAGGAGCTCAAGAAGAATTGACGATTCCAAACGAGGCTTTGAATTATGGAGTTTATCGAAACCATCAAGCCCTTTACTTTAATAGCATACTACATTTTTGTCAGTTTCGTCGTCCTGCTGATCATCCTGGACAATAAAAAACCGGAAAAGGCATTTGCTTTCATTTTTTTGATCCTGTTGTTCCCGATCGCGGGAATCGTAATTTATCTCTTGTTCGGGGCTCAGTATCAGAAGAAAAAGCTCTTTACCAAGAAAAGGTATTTTGACGATGTCTATCTCAACAAAATAAATGAAGAGCAGAAAGAGTATGCTGAAACTCTTGTCGACAGCAGCTTCGCAAAACTTCCCACTTTATTCTACAACATAGAACAGGTCAACTTTACCCTGAACAACCAGATCACCTTACTGAACAACGGGGAGGGAAAGTTTCCCGTTTTCATCCGGGAATTGGAGCGGGCCAGGGAGAGCATTCACCTGGACTACTATATCATCCGGGAGAGTGAGATCGCGCGGCAAGTGATCGACATTCTGTGTAAAAAAGCTACCGAAGGCGTCAAGGTCAGGGTGATCTATGATGATGTTGGCAGCTCTCTGAGCCGTTCAACACTGGCAAGAATGCGAGAAAGTGGAGTCGCCAGCTATCCGTACATGCCTGTTGTCTTCTCGAGACTGGCCCATAAGGCCAACTACAGGAATCATAGAAAGATCGCCGTGATAGACAACGAAGTCGGTTTTGTCGGTGGCATCAACATAAATGACAAATACATCAATCCCAGCAAGAGTGGACTCTATTGGAGAGATACCCATATCCTGATCAAAGGAGAGGCTGTTATCGATCTTCAGTATTTGTTCATCAGCGACTGGTACTTTGTGAGTGGTCAGAAGATCGATCTTGACGAGGTTCGCTATCGAAACCTGAGCAAAATCAGGGGCACAGTGCCCACCAGTATCCTGGGAAGTGACTATGGAAGGAACAACCAGACCATCAAAGAGGCTTTCTTTAGAATGATCACCAGCGCTCAGGAAGAAGTACTGGTTACAACGCCGTATTTCGTGCCGGATGATTCCATATTGAATGCCCTGAAGATCACCGCCAAAAGCGGGGTGAAAGTTACTCTGCTTCTACCCGAAAAACCAGACAGCAGAACCGCGTACTACGCCTCACAAACCTATTTCAAAGACTTGTTGAAAAGTGGGGTGGAAATCAATTACTACACCCGGGGCATGATGCACTCCAAAACCATGATCATCGACGAGGCGATCTCTACCGTGGGCAGCACAAATATGGATCAGCGCAGCTTCAACCTCAATGCCGAAGTCAATGCCTTCATGCTGAGCAAGAAAATCGCAAAGGACCTGAAATCGAACTTTATGAACGATCTCAAAGACAGCTACCCCCTTACTATTGAGATGCTGAGGCGCAGGAAATGGTATGTAAAGGTTATTTGCTCGATCGCCCGCTTACTTGCTCCAATTTTGTAGATTTGAACATGGATTTTTTACCCGAGCATATCGTCAACTATGCGACAGAGCACAGCCAGAAGGAACCCGAGCTCCTACAGGAACTTTTCAGGGAGACCTGGCAGAAAGCCCTTGTTCCGCGCATGATCAGTGGCCATTTCCAGGGGCGGGTTCTATCGATGATATCGAAACTCACCCGCCCGCAAACCATTTTGGAGATTGGGACGTATACCGGGTACTCGGCCCTGTGCCTGGCTGAAGGAATGCAGGAGGGAGGAATATTGCACACGATCGACCACAATGAAGAGCTCTTTGACTTCCAGAAGAAGTACTTCGACCGGTCGCCCTTCAAGGACCAGATCCGGCAACACGTCGGGGAAGCGCTGCAGATCATTCCAACCCTCAGCGGTCCTTTTGATCTGGTTTTTATCGATGCCGACAAAGCCAATTATTCCAATTATTTCAATCTGGTGATCGACAAAATCAATCCGGGCGGAATTCTTCTGTCGGACAATGTGCTGTGGAGCGGAAAAGTCACCTCCACTCCAGACGAAAAAGATCTCGATACAAAAGAACTGATTATCTACAACAAGCTTCTGAACGAGGACCCCCGTATCGAAACCGTGCTGCTGCCCATTCGTGATGGTCTGACCCTTAGCCGGGTAAAGTAGCATAAAACCTTACCTTTTGAAGGGCAGTAAATGGGTGCTGTCAAATGAATTCTTTTGATTATTGCTGTAATCAAAAGAGACTCATGAAATCACTTCTCACGCAAGGTTCTGCAGAACACAACTATGTCATTCATCGACATGAAAACCGGAACAAAAGCAGCCTTATTTATTTGATCCTGCTGATCGCCGTTATTTTGTCACTCTTGGCATTGCCCTGGATTCAAATTGACTCCATTACCACTTCCCCGGGGGTGATCGCACCTCCCCTCGAACCCATTGAGATCAGGGCGAGATCAACCGGAGAATTGAATTTTTTCAATCTGGAGGAAAACCGTTTTATACTTCAGGGTGACACCCTTTTCTCGATCCGGCAAAGAGGTATGAAATCAGAGCAATTCCAATGTGCTCCCATGGATGGATATGTACGCAACCTGAGGATCGAGGCTCATAAGTCAATTGTCAATGCGGGTGAAATGATACTTGAAATCCGGGCCGAAAGAGATCTTGTTGTGAAATGCTACCTGTCGGGCGATAAAATTACATCCCTACAACCCGAACAGAATGTCGAATTTTTGGTTCGCTCCACGCGAAAAGAAAGAGATAAGAGCCTTTCCGGGAAAGTCACAGACATCGTGCCCGATATCAGCAGGGAGGATAAGGCCTCTATTTTTGAAGTCCGGTGTTCTATTGACAATACCGCTGAAAATGATCTCAATGCTTCCGGGTTGAAACCTGGAATGACCCTTCTCGCCCGCTTTCGACTGGCGAGAAGATCTGCTTTTGACATTATCGTAAAAGATGCTGAAGACATCAATCAAAACCCGTCATGAAATCAGCAGCTTCCTTCATAAAGGCCAGAAAACTCAAAATCAGGCAGCAGGATTTCACGGATTGTGGAGCAGCCTGCCTTGTTTCCATTTGCAGGTACTATGGATTGCGCGTTGCGATCAGTCAGGTCAGGTCCTTGGCAGGAACGGATCAGCAGGGCACGAGCATCATGGGACTCCTGGAAGCCTCAAAAAAGCTCGGATTCGATGCCCGGGGAGTCCGTGGAGATCGAAAGAGCCTCTTTAAAATTCCCAAACCCGCTGTCGCTCATGTTGTTCTCAACAACGGACGTCATCACTACATTGTCATCTATCAGGTAAAGAGAAAGTTTATCGAGATCATGGATCCTGCAAACGGGAAATTAAGGCGCATGAGCTGGTACGAGTTCTCAGGGATTTGGAAAGGGATTCTTTTGATTCTTATTCCATCGGAGTCCTTCGAGCCGGGAACAAAAAAGATGAAAATCCTTCCCTGGTTTTGGAGACTTCTCAAACCTCATTATGCGATTCTCGTTCAGGCCATTGCCGGGTCGCTGCTCTATACCTTGCTGGGCTTCTCAACTTCCGTCTTCATTCGAAACATCACAGATAAAGTTTTGGTTTTCGGTGACTTATGGCTTTTGAAGACCATGGGAACTGCCATGATTGTCATTCTGATTCTTCAACTCTGTCTTAGCGTGTTCAAAGACGTGTTCATTGTGCGTATTGGCCAGGAAATCGATGCCCGCCTGGTTCTTGGCTATCAGAACCACCTTTTCCGTCTTCCGCAAAGATTCTTCGATACGATGAAAATCGGTGAAATTATCTCAAGGGTGGGAGATGCCATCAAAATAAGAATGTTTATCAGCCACACGGTGATGTCACTCACAGTGAATGTGTTCATAGTGATCCTATCCTATCTTTTGATCCTTTATTACAACTGGAAGATTGGTCTGTTTCTGCTCGCAATGATCCCACTCTATGTTGCGGTTTTTCTTCTGGCTGACCTATTCAACAGAAAAACGGAAAGGAAAGTCATGGAGGCGTCGGCTCAGCTCGAGAGTCATTTGGTGGAGTCGCTGCAGGGCATGCGCACCCTGAAGTTCTTTGGTGCGGAATCCTATGTGCTGGAAAAAACAGAAGTGAAGTTCCTGTCCCTTTTGAAGGCCGGTTATCGCTCTTCTTTGAACCAGGTTTTCGCCCGGAGCAGCTCTTTCGGCATTCAAAATATCTTTACAACCGGCCTTCTTTGGATCGGGTCCTTTTACGTTCTCGAATCCCGGCTTACGACAGGTGAGCTCTTGTCGGTATATGCCATACTCGGATATCTCACCGGGCCAATTGCAGCGATCATAGCCTCCAACAATAGCATTCAAAATGCTCTTATCGCGGCTGACAGGCTTTTCGAAATCACTCACCTCGATGCGGAACAGCCCAGACAAGGTGTTTCCTTGAGCGAATACCAGCCTGGTGACATCGTTTTCGATAGAATCGATTTCAATTATAAACCCGGTGTGAAAGTGCTCAACCAATTCAGTGCAACTATCCGGGCGGGGGAGATAACCGCGATCAAAGGTGAGAGCGGTTCCGGAAAATCAACCCTTCTAAACCTTTTGCAACGAAGCTATCAAATTGAACAGGGCACGATCAAAATTAGTGGAATCGATCTGCGCTACATCAGCGACGACAGTTTGAAAAAAGCTATTTCAGTGGTTCCACAAAGTGTCGAGCTGTTCTCGGGCACAATTGCCGAAAATATTGCTTTGGGTGATTCATCTGTCGATCTCAAAAGGGTATTGGATATCATCGCCCTCCTGGAAATGGAAGGTTTTATCGCAAAACTCGAACACGGCTGTCACACCTTCATCGGAGAGAGCGGTGTCACTCTTTCAGGGGGCCAACGACAACGCATCGCGATTGCCCGGGCTCTCTATCGAAAACCACAGATCCTGCTTCTCGACGAGCCGTCCACTTCCCTGGACACTCAATCCGAAAAGTCAATGATTCGCGCCATGCACGATTTGAAAAGCCAGGGAAAAACGGTGATCCTGGTCTCCCATCGTCGAAGCGCCCTGGCAGAGGCAGATCGCATTTTGGTCCTGGAAAAGGGAAAGCTCACTCAAGAAACACAACTCAACAAATCCCAGATGATTCATGAATAACCTGAAACAAATCGAACAACTCAGAAAATTGCACGGCATGATAAAACTGGAGAATACCGGGAGTCCAAATACGATGGCAAAAAAGATGCATGTCAGCGAAAGACAACTCTACAACCTGATCGACCAACTTCGGACCATGGACGCTCCTATTCGGTTCAACAGGCGCGCAAACACCTATTTCTATACCGGTGATTTTGAACTCCTTGTAAATATTTCGGTGAAGGTGATTCATGGCAATCAGGTTCTTCAGATCTACGCCGGAGAAAAAGTGAAGCCTATTTCTCACTCCCTGCAAGGTTTGTGCAGCCGCGAAAACTATCTTGGTCAAGTCATGACATATATACGTTAAACCCGATCTTTTTTAAGATCATAAATCTCGAACTATGAAGCAAATTAAATTATTGGAAATGAAAGAGCTCAGCAGACTTGAGCTTGTGGAAACCAAAGGTGGAAATCCCATCCTGGTGGGATTGGGCGTGCTCACAACCATGATCAGCCTTGGCAAGGCCGCAGATCAGGCCGGCGAATGGTTCATGCAGGGATGGAACAATCCCAAATAAAGCCCTGCGAAAACTATGGAAACAGTTGTATTGAAAAAAAATGGACTCATTGCTTTGTCAAAAACCGAGCTTATTGAGATCCAAGGAGGCGGAGGGCCAATCGGCGAAGCTCTCGAGTGGTACTATAAGACAATGGGCAGCTTTTACCGTGGGTTGTGGGATGGACTCACAGGAGCCGAGCCAAAACTTTGATGACTATGAAATTTGCGAAAACGAAATTCTGGGTCTATCTGTTTTTGCTCGTGGGAATCGGAAATTTTTTGATGATGATCGACACCCTCTTATCTTCCGGGGATCAGTCGTTCTCAATTTTCTCTATTCCAACGAGCAAAGGGATCAATGTCGCCTTTTTCGCGGCTATTGCTTTTTTTCTGATCTATTCCGGGATCTATCAAAACAAGAAAATGAACGAAAATGAAAATCAAAACAAAGATGTTGTTGACTGAAAACAAGGGTTTGCGCTCGCTTGAATACAAGGAGCTCATTCAAATTACAGGAGGGGCGGAACCTGCTGAAGGTTCATATGCGACCGGGTATGCCATAGGAAAGTGGTTCAATCAAATGTTCCAAATTTGGCACTACGGACTGACGCATTTGAACGACCGATGAGGTTCCAAAAACTGCCGGATTCATTTGATCCGGCAGTTTTCATTTGTCGGAAGCATATGTGCCAGAGTATTTTTTTAGGATACTTTGAGAAGGAAGTAGTTCCTCTTGCCTCTTTGCATGAGGATGAACTGATTGGCGATCAGATCATTCTCTGAAAGGGCAAAATCTTCTTTTACCTTTTCTTTGTTGATCGAGATCGAATTTTCCTTTAGAGCACGCCTGGCTTCTCCATTGGATTTCAGAAAACCGGATTTTTCGTTGAGGGCATCCACAATATCGATGCCGTTTTTAAGATCCGACCTGGATAAATCTGACTGGGGAACTCCTTCGAAAATGTCTAAAAAGGTTTGCTCATCAATGGATTTCAAATCCTCAGCCGTTGATTTTCCAAATAGAATGCTCGAAGCCCGGACAGCATTCTCCAAGGCTTCCCTGCCGTGAGTCATGACAGTCACCTCCTCCCCGATTCGCTTCTGAAGAAGTCGCATGTGAGGCGCCTTATTATGCTCCTCGATCAATGCCTCAATTGTGTCTTTGTCCAGAAAAGTAAAAATCTTGATATAATTTTCTGCGTCCTCGTCAGAGGCATTCAACCAGTATTGGTAAAATTTGTAGGGAGAAGTCCTTTTGGGGTCGAGCCAAATGTTCCCTCCCTCGGTCTTGCCAAATTTCGTGCCATCAGCTTTGGTCACCAGTGGACTGGTCAGTGCATAGGCCTTTCCTTGAACTTTTCTGCGAATCAACTCGGTTCCGGTTGTAATATTGCCCCACTGGTCGCTCCCTCCAATTTGCAGTTTGCAATTATAATGGGTGTATAGGTGGAGAAAGTCGTAACCCTGCACAAGCTGATAGGTGAATTCGGTAAAGCTCATCCCTTCTTTTGATTCGGAACTGATCCGGTTTTTAACCGAATCCTTTGCCATCATATAGTTCACCGTGATGTGCTTTCCAATGTCCCTGGCGAATTCAAGGAACGAAAGGTTCTTCATCCAATCGTAATTGTTGACCATCTCAGCTGCGTTGTCGGCATCGGATGAGAAATCGATAAATCGTTCGAGGGTTTTCTTGACGCCCTTAATATTCTTGTCAAGGGTTTCCTCATCCAGCAGATTGCGTTCATTAGACTTGCCCGATGGATCCCCAATCATTCCGGTAGCTCCTCCAACAAGAGCTATGGGCTTGTGTCCCGCCTTTTGCAGGTGCATCAATAGAACAATCTGAACCAAACTTCCAATGTGCAGAGAATCCGCCGTGGGATCAAAACCGATGTAGGCGGATGTCGACTCCTTTTGAAGTTGTTCCTCGGTACCGGGCATGATATTGTGCAAAAGACCCCTCCACCTCAACTCTTCAACGAAATTCTCTGTCATTTCTCAAAAATTTCAGCAAATATAAAAAAGATCATCTCAAGTACTCCGAATCAATGGGTTTATTCTGGTACCTCATTATTGACTATTTTTGGTTCATGATTCTAGTCACGGGCGGTACCGGTTTGGTCGGATCTCATTTGCTTTACTTCCTTTCGAGAGAGCACAGTGAATTACGGGCAATTTTCAGAAGGTCAAGCGACCTCAATGGCGTTAAAAAGGTGTTTAGCTTCTATGGCGATGACAGTGAAGGCTTCTTCGAAAGAATCCGTTGGGTTGAGGCCGATCTTTTGGACCTTTCTGCGCTGGAAGATGCTTTTCTCAACGTTACACACGTATACCATTGCGCGGCCCTGGTTTCTTTTATCACCTCGGATTATCAGAAGATGCGCCGTGTCAACATAGAGGGTACGACAAATATTGTCAACCTCTGCATCTCCCATCGGGTGAAAAAACTCTGTTACGTGAGCTCTGTCGCTGCCATTGAAAACCGCGCAGAGGGAGAGGTGACCAGCGAATCTGACCATTGGACCAACACAGGCGGCAAAAGTGGCTATGCCATTACCAAATACGGCGCTGAGATGGAGGTGTGGCGAGCTTCTCAGGAAGAAATTCCTGTCGTTATCGTGAATCCCGGAGTTATTCTGGGTTCGGGGCCGTGGCACAAGGGAAGCGGCACCCTATTCAGACGTGTTGACGAAGGCTTGCCTTTCTATACAACAGGAGTTACCGGATTTGTAGATGTTCAGGATGTTGTAAGGATAATGATTTCTTTGATGGAAGGAAGCATTCAAAATGAGCGCTTTGTCGTCGTGTCGGAGAACTTGACCTATCGGGATGTCCTGTTCAAAATCGCGGAAAGCCTTAAAAAAAGAAAACCGAGCATCAAAATTAACAGATGGATGACCGAATTCATTTGGAGATTTGAATTGGTGAAGAGTAAAATTACGCTAACTCCTCCCCTGCTGACCAAACATACAGCGCGATCCTCGGTATCGAACCATCCTTTCTCCTCTCAAAAAATAATGGATGCACTGGACTATACATTCACAAAGATGGACGATTGCATCGATCGCGTAGTGAAAGACTACAAAAGCGACAACGGATAAGGACTAATACTCGATCTCATCTACCCGCTTTATACTGTCTAAAGGCAAGCGTTCTTTTCTTTGGCTGGCATTGATGGCAGAATCACGCTCACTCTCATATTCTTCGTGGAGAAGCTCAAGCCTGCGTTCAACTTCTTCAAACATTTCTTCGTATTCAATGGCCTGAGAGGTGTAATAGATATTGCTGACCGCAAAACGCGTGCTGTCAATGCTGTACTTTTCATAGACCAGCGACATGTAATTCCTGTCTTTCTCGTTCTCTTTGTTCCTCAGATTCGTCGTTCCAACGGCCAGGTGCATGTCATACAACAGGTCAATCATGGTATCCCTGGGTATGAGACCCACAGGTTTCTCGTAATTCACCTTGCTTTCACAGGAAAAAACAAGTGGGACTAACAGTAGGATTAGAATTAGATTCTTCACTTGTGCCATTGACATTTTAAAATCATCGGTTGAACAACAAACGCCGTCCTTTTTCGTCTCCATAGAATACGCCTTCCTTGTAGACCAGGTTTCCGTTGACAAAGGTATGAGTTACCGACGAGGAAAATGATTGACCTTCAAAGGGAGACCACCCGCATTTGTAAAGAATATTATCTGAGTTTACCGTTTGAGGCACATTAGGGTCAACAATCACCAAATCAGCATAATATCCTTCGCGTACGAACCCTCTTTTTTCAATTCGAAACAATATGGCAGGGTTGTGACACATTTTCTGGACCATCTTCTCCACAGTGATCTTTCCATTTTTAACCGCTTCCATCATTGCCACCAGGGCATGCTGCACCAAAGGACCTCCACTTGGCGCTTTTGTATACACCTGATCCTTTTCCTCCAAGGTATGAGGTGCGTGATCTGTGGCGATGACGTCAATTCTGTCGTCAAGCAAGGCTTTCCAGAGTCCGGCCTTGTCTTTTTGTGATTTTACAGCCGGATTCCATTTGATAAGAGATCCCTTTTCCTCATAGTCACGATCATCAAAAGTCAAATGATGTATGCAAACCTCAGAGGTAATGCGTTTTTCTTTCAGCGGTATTTTATTTGTGAACAGGTGGGTCTCTTTTGCTGTTGAAAGGTGAAATACATGGATGCGTGCACCTGTTTTTTTAGCCAGTTCGACAGCTTTGGAAGACGACAGATAGCAAGCTTCCTCACTTCGTATCACAGGATGCATCTCCATGGGTATATCATCACCATAAACACTTTTTTGCTTGTCTAAATTATTTTTTATAGTTGTCTCGTCCTCACAATGAAGGGCGATAAGGAGATCCGTAGACGAAAATATTTTTTCAAGGACTTCTTCATCATCAACCAACATATTGCCCGTTGAAGAACCCAAAAACAGTTTTATTCCTGCAACTTTTCTCCCATCGGTTTTCAGGAGCTCCTCCAAATTGTCATTTGTTCCGCCAATCATAAAAGAGTAGTTTGCCAGAGAAACTTTTTGCGCTATTTTGAATTTTTCCTCGAGCAATTCCTGGGTCACGGCATTGGGAACTGTATTGGGCATTTCGATAAACGAAGTGATGCCTCCTGCTACTGCCGCTCGGGACTCTGAACCGATATCTGCCTTATGGGTCAGCCCGGGTTCCCTGAAATGAACCTGATCATCGATAACTCCAGGCATCAAATAGCGGTTTTTTGCATCAATGATCATGGTGTTTGGAGGCATGGTATCAATGTGATCGCTTATTTGCTTGATAATGTCTCCCTCAACAAGGACATCCCGTTTCTCGACTGATCCTTCATTGATTAACCTTGCATTCTTTATCAATACTCTTTTCATACTGGTTGTTTATGCGTTTGTCTGAACCTGGCTGCCCTTGGGCAGTCCTGCGATTCGCATGCGAATTATGCCAAAAATGGCCTCAGTGATAATGGTTTTGCTCATTTTGGATTCTCCCTCGGTTCGATCCGTAAATATCACGGATACTTCCTGGATGTTGAAGCCGTGCTTCCAGGCTTTGAACTTCATTTCTATTTGAAAAGCATAGCCCACAAATTTTATCTTGTCTAACTGTATGGTTTCCAGAACTTTTCTGCTCCAGCACACAAATCCTGCCGTCGTATCGTGATAGGGGATCCCGGTTACAAACTGTACGTACTTCGAGGCGAAATAGGAAAGGAGCACCCGTCGCATGGGCCAATTGACCACATTGACACCCCGGGAATACCTGGATCCAATCGAAGCATCAGCACCGTCCCTTGCACATTTTTCATAGAGCCGAACCAAATCTTGCGGATTGTGCGAGAAATCAGCATCCATCTCAATGATGTAGTCATAATTTCGTGCCAGTGCCCATTTGAAACCGTGAATATACGCCCTTCCAAGACCATTCTTTTCCTTTCGGATTTCCAAATAAAGGCTTTTGGGAAACTCTTCTTGAATTCTTTTTACTATGTCGGCAGTTCCATCGGGAGAGCTGTCGTCAACTACAAGGATATCAAAAGATTTTTTTTGTGAAAAAGTGGCTCTGATGATCTTTTCAATGTTTTCCTTTTCATTATAGGTAGGAATAATGACCAGAGTGTCGTGCATAATACCGAAATTGTACCGACAAAGTTAAGATAATTAATTACTAATTTTGTGTTAAGATTATCCGCCAGGTCCTGATGAATTCTCCAAAGCGTCAATTTTTCTTTTTGCTCTTTTTGTTCTTTGTTGTCAACCTCTTGCAAAGCGCATATACAGGTCTGTTGGAGGATGAAGCCTATTACTGGGTCTGGTCTAATAATCTCGCCTGGGGTTATTTCGATCATCCCCCCCTTGTGGCTCTGTTTATTTGGCTCGGAGGACTCGTTTTTGAAGGGGAGCTGGGAGTTCGTATACTAAGCGCTTTCAGCTTCTCCCTAATGCTTTGGTTCATGTGGAAAACAATCGATGAGCCGGGCAAAGGCAAACATGTCAGATTGTTCTTTATTCTTGTGATTTCTCTAGTATTGTTGCAGGTTTACGGTTTTATCAGCACACCTGACACTCCCCTGCTGCTTTCCACATCCATTTTCTTTTTCCTGTACAAGCGATTTCTCGAGGACGATGGAATAAAAAACAGTTTACTGCTCGGCATTTCCATGGCTGCTCTTCTTTACAGCAAATACCACGGGGTTCTGATTATCGGATTTGTTGTGCTGTCCAATCTTAGGATGCTTTTGAATCCAAGGTTCTGGGTGGCAGCTGCTTGTGGATTTATACTGTTCATTCCTCACTTGATCTGGCAATATGAAAATGGGTTTCCTTCCTTTGTTTATCACTTACAGGACAGAGCCTACAAGCCCTATGAACTTGGATTTACCTTGAATCATCTTCTCAACATCCTTGTTGTGGTCGGGATTAGTTTTCCTGTAATTTATACCGCTTTTTGGAAGAAACGCTCGGGAAACCTGTTGGAAAGGTCTTTTAAGTTCACGGTTTACGGCTTTGTTTTATTCTTCCTTCTGACCTCTTTCAGATCGCAGCCACAGGCACAATGGCTTGCCGCAATGCTCATTCCGCTGGGCGTATTCGTATACCCTTATTTTATCCATAACGACGGAGCGAGGAAATGGTTGTATCGATTGGGTTTGACTCAATTGGGACTGGTGATTGTAGCCCGTGTCCTATTGGCGGTCCCTTCAGCATCACCTGTTGTCCTGGAGCCGCACTGGGCCGATCTTTGGGTTCCCGAGGTGAGGGAGAAAACCGACAGTTTCCCCCTTGTCTTTGTAAACTCTTACCAGAATGCATCCATTTATAAATTCTACACGGGTATAGACACGCATTCCTATGGGATACCGCGTGGAAGAAAAAGTCAGTACGCCCTTCTTGACACTGAATCAAGCTTACAGGGAAGATCCGTTTTTGCCGTCGGAAAGCAGTTAACTGATCATTTGTATTTGACCCATAAGATGGATCAGGACCTCTATGGGTCATCGATCGATTCGTTCCGGAGTTTCCAGAACGTCGAATGTATTATTGAGCAGAAATCGCTGGATATGAGCCTGGGCCAACAAGTTCGAATACCTTTCAAATTGGTCAATACATATGATACTTTCTTGAATTTTGAAAATGTAAGGCTGATGGGGATCTTCCAGAACCGCAAAAAGTTGGTTCTCGAAGAAATTGAACTGACGTTTCCTGATCTTGAGCAATTGAAACCCAATGAAAGCCTTGAATTGGAAGCGGTTTTCCGGGCCCCGAACACTTTGAAGAATATGGAAGTCACTTTCAGAATAGGGTTGTCTTTCCATAATCTTCCGCCAGGGATACAGGGAAATAAAGTTTTAGTAAATTTCGTGCCGAGTCAATGATCACATTTATGAAATTCCTGTTTTATGTTTGAGGGCCTTGAACGCATATCGTCTACAAGCGACTGGGTTACGGTTTTTTTTGTCCTTGTACTTATCCTGATTGCGGTGATTCATTTCAATTTCACCGAGAGGTTCTCCAAACTTTTCTCCCTGGTTTATTCGGATAAATATTACACGGATTTCATCAAAACCCGCCCTCTGAATTTCAATATTTTCCATCTGATCTTCTTTTTTGTCATTCTCTTTAACATTTCAATGCTTATTTTTTTCGTTTTCAGGACCTATAAATCCAACTTTTACGACAATGAGCTGAGCTTTTTTCTGACCATAAATGCCGCTGTCATCACTTACGTTGCGGTTCGATATATGATAGGAAGACTGATTGCCGGAATGTTTAACTTATCAGAGGAGCAATCTTATTTCACCTTTCTGAAAATGAGTAATTTATGTCTCATATCAATCCTTATTTTCCCTTTGTTGATTTTGAGCAACTACAGCGCCGGTCTATTTCATAAGTTTTTGATAACTTTCACTATAACAGCGGCTTTGGCGATTACATTATTTCGTTACTTTGTAGTGATCAAAAATGAAAAGCTGGGTTTTAACAATTTGTTCTATTTATTTTTGTACCTTTGCGCCCTTGAATTGTCCCCCTTAATAGTTGTTTATAAGTTGTTTGTTGATTAACAAAAATGATATGAGAGTAAAGACTATTCTAGTTTCGCAGCCTGCCCCAAAGGCCAAACAATCTCCTTACTTCGACTTGATGAGCAAACAAAAAGTGAAAATAGACTTCCGGTCTTTTATTCACGTTGAAGGAGAGTCTTCAAGAAACGTCAGAAATCAGAAAATTGACTTCTTAGATTATACCGCTGTGATTTTCACAAGCAGGAATGCTGTGGATCACTATTTCAGACTTGCCGATGAAATGCGGGTGAATATACCGGATGACATGAAGTATTTCTGTCTTTCCGAAGCGGTTGCATTCTACCTTCAAAAGTACGTGGTTTATCGTAAAAGAAAGATTTACGTAGGGGTTCGCACATTTGATGATCTCATGCCGATCATCAAGAAGCACAAGAATGAAAAATTTCTTTTGCCCAGCTCTGACAAGGTCAAACAGACGATGATAGACAATATGAACAGTCTGAATGTGGAATGGCAAAGAGCCATACTATTCAAAACCGTAATTAGCGATCTGTCAGATCTCGAAAATGTGTTTTACGACGTCCTGGTCTTCTTTAGCCCTAGCGGCATTCAATCTCTGTTCCACAATTTCCCGGAATTCAAGCAAAACAACACCCGCATAGCGGTCTTTGGCAACTCAACCGTCAGAGCGGCAGAAGAAGCCGGTCTTAAGATTGACATTGCGGCTCCATCCGAGGAAACGCCTTCTATGACTATGGCTCTTGAAAAATACATCAAGAGAGTGAACAAATAAAAAAAGCGCCGATTGGCGCTTTTTTCTTGATTAAAATTCTCGTTTAACTCTCCTTGATGACCTCTATGATCTTGGTTTCAAGCTCATCAGCCAACTCAGGATTATCAGCGATTAGCGACTTCACTGCATCTCGGCCCTGACCCAATTTGGTTTCTCCATAACTGAACCAAGAACCGCTTTTTTTGATTATTCCGTAATCTACTCCGAAATCCAGGATTTCTCCGATTTTCGAAACCCCTTCGCCATACATGATGTCGAATTCAGTCGTTTGAAATGGTGGCGCCACTTTGTTTTTGACCACCTTGACCTTTGCCCGGTTTCCCATCACACGATCCCCCTCTTTGATTTGTGTCTTTCTGCGAATATCCAATCTGACCGACGCATAGAATTTAAGGGCATTTCCACCGGTAGTGGTTTCGGGATTGCCAAACATAACACCGATCTTCTCACGTAACTGATTGATAAAGATCACGGTACAATTTGTTTTATTGATTGTTCCCGTCAACTTTCTCAAAGCCTGTGACATCAGTCGCGCGTGCAAACCCATTTTAGAGTCACCCATTTCTCCCTCTATTTCACTTTTGGGAGTAAGAGCCGCAACGGAGTCTATAACCACAATATCAACGGCACCTGAACTGATCAGGTTATCGGCAATTTCGAGAGCCTGTTCTCCGTAATCGGGCTGGGAAATGATCAGATTGTCAATATCCACCCCCAGCTTTTCTGCGTAAAAGCGATCAAAAGCGTGCTCAGCATCTATAAATGCAGCTATTCCACCGGCTTTCTGAGCCTCCGCCATGGCGTGCAAAGCCAGAGTTGTTTTACCCGACGATTCGGGTCCATAAATTTCAATCACCCTGCCACGTGGATATCCTCCAACACCCAGGGCCAAATCCAGGCCAAGTGAACCCGAGGGAATAACCTCGATGTTTTCTAACACCACATCTCCCATTTTCATTACCGAACCCTTTCCATAGGTCTTGTCCAACTTGTCGAGAGTCAGCTGCAGCGCCTTCATTTTCGCTAATTTTTCTTTGTCTTCTGCCATAGTATAATACTGAGTTTCTAGAATTTTCTGTAAGATAAAAAGAGAGGCTAAAATAACCATTTTTAACTCCATTGCATGCATTTGAATGCATTCTTATCAACAACTCAGAAGCACGCAACAAACAACCGGTTTCTATGGTATTAGTCTGTTTCAGTCATTGAAGTAAACCTGGTTTACGTATCATATGCACGTGAGGTATTCCGTCCTCGACATACTCTTCCCCTGTGCTAGTGAACCCGAGCTTCCCATAGAACTCTACCAGGTACTTCTGAGCACCGATTTTAATTTCCACATCACCGAACAGTTTTCTCATATTCTCAATTGTGCCTTTCATCAAAGCATTGCCCGTACCATCTCCCCGATGCTCCTGATCCACGACTACCCTACCGATTGCCGGTTGTTCATAATAATCGCCAGGCCCAAAAATACGGGTATAGGCTACTATTCGACCGTCACCATCTTGTCCGAAGAAATGGTAGGCTTTACGGTCTTTTCCATCGAGCTCCGCATAGGGGCAGTTCTGCTCCACCACAAAAATGTTGATCCTCAGTTGAAGGATATCATGAAATTCGTCAATTGTAAGCTCGTTGAATGTTTTAAGGGTCCAGTTCATGGTTGAGTTCAGTCTTGTATGATGAAATCTTTATGATCATCTCGCTCGAATTCAGGCTGAAGATTGGAATGCCTGATATTGAACTTTTCAGCAAGAATCTGTTCGACCTGATTGCAAATTTTGTCAAATTCAGACAGCTTTATGTCTTCTTTGAACTCAATATGCGCCTCAAAATGTATGTCTTTGTCATTGAGATGCCATACGTGAACATGGTGAATATTCTCTATTTCATCAATGATGAGTATCTCTTTTTGAATATCTTCAATATTGATGTCTTTTGGAGCAAACAACATAAGAATCTTAAGAGAATCCAGGAATATGTTCCAGCCCATGAACAGCAAGTATACCGATATCAGGATGGTCAGGATCGCATCCAACCAGTAAATTCCATAAAACTTGATAAGGACACCTCCTATAAGGACAGCTACAGAAGTGAGTAAATCTGATATCAAATGGAGATAGGCGGCTCTCATATTGATGTTGTGGCCCGCGTCTTTTTTGAGAAGCAGAACGCTTAAACCATTACCTGCTATCGCAATCAATGCCAGCCAAATCACGATTTCACTCATGATCTCCTGGGGTTCAGACAAGCGTTTAATGGCCTCGATAGCCAGAAAGACGGCAATTACAATGAGAGAAGCGGAATTTATAAAAGCTGCGATTATTTCGGCTCTTTTATACCCGAAGGTCTGATACTGGGTCTGTTTTTTCTTGTTGCTCAGTAAATTTGCCCCGTAACTTATAATGAGTGACAAGACGTCTGATAAGTTGTGAACAGCATCTGAAATCAGGGCAAGACTCCCGGAAATCAATCCACCAACAACCTGAGAAATAGTTATGAGAATGTTCAGAATTATGGAAAACAGCAATCTCTTTCCTGAAAGTGCACCGTGATCATGTGAATGGTTGTGCCCCATAAGATAGGCTTAACAGTTGCTTGCTGGAATCTTGTCTATTCGCCTTTTGTGACGTCCTCCCTCAAAATCGGTGTTCAGAAATGTCTCCACGAATTGCAAGGCTTCTTCCTGTGAAACAAACCGGGCAGGAATACTGAGAATATTCGCATCATTGTGTTGTCTTGCCAGTGCCACCAACTCATCGTTCCAGCACAGGGCAGCACGGATGTTTTTGTGATGATTGGCAGTCATTGCCGCTCCATTTCCACTGCCGCAAAGAATAATACCCAATTCGGCCCTACCCGATTCAACAGCATCCGCCACGGGGTGAATTGCATCGGGATAGTCCATGCTGGAATCATCGTCCGTTCCAAAATTTATCACCTCAATTCCCTGATTTTTAAGAAGTTTAACGATTTCAAACTTATAGGTAGTTCCTGCGTGGTCATTTCCTATGGCTACAGTCATGGTGGGTGTTTTCTACAAAATTACATTTATTAAAGAAATAAACACAATATTAAATACTTGTTAATTCAAAAGTATAGTGCTCTGACTTCTAAATCCTTAAAAATTACTTTGATTGTTAATTAAATCTCTATCAAAACTGATAAAAAAATTTTGCCGATTCAGAATAATACATCATTTGAAAAAATTACTGATCCGTCCAAATTTTATTGTCTCTCACTTTTGCAAAATTATTCACAGTTTTTCTCGGGTTTATAACACAATGTGAATAGAAACTTATTACCAAAACCAAGTTGATATGGATATTAACAGGTTGTGAATTTCTCTAATTATATCAATGAAAATTAAGGTATTGAACTATTGTGATGTGTTAACAATTCTTTACAACTGACAATTCAAAATTTCCACGGGAAAATTTATTACACAAATTAACAAACCATTATACCATACCATGTGGTTTTAAAAATTTAAATAAAAAAGAATAATTATGATATAAGTGTTGATAAGAAAAAGAGATCCGACCCTAAACTTCAACGGATTCAGCTGAGGTGTTGAGAATAGAAGCAGTACTGTCAACCTGGGAGCATTCGACTTTTTTGAAGGTGTAATCGATGCTTTTCTTGGTCACAAAAAGGCTGAGAGCAAATACGACTGCGCAAAGTATTATTATTTTGTAAATGGCCTTCATATACAATAAAGACGAAACAAGTCTTTAAACGTTACAAAAATGTTAAAGAAGATTATTGGAGGCATTATTTTCGGATGAGTAATTCAATCAAAGAGCACAGGAATTGGATAAATATGAGTAATTTGGACGATTCAAAATCACTAGATGGGAAGGAAAAGAAAATCCAAGATCAAAACGAAGGGAAATCCAATTAAAAATCTGAATCAGAACATTTTACAGATTTTCTACAACAATCCCAATAAGAACTTCAATTACAAACAGATAGCTGCAAAGCTCGATATCCAGGACTCGGATGGTCGGAACCAGATCATCAAATCCCTGAAAGAAATGGAAGCTTCAGATAGACTGGATGAAGTTATACGTGGCAAATACGTTCTTGTCAAACAAACTCATTATCACGAGGGAATTGTGGATATTACTTCACGTGGCAATGCATATGTTGTTTGTGAAGATCTCGAGCATGATGTATACGTTCCTTCCCGAAATCTGAATCACGCCCTGAACAAGGACCTGGTAAGAGTCTATGTATACAAAAGACGCAAGAACAGCAAGTTGGAAGGGGATATTGTTGCCATTTTGGAACGCACGAAATACGAATATGTGGGCGTACTTCAGAAAAATAACGATTACGGGTTTGTAGTTCCGGATGATCCCAAGATGTATTCGGATATTTTCATAGGTCCGGAGCATCTGCTTGAGGCTGAAGATGGAGACAAAGTGCTGGCTAGAATAACCGACTGGCCTCAAAAATCCAAGAATCCATTTGGCGAAATATTGAAAGTCCTGGGTAAACCGGGTGATCATGATACAGAGATTCATTCGATTCTTGTTGAATATGGTCTGCCTTATACTTTTCCGGATCATGTGGAGGAATTCGCTTCCAACCTGCCCATAGAGATTAGCGACGAAGAGATTCGCAAAAGAAGGGATATGCGAAAGGATCTTACTTTTACGATTGATCCCTCAGATGCCAAGGATTTTGACGATGCGCTATCATTCAAAGTTCTGAAAAATGGAAACTATGAAATTGGGGTTCATATTGCAGATGTTTCTCATTACGTAGAAGAGAACACGGTGCTGGAAGATGAAGCCTATCAGCGCGCAACTTCGGTCTACCTGGTGGATCGCGTAGTTCCCATGCTTCCTGAAATACTGTCAAACAATGTATGTTCACTGCGGCCCAATGAAGAAAAGTTGACCTTTTCTGTCGTATTTGAAATGAATCAAAAAGGAGATGTCATCAATGCCTGGTACGGCCGAACGGTTATCTATTCAGATCAAAGATTCACCTATGATCAGGCACAACAGATTATTACCGGCGAGTCTCTGCATGAGAATGACAAGCTCAACCTGGCAATCAGAACACTTGATTCACTAGCCAAGAAGATGAGACAGAGAAGAATGAGTCAGGGAGCCATCTCTTTTGATAAAACAGAAGTGAAGTTCAGGTTGGATGAAGAGGCTAATCCCATCGGAGTATTTGTCAAAGAATCGAAGGATGCAAACAAACTGATTGAAGAATTCATGCTGCTGGCCAATCGGAAGGTCGCAGAATTCATCGGAAAGAAGAAAAAGACTTTTGTTTACAGGGTTCACGACGAGCCGGATATTGACAAATTGGAGGCACTTCAAGGTGTTATAACCAAATTTGGTTACCGCATAGATACCCGTTCGAGGGACACGACTTCACAGTCTTTGAACAAGCTCCTGTCTGACGTTCACGGAAAACCGGAATCGAATATGATTGAAACGCTGGCAATTCGCTCCATGAGCAAGGCTGTTTATACCACTGAGAATATTGGTCACTACGGTTTGGCATTCGATTATTACACACATTTCACTTCCCCTATCCGTCGTTATCCGGACGTCATGGCACATCGACTTCTCCAGCATTATCTGGACGGTGGTAAATCAGCGAAAGCCGATAAATACGAAGAAAAATGTGATCATTCCTCAGAACGTGAAATGATGGCCAGCAAGGCCGAAAGGGATTCAATCAAATACATGCAGGTGAAATACATGCAGGATCATCCAGAGCAGGAGTTTGAAGGTGTTATATCTGGTGTTACCGAATGGGGGATTTACGTTGAAATCATTGAGAATAAGTGTGAAGGCATGGTACGAATCAAGGATATCAGCAGTGACTATTTCATTTTTGACGAGCGTCAATACGCTTTGATAGGTCAGGCGAAGAGAAAGATGTATCAGCTTGGGGACAAGGTGGTTGTAACTGTAAAGAATACGGATTTGGAGCGAAAACACCTGGACTTTAATCTTGTTGAAGATGAAGAACTGTAACAAATGGAAAAGGAATAGGTCTAATGTTTGAACAATTTATTTTGAAATGATGAAGAAAGTATTAATCATGTTACTCCTGGTAACGACTGGTGCTCTTGCACAAGACAGAATTGAGAAGAATCTGGGTGATTTTACCGAGTTAAAAACCTATCGCGGCCTCCAGGTTGAAATGATCAAGTCAGATAGTCCAAAATTGATAATAGAGGGAAATAAAGCTTCTTCAGTCACCGTAAAAAACGCGAACGGTGTGCTTAAGCTGAGTTTGAAGATTGAAAATACCTTTTCTTCTGATGAGGTGATGGTTTATCTGCACTATTCGGATCCGATCTCTGTTATTGATGGAAATGAAGGTTCCAATATCTTTTCTGACGAATTAATCAAGCAGGAAAGAGTGGTGGTTAGAGCCCAGGAAGGCGCTCGAATCAAATTGCAACTCGATGTGAAAAACGTGGAGGTTGTAACCTCCACAGGTGGTTACATCAGTCTCAGCGGAAAGTCGGAATCACAGGATGTCAAGGCTAATACAGGAGGTATTTACAAAGGTGCCATGCTGAAAACAGAGCACACAACGATCAATGCGGCAACAGGAGGAAATGCAGAAATTTTCGCATCCAAAAGTGTAGACGCGAAGGCTTCTACGGCGGGAATTATAGATATTGAAGGGGATCCCGAACAGGTGAGTCGAAAGGAATCCACGGGTGGAAATATCAATGATTAAGGCACGTTGTGTCAAATTTATTGCTAACTTTGTGCTTTAAATCAATGCGTAATGATGTTACAGGCAATTTTTTTAGGTATGGTTGGCCCTTGGCAATGGATTATCATCGGTCTGGCCATTCTTTTGCTTTTCGGAGGAAGAAAGCTACCTGAATTGATGAAAGGGTTGGGAACGGGCATTAAAGAATTTAAGAATGCCACCAATACGGAAGGTGATGAAAACCCCAAAGCAGAAGAAAAGAAGTAAATCTTCAGACGGAGATATTAAAAAGCCTCAAACGAATGCGTTTGAGGCTTTTTTTATTCCTTGTTTTTATCAGTGGCTTCTTTGACCTTGTTGGCCGCCAGGAGTGAAGCTGTCATGTCATTGAGCATGGTGCTTGCAGCATTTGGGTTGTTTGGCAGCAGAATAAGATTGCTGTTGCTCTCAGAGCCTACAGCCTGCAAAGTGTCGTAGTGCTGTGTGATTACGATGAGGGCTGAAGCTTCCTGTGGATTTATCCCGGCTTTGTTAAGTGTATCGACACTTTCTTCAAGTCCTCTGGCTATTTCCCGCCGCTGATCTGCAATTCCTTTTCCCTGTAGGCGCTTGCTTTCTGCTTCTGCCCTGGCGCGTTCAACGATAAGGATCCTTTGAGCGTCTCCTTCGTGTTGAGCGGCGATCTTTTCCCGTTCAGCTGCATTGATGCGATTCATCGCTTGTTTTACTGAATGATCGGGATCAATGTCCGTTACCAGTGCCTTTACGATGTCGTATCCATACTCGAGCATGGCCTCCTTCAAATCTCGTTTTACAGCGAAAGCAATGTCATCCTTTTTTTCAAAAACATCATCCAGGAGCATTTTTGGAATTTCTGCTCGCACAAGGTCAAAAATATACGCCGTGAGCTGCTCATGCGGATTCTGAAGCTTGTAGAAGGCATCATATACCTTTTCCCGCAGAATCTGATATTGCACGGATATCTTCATGTTGACAAAAACATCGTCTTTGGTCTTGGTTTCGACCACGACATCCAGCTGTTGAATCCGCAGACTCAACCGGGCGGCAATTCTGTCGACTATCGGAATCTTAAAATGAAGACCGGCAAATCGAATGCTGTTGAACTTACCAAAACGCTCTATGATAAAGGCAGTCTGCTGTTTCACGATAAACAAGCCGAAAACAAGCAAAAGTAATATTAGAACTAAAATAGGAATGAATGTAATCATCGGATGAAAGGATAAAAATGAGTCCTTTAAAGATACGGATTTCGGAGCAATTCGGTTTCCATTAGCTGGCGAATGGAAATTTCCTATTTTTGTCAATAAATCGCCTCAAATGAAAAGATTCTTAACCTACGCAGGAATATCAGTAGTTCTTGTTTTTATTATTTACGTCCTTTTTGTTTATTTTTTTACTTTCAGTGAAGGATACAGGGCCGGGGAGCTCATCAAAATCTCAAAGCGCGGAGTTGTTTTCAAAACCTGGGAAGGCAGATTGAGCCAGGGAGTTTCAGAAGAACAGCAATTTAATTTTTCCGTGGAGAAGAGCGATAAGGAGGTGCTTGAGCAGCTCAAGACCCTGCAGGGAGAACGTGTAAAGGTGACGTACATAGAGCGTTATGGCACGTTTGCCTGGCTCGGAGATACGAAGTACTTCGTGAAAGAAGTGGAAAAACTGGAATCAAGAAAGAGTCCCGAATAGCAAACGATTGCCTGAGTACAGGTTATTTCACAGGGAGTTTATCTATAGCTTTTTGAATTCTTGAGATCGTTTCTTCTTTGCCAATCAATTCACAGATGTCAAAAATATGAGGCCCCTTCAAAGCGCCAACGAGGCTCAGGCGAAAGGGTTGCATGACTTTTCCGAATCCAATTTCGTTTGAGGTGATCCAATTCTTTACTTGATCCTCAATGTTTTTTGAGGAGAAGTCTTTGACTTCACGGAGAATATTAATAAGATCCTCCATCAGTGAATCCGTATCATCTTTCCAGCCTTTTTTTGACGCTTTGGCGTCATAGTTCTCAGGGGCTTTGAAGAAATAATCGCCAAGCTCCCAAAAATCCCGGACAAAAGTCGCACGTTCCTTGAGCAGTTCAATGACGCGGGCGACATAATCCTGGTCAAATTCGTGATTCTCCCCGAGGTGATTCTCCAACTCCGGCACGAAGGAAACGGCTAGACTAGTACTGTCCGTATTGACCAGGTACTGGTGCTGAAACCACTTTGTCTTTTCAACGTCGAACTTGGATCCGGATTTTCCTACCTTATGGATGTCAAAGGCCTTTATCAATTCCTCAAGGCTGAATAGCTCCTGTTCGGTTCCCGGGTTCCAACCCAAAAAAGCCAGCATGTTGATGAACGCTTCTGGGAAGTAACCGTCTTCCCTGTATCCCCTGGAAACTTCTCCGGTTTCCTCGTTGGTATAGGACAAGGGAAAAACCGGGAATCCTAACTTGTCTCCATCTCTCTTGCTGAGCTTCCCTTTTCCGGTGGGTTTGAGTATCAGGGGCAGATGTGCGAATTCGGGTGTGTCCCAGTCAAAAGCCCTGTACAACAATACATGCAGAGCCAATGAAGGCAACCATTCCTCCCCCCGTATCACATGACTGATCTCCATGAGGTGATCATCCACTACGTTTGCCAGGTGGTAGGTGGGCATCCCGTCTGATTTAAACAGAATCTTGTCGTCAAGGGTATTGGTATCGATGATGATCTTTCCGCGTATCTGGTCCTGAAGCTCCAATTTCAGGTCTGTAGGGGTTTTGAAGCGAATGACATATTTCTCTCCGTTCTCCAGCCTTTCGTTTACCTCATTTTCACTGAGAGACAAAGAATTGACCAGTTTTTCGCGGTTGTGCCAGTTGTAGATAAACGTCTTGCCTTTTTCCTGGTGGTCTTGACGATGAAACTCAAGCCTCTCAGCAGTATCAAACGCATAGTACGCCTTGCCTTCATCGACCAATCGGTTTGCGTATTGCTTGTAAATGTGCTTGCGCTCGGACTGCCTGTAAGGGCCAAAGCCTTTGTCTTTTCCGGGGCCTTCATCATATGGGATGCCGCTCCAGTTCAGCGAATCGGTTATATAGGCTTCCGCATTTGCAACATAGCGATTCTGATCAGTGTCTTCTATTCGGAGCACAAAGGTGCCCTTGTTCTGCTTGGCAAACAGGTAGTTGAACAAGGCAGTTCGAACACCTCCCATGTGTAGGGGTCCTGTGGGGCTTGGAGCAAATCGAACGCGAACGGGTCTTGACATGGTGTGAAATTTTGGCAAAGATAGCGTCAATATTTGTTTTTTCACAGGAAGAATAAGTTGTAAATTTAGACAGGTAACAAGGTATGAATCGGTTATTTTCAATAGCGTGGTTTTTAACACTGGTCTTGCCAGTTTATTCTCAAATCGACCCTGAGATTATGGATGCGAAAGGTCAAAACGAAGTGACTGTGGTTTTTATGGGAAATTCCATCATACAAGGATGGAAGCAGGCTGACCCCGACTTTTTCTCAGATCCGAAGCTTTTGAATAGGGGAATAGGAGGGCAGACCACTCCCCAAATGCTATCCCGTTTTGAAAAGGATGTCCTGGATGTAAATCCAAAAGCAGTCCTCATTCTGGCGGGAACAAATGACATCGCCGGAAATACAGGTGAGATCACCTTAACTGAGATTCGCGACAACATTGACGAGATGGCTCAAATGGCATCGAAAAACCAGATACAGGTGATTCTTTGCTCTGTGCTGCCTGCGTTTGACTATCCCTGGAGAGCCGGACGGCGTCCTGATGAAAAGATTCCGGCTCTGAACGAATTGATACGGGAGCTGGCTGAAGCGCAGAATCTATATTACCTGGATTTTTTTGCGGTGATGGCCGACGACAGAAACGGGCTCCCGAAGGACCTGGCAGAAGATGGAGTTCATCCTACCTCCAAAGGGTATTCGGTGATGCGGAATTTGACCCTGGAAGCCTTCAAAGAACTGAAATTGATTCCGTAAGACCGGGCAGACCTGTCATATGATATCGAGTTCAATGGCGAAGACCCCACAATGGGATTAAAAGGCTAGTAAACATGAAACATAAGTCAGCAGCAACCTTGAGAATTTGCGAAAAAAACATTTTGCTTCTATTGCTTTTGCCTTTTTTGCTGTTGTTTTTGCCGGTGAATGCTCAAAACAAGGGAAGTAAACTGATCAGTGAAGAGGATGGCGCCGTTGACTTGAGTGAGTTTTTAAATTCGACAACAGGGTTTTTGCCGGTTCCAATTATTATCACGGAGCCTGCCGTAGGTTTGGGAGGTGGTTTTGCGTTGGCGTATTTTCACAAGAGAAAAGGAGAGCAGGGTGATCGTCCAAAGGGCCTGAGCCCTACGGTAAGCTTCGCTGCAGGCGCCTATACATCGAATGACACCTGGTTTGCAGGAGGAGGTCACCAGGGTTCCTACAAGGAAGACAGGTGGCGTTATCTGGGTGCATTGGCTTATATTTCGGCGAACCTTACCTTTTATGGAGCCGGAATCTTAATTGATGAAAGGGAATACGAATTCAACATGAAGGGATTCTTCACGATACAGGAGTTGTTGTATCGTGTGAAAAAGGAGATTCCTTTCTTCATGGGTCTCAATTACACCTATTTCAACAATACCATCGCCTTTGAAACAGGTCTCAATATTCCCGAACTAGAAAGGCTCGAGCTGGAAACCAGTATTGGAGGGATGAACGCGGTGTTTCTCTTTGATGGTCGAAACAATACCCTGACGCCCACAAAGGGCATCTATTCGGTGATGGACATTGGTTCCTTCAATGAGGCATTGGGTGGTGACAGCAGCTTTGGAAATTTCGATTCGCGAAGTTACTTTTACACACCCATGGGAGAGAAATTGTTTAGTGGCTACAGGCTGAATGTGTCTTCAAATTGGGGCGATGTTCCGTTTTTTTCCCTGCCCTTTATTTCCTTGCGAGGCATACCCGCTTTTCGATATCAGAACAGCAATGTATACACCCTCGAAACCGAATGGCGATGGAATTTGTACAAAAGATGGAGCCTGGTTGGTTTTGTTGGGGCAGGGGAGGCCCTTGATAATTACGGCGACATTTTTAGTGACTTGAAAGTGGCCGGAGGTACCGGGTTTCGATATTTCCTGGCCAAACAATACGGCTTGCATGCGGGAATCGATGTTTCTCGGGGTCCGGAGATTTGGGCCTGGAACATTACCGTGGGGAGTTACTGGGGGAGGTGATGAAATCTCATGATTCATGTTTTAACATTTCAATAAAATTTCTTCTGATAGATTAATTGTACTTTAGGCCATGCGATCTGAAGATGAGCAACTACAGTCAAATACACGAGAAGCTAAGAAAATTCATCCGAAAGTTCTATGTCAATGAGATCATTCGGGGAAGCATCCTATTCTTGTCACTGGGTCTCATTTACTTTCTCTTCACTTTGTTCATAGAGCACGCTTTATGGCTGGGCACCCTGGGCCGAACGTTATTGTTTTGGCTCTTTGTGCTGACCGAGCTGACTCTTCTAATCCGGTTTGTTGCGATTCCGGTCTTAAAGCTGATGGGTCTGAAGAAAGGCATCAGTGATGATGAGGCCTCGCGAATAATTGGGAGGCACTTTCATGAAGTGGAAGACAAATTGCTCAACATAATTCAATTGAAGAGCGAAAACACCTCGACGGATCTCTTGGAGGCCGGCATCGAGCAGAAGGCTGCTGAATTGAAACCCGTTCCCTTCCGAAGAGCAGTTGAGTTCCAGGCGAATCTGAAGTATCTCAAGTATTTGTCTCTCCCGCTGATCGTTGTTCTCGGGATCTGGCTTACCGGAAACAAGTCTTTCTTCACGGAGAGCCTGAACAGGGTGGTCCATCACCAAACAGTATTCCTTCCTCCCGCACCTTTTCGGTTTGAAATTGTGAATGAAGATTTGAGAACTATTGAAGACGAAAGCTTTACGCTTCGATTTGTAACCCAGGGAGATGTGGCACCGGATGTTGTCAGTATTTCTTATTCCGGAGAGAGTTATTACCTCAATCGAACCGATGGAGGGGAGTGGGAATACACGTTTCAATATCCGTCGGAAGACCTGGAATTCGTCCTGCAGGGAAACGAAGTAAAGTCCCGTCCTTACACTCTGGACGTCATCAGAGCCCCAAAGATCACGGATTTCATGATGACACTGGAATATCCCGCCTATATCCAAAGAGAGGGAAGCGTAGTCAGCAATACCGGAAATGCCGAAGTTCCCGAGGGAACCAATATAAAATGGGAAGTGTCTTCCAGGAATGCAGATGAGTTGAACTTCTGGATTGCCGGACAGAGCAGTAAGGACAACAAGCGTGCAGCTGAGAAGATGAATAGATTGGAGGGAGGGCCATTTGTTTTCGAGAAGAGCATTTCAAAACCGATTCAATACCAGGTATCCTCCTCAAACTCCGAACTACAGGATTTCGAGACTTTGAGTTATCAAATTGAGGTAGTCAAGGATGAGTACCCAAAGATATTTGTCAGAAGCGACCTTGACTCCACGAGCAGGGGCCCGGTCAACTTTGCCGGTCAGTTGACCGATGATTACGGTATTTCCAGGCTTCAGGTTATTGCGAAGAACATGGATACGGATAAGCAAAGCATCGGCAAGATCGAAACCGGACGATCTGATTTTGAGGAGTTCTTTTATATTTTCCCACAGGGCATCTTGCTGGATGAAGGAGCCTCTTATGAAGTGTATTTTGAGGTCTTTGACAATGACGGGATCAATGGGTCGAAGCGGGCTGTTTCCAAATCTTTTTTTTACCGGAACCGAACCGAAGAAGAGCTTGAAAGAGAAATTCTTCAGGAGCAGGAGCAGGGCATTGAGAGTCTTGAAGGTTCGCAGGAAGAAGGTGATGATCTGGAAAAAGAGATGGAGGAGCTTTCCAATAAACTGAAAAGTCAGGAAAATTTGGATTGGAACGATCAGAACGAATTGGATGAATTTCTCGAGCGCCAGAAGAAATATCGCGAGATGATGGAGAAGAATTCGGAAAAGATGCTTGAAAATTTAAAGGAGATGGACGAGGAAGAGAATCCTCGGCTCAATGACAAAAAGGAGGAGTTGCAAGAGCGCTGGGAAGAGATGAAGGATTCTAGATCCAAACAGGATCTGATCAAAGAATTGGAAGAGCTGGCCGAAAGGCTGGAGAAAGAAGAGCTGCTGGACAAATTGGAGAAACTGGAGGAGCAGAGCAAACAGGAGAAGAGATCTTTGGAACGTATCCTGGAATTGACAAAGCAATTTTATGTCGAGAAAAAGTCGGCCCGCATCATGAAACAACTGGAAAAGTTGTCGGAAGAACAGCTCGATTTATCCACGGAAGATTACAATAGTGCCGAGAACCAGGATGAGCTGAATCAGAAGTTTGACTCGATCCAGCAGTAATTCAATGAGCTTCGAGAGCAAAATGAAAGTCTCAAGGAACCTATGCCCATACCCGACACAGAGGCGGATGAGAAGTTGATTGACATGGAAATGAACCAGGCACGTGAAGAATTGGAGAAAAGCGAGAAACAAGAGGGTTCCGAACAAAAAGAATCCTCGAAGAACGCCAAAGAGAAACAGAGATCGGCATCCAGAAGAATGAAGGAACTGAGCAACCAGATGCAATCTGGAATGATGGCCATGGAGATGCAGGCAATTGAAGAGAACATTGAAGATTTGAAACAAATTCTCAAAAACCTTGTGACCTTTTCAGAGGATCAGGAAGAGTTGATGGTCAACCTGGAGGAGGTTTCGGACCGCAATGCCGATTTTCCGGCACTTCTCAAAGAACAGATTAAACTCAAAGAGCATTTTGAGCATATAGACGACTCGCTTTACACGTTGTCCCTTCGTCTTGTGCAGCTCACCTCCGAGATCGAAAAGGACCTGACCAATGCGCATTACAACCTGAATCGCTCCCTCGAGAACATGTCGGAGAACCGGGTTCAGCAGGGACGGGGCAACCAACAGTACACGATGACGGCGGCCAACAATCTTGCAGATATGTTGAGTGGGATGCTTGAATCCCTTCAGAATCAGCAGCAGATGGGTTCAGGTCAGGGTAGCGGGAAAGAGCAAATGAGTCTTCCCGATATCATCAAACAACAACAGGGAATGATGAAGAAAATGGAGCAGGGCATGCAAAAACAAGGCGAACAAGGAAAGCAGGGACAGGAAGAAATGAGCGGGGAACAGTTTCAATTGTTCCAGGAGCAGCAGATGCTCAGAGAGAAGCTAAAACAGTTGCTGGATCAGCAGGGCTCAGGAGGCAAGCAAGGAAAAGAGGCTTTGGATGCCATGGAAGAGCTGGAGAGGATGCTTTTGGAAAAGGGTTTTAACCGCGAGACCCTTGAGCGTATGCAGAACCTGGAGTATGAATTGCTGGAACTCGAGAATGCCAGCCTGAAAAAGAAAAAGGACAATAAGAGGGAAGCAACGACGAATTTGCAGGAATACGATCCAAGAAAGCAACAGGAAATCCTGTGGAAGAAATTGAAAGGCGAGGATAAAGAGTTGCTGCGAAGAGAGAATATTCGGATGCAACCGGATTATCAAAAGAAAGTAAAAAAATATTTTGAGATCAAATCGGATTCAATTTAAGGGCTTATATTCATTTATATGATCGATTTCAACTATCTTGATAAGTTTCAACTCCCTAATGAGCAAGAGGTTAGAGCCTGGCTTGAGTTTGTCCTGGACCAGGAAGACAGGGAGCTCGGAGAGGTGAGTTATATATTTTGCGATGACGATTATCTATATGATATAAACGTTAAGCATCTGAATCACAATACGTTAACAGACATCATTAGTTTTGATTACAGTCTCGGCAAAGTCGTGTCGGGGGATATCTATATCTCGGTTGAGCGTGTGGATGAGAATGCGAGGGACATGGGCATTGAGTTTGAAGATGAGCTGCATCGAATCATGGTGCACGGGATGCTTCATTATATTGGTTACAAGGATAAGTCGGAGTCACAGCGCAAGACCATGCGAAAGAAAGAGGATTATTATTTATCTTTGCGAACTTTTTAATCAGGATGTTTCACGTGAAACAATTGGCGAATGAATGTATTTGAAACGACATATGACGTAATAGTGGTTGGGGGCGGTCACGCGGGAAGCGAAGCGGCTGCTGCAGCTGCCAACCTGGGAGCAAAGACCCTGTTGATCACTATGAGTCTTCAGAACATTGCACAAATGAGTTGCAATCCTGCTATGGGTGGAATTGCCAAGGGTCAGATAGTTCGTGAGATAGATGCTTTAGGAGGATATAGTGGCATTGTCACAGATAAAACAGCCATACAGTTCAAGATGTTGAACAAATCTAAGGGTCCGGCCATGTGGAGCCCACGTGCTCAAAGTGACCGAATGCGATTTGCGGAGGAGTGGCGCAACCAGCTTGAGCGGTTACCGGATCTCGACATGTTTCAAGACTCGGTCAATGGCTTGCTCTTTAACGGCGACACGATCATCGGGGTGAAAACCCAATTGGGACTGTCTATCTATGGAAGATCGGTTATAGTGACAGCCGGAACCTTCTTGAATGGAAGGATTCACATAGGAGACAAAACATTTGGTGGCGGTCGTGCGGGAGAAGGGTCTTCAACTGGAATCACTGAGGATTTGGTTGCAAAGGGTTTTGAAGCGGGAAGGCTGAAGACCGGAACGCCGCCCAGGGTCGATGCGAAATCCCTGGATTTTTCAAAGATGGTCGAACAGCCAGGTGACGAGGATCCTTCGAAATTCAGTTATTTGAAGACGACAAAACCGCTGGTTGAACAACGCTCTTGCTTCATGTCCTACACTTCCCAGGAGGTTCATGATCTGTTGCGCGAAGGCTTTCAAAAGTCACCGATGTATACGGGGAGAATACAAGGAACGGGACCGCGCTACTGTCCGTCGATAGAAGACAAGATCGATCGGTTTTCTTCCAAAGAGAGACATCAGTTGTTCATTGAGCCTGAAGGGTGGAATACGACCGAGATTTATGTAAACGGATTCTCGACCTCATTGCCTCATGAAGTGCAGTTCAAGGCCCTCCGAAAAGTAGCCGGATTTGAAAATGTCAAGTTCCTTCGATTTGGATATGCCATCGAGTATGACTTTTTTGCCCCCACCCAGCTTCGACCATCCTTGGAAACCAAGCGTATAGAGAACCTCTTTTTCGCAGGACAAATCAACGGGACAACGGGCTATGAAGAAGCTGCTGCTCAGGGTTTGATGGCAGGAATTAATGCGGCCATGAAAGTTAAAGGCGGAGATCCTTTTATTTTGAAAAGGGATGAGGCTTACATTGGGGTTCTTATAGATGATCTGATTACAAAAGGCACGGACGAGCCGTACAGAATGTTTACCTCTCGAGCTGAATACCGAACCTTACTAAGACAGGACAATGCCGATTTGAGACTCACACCGAGGTCCCATGCCATAGGTTTGGCTTCCCAGGAGCGAATGGACAGGGTTCTCGAGAAGCAGGAAAAAACCGATTTGTTTGTTCAGTTCTTAAAAAAGACGAGCATTGT
>Ga0272441_10002841_pt1 | contig 34341 bp, 30 predicted proteins | sample SSMProp6N_FD_193582 | JGI IMG/M metagenome (GOLD analysis project Ga0272441, IMG submission 193582) | Marine sediment archaeal communities from Little Sippewissett salt marsh, Falmouth, MA, United States - SSM-Prop-6N | ecosystem: Environmental > Aquatic > Marine > Wetlands > Sediment ... | reverse complement strand
GCTGCCGGCAATGGGATATGGCGAGCAACAACTTAAAGACCTGGAAGCAACAATCAACAAAACCGAATGTGATTCAGTTATTATCGGAACACCTATTGACCTGAACAGGATAATTAATATCAGGAAACCTAATACAAGGGTATATTATGACTTGCAGGAAATAGGACATCCTGATCTTACTGAGGTTATTGATGATTTTATAATGAAACATAATCTTTAGGGAAGACTTGAAAGTACGACTGGGTTATACTGCATCTCGAGACAGATTGTAAATTATTCGATGAGCAGTTAATAATCGTACTATTAAACTTATCGTTTATCCTTTCTCTTTACTGTTGCACAGAGGAAGGAAAATCATCGATCATTTCAAAGTTGTAAGGATCAAAGTGTTCTGAATTAAAGTAAATAGTATAACCCGTAGGAATACTGGTTTCTTTTGCCGGTTTAATACCTTTAATAAGGTCAAGGGCTTTTTTGAGAAGTTTCTCATTCTCATCTCCAAGTGGTAATAAATTTGTAAGATCTTCCGGGAGATAATAGTCAGGCTGGAATCCATTATAGTATTCTGACTCATAATTAATATTTGAAGATTGTGAAATAATGGGCTGCATGGCCCACTTGTGATCGGGATTTATATTACCGCTATCATCTATATCTTTAACTGTAATTGAACCTACGTTCTTACCGTAGGTTTTTGTCCCGATAATTACCACATCAATATATGACCTGAGACAATTAATAAGGAGTTCACTTGCCGATGCTGAATTGCCAGTTGTAAGGACATATATTTTGTCCATTCCCAATGAATTTATAGCTACTGTCCGGTTATCCTCAGTTTTAATATTTTCAGAAAGAGTCCAGTAGAAAGCTGACTCGCCATATTCTTCAAGCAGGTATTCAGTATATTTATCGTTATAGACTTTTCTTATGAAAATCTTGTTGATATCTGTGTCATATATCATGCTTCCCAGTTTTGCCGTGGTACTTACAGATCCTCCTCCGTTATACCTGAGATCAAGAATCAGGTCACCTGCAGATTGTGAAATAAAATATTCAAAGGCGTCGTTTAATTCTTCTTCGTAGTTCGATCGGAAACCAGAATAGTAGAGGTAAGCTACTTTCTTTCCGTCCATATCAAATACTTTAGAAATATAGACAGGGTTCTCATGAACTTCCTCAGCTGTAAGTGATAAATTACCTGTATCATAGAGGTTGCCATTATCCAGGCTTGCCATGGTGAGCGTATAATGGCTTTTGTCATATAAAAGATTCCTGTAGTTCACTTCTGTGATAGACAGACCATCCACTTTTGTAAAGAAATCACCCCTTCTTAAACCTGCCCTGTAGGCTGGAGAATCGTCGATCACATATTTTACCACACCTGTAAGATTTTCTCCGGTAATATTTATTAGTGTATATCTGAATCCCATAGATGTTGTAATGCCCTGGAAACTTTTCTCAAGCTCCTCATAGTCATCAACTATCCAGGAAAATCTGTCAGTTGGTGTGTAGAGAAGATCATTAAATAGCATTTCATGATCACTATAAGGTATAAGGAAATCCATCTTATCGGTTTGGTTGCTGAACCGGTCGTCACGCAGATCATTTACATTATCATACCAGAAATAAAAATAATTTAGACCATCCCATATAAACTCGTTGATAGCAAGTGATAATTCATCATATATAGGTTCATCTTTCTTACAGCCTGTAATAAAAATTACAGCAATAAAAAGGCTTACTATAAGACTTATTCTTTTCATGATGATTATATTAATATTATGGTTTACCAAGCAGCCTGAACATATTTTTCTTATATGCTTCCACCCCTGGTTGGTCGAAAGGGTTTACACCCAGTATATATCCGCTGAGGGCACAGGATATTTCAAAAAAGTAGAGGAGCTGGCCCAGATATTTCTCATTAATCCGGGGGATATTAATCTTAATTACTGGGATACCCCCTAATACATGGGCCATTATTGTGCCTTCCTCTGCTTTGGCATTAACCTCTGACAACCTCCTGCCAGCTATATAATTAAAATCGTCAAGGTTATTCTCATCAACCGGGATTTGAAGTTCAGAGTTTACAGAGGAGACAGATAGTACGGTCTCAAAAAGTATCCTGTTTCCATCCTGTATGTACTGACCCAGAGAATGCAGATCGGTTGTCAGGTCTGCTGATGCCGGGAATATTCCTTTTCCATTTTTTCCCTCGCTTTCACCAAAGAGCTGTTTCCACCATTCGGCTAAATAATGTAATCCAGGCTCATAATTTACAAGCAGTTCAATTAGTTTCCCCTTTTTGTAAAGAATATTTCTTATGGAAGCATATACAAGAGCAATATTGGTGCCCGCATTACCATTATCCCTTGTTTCCTTAGCCATTTGAGCTGCTCCACTGATAAGTTCATTTATATCATAGCCAGCAACAGCTATTGGCAGAAGTCCTGCAGGTGTTAATACTGAATATCTGCCACCAACATCATCTGGTATAATGAACGATTCATAGCTTTCCTGATCGGCAAGCTTCCTCAGGGCTCCCTTTTCGGAGTCGGTAATGGCAATTATATATCTATTTATCCTTTTCCCTCCCATATTTTCCTCGAGCTGTTTTTTAAGCAGCCTGAAAGCTATGGCAGGTTCTGTTGTGGTGCCTGACTTGGAAATAACTATAATATTAAAAACTTTCCCTGAAAGGTATGTAATGAGTTGAAAGTGATAATCTTCACTGATATTCTGCCCGGCAAAAAGCACTTCATGATTCTTTCCTTTTTCATTTTGCTGCAAGCATGCACCCAGTGATTCAATCACGGATTTAGACCCAAGATAAGATCCTCCTATTCCTATTACTACCGTAGTATCAGCCTGGGCTCTCAACTCCACTGCTATTCTGTTTATCTTTTCCACCTGGTCAATTGATTGTTCCGGAAGATTCAGCCAGCCAGTGAAATTGTTACCTGCACCGGTTCGCTTTATAAGATTTTCATAATGACTTATTGATGTTTCTGCTTTTTTTATTATCTCCTTACGGTTTATAAAATCCAGGCAGTCAGAATAATCAATGTTTATAGTCATAACTTCTACTTTAAGATTTCTGTCATATTCCTGAATTCAGATACAGGATCTGCTTTTTGATATAATATCCTGTATACAGAATCAGCAATTGGAATTTCAACTTTCAGTTTACGGTTTATTTCATTTATGCAGTTAGACGCGTAATAACCTTCAGCGACCATTACCATCTCCATTAGTGTAAATTTTACCGAATAGCCTTTACCTATCATATTACCGAACATCCTGTTGCGGCTGAATTTGGAATATGCCGTAACAAGAAGATCGCCAAGGTAAGGAGAGCTGTTAAAATCACGTTCGGTCCTGTAAACAGCCTTTATGAACCTTTTCATCTCGTTTGCTGCATTTGAAAGCAACACGGCAAGAAAATTATCACCGTAACCAATGCCATCAGCCATACCTGCAGCAATAGCATAAATATTTTTGATTACAGCCGCATATTCCGTTCCCCTGATGTCATCTGAGATTATTGTTTTCAGGTAGTGGGTCTCAAACAGGCGGGCTATTTTTTCAGCTGTTTTTTGTTCAGGCGATCCGATGGTAAGATATGTTAGCTTTTCCATGGCAATTTCTTCTGAATGACTGGGACCTGTGATAATAACCAGTCTTTTTTCAGGTACTTTCAGTCTATTGATAAAGAAATCGCCAACAATCAGATTATCTTCCGGTACTATACCTTTTATCGCTGAACATACCAGCTTTCCCGAGATATCAATTTTTAAGCCTTCAAGGCTTTCTTTCAGGTAAGCCGAGGGGATCACGAAAAGCAGTATATCAGCCAAGCTTGCAGCCATGTTAATATCAGTTGTCATGACAAGTTTGCTGCAATCGAGATTTACACTGCTGAGGTATCTCGGGTTATGGTTGTATTTTTGTATATGATCAATGATTTCCCTTTCGCGGATATACCAGGCAATACTTTCATTATTTGAGCTTAACACCTTGATCAGTGCTGTTGCCCAGCTGCCTGACCCCAGTACGGCTACCTTCGTTTGTGTCTTAACCATTCACAATAATTTGCCTAAAGGTAATCAATGCATATAAAAACAAATAAAAGGGGTACTTAATTTTGTACCCCTGTAGTAAAAAATTAATGTATTATATATAGTAAGTGAAGTGAGTTGAAATGTACAATATTATTTTTTTACAACATCACCACCACTTGAAGATCGGGCATCTACAAATTCAGGATCACCAAAGTAATATATATCACCGGCACTGCTTGCTCTTGCTTTAAGCCGTTCAGTAACAGTTATTTTTATATCACCAGCGCTTGATGCAGATAGTTCTGCTTCCCGCACATTAAGACCAGCGGCATTTACATCACCGGCACTGCTTGTTGATGCCTGAACAAAATCAGCTTCACCTTTCAGGATTATGTCACCCGCACTGCTTGTTTTGAGAAATAATGAATTTGCATAAACCTCCAGCTTAACATCACCTGAACTGCTTGCTGATATTTTCAGTTCATCTGCTTTAATGGGTGTTTCTCCAATCACATCGCCGGCGCTTGAAGTTGAAATATATTCCACATCCTTCATGGTAACGTAAACCCTCATTCTCTCGGCCCTTCGGATGTTAACATCATCGGGATAAACACGGAGTATGCCATCTTTTACCTCTGTGGCAATATACTCAAGAAGGTTTTCATCAGCTTCAACCACTATTCTGGGATTAGACCCCTGGCTAAGGTAAACATCAATGGCTGAACTGGTCTTAACGCCCTTAAATAATTCACTGGCTTTCCTCTCCTCTTTTTGTACATCCCCGTTACCTGTTACCCTGTTTCTCCATTGAGCATCAGCACAAGATATTGTCACAATGCACAATGATGCGATCAATACTAACTTCAGGTTTTTCATTTTAAATACTTTTTGTTTGACTTGTTTATCCTAAAGACACCTAAAATTGCCTAATGATGCATGTGAGGATAACTAATTGCCACTGGTGATTTTAATAGGACATGTTGTTGGCTATAATATAACAAGAGACGTTGCATGCAACGTCTCTGTTTCTTAAGATGGTTTATCTGTTATAACCTGTATGTAATTTACAGGGTAAGTGCTTTTTCAAACCTGAGGTTTACCTCGTCCCAGTTAATAACATTCCAGAATGCTGAAATGTAATCAGGCCTTTTATTCTGATATTTAAGATAATAAGCATGTTCCCACACATCCAGTGCCAGCAGGGGGGTCCCTCTCAGTTCAGAAACATCCATCAGGGGGTTATCCTGATTTGGTGTACTTCCAACAAATAGTTTTTTATTGGCATCCATAACAAGCCATGCCCAGCCACTGCCAAAACGCGTTCCGGCAGCATTATTGAAATCTTCACGGAATTTTTCCCATGAACCGAAACTGTCCTCAATAGCTTTCTTTAGTTTAGCAGATGGCTCTGTTTTGTCAGGGCTCATATTTTTCCAGAACAGGGTATGGTTATAATACCCGCCTCCGTTATTTCTTATTCCTGCCGGAAGCTTTGATACTTTTGAAAACAACTGCGATAAAGGGGTTGATTCATGATCAGTACCCTCTATTGCTGCCAGATACTTATTGTAGTATCCCCTGTGATGCCTGTCATAATGTATCTCCATGGTCATCTTATCAATATAAGGTTCAAGGGCATCATAGGCGTATGGCAGTTCAGGGAATTCATGACCTTTGAATTCACCATTCTCATCTATTGAAAAATCAAAAATGGGTGTAGCCAGCAATTCCGCCGGAATGGCCATTGCTACTGCTCCTAATCCCACTGTGCTTAAAAATTTTCTTCTTTCCATAATATTTAGTTTTTATTTTACTAACAAGACAGAAACAAGTTTGTTTAGATGGAACCGGAAAACCTGAGTTCCGACGATTCTGTCGGGACGAGGATGATGAGCTCGACGACCCCTTCACCAGCAGGGGGAGTCAATGATGGAATTGAAGTACTCCTTACTCCACTAACACATTTTTGCAATATTCCAATTATCATTCTATTTCTTTATATCAGTAATTTATATAACTTGAGGGTAGAATAAAATAATGGTAAATAAAACAATAAATGAAAAAATCAGAATTGATATATTCTTATCTGCGTGACATACCGAGCCTGGGAATGTCATTATTACCTACTCCCTTGCACAGGTTAAATAATATGAGTGCAAGGCTTTCAGCTGATCTTTACTGCAAACGGGATGATCTTACGGCTTTTGCTTTCGGGGGTAATAAGACAAGGAAACTCGATTATCTTGTGATGGACGCTATTATAAACGGGTATGACTCGCTTATAACATTTGGTGCGGTGCAATCAAACTGGTGCAGGATGACATCAACAGCCGGCAGGGTAAATGGATTGGACGTTTTTCTTATACTTTCCGGTAAGAAACCCGGTAAAGAGACTGCAAACCTGCTACTGGACAGGATGACAGGAGCGGAAATTACATTCACAGAGAACACTGATAGGGATGATATAATAAAGGAGGTAAACAGAAAGATTCTTGAGCTGGAGACTCAGGGAAGAAAACCTTATTATATGCCTGTAGGTGGATCGGTGGCAAGGGGATCGCTGGGATATATCAGGGCAATGGCTGAAATAGTGGAATATTCGGAGAACAGCGGAGTGGACTTTAAAGAAATTATAGTTGCTTCAGGATCAGCAGGCACACAGGCAGGACTGGTTGCAGGGCAGGTGATATGTGGTTGGCAGGGACGCATAAGCGGCATGGCAGTTTCAAGAATCAAGGCTGAACAGGAGCCAAAAGTATTTGAAATAGCAAAGGACAGTCTCGACTTTGTGGGGTACGAGTACGATGAAGAACTTGTTAGCTCTATAGTACATGTAGATGATAGCTATCTGGGCGAAGGATACAGGATAATCACACTGGCTTGCAGACAGGCAATAGAAGAATTTGCCAGGTATGAGGGTATTTTCCTTGATGAGGTATATACCGGTAAGGCCGCTGCAGGATTGATAGACTATGCAGGTAAAGGAGATTTTTCAGATGGTGGAGCAGTCCTTTTTATCCATACAGGAGGTAATATTCAGCTCTTTGAATAGACGATCATTTATACTAACGGAGAAGGATACTTATTATTAGGGACTGTCTAAACAAGATAAATAATGGGATGTTGGAATAACGGAACAAAGTATTCCATCATCCCATTATCCCATTACTGTATCTGATTTTCCCTTGCAGCTTGCTTATGATATCATCGCCAGACTGGCTTCTATCTCTTCGTTAGTCAGTATATGATCTTCCAGCTCTTCTGAGAAATATTTCTCATAAGCACTCAGGTCAAGATGACCATGTCCGGAGAGATTAAACAATATGGTTTTTGTCTCGCCTGCCTCATCACATCTGCGAGCTTCATCTATGGCACCTGTAATAGCATAGGTTGATTCAGGTGCAGCGACAATTCCCTCAGATCGGGCAAAAATGACTCCATTATTGAAACAGTCTTTCTGGTATTTAGACTGTGCTTCCATGAGATTATCCTTCAATAACTGACTCACAAGAACCCCTGCTCCATGGTATCTCAATCCTCCAGCGTGTATCTTTGCAGGAACAAAATTATGACCGAGAGTATACATTGCAAGGAGTGGTGTTAAACCGACTGAATCACCGAAATCATACATAAAGCGACCCCTGGTAAGCTTCGGGCAGGAAGCTGGTTCAATGGCTACCGCCCTGGTTTTCTTCCCATTAATAAGATTTTCTCTTATAAAGGGGAATGATATACCTGCAAAATTGGATCCTCCGCCAAAGCATCCTATGACAATATCGGGGTAGTCACCTGCCATTTTCATCTGTAATAATGCCTCTTCACCAATTATTGTCTGGTGAAGAAGGACATGGTTCAGAACAGAACCGAGTGAATATTTTATCGTGGGATCTTTTGCTGCTCTTTCTACCGCTTCTGATATAGCGATGCCAAGACTGCCTGGTGAAGATGGATTTTCGGCAAGTATCTTTCTACCTGAGTCGGTTAGCGTACTGGGTGAGGCTACCACCCTGGCATCATAGGTATTCATCATTATCTTACGATAGGGTTTTTGCTCATAACTTATCTTTACCATGAATACTTCCAGCTCAATACCAAAGTGCTGACATGCAAAGCTCAGGGCAGTGCCCCACTGACCGGCGCCTGTCTCAGTAGTCATCTTTTTGACACCCTCAACCTTGTTGTAGTATGCCTGGGCAATAGCTGTGTTTGCCTTATGCGATCCTGCGTAACTGCCACCCTCATATTTGTAATAGATCTTACATTTTGTACCAATGGCCTTTTCCAGTCCGTATGCTCTGAATAAGGGGCTGGGCCTATAGCTCCTGTACAGGTCTAGCACTTCACCGGGTATATCGATATACCTTTCTGTTGAGGCTTCCTGCTCAATAAGACCCATGGGAAAAAGACCAGCCAGGTCATCAGGCTTTATCGGTTCCTTTGTTCCAGGATGAAGGGGTGGTAGTGGCTTGTTTGGCATGTCTGCCATTATGTTATACCATCTTGTAGGCATTTCATTTTCGGATAAAAGGAATTTCTTTGTTGTTTTCATAGTTTAATCATTTATTTATGGTTTGTAATTCTTTCATAGCAAACAAAAAAGGCACGCTGTGACCAGCGTGCCTTTCCTCGGGAATTAGGTATCTTATTTACACAACAGCATGGTTCACAGCATATTGATTATTACTGCACCACCACCAGTTATGTAAATTTGTTCTTTTCATCGTGACAAATCTATAGATTATTTTAAATAATGCAAGTGTTTAAAAACAATTTTAACAGTTAGCCTAAGATTTTGCTGATTTTTGATAACACTTATCTATGACCTACTGATCGGTCAGACCGGTTGTGACCTGAGACCGGTCTTTATCTTTCCATCTGGTAATTAATAAGTTCCCGCTCCTGTATCCTGCGAGTGAGGATATATCCGTAATGTCTTGATTTTCTTATCCTGTTCTGGCCCCAGGCAACGGTAGTCCATTCTTTTGCCTGGTACAGGTCGCCCAGTATCTCGTTTATTATTGCCAGGTTATGAGCGGCACGGCCCCTTACTTTTCTCTTATTCGACTGCAGGGCTCTTTCAAGGGCAGCTATTGCCCTGTCCCAATCGTTCAGCTGCATCATGCGTGCTCCTTCAGCGAGGTCATAATTGCCCTTGCCTCTTTTAAAATAGTCCCTGCTGATGTAGATCCATCCTGGGATCAGCCTGCTGCTGTATAAGGAGCCTGCTTCGAGGCTGGCCCTTTCAATTGCTCTTTTCCTGTTGATCAGAGCATCAGCTGCTGCCACCACGGAAAAGCCTCCACCTCCCCAGTTCATCTGGTGTCTGTACATGTATTCATCCAGTATAATCCTGCTTGCCGGATGGTACATTCTGAACCCGCAATTAACAGTAACAACCCCACGGGCTTCTATGTTTAAAAGGTTATTGGATGCAGAAGCGCCTGTAATTATGAAATCTGAATCATATGCTTCCAGAGCGATTAAGGCGTCAGTATTATATTTTTCGCATAAGCTTTCAACCGTTTCCCATGGTAAAGCTTCAGGCAAAAGTGTGCCTACACCCGATCCGACAAGAACTTCTGGTATTTTTACTACCCTGAACATAGCTGAGCCACGCAGTGACTCATCCAGTCCCCTTAGTACAAACTGCATAGGCAGGCTGTCCTGATCCAGACCCTCACCTGTGAGGACACCTTCCAGCATGTTCATGTCTTTGTTTGAAGGAAGTGACCGGTTGACAATGGCTATTGACTTAATATCATCAGGTACTGTCTGTACTGCTGGTACAGGTATATCAAAACTGATCCTTGATGCCCCGCATCCTGATAAGAGGAGAAGGGAGGCAATGAGTATGGTAATTGTCAGATTCTTCATGATTATCTTGTTTTTTTGATAAATGTACAAATAAAATGCCACAGGACTTATCATAAATGAACATATTGACAGGGCAGTTAAATATTGTTAATAATTACATTATAATGGATTGTTTCTGGGATTATTTTATATACTTTGAATTTAAAACAATTAAATCCTAATTATGAAAAAGAATATTCTACTTATTTTGGTTTTATCGGGTTTATTTTTCTCAAACGGATTAATAGCCCAGGATAGCCCCCAGGAAAAGGGGCTTAATGTTATTACTCTTGATGCAATTAAGGCCCAGCTTGAGTTCCTAGCCTCTGATTGGACTGAGGGCCGGGAAACAGGAAAGAAAGGCATTTATATGGCCGGTGATTATGTTGCCAGCATGTTTAAATTTTCAGGAGTCAAGGGTGGTGGCGACATGGGTAGATCTATGGGAAGAAGAATGATGATGAGAAGAGAAGCAATGCCAGAGCCTGAAAGAACTTATTTCCAGAATTTCACCCTGCTACAGACTTTACCCGGTGGACAATCATCACTTTCAGTAAAGGTAGATGACAGGGAATTTATGTTTCAGGATAATATTGATTTTACCTTGCGCGCTTCTTCTTCGGCTAATATCTCGGGAGAATTGGTATTTGTAGGTTATGGTATTGTGAGTGAGGAGTTTGGGATCAACGAACTGTCAGGGGCTGATCTCAGGGGAAAGATCGCTGTTCGACTTGCTGGATTACCGGGGATGGCTGATGAAGAATCACCAATGAACAAAAAACTGATGGAAGACAGGATGGCTGCGTTCTCTCTCATGAGGGAGAGAGACACTCCACTGGAAGAAATGGGTGTACTTGCAGTAATAGAGATAAGCACGGGTACCAATGCAGGTAGAATGAGCGGTGAATTTATTGATGATATGAACTTGTCGCCTAATGAATCAAGCAGGAATTCAGAATTTACACGTTTAAGCCTTGATGATGAGAGTTTGTCTCCGGAAATGATAACAGTAGGTGCAGGTGCTAAACTTGTACAGGCAATAATGAAAAACAGCAGGATTGATATTGATAAGTATGCCCTGGATGCTTCAAATGACCTGGGTAAATTTAAACCGGTCGTAATACCTGGCACCAGCGTAAAGATAATCACTGAAGTTAAGAAGAGAAGGGTAAATGTGCGCAATGTTGTTGCCATGATAGAAGGTAAAAAGAAGGATGAGTTCGTTGTAATAGGTGCTCATATGGATCATATGGGTATGTCAGGAGGAAGGGTATGGAATGGTGCAGATGATAACGCTTCAGGCACAGTTGGTGTAATGACTATTGCAAGGGCGTTCGCTGCAACAGGTGTACAACCGGCGCGCACAGTAATTTTTTGTGCATGGACAGGAGAAGAAAAAGGATTACTGGGGTCTGAATATTTTACAAGGAATCCAACATTTAGCTCAATTGATAAGTGTAAATTCTATATTAACTTCGATATGATCTCACGTAATAGTGAGAGAGAAGAAGATAATCTGAATGTTGGCTTAACCTACAACAGCAACTATCCGGAAATACTTGATATGTGCAAAAAGAATGTCTCGGAATATGGTCTGAAGATGAATTATCAATACAGGGGGCAGGAAGCACCTCGGGGAGGCAGTGACTATACTGCATTTACTGAGAATGGAGTACCTGTTATCGCTTTTATGGCAGCCATGCATCCTGACTACCATACGCCAAATGATCAGGTGGAATTTGTTAACTGGGAGAAAATGCTCGATATAATTAAGCTAGGTTTTCTGAATCTTTGGGAAATGGCAAATGCAGAGTAGCTGATATATTATTTTATCGACCATTAATATTTTATTTTAAAATTTTGTATTTTTATCTTCCTCAAGAGGTAAATTCTTAATATTTTATAACTAAAACCTATTATTATGAGTAGTGAATCGTTCAACTTCAACCAGTTTATTAAGGACTCAGTTAATTCACTTACAAAGCCTAAGGCTTATTTTACTGAGATGCCAGTCACAGGCGGCTTAGGAGTACCCATTGTAAAAGCCCTGATATATGGAGCCATTGCAGGTATCTTTGCTTTCCTGTGGAGCCTTTTGAAATTAGGTGGTGCAACAGGATTAGGCGTCTTTGGTGGCGCAGTAGGAATTATGGCACTCATCTGGGTAGTCATTGGTGCTCTCATAGGATTGTTTATAGGGGCAGTGGTTGTACTTATAATTTCAGCAATATGTAGCGGATCAACAGATTATGAAGCTAATGCAAGGGTCACAGCTTCACTTATGGTGCTTATGCCAATTAGTGCACTCTTTGGTTTTATTGGCGGCGGAGTTGGCTCGGTGATAACATTCATCATTAACATCTATGGCCTTTACATGCTCTACCATGCACTTACACAATCATTGAAAGGCAAGGAAGGTACCTCCAGGATAATTAGCATCATCCTGGGTATATTACTGGTGATATTCCTTATTGTAGGATTCTTTACCAAGAAGGCAGCAAACAAGTTTCTGGATGATTTTGAAAGCGAATGGGAACAGACAATTGAAGAATCAGGAAAAGATCTCGAGCAGAGTATGAAAGACCTTACAAAGGAACTTGAAGAAGCAACAGATGAACTACAGGAAGAAGGAGAAAAATAAAACTCAGGCTTAATATATTTTAATGCCCTGCAGTTTACTGCAGGGTATTTTTTTTAACTATGTAATAATATCCCTGGAGAATCATATCATATATATCATCATAGAATTCTCATCCTGATTTATTTACTATCTTAATTGAGTCAAAAAATCTTAAGACTATGAAACTTCCAGATTCCTTTTATAATCCTGTTTCACTTACCGGGAGTATTTTAGCAGGTATCAGTCTATTTCTGATAGTCTTTTCCCTTGTAGCTATGGCACTGTTTGATTTTGGCAGCTCCTACATTGGATTGTTTATATTTATCATTTTACCGGTTTTTCTTATTATAGGATTAATTCTTATTCCCATAGGAATGAGAAGAAGGTCAAGAAAACAGAAGATCCTTGACAGCAATAAATTGTCCAGGGGGATAAAGATTGACCTGAACAATAAAAGCCATTGGAATGCAGTTGTGCTGTTTGTAATTGTTACATTAATATTTCTCTTCCTTACCGGGATAGGCAGTTATGAAGCATTTCATTATACTGAATCAAATGAATTTTGCGGAATGCTGTGCCACAGGGTTATGAAGCCTGAATACACTGCTTACCAGGAATCTTCTCATTCGAGGGTAGCCTGTGTTGAATGTCATGTTGGACCGGGTGCCGACTGGTTTGTCAGGAGCAAATTGTCGGGTCTCTACCAGGTTTATGCCGTTCTGACAAATAATTATCCTCAACCTATACCGGCACCTGTTAAGAATCTCAGACCGGCACGTGAGACCTGTGAGAGGTGTCACTGGCCAAATAAGTTCTATTCCTTCAGGTTGCATAGTGAAAAGCATTACCTCGCTGATCAGAATAACACTGAGTGGAATGTACTGTTAAAAATGAGAACCGGACCCGATCACAGTGCAAAAGGACTCAGCGAGGGAATTCACTGGCATATTAATCCTGATATAAGAGTTGAATATATTTCTTCGTCGGGAGACAGAGAGCACCTTCCATGGGTGAGATATGTAAATTTAGCAAGCGGGGATACAATTATTTACGAAGATATCGATGAGAGTCTTGACCAGCAGGCAAAAGATTCCCTTGAAATGAGACTTATGGATTGTATAGATTGTCACAACAGGCCATCTCATGATTATCTGCCACCTCAGGAATTTACTGATCTCCTGATTGCATCGGGGGATATTCCTTCTATGCTACCTGAAATAAAGGTTCTTGCCATGGAACTTTATAATTCCAGTTATGCCAGCTATGACACTGCTATGCAGGCCATTGAAAAAAGGATTCCCGCATTCTATGATGAATATTATCCTGATATGGCAGAGAGCAGTCAGGATATCATTAAAAGTGCAGTTGAGGGGTTAAAAAAAGGATTTACCAGGAATATTTTTCCCGAAATGAAGGCCAGCTGGGATGTCTATCCCAACCATATTGGCCATGTTGAATTTAGAGGCTGTGCAAGATGCCATAACGGTAATCACCGGAGCAATGATGGCAAAGTAATTTCCAGGGATTGTAATCTGTGTCATAGTATACAGGCCCAGGGTAAACCTGACAGCCTGCAGGTTGCATTATCAAACCAGTCCCTTGAATTTATCCATCCTGTTGATATAGGGGAGGTATGGAAAGAATATGCCTGTACAGAGTGTCACAGGTATCTTTATTGAGTTTTGAATATTATCTCAACTGAAGGCCTGGCTCTTGCTATCCTGCGAGCCATGCCCCTGAAAATAAAAAAGTGAAAGGGGACCAGCATATACCAGTATAAACGTCCAAAGATACCCGTAGGTCTGAAGGTTGCTACCTGCCTTAAGACATTATCCTCTTCAATTGAGAATTCAAGCCACGCCTCTCCGGGCAGTTTCATTTCGGCATAAAGCAATAATCTTCTGCGTCTTTCATCTGCCAGCAGTACACGCCAGAAATCAAGGACATCACCAGGGTGTATCTCTGTCAGGTTCGTTCTACCCCTTCTCAGGCCCACACCACCTGAAAACCTGTCCATAGCTCCCCTGATCTTCCATAACCAGGTTGCATAATACCAGCCTGTGTCGCCACCTATAGCCCATATCCTTCTTGCAGCAGCGTTAACATCATCTACTTTTTCCAGGGTTACTGAACGGAATACTCCATGTTGAGGAACCTGCACAAATTCATATAACTCGTGGTTCAGTCTTCCACTTATCATGGAATCCTTCCATGTTGACAACACATCATTCTGTTCTATCCTTGAGAATGCAAGACGGATAGCTTCTTCATACGGAATAAGGTCAATACCAAACTTCTCTGCCAGGTTATTAGGTTTACCTACTATTTCAACCTTCATACTGTCAACCAGGTTGCTCGCAAGTTTGAATGATACGGCAGTCACAAAAAAAAGCCAGTAGGAAGATAATCTTGGTGTCATTATCGGCAGTGGTATGATAAATCTTCGTAAGCCTCTTACCCTGGCATATTTCAGTAACATATCCCGGTAGGTCATTGTATCCGGGCCAACAATATCATATCCTTTGTTATAGCAATCAGGGCAGAATAGGATATTTATCAGGTAAGCCATTACATTTCTGATTGCAATAGGTTGTGTTTTTGTCATTACCCACCTGGGAGCCAGCATAAAGGGTAATTTTTCAACCAGATCCCTTATTATTTCAAAGGATGCACTGCCTGAACCAACAATAATGCCCGCCCTCAATACAGTAATATTATAGTTGCCCGACATTAATATATCCTCGACATTCTTCCTTGAACTCAGATGCTTCGATAATTTGCTGCCGTTTACTATGCCACTCAGGTAAACTACATGCTTAACATCTGTCATATTCATGTAATCCCTGAAATTTTCAGCCGTCTTTGCTTCAAGGCTATCAAACTGATTGATTGAGTGTGACATTGAATGAATCAGGTAATATGCTCCATCTATATCCCTGGGAAGAGTATTGATGTCGGGAGGTGATAAAAAGTCAATTTCAAGGAAACTTACCCTGCTGCTTACAGCTTTTGGAAGAGAGATTCTATTAATATCCCTAACACAACATATCACTTCATATCCTGTCTCGAGAAGGTTATATACCAGTCTCTTTCCTATGTAACCTGTGGCTCCGGTGAGAAGAATTTTCATGTTATTATGGCACCTGTTATATAAGCCCGGCTTATTGTTTTAATAAACACTTATGATTATATAACCAATTGAGGGGAAAATAGTTCAAAAGAAAGAGCCTCTCACGGGACTCGAACCCGCGACCTGCTCATTACGAATGAGCTGCTCTACCGGCTGAGCTAAAGAGGCTTTTCAGATGGTGCAAATTTATTAAAAAAAACCACTAATCATTATGCATGAACCAGTGGTTTTTATTATCAGGGTCTGAGATAAATTACAGAAAGTAGCAATGGTCACTTGCCATTATTCCTCCTTGAAGCTATAAAGTCCAGTATAATCCAGAAAATATATGACATAAGAAGAATAAGAATACCATAAATTGGAGAAATCATAGAAACCTTTAACCCTCCGGCAATTATGGCTGGTGATATATCCATAGCCTGTTCTATTGCACCGAAAGCATTGAAGAGACCTAATAGCTGTCCGAGAATACCTGTTACAAATGCAAAAATGCCCAGGCTTTTTATATACCTGAGCTTGGCCCTTGTCTCAGTAATATCCTTATAATCCCCTCTCAGGATAATCACAAGGTTATATATGGCGATAGCAAGGATAATAAAGAAAACAGTTGTAAGGATTCCCATAAATAATGGTCCTCCTATGTGAAATAATTCAAACATGATTTTATATTTTTAGTTAATACTCATTGCTTCAAAGATAAAGCAGAATTAATATTCAATGCAAAGTAGAAACCCTTTCAAAACCTGTAGTTCATCGATTTTTCAGCCCTGGTATATGGTATAATACCTTTTTTTATTGCATTTTTATACTGTGAACAGGTATTTTGAAATATTTTTCTGGTTAGCAGTATCGCTTATCCTGGTAGTGATATTTGGAAATTCTGCAGGCAGCTATATACATGCTTTTTATTTTATTTCATTCTTAATGCCTATATGTATAGCAACATCATGGTTTATTAATTCAATTCTTGTGCCGGAATACCTGTTGAAGAGGAAATACCCGAAGTTCTTCCTTTACCTGGTTTACACCCTTATAATCTCTCTTAACCTTCTGATTGTGCTGGTATTCATTGCATTTTTGCTGCTTGCCTATTACGAGATGAATAATATGTGGTCAATAATGACCGATTTCCGGGTAATGCCACTGATCATGTATTTAATAGTACTGATATATGGATTCATATCCCTGGTAAAGCAGTATTTTGAACTTCAGTCTCTGAATGAGTCGGGCACCAAAGGGGAGGAGGAATACATTGTGGTGAGATCTGAGAGAAAAAACCGCAGGATTGTATTAAGCACAGTAATCTATATTGAGAGCATGGCCGATTACGTAAGGATATTTCTGGAGAACGGTGAAAGGATCATCACCAGGACAAATATTAGTCTCCTTGATAATAAACTGGGAGATAAATACCTTAGGATACACCGTTCCTATTTAATAAATATCACAAAAATAGATACTTATTCCAAAGAAAAGGTCATCCTTGCAGGCAAAGAATTACCCATAAGCAGGACTTATAAGGACAATGTGAGGAAAATCCTGGGTGATCAGGCACGTTTTACCTGACTTCAATTTCGCATCATAAACAGATTGGGTTTTACATTAGCATCTTGTCAAATGCATGGTATACAAGAAATACCGGCCAGACTATCGCTTTCAGAAAGCCCAGCACTCCAACCCAGAAACCGGTTGCTGTTGAAATAAAATAAATTGCGGCTCCAATAAAGCCCATTCCGTATACGGCACCGGCCGGAGCACTTTTCTGTACATCTTTTGCCATGATAGCTAAGTTTTAGTTTTGATAAATAAAAAGTATGTATGTTAGTGGAAGTAATACAAGAATCATATACGAAGCCACTTTGTGTGTTATGATTATCACTCCCGGTGGTGGTTTCTCAAAGCTCTGCAGTGCACCGGTAATGAAACTGAGAAGTATCAATACAGCAAGAATCACAGTAATAAATACTGGCATCCCATCTGTTGTACTGATTGCAAGGCCCCTTAATATAATAACAGACAGTACAATTAATGTTAAGTCAATAATTTTATGGACTGAAAAGACCAGTTTATTATACGGTCTGGATTTTTTCCTGAGATAAATGCCGGTGATCAATATAAAAGGTAGTGACAAAGCTGCAATAATAATTTTTATGTCTGCTTGATCCATATAACATTGTTATCTATCTTGATAAAATTACGAATAAACGAGTTAATAAAAGCTACAGAAGTTAATTTTATGTCTTAATGCGTAGGGATTTGGTGACTTGCAAATGGGAATCCGGGGCACTGAAATCTATTGTGTGGAACCTAAAAAAATAGTATTTATGTGGTACAATAACTGACAAAACACTATGGCTATAAAAAGAATTGCTTCCATAGACATTTTCAGGGCACTAACCATGCTTCTGATGATATTCGTTAATGACCTCTGGTCACTTCATGATATACCTGCCTGGTTGGGACACGCTGCAGCTGATGAGGACAGGATGGGGCTGGCAGATGTAGTTTTTCCGGCATTTTTGTTTATAGTCGGACTATCCATTCCATTTGCTATAGATACAAGAATAATAAGGGGGCAAAGTAAAAGGAAAGTTTTTCTGCATATCCTTCAACGCTCTGCGGCACTTGTGATTATGGGATTATACATGGTCAACCTCGAGAATTTCCATCCGGGTGTACCTCGTTATCTGAAAGCAGCATGGGAGGTTGTTATGGTTCTTGCTTTCTTGCTGATATGGAATAATTACAGGAATGTAAAATGGACAAAAAAGATACCGGTACTATATTTACAATTTGCCGGTTTCCTTCTTTTGCTTGTACTGGCACTTGTTTATAAAGGTGGTAATGAAGGGGACCCTCAATGGATGAGGCCGCACTGGTGGGGCATATTGGGACTGATAGGATGGGCATACCTCCTGAGTGCGCTGATTTACCTTCTGGCGGGTGCAAGATTATGGGTAATAATACTGGGCTGGCTCTTATTATTAGCGCTTAATGTACAGGAATTTACAGGCTTGCCTGGAAGTTTACCCCCGGTGCGCCTTGTAGTAAGCGCATCTAATCATGCTCTGGTGATGAGCGGAGTACTCGCAGCAGTCCTGTATAAAAAACTTGGTGATTCAGGGAAGATAAGCCGGTTTGTGGTTGCGTTGATATTAATGGCATGCCTTACTTTATTATTCGGGTTGCTATCCAGACCGGAATGGGGGATATCAAAAATACGAGCCACTCCTTCATGGACGGCTATATGCGCAGGTATCAGTTTTGCATTTTTCGCGTGCATGTACTGGCTCGCAGATATCCTTGGAAAGACGGAGTGGGCAAAATTTATGATGCCGGCAGGGAGGAGTACACTTACCTGCTATCTCGTTCCCTATATAATCTATCCTACCCTGGGGCCCCTTATAATGCTTATACCCTTGTTTCTTACAGGTGGTATTGCCGGGTTGATAAAATCCCTGCTATTTGCTATCCTGGTCGTCTGGATCACAGGCTTGCTGGAAAAAATTAACATTAAACTTAAAATTTAATATGCAAATTCTGCATTTAGTGAATGTTTAACTTATATACTATTCCATTTTTTGGCTTTATGTAAACACAGAGATCCATATAGTCTTGAATAATTCATATAGCGGAGCTTATACTTTGATGTTAAATAACTAAATTGAAAATAATTTATACCTTTATGCACATTGAGCAGAAATCACATGAGGGGACAGAAGTGTGATCCGGAGTGTTTTCTGAAAAAGGATTAAATAATATGGGCGTTTTTACGAGGGTGTTATCTCATTTTAAATCAGGTATATCAACGGGAGGCTATTATAAGTCGATGAACGAAGCCCTGGCACGTCTGAACCAGGAATATACAATGTTGCATTATCCACTGCATGTTAAGGATGATGAGAGTTTTTTTGAGGCTCAACGGAATCTTACTGATTATTGTATGTCACTGCTGCCACCTATGAAAGGAAAGAACATTCTGGAAATAGGATGTGGCAATGGAATACAGGCTCATTATATTCTAAATAAATTTTCTCCTGCTTCAATTACGGCTATCGATATCAATATGGCAAATTTGGAAATTGCACACGCAGAGACTAAGAAAAGCAATGTGAAGAACATAAAATTCCATATTGATGATGCACAAAAGCTATCGACAATAGAGGATAATTCAATGGATTATATAATTAATATTGAGAGTGCATTTCATTACCCTGACAAGCCCTCTTTTTTGAAGGAGGTAGCCAGGGTATTGAAGCCTGGTGGCACTTATCTGATAGCAGATATTTTAACTATTCCACGAAAGAGAAATGCTCTTGGCAGGTACTGGAAAAGAAGGATGCATTTTCATCACTGGGCTAAAAACAATTATGAAGAAGAGCTTGAGAATGCTAGTTTAAGAATTGAAAATTTCCATGACGTTACATCTAAGGTTATTCAAAGTTTCAGAAATTACAGGAGCTGGCTGAGGACAATGAAAAAAACGAACTTCTTTGAAGACAACCTTTTAAAATTGTACTATACAATACATGTAAGGCTAAATATCCATCTGCTCCTTACCAGCCGTCAGTATTGCATTATTGTTGGAGGGAAGTCCCTGAATTAAATAATATAACCCAGAATCAGGTATACAACAGCAGTTAATATCCCTGCAGTCAGAGCATAGGGCAACTGGGTTCTCACATGATCAATATGGTCACTGGCAGAGGCCATGCTTGAAATTAGTGTTGTGTCTGATATAGGGGAGCAATGATCTCCGAAAACACCACCACCGAGTGCTGCAGCTATTACCAGGGGGACATGGGCATCCATATTTTGTGCAACAGGGACCGCTATGGCTATCATTATGGCAAATGTACCCCAGGATGTGCCGGTAGAAAAAGCAATAAAACAGCTGGTAAGGAATACCAGGAGGGGTGCAAGGGAGGGTGATAACCACCGGTGAGTAATACGGGCGACATATTCACCTGTTCCCAGTTCATTACATAGATTACCAATAGCGAAAGCAAAAACCATGAGCAGTGCCATGGACACCATCCCTGACATCCCTTTCAGTGCAGTGGTTGCCATCTCTTTGATATTCATTATTTTTTGCATTCGGTATGCGATGGCAGAAATTAACAGTGAGATAAGGACTGAATACAGGACTGATTCGGCACCTGATGAATTTCCTATGGCCTGGATGGCATGATCAATAAATGACGAGGTGGTACCTGCTTCAGTAGTATTCCACCCGGTGCAAACAAGCATTACAGGCATTGCGAATACCATTATACCCACCGGTAATAACATATTTATCGCGCGGGCAGGCCTGTCTTTTTTTGCTTCCATCATGGTTATTTCCGCGGACATCATAGGAGTGGCCCCGTCTCGTAATGGTTTGCCTTCATTACGGGCCCTCTTTTCCGCTGTTCTCATCGGACCGTAGTCCCGCCCTGTAGTGATAATTGTAAATACTATTAACACCGCAAGAATGGGATAGATATTAAATGGTATTACCGATGCCAGGGTAAGGAATGGACGGTCAAAGCCCTGGACCATCAGCAGGCCCATTATAAAACCTCCCCAGGCATTCAGCGGGATAAGTATGCTTGAAGGGGCAGAGGTGGAATCAGCAAGGTATGCAAGCTTTTCCCGTGATATCTTAAGGCGGTCTGTAAGAGGCCTGAACAGTGTTCCGACAGTAAGGGCGGAGATGTTTGATTCAACAAATATTATAAGGCCTGTCAGGGCGGCCATTAACTGTACCCTGCGTGAAGATTGCTTCCTGTCATTTAACCTCGAACTTATAAAGCCGGTAAATCCATTCACACCACCTGACCTTTGCATAAAGGCTATGAGTGAACCTATAAGCAAAGTGAAAATAATGGTCTGCGTGCTTCCTTCATTTTTGAATACATCAACAATGGATGTCACTGTTGCAACAGAACCGGTCAGGGGGTTCCCACTGCTTATTATTACCCAGCCAGCCCATATACCAATGCCAAGGGAGATAAATACCTGCCTTGTGCGTATGGCAAGAATAATTGCTAACAGGGGAGGTAATATTGACCAGAAACCGTAATCAGTCATATGGCATTTAAAAGACCAAGATAATAAAATATTTGGGCCCCCAGATGATCATCCTGTTTACCTGAAAGAGGCAAATACAATTTGTATACTATTTGTTATTATACAATGAGCTACTTCTTCGAAAGATAAACTGCAAAAAGAATAATGAAGATTATTAAAAGTACTGTTCCCACAGTGATAAGTATTGAGGCAACCGGCCAGTGGTTAATCTTAAAAAGCCAGCCGGCAGTGAGTATAAAGGCAGAAATTACACCGAAAAAATTCCTGCCCCTGTTAGGTGCATTCCTGGAAAGAATATAGATTGCTATTACAGGGATGGAAATGGCCAGGTTAAATATTGTTCCGAATAAGAGTATTTTACCTGCTCCCGGCCAATGCTGACTCCTGAACAAAAATATGATAAGGAAAATAGAAATGGCGATAGCCCCGAAAAAAATGGCTGCTTTTTTCATATTTTCAGTTATTGATTTATAAAGCAATATAAGAGCTTTTTGATTGAGGTCAAAAAAATCGCCATATATACATTTATGATAAGTACCTTCTGGGATCAGACAGTCATAAAATTCATTTTCCGAAGCAGTGCGTGGAAACCCGGTTCATGCTTAACCCTGTCAAAAACAGGATCCACATTAAGGAAAATCATTAATACTTCCCGGTCATTATAGGCTTTTTCGAACATTTCAAATGCCTCATCATTCCTGCCGAGCACTACATATATTGTTCCCAGCCAGAAGAAAGACATGTATTTTTCTTTTGATAGATTAAGTATCTCATTCACAACTGCTTCAGCACCCTTAATATCACTATTGTATGCAAGTATAATTGCCAGCGCTGCCAAAAATTGAGGGTAGTTGCGACCAAATACTTTAATTACTCTCCGGATCTCTGTTATAGCTTCCTTGTGTTTATTCATCTGGTTATAGAAATACGCAAGGTAATAATGAGCTATTTCAAAGCCGGGATCCATTTCAAGTGTTTTCTTCACGTTCTCAATACATAATTCATACTGTCTGGCATAATAATACCGGCCACCAAGATTGATCTGTGTCATTGGCGTCAGGGGATCAAGTTCAAGGGCCCTCTTCGCTTCCCTTATCGATTCTTCGTGCCTGCCGGTTATTGCCAGGCATATAGAATAGTAGGTATGTGCACCTGCAGACCCCGGGTCTAGATCGATGGCTTTTTCTATTTGTTTGAATGCCTCCTCATAATCACGATAAAAACACATGCTTACAAAACCAAGTGATGCGTATGCTTCTGGAAGAAGTTTATCCAGGGAAAGGGCTTTTTCTGCAGCTTCTTTTGCTTCAGGGAAAGCCTCCAGGGGTGAACTGTATGAATACCAGGCAAGACGGCAGTAAGAGTCAGATATTCCTGAATAAGCAAGAGCATAATCCGGATCAATCTTAATAGCCTGCCTGAAGAACCCCATCCCTTTATTTAAACCTTCTTCAGTTAGTTTATTCCAGAAATATCTTCCTTTCAGGTAGAGGTTGTAAGCTTCCAGGTTGCCGGTATAGCGTCTGGAAATTAGATCAGCCTCCCGGGATTTTATACTGACCCTGAGCTTGCTTACAATCTGATTGGATATCTCATCCTGTATCTCGAAGATATCTGACATCTCCCTGTCAAAACTTTCTGACCAGAGATGATAACCGGTCTTAATGTTTATAAGTTGAGCTGTTATTCGTACCTTATTGCCTGATTTCCTGACACTCCCTTCAAGAAGCGTCTCAACTCCAAGTTTAGCACCAATGTCCCTGACATCAGTGTTTTGTCCTTTGAATGCAAAAGCCGAAGTACGGGCAACAACATACAGGTCTTTAATTTTTGTAAGAGCGTTTATTATTTCTTCAGTGATCCCGTCACAGAAATATTCATTGTCTCTGGCAGGGCTCATATCATCAAAAGGAAGAATGACTATTGAATTTTTCTCAATCCCTGAATCTGTGTTTTTTCCCTGTTTTCCTTCCTCTCCGCGCACATTACTTAATGGCCCTGTCTTAGTGATTCCCCTGGAGGAAATATCAAATATCCATGAAAAAATGACTGCAAAAGGGAACCCTGTCACCAGTATAATAATTATCAGAGTAGGTGTCCAATCAGGCAGATTCAGAGGTTCAAACACGTTATTTACCAGTTCGATAATTACAAAAGCCGATGTTGCATAAACAACAATAACATGAATGACCTTCCTCCGTTTCAGTTCCTTCCAGAAATTTAAGAATCTATTTAACATGCCAGGTATATGTGGTTGCTTTGGATATATAAATATAAATCAAGGGATTGTCAATATCAAATAATAATAGCTGAGCCTGGTAATTGTTTATTTCACATAAACAACATATTTAATAATTAACAATTTACCAATTATAGAAGGAATAATTGTTTCTAAATAAAGGCATATAATAATTATCATGTTATCAGCATATTATGCTCTTATTTATACCTCTGGTATAACTTTGTTCTATGAATCCTGCAATTTCATGTTTTTTAATTGTTTATAATTGTTATTGCTATTCCTAAGATAATGTCTTATGCTTGAATAGGAGATTACAACGGAGCAATAATTTATTTCTGAGGGTAGCGATAATTATTTACTTATATAATGGAAATACAAAAACACTCTTCGGATAAATATAAATGTGATTATTGCAGTAATGATATATCGATTCTGACAAAGAGACTACAGGAGCATCCAACGTCCTCTTTATGGATCAAACACGGACAGTGTTGTGCTGCCTGTATTTCACCAAATGAGATATCTGACATTAATAAACTGGGGTTGAAAAGGGATGATAACTCTAAATCACCAGAAGAGCGCAGACCCTTACCTGGCAATCACAATACAAATATTTTAATAGGATTAAACAGAGCCTCAAAAATTGAGCAGACGGCTAAAGAGAAGGTCAGAAAAACAATACAGCGATCAATAACAATTGGGAGAATTATTGGATCAACTGGCCTTGCAGCAGGTTTTATCTTCTTCTATTATGAGTATTTTACCTTTGCCATAATTTGTCTGGTAGCAGGTATTTCGGGTATATTATTATGTCGCCTTGGCATATGGAAGAAATGCCACACCGGTTAAATATTTTTATTATTTGAATATTCAGTCGTAATAAATTACCAAATAATTCTCTCTTTCCAGGAAATAATATAATTTTATTTCATTGGGAATAATACATTCCCTGATCCTCAGTTCTTATACTAAATCATATTTAACAAGTTGTTATTATATGATATACAGGAGATCACTTTAACCTATATAAACAAGATATGGACAAATTAACAATAGTACCACGTGAGAACATTGGCAGGAATTTCATACCCTCCGAATATCTGTCTGAAGGGAAAGATGAATATTTTCAACGGAATAAGCAGGTTGTTCCTCCGGAAAAGGGATGGAGACACCTGCAATCGGATGAGATAGAAAGACTTGTAAAGAATGATAATACTGCAGATGATTGGGATGACCTTCTTGTTACTGACGATTTTAACCCGAGACTTATAAAGAATACTAAGTTTTATGGTCTCGTAAGGATTGGCAGGCTAAGGAATGTAGTACTTCAGCATCATGATCTCAGGGTGCCGGCAGGGATTACCGACAGTCTGGTAATATCGTGTGATATAGGTGATGATGTGGCTATTCATAATGTACATTACCTGGCCCATTATATTATAGGCAATAATTGTGTCCTGTTTAATATCCAGGAGATGCATACAACCGATCATGCTAAATTTGGAAATGGTATTGTTAAAGAAGGTGAGCCGGAAAATGTAAGGACCTGGCTCGACCTTATGAATGAGACAGGTTGCAGGAGGGTGCTTCCGTTCGATGGTATGATCACGGCAGATGCCTATCTCTGGTCAAAGTATGTTGACGACCAGGCCTTGCAGGAGAATCTAATAAAAATCACTCAGAATAGTATGGACAACCATCGTGGGTACTATGGAACAACGGGAGACCGATGCGTAATAAAGAATTCACTGATCCTGAAAGATGTTAAGATTGGATCGGATTGTTATATCAAAGGGGCTAATAAACTAAAGAACCTTACGATTAACTCCTCTGAAAAAGAACCCACACAGATAGGGGAGGGAGTTGAACTGGTAAATGGTATAATCGGTTATGGCTGCCATATATTTTACGGTTGTAAAGCTGTAAAATTTATCCTGGGTAATAATTCAAATCTTAAGTATGGAGCAAGGTTAATCAACTCATTCCTGGGTGATAATTCTACCATATCATGTTGTGAGGTGCTAAATAATCTTATTTTCCCGGCCCATGAGCAACATCACAATAATTCCTTTCTTGTTGCCTCGGTGGTTATGGGGCAGAGCAATATAGCCGCAGGTGCCACAATCGGTTCCAATCATAACAGCAGGGCTAATGATAATGAAATACAGGCCGGTCGTGGTTTCTGGCCGGGATTGTGTACAAGCCTGAAACATTCAAGCCGTTTTGCATCATTCGTTTTGCTTTCCAAAGCAGATTATCCTGCTGAACTGGATATTCCTCTGCCATTTTCATTGCTTAATAATAATATTTCAGAAGACAGGCTGGAATTGATGCCTGCTTTTTGGTGGTTATACAATATGTATGCGCTGGCACGCAATTCATGGAAATTCAAGACCCGTGACAAACGAATGAATAAGGTACAGAATATTGAATTTGATGCATTCGCACCTGATACAATTGAAGAAATACTCAAAGCCCGGAGGTTAATTGAAATATGGACTGCCAGGGCAAGCAGTGAATCGGAAGGATTGAGTAATGATGACGAACTGGCCGCACTGGGACAAAAATTATTATCAGGTAAAGAAGAAGTGATAAATGCTTTGGAGGTGCTGGGTGAGAAGATGGAAAATACGAGGAGAAAAACGATAATACTGAAGCCATATAAAGCATACCATGCCTACAGCGATATGTTACATTATTATGCAGTAAATAACCTTGTTGAATATCTGAGCTCCAATCCGGAGCATGTGTTTGAAGAAATGGTTAAAAACCTGAAGGATAAAAGATGCACTGATTGGGTTAACCTTGGTGGTCAGATTATGAAAGAAAAGGATGTGGATAAACTTAGACATGACATCGGCACAGGAAAAATCAAAACATGGGAAGAGATACATATGAGGTATGATAAACTATGGATGGAATATCCCCTGGACAAGCAAAAGCATGCTCTTGCGGTACTGTTTGAATTGTATAGATCTGAAAATTTCACCAGGTCTGAATGGGAATCAATTCTGAACAAGGCGCTCGAAATTCAGGAATTTATCAGTGATCAGGTGTACTTAACAAGGAAAAAGGATTATGACAACAGGTTCAGACAGGCAACCTACAGGAATATGGATGAGATGACGGCTGCCATTGGCACCATTGATGACAATAGTTTTATTGTGCAGGTGAGGCAGGAAACAGACGAATTCAAGAACCTGGTGAAAGGAATAAAGGACAGAGTATAGAGTTTGTTTAATCTAATAGGGAGACTCAGCACGCTCCGGTGCTTTATAAATAGTAAACCCTATACCAATGTTAATATGCGGGGGGTCAGATGGTTGCCATCCTACATATAAATTTAGGTGTTTCCTGTTTAAAAGCAATCCTATATCAGGTTTTAAATTTGTTTCAGTATCTGTATAATTGTTCGGGTAGGTTGAAATGAATTTTTCACTACCTAGCCCAAATTTTAAGTACCAGTCAAGATAACTTGTTGTAAGGACTCGAAAATCAATGCCTGCCATAATAATCCACCCCCTGTCATCATATCCGATATAATCCTCATGATGTTCTTTAAACCAGGTATAACCTACATAAAAACCCAGCCTGCCCTTCGAAAACAAGCCTTTATTGAAAACTCCGATTCTTATTGATCCTCCGGTGTCCGCAGTTGTACAGTCAGAACATTTTTCAAGGTTGGTAACATACCCTGCATTTATGTAGGGCCTCCATTTACTCTGTGATATGCCATGTAAAGGGAGAGAAAAGAAAATCACTATTACCAGGATCCAGCGGAGGAATTTAAGATTTTTCATACTGACATGGTTTATGGTTATTTAAGGCAAGTTATGATCTGGACAGGTATCAATCAAATAAAATATTCATTTTTCCAGTAAACACACCTGGAATAAAGACCGGACGATTCTGAATGAATCCTGATTATAATTACTTACAGGTGCTTATTTCAATCTCAAGTGATGCTGGATTCAAACCATCATTCATATCCAGGGGAGCCATATAGCTATATTGTGCTACAGTATCACATTTAGCAAGTATTGAGAGATATAACAACAGAATAGTTATCCTGGTGAGTAGTATTTTCATGATTTCTGATTTCTGATTAAAAGATGAAGAATTATATTATTAAAGTTTAATTGCCTGAACCTTCATGTATTAATGGCCTTTCATACCTCCTGTTATAAGCTCCGTATGTTTTAAGCCTGCTGTTAATATTCTGATCAAGCATAAAAAGACACATTAACTCAGGGTCAGCTATTAACATTCAGTTTGATCAGCGACATACTCCGCTTATAATAGCAGTTTTAACTGATAGTTTCGAAATGATCAAATTTATGATATCAAATGGAGCAGATGCTAACATATGTACTGATAAGAACGGAACCGCTCTGGGCTCTGCCTGTATGATGGGAAACAAAGAGATATTATTCTGATAATCGCCTAATCGGTACTCACATTTTGATTTTCCACTGCCGCTTCAACTTCCTGAATGTGTAAATACCCGGTATGACTGTATGCAGGTTTGAGATCCCAGCTGTCCTTAAGAAGTTTTAATGCTTCTTCGTACCTACCCAGTTTATACAAACCCCAGCCTTTTGTATCAAGCGCCGGCCAGTACTCAGGTGCATAGTCAAGTACTTCCTCCACAAGCTCCAGTCCCTCTTCTATATTGACTTCTTTGTCAACCAGGAACCATGCAAAATCGTTCTTCCAGTTGAGGTTTTCGGGTTCCTGTTCAATTGCTTTACGATAATAGTTTTCTGCTTCTTCAAGCAAGCCTGCACCTGAATATATTGAACCTACGCCGGTAGAAATCATTGCTTCAGTACAGTGAAGAACATTATGCCGGATTGATTTATATTCAGCAAGTAGTTCTTCTGCTTTTTCCATATTACCCTGAGAAATTTCACAAATAATCTCATACTGATGAATTAGTATTGCATTAGGGAACAGGCTTTTCCCAAGTTCGGTTACCCGGGCTTCTTTTTTATGTTCACCTATTTTATGATAAGCATCAGCAAGAGGGAAATAAAGAAATGGATTCCCATATGGAGTACCCCATTTTTCATGTATTTCCAGCGCTCGTTCGTAGCTTTTTATGGCATCCTCGTATTCAAAAAGTTTATAATAAGCAAATCCCATTAAATGCCAGTACATTGGATTAAATTCATCCAGGCTTATCAGCTGCTTTGCATATTTTATCTCTTCGTAAGGTGATTCGAAGAAATAGGCATTCATCTGATCCAGGAGCAACTGCCCTTCTGCGTTTGCCTCGTCCCTTTTGCTGTATGCAGTCTTACATAATTGCTTTGCCATCCTGTCATTTCCACTCAGCAGGTAGGCGTAGGTTAGAAGTATGTAGGCATTAGTAAAGGAGGAATCAATTTCTATGGCCTTAACGAACCAGTCAATAGCAGTATTTATCTCGGTATACCTGAAGGCATCATATGCATGAAGGTAATATTTAAATGCTTCTGAGGATGATGTTATCTTATTACCCTGGATAACAGGGGAATTATACTGCTCAGATATTTTTCGTATTTCTATATAGTTTTTTATTAAACCGGACAGGGTATCGGCCATATGAAATATATCATCCTCCGAATTGCCCTCAACCTGGTATGTTTTATAAATCTCATCAGTTTCAGCATCCACCAGCTGTGCATTAGCCCGCAGCTTATTTCCTGCTTTCAGTATGTTACCGGTTATTAATGTCCTTGTCTCAAGTTTACCTGCGAGGTCTTTCTTGATTGAAGGTGTAAATGAAGCGACATTTACATCTTTACTGCTCTCGAGTACATTCCTTACAGCCTGGTAATTCCTTACAGACATTTCTTCTGAATTTGACAGGGTGGTTATTAGAAGATTCTGAAGACCAGATTGCCAGACATTAAAGGCAGTATCGCCCGTTTGATTATTGAAAGGCATTACTGCTACTGATATCTTACCATTCTGATCCCTGAGGTCTTTTAAACCGTCTTTATTAAAGATTTTGGGATAAACAAGAATGCCCACTATAATAATAAGGACAGAAATAATAATATCACTGGTTCTGAGCTTTCTCCTTCTTGTATTATCCGCGGATGAACTATTAAAAGCTTCGGTTTTCTTTACACCCTCAGGTGTAATGTCAAAAATCCATGATAATATGGCAGTTACAGGGAACCCGATTATAATTGCCAGGATAACGACCGTAGAAGTCCAGGGAGGCAGGCCGAGAGGTTCAACAATATTATTGGTAACCTCAATTACTACAAATGAGGCACCAGCATACATTGCAATTACCCTGAATACATTACGACGCTTTAATTCATTCCAGAATTTAAAGAGGGGATTTTTTTTCGGCGACATCCGGTAATTATTTTACAGTTACTGATATGGGTTCATTAGTGAGTGACCAAATATATGAAAAGGAATTAATTGCAGGTATATATTATAGAGTTGCATTTATCATATATACAACAACACTGGAAAGGATGTTTTCAGCAGATTATCTTATTATGGCAGATAATCTTACCACAAACCAGTATTATTTAATGGATTACTCTGATATGATCTCTTTGTAATATTCGTAAGGAAGGATAACGGGCTCGTATTCTACGCCATAATTCCTCAAAACCCTGGTAAAAGCTCTGAGATGGTTCTCAGATCCTTTCAGGAGGTTATTATATACAAAGCTGATATCCTGATTATCAACATTATTGTCCAGTTCATACTGGAGATCCCTGATATCAGTTTCTTCAATTAATGCGCCTACTTTAAGAGCTGCTATAACATTTTCACTTCCTGATTCAGTCAGGTCGTTATACAGGTCCTGCAATTCAGAGTTTTCAAACTCGCCATATTCTTTTCCTTCGGCAGGGTCTTCAATATTATACCTGCCCAGAAGGAATTTTACTGCGTCCATGTGCTGCTGCTCACTTTTAGGAATATTCCTGAATGGCCCAAAAGGGAATAATTCGTAAAGAAAGAGATAGGTGTCTCTTGCAAGCTTTTCTTCTTCTCTCAGGTACAGAAGGCCTTCAAATTCTTCTTCGCTTAACTCTTCCACAGGCAGGCTTTCCAGGTGGATAAATAATGATTCCTGCTCGGAGGAATCCATAGTTGAGGGATTATTTGTTTTTGCTTCTGCAGTATCCTGTAAGTCTTCTGTTTTTTCACAGGCAGTGAGAGAAAGGTTTATTGCTGCTATTACTATAACTGCCAGATAGATCAACCATATAGAATTTTTTTTCATTTTATGCTTCTTATATTAACACATATATATATGTCAATACGTTGTTACAAATTCCATGCCAATATGAGAAAGAAATATCATTCGGTAAAAGGAGAAATTAATTACATTCTCTAAGGAAATTGTTCAGATTCTCGTTAACCTTAAATTCTTCTTATACTGGCGGGTTTAATAATAAGGCAAGACATCAGGCCGCACACTGGATTTAGGGTAATCGGGCACAATATTTGCCCTGATCTGTATTAATAATATTTAAAGGGCAGTATATGCGCTGTCAGCTATCAGACCTCCTCTTTCGTCAAGCGGCCCCACGCAATTACTGAAGACAATTGGGAGATCATATGTTTCTACCGCTGGCCAGGACTCATAGAGGCCAATGTGCAGGTGAGGGAAACCAAGCGTATTACCAGAGTTACCACTCAGTGCAATTTTCATTCCCTGTTGCACGACGTCGTTTTTCGCAACGAGTACCCCGTTTTGCATGAGGTGAGCATAAAAAGCAACTGAGCCATCATTATGTTGAATCATAATGAAATTGTGATTCGAAGCTTCAATGTCTCCACCATTGTCCGGCTGGTCCTCTCTAAGGTCTTTTACTACACCTGCACCGATACTGCATATTGTATCCCCGATACACATTGCAAAATCATATGCCAATTGATTATTATGACCTCCGAGGGGATTACAATATGATTGACTCAGGATATATGTCTTTCCAGTAGGATAAGGCAGAACGTAAAGATTATTATCAGGGTTTTTAAAATCAGCCCTCTCGCAACAAGACAATGGGTTAGGACCCTTGGGCTGTTCCTTTTCACATTTTATTCCTGCTAATGAGATAAAAATAATAACAATGACAAATACTCCGTATTTTTTATGCCTGTTCATTATTAATTAATTTCTATAAGAACTTTAATAATATGATAATGATGCATATAACTATAGATGAATAATGAGCATAACTTACTCCCAGGAGAAGGCTATAAGGATTGCAATGGCACAGATAGTATGTCTCCATGGTGACAGGTCAGGTAATTTTGTTCGAATTGAGAATGCTGGTTTGGTCACTCAGAACAATCACACTATTCATACAGTTAAATCGACAATCTAACAGGTGGTTTAGTTATTCAGCAATTTCTTCAGGTTCAACCTCAGGTTCTGGTTCAGGAGGTTCGGGAAGGGGCTTACTGGAGTTCCAAATATCACGATCAAGAAACCACTTGCCATCTATCTTCTCCCATATCACAATATACTTACCTTCATCAATGATAATATCTCCTTCTGTGTAAAGGGTAGCCTTCCCTTCTTCGATAGCAGTAGTACCAAAACCATCAGCTGATATGGTCTCAAGTTTTACTTTTTTCACACCCATATTCAGTGCACCTCCCCAGTAAGTTTCAATCATTTCTCTTCCTTGCACTATCTCGGAATTTGGAGGAAGCAGTTTTGCATCTTCAGTATAACACTGGGCCAGGGCAGCCATATCCCCAGTATTAAAGGATTCCATGAATACTTTATTGGCATCGGAAATTTCACCGGACACATCAACCGGTTGTTGGACACAACCAGCAATAAGGAACATAACTGCCAGCACTGTAATAGATTGTAAGAATGTACTCTTTTTCATTTTGTACAGGTTTTATTGTTAATCATAGCAAGTTACGAGATGTATCAGCAAAAGTCAAATCTGCTGCACTCCAGGCTCACCGCTCATCGCTCAGTTCAGGCATGTCTATTTCCTCTCCCCAAACATACTTCCCGAACCACTGCCAGTTATGCCACATTGCAGACAGCCTTTCTTTTGGTTTGGTTATCCCGTGCCCGAATCCTTTGTAAACGATCAGTCTTGTATCCACACCAACATCCTGCAGTCCCTGATATAATTCATAGGCATTTGGTATGGGTACCCTTCTGTCAAATTCACCATGCTGTATCAGGGTAGGGGTAGTGGCATTATTTATGTTGGTCATAGGTGAAGTTTTACGGTATATTTCTTCATTCTCCCATGGAGTTGCTTTCAGGTATTGACGTGTGAATGGATGTATATCAGTATTTACGTAATAGGTCATCCAGTTCGATATGCCTGCTCCAACCGATATTGCTTTAAACACATTTGTATTAGTTGTAAGGAAGGCTGAAATATACCCTCCCTGGCTCCATCCCATGGCACCCATTTTATCTGTATCAATAATGCCCTCATTATCAAGATAATCTATACCTGACATTACATCCCATGCATCACCAACACCAAGGTTTTCTACGTTGAGCTTCCTGAATTCCTCACCATAGCCTGCTGATCCCCTGTAGTTTGGCATCAATACCAGGGCTCCTTTATCAAGCCATTGTAATATCGGGTAGACATAAGATGGTGCCGGTCCGGGCAGAGATATGCCGGTTGGTCCCCCGTGAATATTAACCAGTAACGGGTACTTTTTTCCGGGTTCGTAATCCACAGGTTTATGCAGAATACCCTCAATAATTGACCCGTCTTTGCTCTTCCAGCTTATGACTTCTGAATCAGAATATTTCCAGTTTTTAATCTGGTCAGTAAAAGAGGTCAATCTCATTGGTTCATTATTATTAAGGTCATTAATATATACCTCTGACAGACTATCGTCTTCCGCTCCTGAGAATGCCATCTTTGTACCATTCCTGGAAATAGAGAATCCATAGATCCTGGCGGGACTATCAAGCACCTTTATTATCTCCCCGTTATCAGGATTCATGAGGAACAATGGCCTCAGTGTTTTTTGATAAGCAGTAGCATATATTCCGTTTTTGGTCCATTTCAGTCCTGAGAGGTTTTCATCGAACTCCTTCCCCAGTTCCTTGGTATTCTTTCCATCAATATCAATTCTGAAATACCTGCTATTCATATAATAGTTAGAGGTTGTATTGTCAACATCACTGCTGTAAAGAATAGATCTACTATCTGGAGACCAGTCGATGAAGCCATCAGACCCTGAATTTTCAACCAGTGTTACTATTTTCTTTGTATTTGCATACAGTATTGAGATATCTGATTTAAAGAATGAGTTTATCAATGGATCCGGCTGATGATTAAATACTATCATTTCACCATCGGGGGACCACTCAAAGGATGTGATTGTATAATCAACACTATCTATC
>Ga0272441_10002840_pt1 | contig 34342 bp, 45 predicted proteins | sample SSMProp6N_FD_193582 | JGI IMG/M metagenome (GOLD analysis project Ga0272441, IMG submission 193582) | Marine sediment archaeal communities from Little Sippewissett salt marsh, Falmouth, MA, United States - SSM-Prop-6N | ecosystem: Environmental > Aquatic > Marine > Wetlands > Sediment ... | reverse complement strand
CAGCCTCAAGAGTTTCTACACTGTCCTTCGCCCTGTAAAACCCGGGTTCACGTACCGCCCTGTCATGAGACATGGTGACATTCATCAATATGTCTGGGTTAGGATATTATTTTTATAGTTATGGTATGTGATCTGATAGTATGAATGACAAGGAGATATCCATAGGGACATATGTGACATATCCAAAGACCGGAACTACCGGCAAGGTCATTTCTACTAAAGAGATAAATGGAGAAATATTTTTTCAGGTGGACAAGACAGGCCTGTTTTACAGAAGCGATCTGCTTCTGCCTGTAATATACAGGGAAGAACGAAAGGAAAAGCCAGAGGAAGATATCAGAAAAAGACTTGAAAATGAGAAAAAGCTTACCTCTGAAGAGATAGAGGAAGCATTTGAGGATGTTTCCGGTGTCGGTGCAGGTTAATCACTTAGCGGGATTGTGGTGAGCTTTACGGACTCCACACCCTTCTGCGCCATCAGTTTTTCTGCAATGGTTTTGAGCTCAGAACCGTCACCCCTCAACAGGATGATCTCCAGGCATTTGTTATGCGTCACATGGGAATGCAGGGAAGCGGAGATTGTATCTCCATGCTCATGCTGAATCTCAGTAAGGGTATGCAGGAGACCCCTCTGATCGTGATCGTAAATCATGGTAATGACCCCCTGACGATCTCCTCTTACATCCGACATCCACTGATAATGTGTAATATAGTTGCGAATCGCATCACGAATTCCTTCAGAACGTGACGAATATCCACGCAATGTCAAAATTTCATCAAACTTATCCAGCAGGTTCTTTGGAAGTGATATTCCGATTCTTGAAAGATCTGTATCATTCACCATGACAATCTCCTCTTGTTCAGAATTTATCCCCGGATATTTTTATCTTTTCTATACATAGTTACTTTTTAAGTAACACGAATTATACATTAATCAGGCCCGGTTACCTGAAAAATAGCACCCCGCAGGTGTACACTTTTCAAAATATATCCGGTTTTGAAAGTCGGTTACGTATAAGTAATCCCGTTATATATAATATAGGGAGGTTTGAGTAATTTTGCGTGATGTAAATATACCAAATGTGAATATAGGGCTTGTAGGCCATGTCGATCATGGTAAAACAACTCTTGTAAGTTCACTAACGGGAGTGTGGACCGACCGCCACAGCGAGGAGATGAAGAGAGGCATATCCATCAGACTGGGGTATGCCGACACCACTTTCTATAAATGTCCAAATTGCAAGGGTCACGAGGCATACTGCACAGGTACCGAATGTCCTAATTGCGGAGGAAAAACCGAGGCATACAGGACAGTCTCCTTCGTAGACGCTCCCGGTCACGAAACGCTCATGGCCACAATGCTCTCAGGTTCCGCATTAATGGACGGTGCAATGCTCGTAATCGCTGCAAATGAAAAATGTCCGCAGCCCCAGACCAAAGAACATCTCATGGCACTTGAACTTGTCGGGATCAGCAATATCGTAATCGTACAGAATAAAATTGACGTGGTCACAAAGGAGCAGGCAATAGAGCATTACAAGCAGATAAAAAAATTCATAAAGGGAACAATTGCTGAAAACGCCCCGATAGTTCCTGTTTCAGCACAGAAAAGCGTTAATATCGGCGCCCTGATTGAAACAATAGACCAACACATCCCCGCACCCGAAAGGGACCCTGAAGACAAACCCCTGATGCTTCTCGCCCGCTCATTTGATGTAAACAAGCCAGGCATCAACTGGAAGGACATAGTAGGCGGTGTAATCGGAGGCTCACTGATAAGAGGCGTTCTGAATGACGGAGATGACATAGAGATAAGGCCAGGGCGTTCCGTTCAGGCAGAGAACAAGATGAAATGGGTGCCCATCACCACCAAGATTACATCGATCAACGCGGGCACCCATAAAGTGATTGAAGCAACACCCGGTGGACTTCTCGGGATCAGGACAAAACTTGATCCGGCCCTGACCAAGAGCGATGCCCTTGCAGGACAGGTGGCGGGACACATTGATAAACTGCCCCCGGTCTGGGAAAAACTCAAGTTCAGGGTCAGTCTGATGGATCGTGTTGTGGGATCAGGAGATGAACTGAAAATTGAGCCCCTGAAGATCAATGAACCCCTGATGCTTTCCATCGGTACTGCCGTGACGGTCGGGGTGGTCCTCAATTCCAAGAAAGAAGTGATTGAAACAGTTCTAAAAAGGCCTGTTTGTGCCGAGATCGGGTCTAGAATTGCAATCAGCCGTCAGGTAGGCGGGAGATGGCGTTTAATCGGAATGGGAACACTGACAGAGTGAAAGTGCTGATTGACACAAACGCACTTCTAATGCCGGTGCAGTTTAAAATAGATATATTCGAAGAGATCAGGGAGATTCTGGGGAACTGCAGGATCATCACGATTGATGAAGTCATGAATGAACTGAAGGGAATTGCAAAGGGTTCGGGTAAAGACGCATCTGCTGCAAGATTCGGAACATTGCTGGCATCAAAGATCGATATCGTTCCCAGTGGTTCAGAGGCCCCCACCGTCGACGAAAGAATTGTGGAATATGCATTAAACAACAACTGTCTTGTTGTAACAAATGACAGGGCCCTCAGAGAAAGGCTCCTGTCAAAAGACATAGGTGTATTATCTATGAGAAACCAGAAAAAATTAGAACTCAGGAGGGGTTAGAAAATATGTACTATAAAATGAAGCTTGAAGATAAAGTGAGGGTGCCGCCAAATCGCCTGGGAGAGGATCTGGAGAAGGTCATTCTTGATGTGCTCCAGGAGCAACTCGAAGGCAGCATAGACAAGGAGATCGGAATATTCATTGCCATCACAAAAATTGAAGAGATTGGGGAAGGAGAAATCATCCCCAGTGACGGCGCAATTTATTATGATGTGAAGTTTTATGCATTGGTCATCAGGCTGTCCCTTCAGGAGGTTATCGAAGGTGTTGTCGTCGAAACCACAAGTTTCGGTGCATTTGTCAGCTTGGGGCCCATTGATGCAATGCTTCATGTAAGCCAGATATCAGACGACTTCATCAATTATGATGAGAAGAACAACCGTCTCATATGCCAGGATACAAAACGCCACATTGCTGTAGGTGAAACCATCCGTGCACGTGTTGTTTCACTTTCACTGAATGAGCGCGAACCCCACGAGAGCAAGATCGGCCTGACTATGAGACAGGCAGGCCTTGGTACAGCCCTGTGGCTTGAAGAGGCTCTCAAAGAAGAATCTTCACAGGCGTGAAGGTGAAGGCGTATGGCTCCAATAAAAAAGAAGAGAATAAATGTTTGCAGAGAATGCCACATGATCGCAGAAGGAGAGTTCTGCACGAACTGCGGAAGTGCAAACCTGAGCGAGGACTGGGCAGGATACCTTATTATCATCGATCCTGAAAATTCCGATGTGGCAGAAAAAATGAACATCGAAAAGAAAGGACGCTATGCACTGAAGGTCCGTTGATGTTTATACTGCCTGAAGAGAACAGGATCTTTTTTCAAAAACCTTTTGGAAGGATTTATTCCAACTTTAACGAGATCCTACCGTTGATAGAGGGGAAGAAGATATACACTGTCGGCGATGTTGTCACGCACAGCATGCTCAAGAGAGGGATAGTGCCCGACATCGCCATCGTCGATCACCTGACAAAACGTGAACCCTGCTCGATCAATCCCGACTTTGGTGATCTTAAGATCATCAGGGCGGACAATCCACGGGGCACTATTACAGATGACCTGCTTGACGCAATAGAGCAGGCATTTGAGAATGTTCCCGCAGTTGTGGATGTAAACGGGGAAGAGGACTTGGCCGTCATCCCGGTCATTTTGAGGGCCCCCATTGGATCCATAATACTCTATGGACAGCCCGATGAAGGTGTTGTCCTCAGAGAGGTGACCGGGGATTCAAAAATAAAAGGTCGTCAGTTATTTGATCTTTTTGTCAGGGTCCAGAGATGATAGAGAACAGGATCACCAATTGTTTAAATAATCAAATGGCTAATATTTAAGGGATATCGATGGACGTTAATATTGTTCGTGACGAGAGGAACGAGTTGCTCAACAGAAGGGAGATTGCTTTTATGATCTCCTTTGAGGGTGCAACCCCGCCGAGATATGAGATCAAAGGAAAGATCTGTGCAATGCTCAACTTAAACGAGGAGCTCTGCGTTCTTGGACCGCTTGAACAGCACTTCGGAAAGACACAACTGGAGAGCAGTCTCCGCGCATACGAGGCAGAAGCCGAGCTCAGGCAGGTTGAGGAAGAATATCTTATCAACAGGGGTGCAAAACCACAGGCTGAGCCTGAAAAGGCTGAACCAGAAGCTGAAGGAGCCTGATGGGGATGACAATCAAAAGAGGCAAATATTACAAGATCGAGGATGACAAGGCAGTGCCGTTGAAGAAACACTGCCCAAGATGCGGACCAGGGATCATGATGGCAGGACACAGTGACCGTCTTGCCTGCGGCAAGTGCGGATATACCGAATTCATAAAATAATCCTATTTTGGATAGATTTTTTATATTTTACAACAACAGGACCCTATGAACCCCCAGGGTGTCATTCTCGGCATCGAAGGCACGGCATGGAACCTCAGCGCCGCGTTATTCGGTGACGATCTTGTTTCAATGCATTCTGATGCGTATTCCCCCCCACATGGAGGCATACATCCGCGGGAGGCGTCGCAACATCATGCCTCGATGATGAAGACTATCCTGAAGCAGACACTTGAAGATGTAAACAGGGATGAGATCAGGGGCGTGGCATTCTCACAGGGCCCGGGTCTCGGACCGTGCCTGAGGACCGTCGCCACTGCCGCAAGGGCAATCTCAGTCTCGCTTGGAGTACCGCTCATCGGGGTCAACCATTGTGTCGCCCATATCGAGATCGGGAGGTTTTCGACAGGCTGCAAGGACCCAATCGTGCTGTACGCGAGCGGCGCGAATACACAGGTGCTGGGTTTTCTTAACGGAAGATACCGAATATTCGGCGAGACACTCGACATCGGACTCGGTAATGCACTTGATAAGTATGCAAGAAGCCAGGGGTTTCTACATCCTGGAGGGCCGAAGATTGAGAAACTTGCCAAAGAAGGAAGTTTTGTTGAACTGCCCTACACAGTCAAGGGGATGGATCTCGCCTTTTCCGGACTGATGAGCGCAGCAAAGGATCATTCCGCATCACTTGAGTGTGTATGCAACGGCTTGCAGGAGACGGCCTTTGCCATGTGCGTGGAGGTGACCGAGAGGGCACTGGCCCACGCAGGCAAGGACGAAGTGCTGCTCGTCGGGGGAGTGGGCGCAAACAGACGCCTCCAAGAGATGTTGGGGCAGATGTGCGACGAAAGAGGCGCAACATTTCATGTGCCCAATATGAAATATATCGGCGACAACGGCGCGATGATTGCATATACCGGCAGAATCATGCTTGATGCAGGGGCCTCACTCCCACTTCAGGATTCACGCGTAAACTCCTGTTTCAGGTCCGATGACGTCGATGTTGTCTGGCGGGCGGATGATGACCACCCCCGGTTCAGGAAAGCCGAGACCGAGATAGGCGGAATTGCCCGCGGAGCCGAAGCAATTGTATCCTTCTGTGACGACTATGTCATGAAAAAAAGACTTTCAAAAGGATACAGGCATCCTGAACTTGACCGGAAAATAAATGCCGAAAGGACACGCGCTGAGGCAAGGATCATATCTGCGGCACGGAGGCACGGGGTTCCAACCCCCATCATCCGCGAGATCGATGGTGACACCATCATCATGGAAAAGATCAAAGGGGATCTGCTAAAGACCGTAATATCTATGGAAAACCTTTATCGTGCAGGCATCAGCGTTGGGAACCTGCATAATGGAGGGATCATCCACGGCGATCTCACCACTTCCAACCTTGTGATCAGGGACGATCGTTGTGTCCTGATCGACTTTGGTCTTGGCTTTGCATCACCTGAGCTTGAGGACAGGGGGGTGGATGTGCATGTCCTGTTCCAGACACTTGAAACCTCAGAAAAAGATGCAGGGTGCCTGAAAAATGCCTTTATTGAAGGATATGGTGAGAGTTTTGATCTCGCCGGAGACGTGATAGAGAGGGAGCATGAGATTGAGATGAGAGGGAGATATTTATGAAGCTGAGGGCAGTGACATCAAACCGGAATAAAGCGCGTGAGATTACAGCTTTTTTTGAAGGGATTGCAGAGATAGAACATGTTCCCATGGAGTGTCCGGAATACAGGGATGATGATGTACGTGAGATCTCCCGCATGAAGGCCGAGTATGCCTATGCTAAGATTGGCAGGCCTCTCATCGTGGATGACACCGCGTTCTGTATCGATGCGCTCAACGGGTTTCCCGGCCCCTATGCGGCATATGTCCATGACAGGATCGGCAACCGTGGTATCCTGAAGCTCATGGAAAACGAGAGAGATAGGAAGGCATCATTTATCACTGCCATCACCCTCGCAACCGATGAGGGTTTCTTTGTGTTCACCGGTGAACTGGAGGGAGAGATCACCACCGCTGAACTGGGCACAGGAGGGTTCGGGTACGACCCGATCTTTATTGTCGGAAACCAGACTCTTGCGGAGATAACCACGGAAGATAAAAACAGGATCTCCCATCGTGCCCGTGCACTTCATGTACTCAAAGAATGGCTGATGAATGATAAAGACAAAAATCATTAATAGCCCTCAATGCATTGTATATAGAACTGAATAAGTGGTGCATAAGAATGGCAAGGTTTGCTGAAGCTGAAGAAAGGCTATTAAACGTAAAGATCTGTATGAACTGCAACGCCAGAAATGCAATCCGTGCTACACGCTGCAGGAAGTGCGGATATAAACAACTCCGTCAGAAGTCAAAAGAGAGAAGAGGATAATCGATTTTACGATACCCAAATTTTCTTTTTTCTTTTTTGGCCTTTTTAGAAATCATCTTGATGTCATGTCTTTACATTACCTATAAATCCATGCACAATTGGGAATTTGGGCTGTAAACCTGATATCAGGAGTATCGCTTTAGGATGGAGTGAGGTATCTCCTCCCCATGTTACGATATTCACAATAATCGGATGAAGAAGATACTGTGAACGGATTTATTTTGAAAAAAAAATATTTTTTGGCTTCTGAAATTTTTTTACAGGTTTATGCCTGCCTTTGCGAGAACCGCTTTTAAGAGAACGGAATAATCCGAATATATTCCCCTGATCCTGATGACCTCATCCGATACATAAGGGGTGTTCCCTACTATCAGGATCTCTGGCGTCGGCGGAGGTGTGGGGGTCGGGGTCGGGGTCGGCACCGGCGTAGGAGTTGCCGTAGGTACCGGCGTGGCGGTTGGTTCCGGTGTTGGCGTGGGGGTCGGAGTCAGGACGCCCAACGCAAAATCATCATCAACCCAGACAGATACCTGCTCCGCGTCAACATCACCGTTTGAATCTGTTACAACCAGCAATACATTATATGTGTCCGCTTTTTCGTAGATGTACTCGGGGTTCTGTTCGGTGACATACGGACCCCAGTCGTCAAAGTCCCATTCCCATTTTACGACATCGCCAGTCGATGTGTCAGTGAAAAATACCTTATATACGACAGAGTCGTCAGTGTCCCTGAACTTGTATATCTTGGAAGTAAACGAAGCATCAAGTGTCGCAGCCGCGGGAATTGCCAGGAATCCGAACAATACCAGCAAAAGCACCATCATTCTCGCGATTGTCTTCATTTGAATCATATCAATGCACCCCCCATGCCGATCACATATAGATAGAACGCCCCGAAAAATACCGCCGCCGGCACTATTGCAGATACCGCCGCCCATCCACGATCGATCTCAAGACCGTAAGACGCTCCGGTATACTGGAGATAGATCATCCAGAACGGGGCAACGATCAGCCCGAACAGGGGTATGAGCCCCACCGTGCCGTAGGGGGTGGCCGCATATATCGTGGTGGAGAGGGACTCGTCCGGTGACACATCCCAGCCACCTGCGCGAATGATCAGGTATGCAATCAGCCCGTAGATGATTGTGGCGACGCACAGGTATCCAAAGAAGGTGATGATCATGACCACCAGATCCGCCGGAGTGCTGAACAGTCCTGCAAACATGTTTTCCGGCGCAAGGGATTTTGAGAGGACGGTCAGCAGGAGCACGTTCACCACCGAAAAAAGCGATGCCATTACGAGCAGGTAAACCAACGCATCCGAGAAATACCCTCCTGATGTATCTTCGTACGTGTCCGCAGGATGCATGAGAAAACCGGAAATCTTGCCGGATAATCCAATATCTTCCTCAAAACCTCCCACGCCGTAATCTTCCTGGTAACTCCCGTACTGCTCTTCGTGACCACCATAGTAGCCTGGTGCCTGAACCGGTGGGGCAGGTGCGGGAGGCGGGGGCGCGGGATAGAGCAGTGATTCAATGGCACGAAGAATATTGTCTCTTTCATATACGGCCGAACCCGCCCCATCCCTGAAAAAGACGACCAATCCACCCTCACCTCCAAAACCAATCTCAATACCAGGCTCGTTCATGTTGCCGGAAACCGGCCTTGCCGCCGTTATTGTCCCGGACGGGTATATGAAAGGCCTGGACTCGTATCCATGCTGAAAAAGCCTGATGTCTGAAGAGGTCACTATAAGCCTGTACGCCACCCCGCCAGCATACACATTCGGAGCATCTGCAATCGTGTTCAAGGACAAAAACCCCTCATTTTACTCGTGATCTCTGGAAACCAACTACGCCGAATAATAGGATACCTTCTTTCCACCATCACTATACATCCCCTGTAATGTCTCAATATTCCTTTTATATCCGATGCGCCATGTAACACCAAGTTCCTTCAGGCGCTCACGGATACCCATAACTTCATCCTCATCTTCCCAGTTCCCGGTAAACACGTATATTACGCACCTGTCATCGCGAGAATCGGGGTTGGGTTTTGCAGTACTCACTTTTGCCGACAGGCCCAGTTGAGAATTGGCTGTTGCATTCCTGATCTCTTTCCATAGTTTGTCAACAACATCCATCTCCACAAATACCAGCCATTTCCCGCCTTTTTCACTTGTTGCGGCATCCGTCGGCGAATCAGGAGCATCCTGTGATATCCAGTAGATCCGTTTTGTTCTTGACGGGATTACTCCCTCGCCATCCCTGAACATATCATACAGTGCATCGGGGCATTCAAACTCTTCACGAAGAAGGGATGAGACAGGCGGATAGTCATTTTCGAACAACTGAAATATCTCCTCAAAGGCAGACCTGAAATCCTTTCCATTCTCAATCAGATCAAAGAGATCCATGCCGCGTTTCAGCAGTTCCCTGTTAAGGAATACCTCAAAGAGCCCGTAGGCGACATCGGTGAGTTCTCTTGTTCCTCCTTCTTCCATAAAATAAAGTAGGATAAAAAGAGGATAAAGTTTGTGAACTGCACATTCAGATGGCAAAGACTGTTTTTATCCTGTAAATATACACAATAACCGCTGCGATTATCAGAAAGCCTATGATAATCATTGCAGTAATCGACCAGTTATCCTCATTTTCAGCCAATGGAGGGTACATGCCTGAAAAGGACGTGATCACTCCCAGTACGGTAAGCGCCCCGCCTGAAGCGTATATTACCTGATAGATCTTCATATATGCCCCCATGTTTCCCGTGGGAATGATATGAGAGAGGAGGAGATAAGCAAGGTTGCCTCCCGTACTCAGGAATTCTATACCGGACTGCCCCGCGAGCAGCATAAAAAGCCCTACAACAGTGAAGACAATCCCAACAAATACAACTCCGTTTCTCAATAAAAACACCTTTATTGAGAATAAACCCTACAGTAAAAATAATTTTCCAAATTGAAGGAGGAATATAGCCTTCTTTCAATCAGGTTATACAATTTACCTAGAGGTTCATTCTCTGGTCGTATACCCGGATCGCCCGGAGGAGATCGATCTTCCGGAAGAGAGGCCAGAAGGGGGCGCAGAAATAGACCGCACATTCGTTGCCATTGGCAAGCCAGGGGAGGAAGTTTGAAGTCCTGTGCTCGTCCCCGGTGCGTATGATCAGGTCAACAGGAGGGATGTCAAGACCTGGGTTGATATGCGCCTCCACCGTATCCGTTCCAATCTCACGGGGAGCGATTTTCCTCTCCTGCACTTCTTCAAGTATTGAACGTGCAGCATGGACAATCTCGTTCCTCCCCCCGTACGCGAGTGCCACGTTCAGGTAATGGTTTGAATAATTCTCTGTTGCCTTCTCGGCTCTCTCTATCGTTTCAAGAAGATCAGGAGGGACGAGTGAGCGATCACCAATCATACGAACCCTGATCCCATAACGGTGTACTCGCTTATCCTCGTTTACACTGGTAAATTTTTCCATGAACAATGAAAGCAGGTCAAACACCTCCCTTTCACTTCTTTTGAAATTTTCAGTGGAGAAGCAATAGATGGTAATGTGGCCAATACCCAGATCATGAACCCAGTCCAGCATCCGTTCCGTGGCATCGGCACCCATTTTGTGCCCCATTGATACATCCAGGCCTTTTTCACGTGCAAAGCGCCTGTTGCCGTCCTGTATGACCGCAACATGCATGGGAATATTCCTGATATTTTTCCAGATAAACCATTCATATAAAGAGTCTGCCATCATCCTGAAGCTCAAACAGGCATCACCTCGACTATCATACCCTTGTTTGGATATCTTTCTATAATATTCGCCGAACCTCCGAAACGTTCGATCAGATCCTCTACCAGCCACCATGCGGTTTCGATATAGTCTTTTCCCAACGCATACAGACCTTCTTCGATATTGGCCGTAACGTTCGCGATATCGCGATCCGGGCGATATTCGGCATAGATGACAGTCCCATCATCCGTGACCTCATCAAACTGCCTCATGGTTCTTGCTGCAATCCTTTTCAGCCTCTCCCTCAACTGAACTGAATCCTTGTATGTTGATGAGCAGAAATGTACCTTGCGGTGCGTGCAGAGTTCCTCCGCCCATTCCCTTGCCCCACTTACCGCGTTATGCCCGGCATCATCCGTGGAAAAACCCCTTCTCCTCATCTCGGACGCACAGGATTCTCCCCATTCCAGTTCGTTGATATTCAGGAAATCAAGATAGGGGAGTGCACTTTCAAGTACCTGTATGCCCGGAAGTGAAGGAACCTCGAACCCTACGTCAAAACCCAGTTCCCTTGCCAGTTTTACCGCCTTTATGTATTCTGATTCGGTGACTGACTCCCAGATCTCATAGGGAGGGTGTAACCGGATCTCGTCGACGAGTCCGCGAAGGCGTTCCAGCTGATCTCTGTCAGGTGCGATCCCGGTATAGAGATGAACATGGTGCTCCGGGCCGAAATAATCCTTGAGAAGACGCAGGTAATGAACCGTCCTGTCCATTACGAGCAGCGGATCGCCTCCGGTAACACCGGTGCCAAGCGCGCCCATCTGTTCCGCCTCCTCTATTACGTCCTCGTCAGAGAAGACTTCCCGGTCATTGGCATAGACCACATCCTTCCCCTTTCTTTTTGCGGAGAGAGGACAGTACCAGCAGGTACGGTTGCAGATTCCGGTGACAAACAGGACCATTTTCGCGCCTTCCCTGCACAGCAGACAGCCTTTGCTGATCATCGACCACCTTTTCTCATAATACGCCTTCCCGCGATATATATACGCCTGAAAATGCAGAGAGAAAACCAAACTATAAATATAATTCCGCACGATTGAAAAACATCATATGATGCCCAGATGCCGCGATGATGCCCTTTCGGAGGTTGTAGGATTCGTCCTTCTGCTCGGGCTGATCGTTGTTTTGTTCTCGATGTATGTTACATATGCCGTACCTGCGGAAGGGCGGGAGATCGAGATACAGCACATGAAAGAGGTCAATACCCGCTTCACCGCCTACAAGGAGTCAATGGATGCGTTGTGGATGAATGCGCCCGAAAACCCCACAGGAACAAGCGGTACATACGGGGTGACGATGAGCACATCCTTTGATCTTGGCACCATCGGGAGTACCACACAGGGCGGTTTCAGCCTGTTTCCGATATTATCACCAATAGGCTCTTCCGGGACAATGATCATCGACGGCAGTGACGGTACGCTCACGGTTACCAGAAACGATCTTGAAACACTGCTTGAAGCGCCGCTTGGTTCGATCAAATACAATTCTGCAAACAATTATTGGGTACAGCAGGACTATTACTACCAGATGGGAGGAGTATTCCTCTCACAGGAGAGCGGGGTGATCAACAAGATCTCCCCGGTATTTACGGTATACAACCTGAGCGATATTGCAGCCATATCAATTACGCCGGTAAAAATAAGCGGAGACCAGTTCATTACCGGTTCAGGTAGTGTCAGGCTGGATTCCAGGCTCCAGATCAAGAACCAGTACTTTGACACCGCACAGGGCGCCCAGAGTATAAAAATAGAGGTAGATGTGGGCAGCCTGAAGGAGGCGAAGGCATGGGATCGCGTCTTCAGGGATACGGCGACCATGAACAATGTTCCCGCATCATGGTATGAAACAGGTTACTCCGGGGACGAGAGTTCAGGGAACGCTTACATAGATGTGGACGGACCGACGACAGGAACAGATGTGGATGTGAAGATCGATGTAATCAGGGCAGATTATATCGTCAGCCTCCAGAACGTCGCAACTGAAATTACATAAAAGAAGGTGCAGATAGTATGATAAAAAATTCAGAGGGTGTTTCATCGGTGATCGGCGCAGTGCTGATGATCTCACTCGTGGTTGTTGCCGTTGCCATCATCTCCGCAATGCTCCTCTCCCAGCCAACGGCAGATGAGATCCCCAAACTGAGCGTGATCGCCGGAGTGAACACGGATGCCAACAAGTTCACGATCTTTCATGAGGGAGGGGACGCACTCACGCTGGGGACATTCTCGCTGATGCTGGACTCGGGTTCAGGATATGAGGACAAGACCGGCGATTTCACACTGGTGGGCGGAGGGGATCTCTGGTCGATCGGCGAGTACATGACATACGACTACAGCGGCGGATCGGTGCCCGTCGGGCTGAAGATCATATATCACGGGAAATCCGGGGATATGCTTCTGACAAGCGCCCCCATAACATATTCGGGCAACGTGACCGCTGTAGGGGGGGATACTGATGTCGGGCTGAGCGAAGTGGTGCCCGTCGAGGATATTCCTGAATGGTATGCAACAAATACCTCTCAGACTTCCGTGATGTACTATCTGCGTGATGGTGATGCCGATTTTACAGGAGGCGATTATTTTGAGTTCACGGTAACAGGTGAAGGTTCAACATATACGGTTGACGACGATACCCCAAGGGATATCCTGTCTGGACAGACGATGAAGATCGTTCTCGATAGCGGAAACAACAAGATATTTGCATACGGCATTGGAAGCATGTTCTATGCATTGAGATTCAATAACATCGATCTATACATAGACGATGTCATTATTACTTATTCATCCGGATGGAACACATATAATGCAGACAACCTTATCTACTGCCACATCACCGAGTATGACCCTGACAGTGTTACATCTACCTTAGAGGCCGAAGTAAACGTCTGGAACATTTATGAAGCGCTTCGTATAAACGGGACCCTGATCCATGAAGGTGATGACGGGAACTACCCATATGGAGAAATTTACAGAACCTTCTCAGGCATGAAACCCTGTGATACGGGAGCATTCCTGATCAGTTCCCCCGGTAGCTGGGAAGGCTTTGATTTCCTGGGTGATGCCATTGTCGGGGAATAATCTCCTCTTCTTTTCAAACAACAATTACGGCATGTCGGACACGCTCGGTGCAATATTCCTGATAGGGATATTTGCCGTTGCCACCGCGATCATCGCCTCCAGCCTTTTATCCCAGACTGAGGTGATCGAAGTCCCTGCCGCAGATCTCTCTCTCTCGGTAGAGGACGGTGTCAGCCTGAAACTATACAACGACGGCGGGGACACAATCCGCAAAGCCGGGAACATCATCTACGTGGACGGTATCGACAGGACCGCCGACTTCGAAACCGAGACTGGCGATCCCTGGACTAATCTGGAGGCAGGAAACTATATCGAACTGGAACTCACGGGAGAGGAGAGTCCGTCATCCGTACTTGTGGTCAACAAGCTGTCCAGCGGAGGAAGCCAGTTGATCGCGACACTCGGCGATAAGATCATCTCCCCGGTCTCCACCGGCACACCCACCTCCACGGCTACCACACCTCCAACAACGGGCACACCCACTCCCACTGCCACTACCCCAACACCCGGAAGTCCACCGGTCGCCGACTTCTCCGGAAGCCCCACCTCCGGCACACGCCAGCTCACCGTCACCTTCACCGACCTCTCCACGAACAGCCCCACGTCATGGTCATGGACATTCGGGGACGGAAATTTATCATCTGCAGAAAACCCCTCTCACACATACGCGAGTGCAGGCACATACACCGTGTCGCTTAATGCGACGAATGCATACGGATCGGATACCGAGACAAAGACGAACTACATCACCGTCAACGAACAAACCCCGGCGGCTGACTTCTCTGCTGATACTACAACAGGAGAACGGCCACTCACGGTCACATTCACCGACCTGTCCACCAATAACCCGACATCATGGTCATGGACATTCGGTGACGGAAATTCATCAACTGCACAGAACCCAAGCCATACATACGTGAGCTCAGGAACTTATACCGTGTCGCTCACCGCTACAAACTCAGGAGGATCGGATACCGAAACGAAGACAAACTACATCACCGTCATCGATCCGGTGCCGTCAGTGATATTCTTCGATGACTTCGAGGACGGCAACTACAACGGATGGACAACCAGCGACCTTGTAAATATAGAGGATGACCCTGCAATTGGCTCATACAGCGTCAGATTACGAAGAAATGGAAAAATCGAACGCACCGTCCCAACCACCGGTTATACCGGCATCAACGTCTCGTTCTATCTGGGTGCCGGAAGTCTTGACAACAGCAATGAAAAGGTACAGGCCCACTGGTTTGACGGCACAAACTGGAACCTACTCAAGGAGATCAACAACGGCGATCCCGAGGAAGACGACGGACTGCACTTCTTCTCCTATAACCTGCCCACAACAGCAAACAACAATGCGAACTTCGCGCTCAGATTCAGGATACTTGGAAGCGGCGGAGGAGACCGCGGTTACGTGGACAACGTCCGGGTGGAAGGATATGACTGAGAGGAGGAGGTCCGAAAAGGCCCTCTCCGAGGTGATAGGGCTGATCGTCCTCCTGGGCTTGATCACCGTAGTGATGGCCGTCTATGTCGTATATTCGGTACCCGCCGACGGACGCGAGAACGAGATCAGGCTGATGAACGGCGTCAAGGACAGTTTCACAGGATATAAGACTTCGCTGGATTCACTCTGGATCAACGCCCCGGCAAACCCTGCAGGACTGACCGGCACATACGGCATCACCGCGGAGAATGACATCGTGCTTGGCACGGCAGGCACTTCAAAAGATTTTATATCGCTTTTTCCCCTGCTGAAACCCACAGGTTCGTTCGGCTCGATCAGGATTAACGAAAACGACGGCACCGTAAGGATCATAAAGGACGGAGACGAGGAGCTACTCAACATCTCGATCGGTTCGATGAGATACCAGTCCTCCAACAACTACTGGGTGCAGCAGGAATTCATCTACCAGATGGGGGGCGTCTTCCTCTCACAGCAGGGCGGCGTGATCAACAAGATCTCCCCGACCTTTTCGGTATACAACAAGAGCAACAAGGCGGCGGTATCGATCACCCCCATCAACGTGACCGGTAGCAACTATCTCACGGGCGGAGGTAGGGTAACCTCAGATACAAACCTCCTACCCTCCCTACAATACTATACAAGCACCCTTGGTGCCGAGACGATCAGGATCGAGATCGATCCTTCCAGCCTACAGGAGGCGCAGGCGTGGGAGAAGGTGTTCAAGGATTCCGCCTACATGAACAACCTCCCTTCAGGCTGGTACTCTACAGGGAGTTCTGGCGACGCATCGTCGGGAAACGCCTACATCGAGATTACCGGGCCGTCCACCGGGGAGGATGTCGATGTGGTCATCGACATCTTCAGGGCTGATTTCCTGACCACGATCAGGGGTGCACTGCCTGGGGTCGGTTCAACTCCGGCAACTACAGGCACGCCTACACCTACGCCCACACCAAGCCCACCGGTGGCAGACTTCTCAGGAAGCCCCACCTCCGGCGAAAGACCCCTCACTGTCACCTTTACCGATCTGTCCACCAACAGCCCCACGTCATGGGCGTGGACATTCGGGGAAGGGAATACATCCACCGCCCAAAACCCATCTCACACATACTCAAGCGCAGGGACATACACCGTATCGCTCACCGCTACAAACTCAGGAGGATCGGATACCGAAACGAAGACAAACTACATCACCGTCATCGATCCGGTGCCGTCAGTGATATTCTTCGAAGATTTTGAGAACGGAAACCTCAACGGCTGGACTTATTACAGGGCATGGACAACATCATCACCGGCCATCGGCTCATACAGTGCCGATTTCTGGAGAAACGGTTATATTTCACAGACAATCCCCACTACCGGATATACTGGCATCAACGTCTCGTTCTATCTGGGTGCAAGTACCAGCCTTGATTCAGGCGAGAGTGTCGCGGCTTACTGGGCTCCCGACGGATCGTCATGGACACTACTTAAACAGATCAACGACGGGGATCCCGAAGAGGACGGGCAGTTGCACTTCTTCTCATACGTGCTGCCCACAACTGCTGACAACAACGCGAACTTCGCGCTCAGGTTCAGGACCTCGGCAAGCAGAAATAATGAACATGGATACGTGGACAACGTCCGGGTAGAAGGTTATGACTGAAAAATAAAATAGGAATATTGAAAATCCGGAATTATTTCTTCTTTTTGTGCTTTTTACCCTTTGCCATTGACTGAATATCAATCGCATATTTGCCTTCGTCGTCCAGGCGAACAATACGTTCATCGGAACCCATAAGCTTCTCGATATTAAGCTCATATGAACCCGGGCCGACGATGCGTATCGATTCAATCCTGTCATAGACCTGCGCCCCGTATGGAGGAGCCTCCCCTACCTCAAGCATCTCGTCCTCACTATGCTTGAGTGCAAGTTCTTCGGGTTTTTTCTCTTCCAGAACATCCTTGTGCCGCTCCTGCTCCTTTACAAAGAAAAATTTCTTTCCGCCGCAGCTGGGACAGCCCCTCAGGATGATCGAAGAACCGTCTTCAAACTCCCTCCCGCATTTAATGCACTTGTGGGGCATCAGCACTCACCGTGAAGTAACAAATGCACTGATAAAGTCCGATTCTGTCTTGAGCATTCTCATCTGGTTGGCAGGACCGATTACGGTCAGTCTCCTGTCCTTCCCCTTCTTCTTTCCGAAGAGTTTTGTAAAAAGCCCCTCGTGCCCATCCTTTGCCGGGTACGTCTCCATCTCGATCCCGGAAAAACCGTCGGGAGAGATCTCCATCATCGTATACTCAATCAGAGTACTCTGCTCCTCCGGATCAAGTCCCTTCTCAAGGACAACTATAGTGCCCTCCTTTACGTTCTCAAGAATCAGCCTGACTTTCTCCATCGAGGTCATATTATCGAGGCGATCCTCTGATATCAGATCAATCTGTATACCATGCAACATCAGCATCACCCGAAATTCTTCGTGATATATTCATAAAGCTCATCCACGTTGTCACCCTCCAGGCCAGATATGGACACAACAGGGTGCTGTGGAAATGCGCTTCTTATTCTCGCAGGCGAGGAATCCGGGAGATCGATCTTGTTCGCGACTATTACCACGGGCAGTTTTCTGCTCTCGATAATACCCACCATCATGATGTTTACCTGAACAAAGGGGTCCTGGGTCGCGTCAAGCACATAAATCACGCCGTCTATATCCTCACGCAACCAGTGCATTGCCTCTGCCACACCCTCAGTTGCTTCACGGGCCCTTAATACCGCATCATCCTTTTCAAGACCGTATTCCTCAAATTCATGGTAGTCGATCTTGGTGGTCACACCAGGGGTATCCACAATATCGATCGTCACCGAACTCCCGTTGTCGCCGGTAATCGTAACCCCTTCCTTCCTACTGGCACGCCTTGTTTCATGCGGTATCTCACTTACCTGCCCAACCATCTCTCCGGACCAGTCCCTGACGATCCTGTTGGCAAGAGTGGTCTTCCCGGCATTGGGAGGCCCATATATCCCGATTTTTGCCTTTTTTTTGCCGAAAAACGACTTAAAAAGGGTTTTGAATTTTTTACGCGTCCTGAAAAACACTTTCATGATACATCTCCATTGTGTAGGTATATAACAATGTACAATAACTTATCATTCTGTTAATAAAATTATTCCTTAAAATCCCATAATATTATTTATTTTTATCCGATATGTCAGCAATGAGAATTTTTTTATACTGCTGTCACATAGTATCTCACATCAACCAATCAACTAGGACAGGATTCCAATGACAGGCACTGGCAATAATTTTCAGGTTGAAACCACTATACCCGTAAGGGAGGTTATGCGTCACCACCCCACAACAATTGAGAGTGGTACCACGGTCTCAAGAGCAGCGGCAAAGATGTGCCGCGGGAAATCAGGGAGCTGCATCGTGCTCCATAACAACAATCCAATTGGAATCATTACCGAAGAGGACATTAACTGCAAGGTTGTAGCCAAAGGCTTGACACCAAACAAGGTGTTTGTAAAAGATGTAATGACCTCTCCACTAATCACCATCGGCATCGATAAAAATGCTGGCGATGCGGCCCATATCATGGTCGAAAATAAAGTCAGGAGACTACCAGTTATCGATAGCAACGATTCAAAAAAGGTGATAGGCATCCTTACAGTACGCGATCTGTTCACAGTATCCACCGAGATGAATGAGATTATGTCCGATCTGATCGATATCAACAGGGTTGAATCATATGAAGTCGGCACCTGTGATCGCTGCGGGCAGATGTCCGATGCGTTGATCCAGATTGACGGACAGATGGTCTGCCAGAACTGCAGGGATGATGACTCTCTTCTGTAGGAGTGGTGAGGGCTGAAGAAGAATACAGGAAACGACTGCGCCTTATACACATAGTATTCCTAGCGCAGTCCTGATGCATATTTTATACCCACGGAGGAACCACAGACATGAAAACACAGGGTGGAGTAGGGAAGATCATGACCTATGCTACAGGCAATGTGATCACCATACCTCCAACCACCTCAATAATTGAAGCTGTTGAAGTCATGACAAAAAAAGGATTCAGGCGACTACCGGTAACAGATCCCGGGACAAAAAAATTGAAGGGGATCATAACCGCCGGTGACATCGTGAATCTGATGGGCGGAGGAGAGAAGTATAATCTTGTGAAAAAAAAGTATAAAGGAAATTTTCTGGCCGCAGTCAACAACAGTGTTCGTGGAATAATGACTACTGACGTCAGAACCGTCAGAGAGGACTCATCTCTGACGGAGGTTGCGAATCGCATGATCAGTGAAATGACAGGTGGATACCCAATTGTCAGCAACGATGGCACTATGGCCGGCATTATCACCGAACGTGACCTGATGAAGAGCCTGTGTAACGAGTCACTTCAAACCCGTGTGGAGGATATCATGACTACAAAAATCAGGACCGTCAGGCCGGACAACCCGATAGGCAGTGTGACAAGAGAGATGATAGAGAGACATTTCAGGCGCCTCCCCATTGTCAGCGACAATGTACTACACGGGATTATTACTGCAAGCGACGTGTTGAATTATCTCGGTACCGGACAGGTTTTTCAGAAGATCGTTACAGGAAACATCACCGAAGTTATGGAAGTTCCTGTCCGCACAATCTCTGGAAAAAAACTGTATACCATCACCCCTGATAAAACCCTGGGCGAATGCGCACGCATGATGATCGGTAAAAAAGTAGGTGCCCTGCCAGTGATTGAAGATTCCCGGCTGGCAGGGATAATTACAGAGCATGATCTGGTGAAGGCATTTACACCGGATATGGTATAGGAGATGAAATTCAGATTTGAGCGGTGTGTAAATTTCCGCTAAAAGAATAAAGAGGTTTCAAAAAACGGATGTGATTACCATGACAGGATTGCTTATAAAAGATGTAATGTCCAAAACAGTCTCAATCTCAAAATCCGCAGTGATTACAGAAGCTCTTGACAAGATGCTTCATGAAGGGATTGACCCACTCGTAGTAACGAACAACGGGACTGTCGCAGGAACAGTTACAAGAAAGGCGCTCGCTGAAATACTCGGTAAAAAAAGGAATACATCGATTTCTCCTTCCCAGATTCATGTGGCAAATGCGGTTGAAGAGGATTTTACATCAGCATATCCGGACGAAGAGATCGATGTACTGATCCCTCTGCTCCAGAGGCACAAGATCGTGGTGGTTCTTGACGAGGAGCACAGGCTGGTGGGACACGTGGGCGCAGGAGAACTCCTTGCCATCATGAAACCGGATGTTGCCATTGGTGATGTAATCGAAACGATCCATCCCATTCAGACAGATGACCGTGTAATACATCTCAGAAGAAAAATGCTGGATGAAGATGCAACTAAATTCATCGTGTATGAAAACAACCTGCCAGTGGGCATCGTTACCGAGACTGATGTTGCGAGCGCAATGCGTAAGTTCAGGGAGGATGTTGAAGACAAACATCAGAAACACCAGATATCGAACCTTCTGGTCCGTGACATCATGAGCACCCCGTTGGTATCTGTCAATGAAAACGATGACATCAATACGCTTATCAATACAATGCTCTCAAAGAGGATTGGTGCCATGCCGGTTTCATCGGGAGAGAAGATCGCAGGGGTCGTGACAAGGCAGGGACTTATAAATATGCTATAATATCCTGCTGCATAACAAACTCATTTTTTATAATTATGAAACGCACAAAACCAGTTATTCCTTCAAAACTCCTCACCGAACTAGTACCGGGAATGGGAGAGACCGGTTTTCAGGGAAGGACACTTGGAGAGTCATTCGGGATCTGGAAGGAGATGATCGAGGATGAGGATTGCACAATACTGATGGGTTTATCCGGGGCAATGATCCCGGCTGGCATGCAGAAATGCCTGACAGAGCTTGCAGAACATTGTTATATTGATGCAGTGGTATCCACCGGTGCCAATATCTTCCATGACACCTGCGAACATACAGGGATCGGGCACTATATTGGTCACCAAAATGCTGATGACTCCCTTCTGTATTCAAAAGGAATAGACCGCATCTACAATGTGTTTGCCTATGAAAATGAATTCAGAAGCATGGACCATGAACTGTGTACATTTATAGAAGGATTATCACCATTCAACGGATCTTCACGTGAATTTACTGCGCTTCTTGCAGATTACCTTAAGAACAGGCATCCCGGCGGGAACTCATTTTTGTCGGCATGCAGGAAAAAAGACATCCCCGTATTCATTCCCGCGATCTGCGACTCATCAATCGGAATCGCCCTGCTGATGGCAAGAAGGAGGGGCGCGAAGATCGATATCGACCAGATCATGGACACTGACGAGGTTGCAGAGATCGTGGAACGATCAAAAAAGACAGGGGTTGTCTTCATCGGCGGCGGCGTCCCAAAAAACTTCATTCAGCAGACACAGGTTATTGCCTCGATTCACAACAACAATCAGGGAGGTCATGCCTATGCAATACAGTACACCACCGACGTCCCCCACTGGGGCGGACTCTCTGGCTGCACCCTTGAAGAAGGTGTTAGCTGGGGGAAAGAGGCACCGGAAGCAAAAAAAGTGCAGTGCTTCTGTGATGCCACAATTGCCATTCCGGTCATCACCTCTGCCCTTATAGGCAGCGAAACAAAAAGAAATGTTAGGAACACCGCAATCATTAATTATCAATCATGACAATAGTGTAAGACGCATATACTAATTCCACACTTTATGGAGCAGTCATAATCCGATTGCGAGTGTCAAAAGATGCGCAAGTAAAAAAAAGTTGAGGTAGCCAAGCCTGGTATGGCGCGGGTTTGCTAAACCCGTGTCCCCTTGGGACTCGAGGGTTCAAATCCCTCCCTCAGCGCTCACTGCAAAACTGCAGGTGATCGAATGGAAGAAGAAGAGATTAAGTACTTTGTTCGGATCAAAAACACCGATCTTGACGGCACTAAAACAGTAAGGATAGCCCTGACCGGGCTTCCGGGACTGGGATACCGTGCCGCCAAGATCATAGCGGACCGTGCCGGAGTCAATGCGGGAGATCTTCTCGGTAAACTTGACGACGGATCCGTCGGAAAGATCGCAGACGTTGTCGAAGAATACTCCAAGACTGTACCCGGGTGGCTCCTGAACCGCCAGAAAGATGTCTATACAGGTGAATCCAAGCAGCTTTTCGCAACAGAAGTAGAGCTTGCACTCGAAGATGACATCAACAGGATGAGGAAAATCCGGTGCTATCGCGGCATACGCCATGAAACAGGGCAGAAGGTTCGTGGTCAGCGCACCAAATCCACCGGAAGAACCGGAACCACGGTCGGTGTGAGGAGAAAGAAGGTATAAGGCGGTGAAAAAATGGGATATCCTGGAAAAAACCACAAACAATACGAAACTCCCAAACGCCGGTTTGAGAAGTCAAGAATTGAGGATGAGAAACGCCTCCTGATCGAGTATGGCCTTAGGAATAAGCGCGAACTATGGAAAGCACAAAGTGTCCTCAGAAAATACAGGCAGGCCGCACGTGACATACTCGCTCTTGAATCCGGAAGCACAAATCAGGAACTTGTAGAAAGAAAACGCAACGAGTTGTTGGGCCGCCTGAACCGTATCGGCCTTCTTAACTCCGAGGGAGGGATCGAAGACGTTCTTGCACTCCGTGCCGAACAGCAGGTAGAGCGCCGACTACAGACAATTGTATACCGCAGGGGCCTGGCACGATCTCCCAAACAGGCAAGACAGCTTATTACGCACGGCCACATTGCAGTGGAAGGGCGAAAAGTCAATGTACCAAGTTACCTTGTCACCAGAAACGAAGAGAATAGTGTAAGCTACTACAGCAGATCTCCGTTGACAAACGATTTACACCCCGAGAAGGGACGTATCACAGGAGGCAGGTGAATCACATGGCAAGGGAAAATGAAAAATGGGGTATTGCGCACATCTACGCATCATTTAACAATACGATCATCACTGTGACCGACGTCTCCGGCGCTGAAACCGTCACAAAAAGCAGTGGCGGAATGGTTGTCAAGCAGGCCAGAAACGAGAGTTCGCCCTATGCAGCGATGCAGATGGCTTCGAACGTTGCACAGGCCGCCAGGGAAAAAGGAATTACCGGACTGCATGTCAAGGTCAGGGCACCGGGACGCGGAAAAAAGAGAAGCCCCGGGCCTGGCGCCCAGGCAGCAATTCGCTCACTCGCCCGTGCAGGGATTCGCATCGGAAGAATCGAGGATGTAACCCCGGTCCCTCATGACAGTATCCGTGGCAAGGGCGGCAGGAGAGGCAGGAGAGTCTGATGGATCTCGTCTTCACCCGCCTCACTGATACCGAGGCGAGGTTCATTCTGAACGATGCAACCCCGGCGTTTGCAAATACGCTCCGGCGGGCGATGATGACAGAAGTGCCTACTCTTGCAATTGAGGACATAAAGATCTACGATAATACCAGTGTGCTGTTTGACGAAATTCTCACTCACCGTCTTGGGCTGGTGCCTCTGAAAACAGAGAATTTAAACCTCGTGCTGCCGTCAGAATGTAAATGCGGAGGCGAAGGTTGCCCGGGATGTTCAGTCACCTACACCCTGAGTGTTGAAGGTCCGGGAATGGTCTATTCACGTGACCTTATACCCGATGATCCAAAGGCGGTGCCCGCATTCGAAAACATCCCCCTAGTAAAACTCTTTGAAGGGCAGAAAGTGGTAATCGAAGCACGTGCAGTCCTCGGTAGCGGCAGAGATCACGCCAAGTGGGAAGCGGTTTTGACCTGCGGTTACAAGGAATACCCGATCATCACCATCAGCAAAGAATGCGACGGTGAGATTTGCGGAAGATGTGTAGAGGAATGCCCAAGAAATATCCTCAAAGCCGACAAAGACACAGTTTCGGTTATCGAAGGCCGGCTTGAGGAGTGTTCTATGTGCAAGCTATGCATGAAGGTTTGTGACATCGGCGAAACTCCCGCGATTAATATTGACGCGGACGATACCCGCTTCATATTTGTAATGGAAAGCGATGGTTCGATTTCCGCCAAAGAAATCATAAAAATGGCATTGGTTTACATCAGAGGAAAATCTGCTGATCTTTCAACAACAGTAGCAGAACTATCCGGAGGTGCCGCATGAAAAAGAAAGGTATAAAGACTAACCCGCGTCTGGTTAAGCTAATCGGTGATCTCAGATCTGCCGCAAGAAACAACGAGGCGAATGTCTGGCGTGAGATTGCAAAGAGACTTGATTCGCCCGTTAAGAACTACGCGGAAGTAAACCTGAGCAAAATCAACAGATATGCCCAGGATGGAGAGACCATCCTTGTCCCGGGGAAAGTTCTCGGGTCAGGAATTCTGGAACAGTCGGTCAGCGTTGCTGCGATCTCATTCAGTGAATCAGCAACAAACAAGATCAGAAATGCAGAAGGAACATGCATGAGCATCGAAGAGCTGATTGAGAGCAACCCCAAGGGAAGCCAGGTAAGAATCCTAAGGTGAATGAGATGGTAACGGTTATCAATGCGGAAGGACTTCTCCTCGGCAGGATGGCAAGTATGGTTGCCAAACGCCTGCTTAACGGAGAAGATATTGCAATTATCAATGCAGAAAAAACGATCATCTCGGGGAGACAAAAAGAAATCATGGAAAAATATGATCAGAAAAGGAAACGCGGCTCTACGGAGTTCGGCCCTTATTACCCAAGGAGACCTGATCATATCCTGAAAAGGACTATCCGTGGCATGCTCCCGTACAGGACCTCACGAGGGGAAGACGCGCTCAGGCGGGTCAAAGTATACGTGGGAGTCCCCGGAGAACTCTATGGAACAGATGCTGAAATACTGGCAGATGCACACATGGACAACAAACTGAACAACCCGAGATATACCACACTGGGCGCGGTGAGCACATTCCTTGGAGCAAAGTACTAATTTGGTGATCCAGATGAACAGAATAGTAAATACAAGCGGAAAGAAAAAAACCGCGATCGCCCGCGCAACTCTGAAGGAAGGAAAGGGACGCATACGGATCAACTCAGTCCCACTTGAAATATACGGGACAGAGCTAATCCGTATGAAAATTTCCGAACCCCTCTTCCTCGCACCAGAGAGCATCGAGAGCGTCGATGTCGCAATTGATGTCAGAGGCGGCGGAGTGATGGGGCAGGCTGAAGCGATAAGAACGGCAATTGCACGCGGTATCGTGGAATGGCACAATGATCCGAAGATCAAGGATGCATTCCTTGGATACGACAGAACACTTCTGGTAAACGACTCACGCCAGAAAGAGGCAAAGAAACCTCATGGTCGTGGTGCACGCAAGAAGTTCCAAAAGTCTTATCGTTAGACTGGACTTTATAATAAGAAGAGATCAGAACAAATGATTCCCGTAAGATGTTTTACGTGCGGCAAAGTAATATCCACGGTGTGGGAGGAATATAAGGAGAGAAGAGATTCAGGCGAGGATCCGGGAAAGATCCTCGATGAACTCGGTATCTCCCGGTATTGCTGCAGAAGGATGTTGCTAACACATAAAGAGATAGTAGATGATCTCAATCCGTATCAGTAAGCGAGTGGGGCTGTGGGGTAGCCTGGAATCCTATGGCGTTCGGGATGCTGTAACCTGAGTTCAAATCTCAGCGGCCCCATACTTATGATTACAATCGATTTTGAGGTGATTTGATGGCGTACACGAGGTACGAAAGAGCGAGAATAGTAGGAGCGAGAGCACTCCAGATCTCAATGGGCGCACCGTTCCTGGTTAAGACCAGCAAGATTGAACCTCTCGATATCGCACTCAAGGAGTACGATGAGGGAGTGATCCCAATCACGGTCAAACGAAAGCAAGTGGTTAGATGACAGCAATCGAAGACATCATAATCAGAAAGATCCTTGACAGCCGCGGAAATGCCACTGTTGAGGCAGATGTCATCACGGAATTCGGTTTCGGCAGGGCATCGGCGCCCTCCGGTGCCAGTACTGGGACACATGAAGCAGTTGTTGCAAACCCTGATACGGCAATCGAATTCGCATACTCTGAAGTCATACCCGAACTGCTTGGTTGTGACGCGGGGGACCAGGAGTGGGTGGACTCCATACTGAGAAGCGTGGATGGTACGGACAACTTCTCCAGAATCGGCGGAAATATGTCGGTCGCCCTTTCCCTTGCCTCAGCAAAAGCCGCAGCAGATGAACAGGGTATTGAACTCTTCAGGTATCTTGGAGGAGCGTTGGCATGCAGGACACCTTTTCCCTTGGGTAATATGATCGGGGGGGGCGCCCATGCACCATACGCAACCGACATACAGGAATTTCTTGTTGTGCCAACGGGAGCAAATACAGCAGAAGAAGGCGTATTTGCAAATGCAAGCGTCCATAAAACCATAAAAAAACTTCTTACAGACCGTAACAAAGCATGTGGGAAGGGTGATGAGGGCGCATGGGCCCCGTCCATAAAGGACGCTGAGGCCTTCGAAATCGTAAGCTCTGCTGTAAACAAGGTCTCCGACGAGACAGGTATCGAGATCCGGATGGGCCTCGATATCGCCGCAAGCGAGCTTTTTGATGGCAGCCAATACTGTTACAGCGACATAAAAAGAACTCCTGAAGAACAGGTATCATATATGGCAGAACTCTGTGACGAGTTTAATCTCTGTTATATAGAAGATCCCTTTGACGAGGAGGATTTTGACTCATTTGGCGCACTGACGAATGAGATCGGAGACCGCTGTATCGTATGCGGGGACGATCTTTTTGTCACGAACAGGGAACGAATAAAGACCGGCATAGAGAAAGACGCCGCCAACTGTGTGCTCATCAAGCCAAACCAGATCGGAACACTGACCGACACATACGAAGCAATCAGGATGGCACATCAAAACGGCATGAAGACCGTAATGAGCCACCGTTCGGGAGAGACAACCGATACAACGATCGCTCATCTGGGTACCGCATTTGGTTGCATATTCCTAAAGACCGGTGCCGTAGGCGGAGAAAGAATTGCAAAACTTAATGAACTGATAAGAATCGAGGAGATGATATAAACTTGACAGAAAATGAGATGGAACTTGAACTGAATGAACCACTGGTTCCTGTTGAGGAATACCTTGCAGCCGGTGTCCACATTGGAACCCAGCAGAAAAGCAATGAGATGATGAGGTTCATCTACCGTGTAAGGCAGGACGGACTATATATACTTGATATAAGGGAGACCGATGCCAGAATCAAGGCAGCGGCAAAATTCCTTTCAGGATATCCCGCCCCCAAGATCATGATAGTTACCTCACGCCAGTACGGCCAGTACCCTGCAAAGAAATTTGCAAAGACGATAGGCGGTGTTGCGGTCGTAGACAGGTTCATTCCGGGCATGCTTACAAACCAGAACCTTGACATATACAATGAACCTGGTGTCATGGTCATCACCGATCCCATCGGCGACAGGCAGGCCGTAGAAGAGGCTGTAAAGTGTGGCATCCCAATTGTTGCACTATGTGATACAAACAACATGACCAACTATGTTGACCTGGTTATTCCAACCAACAACAAGGGGCGAAAGGCGCTTAGCATGGTATACTACCTGCTGACAAAAGAAATGATGCGCCTTCGCGGAGTGACGATATCTATCACTCCTGAGGATTTCGAGACCGAATTCTAGGTCCCGCAATCCTTATGCGGTAATAATTGTATAATTCCGCATAAAGCAGGCTGGAGGTCATATGCGAAAAGGCACAGTCTCGGGAACATTTTACCCGGACGATCAACATGTTCTCGAGCAGATGCTTTCCGGATTTTTTGGTAGTTGTGGTGAAGAGAGAGCAGATGCCCTCGGAGTCGTTTCCCCACACGCTGGTTATTTGTGTTCCGGACAGACCGCAGCAATAGCATTGTCTGCCTTCCCCGTGGACTTTTCAGGTACATTCATTGTTATCGCCCCGTCTCACAGGGGCATTCCCACATGCACTTCCCATGAACCATGGTGGACACCGCTTGGTGCGGTGGAGACCGACAGAGAGTTTATTGATGCCATGGGTATCAGGATCGATAAACCCGGGATGGAAGCAGATGAAAACTCGCTGGAGATCCAGATCCCCCTCATCAGGTACAGATTCCCTGGTGCACGGATCGTTCCGGTACTTATGGGAAACCAGAGTTATGAAAGCGCTGTTTCTACATCAGAAGCAATATATTCCGCCATAAGCAAATTTCCTGACAAGGAGATCAGGATAATCGCGTCAAGTGATTTTACGCATTATGTTCCTGATGATATCGCGGAAAAGACCGACCTCTATGTTATCGATGCACTTCTTGAACTCGAGATCAATGAGTTCTACAGGAGACTTATCGAGACAAACGCCTCTGTCTGCGGTTACGGGCCCATATCGGTGATGATGCTGACCTGCATCAAAATGGGTGCGGAAAAATGTAGACTTCTTGAATATACAACAAGCGGGCGAACGTGTGGAGGAATGCGGCAGGTTGTGGGGTATGCCGCCATTGCGGTGATATAAATGGCAACATGGAGCGCACCCGGCAAGGTTTTCCTGTTCGGTGAACATGCCGTAGTCTTCGGGAAACCCGGTATTGCAATGGCGATAAAACCAAGGGTTTTCGTAACTGTAAGAAAAGCCAGACAGGCGAACGTTGCAAAATCGGCATATATCGAGGAATGCTTCAGGCTGACAGGAGTAAAGGGTTCGGTCTATGTACGGTCCCAGCTGCCAAGTTCTTCAGGACTTGGGTCCTCGGCTGCGGTAACGGTCGCCACCCTCTCCGCAATCAATGATGAATTCAGACTCAGTTACAGCAGGGAGCAGATCGCTAAAATGGCCCATTCGGTTGAGAAAAAAGTTCAGGGCAGGGCAAGCGCCACCGACACTTATGTATCGTCGTTCGGGGGTATTGTGTTCATTGCCGGAGGCGCGAAGAGAAGGCTTCCCCCTGCCGATATCCAGCTGATTGTGGGAAACACAATGATCTCCCACAATACCGGAAAACTTGTCGCACATGTGGCAAAGATGAAGGAGAGCTACCCCGAAATTGTTGAACCCATACTGAATGCAATTGAGGGGGTGGCAATGAAGGGCATACACAAATTCCAGGCCCCAAAAGAGCTTGGAATGCTCATGGATATCAACCAGTCCCTGCTTGATGCCCTTGGCGTAGGGCACCCCCAGCTTTCAAGAATGATCCTTGCCGCACGAGATGCAGGAGCATACGGCGCAAAGATTACCGGAGCAGGAGGGGGCGGATCGATGATTGCAGTCTATAATAAACGCCATAAAAACAAAGTGGTGAAAGCGATAGAGAGCTGCGGTGGAAAAACAGTAATTACATCAATAGACTCCGAGGGTGTACGAAAAGAGAAAGAATGAACGATCTGGTATTGCTTAAGCTCGGTGGGAGCATAATTACAGACAAATCAAGTGATGATGACTGTGTGGTCGATCACCAAAGGCTGAAAAGGATATCACGCGAGATAGCGGACAGAGGCATGACCCTGATAATCGTACACGGGGCAGGTTCATGCGGACACCCCCAGGCACAGAGATTCAGACTCAATGAGCACCTGAAACCGGAAACCGTTCAGGGAATATACATTACACATGAAGCTGTGGCATCACTCAACCGGGAAGTTGTTGCCGAATTGAGAGAGGCAGGGATTGAAGCAGTGGGTATACATCCATTTGAAATTTCTACCGCGAAAAACGGCAGGATAGTGTCATTTAACACAGATATCATAAAAATGCTATTGAAATACGGCATTACACCGGTTCTTCACGGCGATGTTGTCATGGATACTGCAAGGGGCGCCTGCATCATTTCAGGTGACCAGATTATCAACTATCTGGCAAAACAACTGGGCATCATAAAGGTCGGTCTCGCTACCAAAGTACCCGGCATTATACAGTCAGGAGAGGTTGTCAGGCTGATCACAAAGGACAATCTCAATGATTTGGATATCAGCGGATCTTCCGATACTGATGTAACAGGAGGGATGAAGGGCAAGATCACGGAAATGCTCCTTCTGGCCGAAAACGGGACAGAATCCGCTATATTCGGGGAATCAATGATCGGGGAATTCCTTGACGGGAAGGAACACGGCGGAACAATAGTCAGATAAAAAAGGAGGTATTATGAGCAAGGATATATTTACGTCCCAAAGAAAACTCGAACATCTGGAGATCTGCTATGAAAAAGATGTTGAATCAGGGCACACGGGGTTTGGTGACATCAGGCTGGTACACTGTGCACTGCCTGAGTGTGACATGGACACCATCGATACAAGGGTTTCGTTCCTTGGCAGGACCCTTGATTCGCCGCTTTTTATTGCTGCAATGACCGGAGGGCATCCAGATACAAAGGATGTAAACGCAGTGCTTGCCGGTGCAGCGGAAGAGTTCAACATTGGTATGGGCGTAGGATCACAGCGTGCGGCACTGGAAAATCCGGAGCTGGAGGACAGTTTCACGGTTGTAAGGGAAAAAGCACCTGGCGCTTTTATTTGTGGAAATCTTGGTGCGGTGCAGTTACGTGAACATGGCAACGAGTGGGCGGACCGGGCAGTTGAGATGATCGATGCCCAGGCCCTTTGCATTCACCTGAACTTTCTTCAGGAAGCAATACAGCCCGAAGGCGATCACAATGCAACAGGGTGTCTTGATGCCATTGAGGACTTGTGCAGTTCCGCCAGATATCCGGTAATCATAAAAGAGACCGGATGCGGGATCTCTGTGGAGGTCGGGAGGCAACTATATGCCGCCGGAGTAGCAGCCATCGATGTAGGCGGCCTTGGTGGAACATCATGGGCAACAGTCGAGGCACACCGTGCTACCACAGGGCCACAGGCAGATCTGGGTAGGCTCTTTTCTGACTGGGGCATTCCAACTGCCGCCTGCCTTTATGAAGTCAGCAAACTTGGAGGGCCGGTGATAGCAACCGGAGGTATCAGAACCGGTCTTGATATCGCAAAGGCGATTGCACTTGGTGCAAACCTCGGGGGTATGGCACTCCCGCTGCTGAAGCAGGCGATGAATGGTAGTGAAGCGATTTCCGATGGGATCATGACATTCAACACGCAGCTGAAGTCTGCGATGTTCCTAACCGGAGCCTCAACGATCAGGGAACTTTCAGGAATCAGAAAATATGTTTCCGGAATTACAAGAGAGATTATAAAGGAGTAAAAAATGGATATTGAAATAATTGCAGTAGGCGGATATAACGAAGTAGGAAGGAACATGACCGCTGTCCGCTGCGGAAAAGAGATAGTGATATTTGACATGGGTCTTCGTCTTGACCAGATAATGATCCATGAGGACGCTGAAGTCGAAAACATGCATTCCCTTGACCTTATAGGGATGCGGGCAATACCCGACGACACGGTGATGAACTCGATCGAGGGTACCGTAAAGGCCATTGTCGCAACTCACGGACACCTGGACCACATCGGTGCAATTCCAAAACTTGCACACAGGTACAACGCGCCGATTATCGGCACGCCCTACACCACGGAACTGATCAGGCAGCAGATCGAGGGAGAAAAGAAATTTGTTGTCAACAACAAACTTTTTGCACTCAAAAGCGGACATAGATTCACCATATCAAAAAATATTGAGCTGGAGTTCATAAAGTCGCAGCACAGTATTATCGACTCTGCAATAGCAGTCCTGCATACCCCAAGGGGCGCCATTGTATATGCACTCGATTTCAAACTGGACAGGACGCCTGTGATCGGAGAACCTCCCGACTTTGCACGTCTGCGCCAGATCGGAAAGGAAGGAGTGCTCGCACTTATTGTGGAGTCTGTCGGCATCTTTGATGTGGGCAGATGCCCAAGCGAGCGTGTGGCACGTGATCTGGTGAGGGACGTGCTCACAAGCTTTGAAGATGACAGGCATGCGATCATGGTGAGTACATTTTCATCACATATCTCAAGGGTGAAGAGCATTGCCGAATTCGCCCATCAGATCGGGAGAAAACCAATCCTTCTCGGGAGATCAATGGAAAGATATGCATCAACAGCAGAGAGCATGAAGCTTGTGGGATTCCCGGATACGTTGTCAATGTATGGTAACAGGAGAACAGTAGACCGGACATTCAAGAGGGTAATCAAAGAGGGCAGAGATAAATTCCTGCCTATCGTAACCGGACACCAGGGAGAACCAGGCGCAATTCTGACCAGAGTCGTCAGGGGGGATACACCATTCAGGATCGAGAAAGGAGATAAGATCATCTTCTCTGCGAACGTGATCCCAAACCCCATGAACTATGGTCAGCGACACCTTGTTGAGACGCTGGCAAAGCAGTCAGGGGGGCGCTTGTTTGATAAACTTCACGTGAGCGGACACGCATCCCGCGAAGATCACTACGAGCTGATTCATCTCCTTAATCCACAGCATGTATTCCCCGCCCATGGGGATTTTGACATGCTCGGGGAGTATATCAAATTTGGAGAGGAGTGCGGATACAATCTTGAGAATGATATTCATATAATGAGAAACGGGAAAAAACACCTGATCAGATAATATTTGTGAGGAGCACATGGACCTGATGGATTACCTGAAAAAAAATGCCGAGGAAGTTGACAATGCCATCGAAAGGGAATTTGGTAAAAAAGATACCGATCTCTACCGTGCAGGAGCCCATCTCCTCCTTGCCGGCGGGAAAAGACTTCGCCCAGCGGTGATGATGCTGGCTGCCGATCTCGTGGATAAAGGTTCTTCAGGGGGCCTGATCCCTGCCGCTCTTGCCATCGAGATGACTCACACCTTTACTCTTATACACGATGATATCATGGACAGCGACTCTGTAAGAAGGGGCAGCCCTACCGTACATACGGTATGGGACGAACCCACTGCCATACTTGCCGGGGATATGATATACTCACTTGCATATGAATACCTGTGCAATTCAGAAGGTACGGACACCTCAAAAGTGAAGGCCGTATCCATGCTGGGGCGTGTATGCGCCGAGATCTGCGAAGGGCAGGAAGAGGATATGTCATTCGAGTCAAGGAACGATGTGACCGAAGAAGAGTACCTTGAGATGGTAAGAAAAAAGACCGGGGCCCTATATGCCGCATCGGCAGCGATAGGCGGCATGCTTGCAGGAGGGAGCGTTGAGCAGGTGGAAGCACTGAACCGTTACGGCATGGAAAGCGGGATCTCATTTCAGATCCAGGACGATCTCATAGACCTCATTACCCCTGCCGAAAAAAGCGGCAAGGACCAGGCATCGGATATCAGGGAGGGAAAACAAACCCTCATTGCCATAAAAGCCCGTGAAAAAGGGATTGATCTTACTCCGTACAGGCGTGAACTTTCCAATGATGAAATTAATGAAGTCATCACCATTCTCGATGAGAAGGGCATAATCAGGGAAGTGAGAAGAATAGCCGAAGAAAAACTCGGCTCTGCACGTGATGCACTGTCCATATTTCCGGAGTCTGATGAAAAAAAGCTGCTCCTTGATGTTATTGATTATTTTGTTAGCAGGGGGTACTGAACTTGGAGGACGATCTGCGGGATCTCCTTTTTGTTTATGCCCTTCAAAATGCGGTCAAACATAAAAGCACCCCCAAAGCAGGAACCGTAATTGGCCTTCTTATGGGAAAGCACCCGGAATACCGCAAACAGGCCAGAGAGGTTCCCGGGATTGCAGCGGAAGTAATACAGGAAGTCAATCTGCTCTCTCATGAAGAACGCCTCGAACGCCTAGATATGCTCGCTCCCGGTATCATCAGTGAGATCAGGGAATCTGGCAAGAACCAGAGTAAAAAGAGACTGCCCCCGTTGAAAAACGTAGAAGATGAAGTTGTAATGCGTTTCGCACCCAATCCGAGCGGACCGCTGCACCTCGGGCATTCAAGGGCGGCATACTTAAACGACGAATATGTCAGGAGTTATGGCGGAAAACTGATTATCAGGATCGAAGATACCGATCCCCGGCGGGTGCTCCGGGACGCTTATTCGATGGTGCTTGAAGACATCGAATGGATGGGTCTTGAAGTCTCTGAAGTGATCTACCAGAGCAACCGTATGGACACATATTATGCTACCGGGGAGGAACTTATTCGCCGCGGCGGGGCATATGTGTGCACCTGTGATCAGGAAGAATTCAGAAAACTCAAACTCTCAAAAAAAAGCATGTCCGTGCAGG
>Ga0272441_10002838_pt1 | contig 34346 bp, 14 predicted proteins | sample SSMProp6N_FD_193582 | JGI IMG/M metagenome (GOLD analysis project Ga0272441, IMG submission 193582) | Marine sediment archaeal communities from Little Sippewissett salt marsh, Falmouth, MA, United States - SSM-Prop-6N | ecosystem: Environmental > Aquatic > Marine > Wetlands > Sediment ... | reverse complement strand
CGATTGGATGCTCGCGGTAACCGGCCCGCCGGTCACGTCGGCCTCCGCGACCGCCAACTCCTTCGCCGAGGCCGCGTACGTCACGTCCGTCCACTTTGCCGCGATCGGCCGGTCACTCAGGGCGTTGCCGTCCATCACCAACCCGGCGAGGGTCATCTGGCCGGACGTGGTAACGGCGGGGTGGTCCCGCACTCCGCGGATCGCCCCCGTGCCCGACATCGACGCCGACGACGACGCCACGGCCGAGCCTCCTTGCGCGAAGCGAAGCCCCGCCGCCTTGGCCTCATAGCCGAACGCGGCCGTGTTGGCGTCCCGCACGCTGACGGCGAGGGACACCCCGGCCGAGCCGGCGAATTCCAGGTCGCCGAGTTCGAAGACCTCGCCCAGCCGCGCGTGCAGGGCGGCGAGCTGGACGACGCTGGACGCCTTGAGGTCCTTGGGCGTGCCGTTGGCGTCGAGCGTGGCGAACTCCGACCGCACGGAGGCGTCTCGCAGGTGCAGGCCCTGGTCCGGCACGAGGGCCGCGTCGAAGGTCAGCGAGATCGGCTGCCATTGGATGTCGGCCTCGCCGCGGCGGGCGGTCAGGCCGGTCAGCGTCAGCCCGCCGCGGGCGAAGGGCTGGTCCCCGCCGCGCACCGCGATGTCGCGGACGGCCAGCGTCCCGCCGGTCACCTGCACGTCCTTGCGAATGTGCGCCAGGGCCGGAACGGCGCGGAACAGGCGCGCGAGGTCGAGCTGCCCGTTCGCGTCCAGCCTCGCCGCCGGCAAGGACAGCTTCTCGCCCGACAGCACCGCGGCGATCACCTGCTCGACGGTCGGCGCGGCCCCCGCGCCCGCCGCGTAGGAAAACGTGCACTGCGCCGTCCCACAGTCGCCGCCGAGCCGGGCCTCGCCGCTCATCTCCTCCTTCGCGTTCGACGCGAACGTCCCGCCCAGGGTCAGCTTGACGGGCTCGCCCGGTCGGCCTGCTGTCACGGCCGCGGCGAGGCCCGTCACGTTCACCGACGCGGTCCCGCGCGTGCCCTTGCCGTCGACGTCGGCCGAGAGCTTCACCGCCACCTTGCCCTTCAGGCCGCTGTCCGGCGCGGCGAACCGGCCGACCGGCTCGAGGTCCACCGCGCCGTCCGTGGTCACGCTGACGGCCGCGCCGAGCTTCTTGCCCTGCCCCGCCCCCGCGGCGAGAAGGTCCTGGAGCGAGATCTTAACGTGGATGGTCCCGCCCCCGGCCGGCGTGACGGCGGCCTTGCCCTCGATCCGGTCCAGCGTGGCCAGCGTGACGTCACCGCCGAAATCCGGCACGTCGTACTCGCGCCCGTCGGCCTCGACGAGGCGAACCGACCCGCCGGTGACGATGATCCGCCCGTGCAGCTCGGGCGGCTCGGAGGGCTCGGCTTCTTCCTCGGCCGGCTCGCGGAGGCGGACGGCCTCCATCAGCGAGAACTGCCCGTCGGCCCGGCGGTACAGCACCACGCGGGGGCCCTGGACGTCGATGCGACCGAGGTCGCTCCACGCCGTCGCCAGGGCCCACAGGCCCGAGGACGTCGCGACCTCCCGCACGCTCACGACCTCCCGGCCGTTCGGGTCCGCGAGGCGAATGCCCGCCACGCGGCAGGGCCCGAACCACGACAGCGAGACCGACTCCACACCGACGGTGCCCCGGATGGTGTCGTTGGCCATGCCCAGGCCCCAGTCGACGACCACTCGCGTGGAGGCGATGTACGGCGCAGCCGCAATCAGCACCACGAGCAGCGCCAGCACAATGATCAGCCCGCGAAGCCACTTCCGCCGTCGCTTGGGGGCCGGCCGGTGCTTCTCGTTCTCGCGAGCCCGCTTGCTTTCGTCTGATGTACCCATGCTCTCACCCGCTTTCTGTCGTATTATATGGCCCGCCAACGTGTTTCACCCCTTGGACGAGCCTTTCGAGGATATCGCCATGCCCAGCCGAGCCCTGACCATCCTGGCCGCCGTCGCCCTGTTCTGCCCGGGCGCCGCGGGACAACACCGAAGCAGGAGCGAACGCCCCGTGATCACGCTGAATCAGAAGGACGACGGCTACCGCGGCATCTGGTACATGAACCAGCCGTCGGGCGACGAGTACGTCTACAAGTACAGCGGCGGGTTGGGCACGTACTGCGCGAAGCACAAGCCGTTCGCCGTCTACAGCGAGAAGGCGGGCAAGACGTTCTTCTGCTACGGCGGGACGGCGAAGGGAAGCAACCGCCGGCTCGTGCACATGGTGTCGACCTTCGACCACGCGACGAAGACGGTCCCCCGCCCCACCGTCCTGCTGGACAAGCAGACCTCCGACGCACACGACAACCCCGTGATCGCGCTCGACGGCGCGGGGTACGTGTGGATCTTCTCCACCTCCCACGGGACCGGACGACCGTCCTACGTGCACCGCAGCACCCGGCCGTACGATGTGGACACGTTCGAGCGCGTCCCCGTCACCAAGGGCACGGACGGCGGCGAAACGCCCATGATGAACTTCTCGTACATGCAGTCGTGGTATCTGCCGGGGCGCGGGTTCGTGTGCTTCTTCACCCGCTACAACTACCCCGCCGCGCGAACGTTGTGTTTCATGACCAGCCGCGACGGGGTGACGTGGTCGCGGTGGCTCCGCCTGGCGGCGATGGACAAGGGGCACTACCAGATCAGCGCCGCCAACCGCACGAAGGCGGGCTCGGCGTTCAACTACCACCCCGAGCCGCGCGGACTGAACTGGCGCACGAACCTCTACTACGTGGAGACGCCGGACTGCGGGCGCTCGTGGCGGGCCGCCGGCGGGCAGGCCGTCGCCCTGCCGCTGACCGACCCGAACAGCCCGGCCCTCGTGCACGACTACAAGGCCGAGGGCCTGAACGTGTACCTCAAGGACATCCGCCTGGACGCCGCGGGTCGGCCCGTCGTCCTCTACATCACCTCGAAGGGCTACGAGTCCGGGCCGAAGAACGACCCGCGGACGTGGACCACGGCGCGGTGGACGGGCAAGGCATGGGAGATCCGTCCCGTGACCACGTCGGACAACACCTACGACATGGGCTCGCTCTACCTGGAGGCCGACGGGACGTGGCGGGTGATCGGCCCCACCGAGACGGGCCCCCAGCCGTACAACCCCGGCGGCGAGATGGCCATGTGGGCCAGCACGGACGAGGGCAAGACATGGAAGAAGGAGCGCCAACTGACCGCCGGCAGCGAGCGGAACCACACCTACGCCCGCCGGCCCGTGGACGCCCACCCGGACTTCTACGCCCTCTGGGCCGACGGCCACGGGCGAAAGCCGTCCATCTCCACCCTCTACTTCTGCGACAAGGCGGGCACGGTCTACGCCCTGCCGCGCACGATGGCCGGCGAGACGGCCAGGCCGGAAGTGGTCAAGCGATGAGATCTGGTTCTCCCACCTCGCGGCGGCGAGCAAGCCTCACTCCATCGTGACCTGGAACAGCAGGGCTTCCCAGGGCTTCCAGGGGCCGGCGTGGAGCGTCTGGCCGTCGGGGTGCTTCTTGCCGGTGCGGAGATCGATGATGTCGGTGACGGGGCGAGCGAACTGGATCGTCACGTCCACGGGGTCACCGGCCACGCCGTGGATCGCGCCCGCGCCGCTGATCGAGCCCTGGCGCGTGGGGTTCTTGATCACGCCCACCACGACGCGATCGCCCTTTCGCCAGTACAGCAGCTCGGTCAGCGGGATCGGCTTGCCGCCGGACAGGAGTCGCGCCCGCGGGCGCAGGCCGGACTCGGCCAGCAGGCCCGTCAGCAGGGCCCGCCACGTCTCGCCGAACGACCCCAGCCGGGTGTTCATGTCGTAGTAGGCCGTCGGCGTGAGATTCAGGTAGACCGTTCGCCCCCGGCCGGTGGTGTTGCGAATCATCACGTCCGCGCCGCCCGCCGACGCCCCGGCCTTCCCCCCCGACGCCTTCGTGCCGCGCTCGTAGACGACGATCCCCTTATGCAGCAGCGCGCCGTAGTACATCAGGCGCTGGGGGAACGGGCGGTTGTACTTCTCGCCGTTGATCTCGCTGATCCCCCCGCCGAGGTAGCCCTTGGACTCGTCCCGGCGGATGCCGAACAGGTCGTCCAGCGCACCCCCGCCGGCCCGGCCGACCCCGTGGGCGTTCAGCACGCCGGTCAGGTGATCCGCAATCACCGTGCCTCCCGCCGCGACGAACTCGCGAACCGCGGCGGCCTCGGCGTCCGACAGGGCGGCCACGCGGTTGCAGATCAGCACCTTGTACTTCTCGGCGAGCAGGCGCCCGGCGGCGACCTGCTCCCCGGTAACCACGTTGTACTGGAACCCGCAGTCCTCCAGCAGCTTGAACCACGCCACGCGGTTCTTCCCGGCGGATTGGCAGCCGTTGTCCAGGCTGCTGGAGCGCCGCGGCCAGGTGCCCTTGTGAGGCACGACGTCCATCGCCCACGTCGCCTGCACGGACGGGTGGGAGTAGTACACGGCGATCGGGTCGGCGTCGAAGTGCGTCTCCACGTCGAGGATCGGCTCGGAGACGGGCCCCTGCACCTCCTTGAGCGTCCCGGCGTTGGCCAGGATGAACGGGGCGATCTTCTCGCCCTGGTAGTGGAACCACGAGCCGTTCCGGTCCGGCCAGGCGATCACCCCCCGGTTGCCGTGCAGCAGGTAGTACCACAGGAACCACGCGTCGCGGCGGGGCTCGCCGGTGGAGAACCACGTCTGGACGTACGGCCGCCTGGGCCGGCGCCACAGCGAGCGGAGGATCTCGCACGTCCCGCCGATGTCGTAGCTCTCGATCCACTGGATCGTCTTGCAGACCTTGGAGTAATCGTACCCGCCATAGGGCGCGGGCTGCTGGCCGCCGACGAACCCGGCCGGGGTGTTCGGGTCCAGCGAGTTGGCGTAGTGCGTCAGCTCGGTGAGGCACTCGGCGAACTGGGTGTCCATGTAGCTGCGCCAGTCCATCCACCGGGCGAGGTTCCACCGCGCGAACGGCCCCGTCGTGTGCTGTCGGCGGACGGACTCGAAGGAGACGGGCTGGGCCTCGTCAAAGCCACCCAGCTTCGTGCCCCACGACGCGTTGAGCTTGGCGACCGTGCCGTACGTGCGGGCCAGCCACGTACGGTACCCGTCGACCGACAGCGGCGAGCCGTCCACCTCGGACGGCGAGTTGAACGAGCCGAGGGAGACCTCGTCGTCGAACGCGTAGCCGACGACGGGCCCGTGCTTCGTCACCGCGATGTTGCGGCGGAGGAAGTCCTTCATGATCTGCCGGGTCTTCGGGTCGGCCAGGCTGTTGGGGCGGGGGATCACCGTGCTCTTCCGCAGGACGCGATCCCGCCCGGTGCGGGGCGAGAGGTGGAGGTAGCCCTTGTCCGCGGCGTGGTCGTTGTAATACGGCAGGTTGTGCTTCCGGGCGAACGCGACGCGGTCCTCCCGCCCCTCGCCGCGGTCGATGTGGAACCCGCGGATGTTGACCTGGCGGTAGCGGTCGAGGTCGCGCAGTACGCTCGTCTTGTACTGCCAGACGAGCACCACGAAGCGGTCCCAGATCGGCTTGGGCTTGACGTACGGCACGGGGGCGTCCGCGGCGAGGGCCGGGGCGGCAGCCCAGGCGGCCAGGCCGATCAGGGCAACCGCGAGAAGACGCATCGTCGAGCGAGGCGCGGAGACAGGGCAGGCGGCCATGGGGGCTCTCCTCATCGGGGCACGCGAGACAAACGACTACGACAACCGCGCCCGCATTCTACCGTCCTGCCGCCTCTCGGGGACAGGCAATCCGTCCTCTCTCCGGGACGGGGCGCACGGCCGGGGAACGGAAACGCGAGGTCCTACAGGCCCGCGCCGGCGGTGGCCTCCACGGGGATCACCGTCGTCTGGACCTTGCCGAAGTACTCCACCCGCACCGTCGCCGAGTCGATCCGCCGGGCCTTGTCGTCCTTGAGGGAGTACGTCCAGTCGTAGTACGTCTCGCCCATGAAGCCGACGATGTGTTTCTCCAGGAGCTTCGTGGCGTACTCCTTGCCGTCGGCGTTGAAGAACCGCACCCGGGCGATGCGGTCGGGCTTGACCTTCGTCGAGAGCGTGAAGATCGCCGACTTGTCGGCGTGCTGAACGCCCGTGATCGTCATCGGCGCGGGCCCGACCTTCAGCCGGCTGTCCTTGGCGAGCCGGAACCGCTGCTGCTCGGCCGTCATGGGGTTGCGCCCGAACTTCAGGCCAACCCGGGCGCTGACCTTCACCTGCCTCGCACGGCGCGAGGGAACCTCCATGGCCAGCAGGTCGAATACGCACGAGCGCCCGTCGTCGCTGACCCACGTCTGCCCGTCCAGCCAGGTGCGGAGCATGGCGGCCGACTCGCCGACCAGCTCCGTGCCGCGGTCGTCGGTGAACGCCACCAGCTTCGACGCGGCCGGGTCCACGCCGAGGAAGTGCTTGGCGGGATGCGTCACCTTCACCGTCACCGCCGTGCCGGTCTTCCGGCCGGTGATCGACTGGGTCAGCTCCTTGCCGGCCAGCGGCTTGGTGACCCGGAGCCCGACGACCTCCACGCGGCTTCGCCCGTCGTCCTCGACGGTTCCCTTCGCGCCAAACGCCCCCGCCGCCAACACGCCCATCCACAAGATCAACTGCTTCATGTACTGCGACTCCTCTGGCAGAGAATGAACCGGTCCATTCTACTGGAATCGGCAGACTTGTGGGACACCTTCAGGGGTTGGTGGATCGGTGGATCGATTGCCTGCTTGACTGGCCGGCAACGGCAAGACCCACGCCCCGCACCCCCTCGACGGCTTGCCTGACGGGAGCGCGTCCCTGCAGGCTCCCCTTCCTGCCAATCAATCAGTCCACCGTTCAACCGCCGAGCGCGATCAGCGACTGCATCTCCCCCTGCGTGCGCAGGAGCTTGGCGTAAAGGCCGTCCTCCTTGGATGTGAGCTCCTCGTGCGTGCCCTGCTCGACGAGGTCGCCCTTCTCGAGGACGACGAGGCGGTCGGCCTTCCGCAGGGTCGAGAGGCGGTGGGCGATGGCGATGGTGGTCCGATCGGCAACGAGGCGGTCGAGGGCCTCCTGGATGAGCTTCTCCGTCTCGGTGTCGACGCTGCTGGTGGCCTCGTCGAGGATGAGGATCCGGGGGTTGTTCAGGATGGCCCGCGCGATGCTGATCCGCTGGCGCTCGCCGCCGGAGAGGGTCTGCCCCCGCTCGCCGACCATCGTGTCGTAGCCGTCGGGGAAGCCGACGATGAAGTCGTGGGCGTTGGCGGCCTTCGCGGCGGCGATGATCTGCTCGATCCGCGCATCCGGGTTGCCGTAGGCGACGTTCTCCGCCACCGTGCCGTGGAAGAGGAACGGCTCCTGGAGAACGATGCCCACGTGGCTGCGGAGGAACTGCACGTCGTAGTCGCGCACGTCCACGTCGTCGATGAGGATCTGCCCCTCCAACACGTCGTAGAACCGGCAGATCAGGTTCACCAGCGTCGTCTTGCCCCCGCCCGACGGCCCGGCCAGGCCGATCATCTCCCCCGGCTGGATCGCCAGGTTGACGTCCTTGAGGACCTTCCGCACGCCGTCGTAGCTGAAGCTGACGTGGCGCAGCTCGATCTTGCCGCGGAGCCGCTCGACCGTCACGGCCCCGGACTTGGAGTAGATCGTCGGCTCGGTGTCGAGGATCTCGAAGATCCGCTGGGCGCTGGTCGCGGCCCGGTTGAACGTCTCGTCCATGTGCGCGATCATGTGGATCGGCCGCAGGAACATCTGCAGCCACTGCATGAAGGCGAACAGCGTTCCGAACGTCATCAGCCCCGCGGTGCTCGCGTCGGGATCGGCGGCCACCAGGACCGCGACGCGGGAGTAGTCGCTGACGATCCACAACCCGCCGACGACCCAGATCAGCAGGATGCTGAGCTGGGCGCAGAACTCCATCATCGGCCCGTAGACCGTGATCGTGCTGATGAACCGCATCTCCTGGTCAAAGACCATGTCATTCTTCACGCCGAACCGCTCGACCTCCCGCTCCTCCTGGCTGAAGGCCTTGGTGACCCGCACGCCGGGCAGCGCGCCGGCGACGACGGCCGTCAACTGCCCCCACCGGTGCCACCACCGCCGGAACAGCCGGTGCAGCACGCTGTGGAACAGGACCATCATGAAGAGCATCAGCGGGACCGGCAGCAGCGCGATCAGGGCGAGCTTCCAGTTCATGAAGAACAGCGCCACCGACACGCCGAGCAAGATCAGCAGCGACCGGACCATGTCGATGCACGTGAACGCCAGGAACCGCCACAGCCGCTCCGCATCGCTCGTGACGCGCGTCACCAGGCCGCCGGTCTGCCGCTGGGCGAAGAAGCTCAACGACAGCCTCTGGAGATGCGCGTACACCCGCCGGCGAATGCTTCGGGAAACGTTCGTCCCCACCCGAAACACCAGCCGCCGCTGGATCGCCCCGCACAGCATGCTCAGGACAATCAGGCCGGCAAAACAGCTCAGGTAGGTGAGAAACAGCCCCAGGTTCGGCGACCGCCCGGCCATGCCGCCCAGGCCGCGGTCGATCATCGGCCGCGACAGGTACGGCAGGGCGATCTGCATCAAGGCGATCGCCAGGGCCATGGCCACGCCCGCGATCATTCGCTTCTTCCACGGCTGGACGAAGTCCAGCAGGCGGGAGAGGATCTGCCGCCGACTGCGGCAGGAGGGGCAGTCGTCCGCCCAGGCGGGGATGGTCCGGCCGCACTTCGGACAGCGCAGCTTCTTCTCGTCGGGCCGGGGGGCCTCCTCGGGGACGTCGTCCTCGGCCTGCTCGCCCTTGATCTCCCGCTCCAGGCGGCGCTGGAGCTTGGCGACGCTCCGGGCGTGGCGGAGCGTGTAGCGGTACTCCGCCTCCATCTTGCCGTCGGCCAACAGACGCAGCAGGTTGACGCCAAGGCCCTCGATAATCCGGGCCTCGCCGAGCCGGCCGACCGGGTGCGCCGCGACGGACCAGTCGCCGTTCCCGCCGGCGCGCGTGTAGCCCGTCAGGCGGTCCGGCGTCAGGACGAGGTATCCCTCCAGGTACCTGCCGTCGTCGTCCAGGTCGAACGGCGCGCACGCCAAGGAGTCGGGGCCGCCTTCTTCGCCGCGGACCCGTGCACGCAAATCATCCGGCAGGTGGTCCAGGGGATCCACCCGTGGGGGCTGGTTGGTCTCGTCTTCGCCACTCATCGCCCGGCCCGACTGCAGACAGATTAGCTCAGTATAGCGTTGGGGCCGGGTGTCTCGCCAGCGCGAAACGGACTCGCCGCGACCGGCGGTCCTCTACCTCGAAGACGGTCGCTCGGGTGCCTCCTCTATCGCCGCGACGCTTAGGTCATCAAACGCCGACCCTCCGCCTCTTTCGCTGGACCCGTCACGCGATGCCGCAAAGACGAGAAGCACGTTCCCGGCCCCGTCATAGTCGAAATCGAGGTCCTGGAACCCCTTGCCGTCCGTGCTTCGGTAGTCTCTCTCCGCGAGTTTCGTGACCTTCGCCTTGCCGCTGCCCGTCACTCTCGCCCCAACGCCCCTCAGCTTTTTACTCACCAGCTCGACGGCACACGTGTCGTCCCTTGTCGCGCCCGGATGGACATCATAGACACTCACGAAGAAATGCACATCCTCCCCGGACACGCCAAACAGGTTGAAGCGGAAACGGTAGCGCCCCTTCCCGCGGGAAAATCGGCCCTCGTCCAGGAGGATGGCGCGTGCGTTGACCGCGCCTTTGCTGAACTTGTGCATCTGCCCAAACAGAGACGTATGCAGGTCATGGTATTCCTTCGGCTTGTTGACCGGGAAACTCCCGTGAGCGAGGAACCACGTGTCCGTCGGCGTATGGGCATCGAGACGCAGCACGTCGCCCACCGCTTGCTGCCGAATGTCCGGGTAGTAGTCGAATCGCTCCGTCCAGACCGTGTTGTCACCAAGAACCTCCAGGCTGTACGTCGCGGTGTCCGATCCGTCCACGTCCGCGACTCTCACCGTGAACGTACAGGTCTTCCCGGCGTCACCGGCACGCGGCGTCCCGGAAAACGCCCCGTCGGCCGACACCCTCAGCCAGTCCGATCCCCTGACCTTGGAGAAGCTCAACGGATCGCCGTCAGGCTCGCGGACTTCCGAAGACCATGCCCGTACGCGGTCATATCGTACGCCGCCCCCGTACTTCTTCCCGACAATCGCTGGGGGTCTCGTGAAGGAGGCCGCGGAGTATTCCGGCGGCCCGGCCTTCCTTGCGACGATCGCCAGCGTGCTCGTGTCGACGCCGCCGCTCTTGTCAGTGACCGTCACCGTGCACGTGTGGGTTCCAGCGGCAGGAGGCGTTCCCGAGACCGATCCGTCCTCATCGATAGTCAGCCAGTCCGGCACGCCCCTGGCGGCGAACGTCAGCTTGTCCTTGGAGATATCTGATACCTCGTTGACCAGGGAGGCCCTGAACGGGCGGCCGGGAACAGCCACCCGGCGCACGGGATCGTTCTTGAACGACGGCCGGTCGAGCATGGCGTTGACGTATCGATGGGCCATGGTGGTATAGCCCGACCGGTTGAAGTGGACCGGGTCGCTGCGCATTCTCATGGTCTTGCCGGTGGGCTTGCCCGTCTCGTCCACGAGCTTTCGGAGATGTTCCGTGCAGGTGGCCGCGCCCGACGAACGGACATGCGCGGCACGGTCCACCTCGTCGCCGACGTTTGCCAGAGCGCGGGTCACGACCCCGATCGACTCGGACCAGTAGTCTCTCTTCGGCTCGTCATTCCCCGAGTAGCGGGAGATCTGCCCAGAGACAAACGGCAGATTCCGCATTCCGAGATCGGCCCTGATATCCGCGATGATCCCATGCAGTTTCCTCTCATAGGTCACGAAGCGATAGACCCGGGTCGTGTCCGCCTCTCCCTGATGCCAGATGATCCCTTTGAACGTCCCCTGCTTCTTGAGGTCGGCCACTCCGCCCGGGTAATACCGAGCCCCACGGGTGAAATGGTCGATGGCCTTCCCACCAAAGGCCTTGATGACCAGCCCCACCTTCACCTCGGGGTCGCCTATCTCTTCCAGGTACTTCCGCGCGAAAGGCAAGGGGATGGAGAAGCTCCGCTTCACGTGCTTCGTCAACGGGTGTGCCGCCGGCTTCCATCCCTTCCCCATCCGCTGCAGAACGCGAGGGACGGGTTCGGTGACCGGATGGTACTCACCGGCATCATCGTACAGGTGGCTCTCCTTGAACCCGCCCGCCATGTTGGACTGCCCCATGAAGAGGAAGATATGGAACTTCGACGGGTCCTTCGGTATGTCCCAGTCCGTCCGGCCTCCGGACGGGCGGGGCAACGGTCGCTCCGTCGATGCCACGGGCCGCTGCTTCGTTTCAGCAGGCTTCTCCCGGCCCTTGGCTGCAGCCTTTGCTGCCCCGCAGACGGTCGTCACGAATGCAAGGACGACTATCACTGTCTTCATGTCCACGATGCTCCCTTACGTACCAGCCTTCGCCTGCTGCATTCCCAGGCCAGCGGTGAGACGGTAGGTCTTGCCGGCCTCGATCGCGAAGGGCCTCCGCATGTCGCCACACGCTATCGTTCCGTGGTCGTCACGGCCAGCATAGAGCGTGCCCGAGACGACCTTCCCGTGGGACCAGGTCAGGTCGAGCTTGTGGCCCCCGCGAACCAGAACCCCCCTGATCGATCCGTCGGGATACTCCTTGGGCCAGGCCGGCAGGAGGTCGATGTGTCCCGGCCGGGAGAACACCAGCATCTCCATCAGCAGCCGAGGGAGGCTCAGGGAGGCGTCCAGGTTGCTGATCTTCTGCCCCGGACGGCACGATGTGGCCATGTTGCTGTAGAAGTACTTGCGGGAGGCGAGGCGACGAAGGCTCGTTCGCACTTTCTCGACGTCCTTCAACCGCGTCGCCATTAAGGCCACGTGTATCAGACCGTGCGTCTCGCGAGCGTCAAAGCGGAATCGCCTGTCGAGGGCCACGGCGGCCGCCTCGCGCAGCTTGGGGGCCGCGCCCGGGTACGAGAACTCCCACCACGGGTAAACCATGATGAGGTGGGACAGATGGCGGTGCCTGTAGTACTCGCCGTATCTCTCCGGGGCCCATTCGGCCAGGGCCCCGTCTCGATTGACGCGATAGGGCGCGATCTTCTGCCGGTAGCTTTGCCACTGTGCGATCTTCCGGTTGCCCAACCCGAACTGCTCGCCCAGCTCGATCAGGACGCGGAAGACCTCCCTTGCCACGGCAAGGTCGAACGTGCAGTCCTTCAGGGGCTTGGGCATGCCTCTCGGTGAGTTCTCCGGGGAAACGCCCGGGTAGATGTGATAGCAGCCGTCCTTTCCCTTCACCAGGTAGTCCTCGTAGAAATCGGACATCTCAAGGTAGAGCGGGAGAACTTCCTCCTTCATGAACTCGCGGTCACCGGTCAAAAGGGCATAGTCGTAGAACGGGTGGATCGCCCAGCCTGCCCCGCCGGGCCAGTACATCCAACCCATCTGGTTGCCGACGTGGACAAGATAGCCCGTTTCCGGGTCGGCGTAGTTTGCGGCCAGAAACCCGCGGCAGCCCAGATACCTGCGCGCGTTGATCCGCCAGCCCGGCAGCATGCCCTTCACGTAGCGGAAGTAGGATCTCGCGCATTCGGGCAGATTGCCCATAGCGGCCGCCGAGATCTGGAGGTTCACGTTCGAATCGAGCACGAAGCCCCCCTGCCACGGCGGCGACCAGTTCCCGCCCCAGATGCCCTGCAGCGGCGAGGGGTACTTGCCGCATGAGGAGATCAGCAGGTACCGGCCCATGGCGTGTACCTGCTCGAGAAACAACGGCGTAACGTCTCGAATCGAGGAGGCCGCGATCATCTGCTCGGCGGACGTGGTTGCCCATTGCCGCGCCGCACCCAGGTCAAGTATCACGCGGCGGAACATCCCCCCGTGCTCCCTGGCGTGGGGCGCGAACATCTCCTCATAGCTCTCGGGGAGGCCCTCCAGCGCCTTCCGGATCGACTCTTGCTGCCGGACGGACGCGTCCTTCTGCGGGACCACACGAACCACGATCAGTATCTCGTCCGCGCCCCGGACCGTCAGCCTTGCGCCCTCCGCGGACATCTTGCCGCCCCTCGTGGTGACACGCACAACGCCTTCGTAGCCCCCTGGATCGAGACCGTACTCGACGTCATAGTAGAGCCAGCCGGGCGCGGCCGCTGTTTCCGGCCGCTTCGTATAGTCCCTCTTGCTGACGCCGAAGATGCTCTTCGAGTTCCTTGCCACTTCCTTCAGGGACAGGGTCACGTCGAGCTTGCGTCCTTCCATGCCCTGCAATTGCACGACGTTCACATCATGCGGGCGGGAGGAGAATACACGCTGACGGACCCCGCCCTTGCCGTCCGTCCACCTGGTCATCGCCTCGCCGGTTTCCAGATCCAGTTGACGACGGTATTCGAGAGGCGTGCGGCTTGACTCGTATCGGATATTGAGATCAAAGGCCGGGTGCGGGATCACCGCCTTACGGAACACTCTCCCCTTTTCGACAAGCTGCCTCTTCGCCTCGGTATTGGCGAGGACATACGCCTCTCTCTCCTTCCCCTCGTCGATCAGGCGCCGCACCTCCGGCAGCAGGCCCGCAATGTCGGCGACCATCTCCTTCCTGCGGTCCCAGAAGCGGACGAACAGCTCCTCGTGGTTGATGATGATCCGTTCACTGTCCGTTCTCCCCATCGTCCGGGCGCCGTGACGCCCGTTGCCCGTGACCATCCCGTGTTCCCATTCCACAGCCGGCGTCTCCGAGTAGATCACCCAGCGAGCGGACGATGGTCTGTCGGAAGCGAACGCACAAGTGCCTCCAAAAACCATGAGAAGCGATAGATGGATTGACAGGCACGGAATCCACGGGGGCCTCCATGGCCTCATTTTGTCTCCTTTGGTGGAGTCAGGGCGTTTCCGGCGCAAGGCGCCAACGCGAATTCACGTCCCAAACGTGACGTTCCGTTCGGCCATGATCGAGGCTGCGAAGGCGTGCCAGGCACGGTTCCTACGTCTGAGGCGCGTACTGTACTTCGTTGCGAGAGCACTCGTTCACGTGCATCGGACTCTCCGGAAACGCGTGAGTTTTACGCGACACCACCGGGTTCCCGGGCACTCCGCCACGCGCGATTCAGTTCCGTTGCGATGCGCAGACCACGCGAAACCCCACGTCGTAGACGCGCTCGTGGGGGCGGTGCATTCCGCGGTACGCAGACCGCGCCTTGGCAGGAGGGTCGTTCCATGACCCGCCGCGAACAACGACGCGATCGGCAGCCGTTGCCCTTTCGCCTGTGCCGTACGGCAGGTAGGCCGAGCGCGTCCACTCCGCCACGTTGCCGTGCATGTCGTGCAGGCCCCAGGCGTTGGGAGCATACGAGCCGACTGGGGCGGACGCGAAGGCCTCGTCGTTGAATCTGCTCGCCGTCGGCTGCAGCCAATGCCATACTTGCCCGCTCGTTGCGTCAGCGAGATTGGCGTACGAGCTGTGGTCGGTATCGACATGCCCGTAGTTCATCGGCCCGGCCGTGCCGGCCCGGCAGGCGTATTCCCATTCCGCTTCGGCGGGCAGGTCGAATGCCTCGCCCGTCTTCCCAGTCAGCCACTGGCAGAACGCGCGGGCCTGCGTCTGCGAGATTCGACAGACGGGCTGTGTCGGGCCGTTGACCAACTGGCCGCGATGTCGCTGGGAGAAATTGTTGCCCGGATACGCCTCCAGCCGACTGTCGTGGCTAGGGTCGAACAGGGCGTACTGGGCGTTGGTGACTTCGACCGTGCCAATCCAGAACGGCTGATCGATCGTGACGACCCGGAGCGGCGCCTCGTCGTGATGACCGGTCGGGTCGCCCATGACGAATCGGCCCGCCGGAATGAGTGTCATGTCGAGTTTCACACCCTTGCCCAGGTCGATCGTGCGCCGGGTCTCGCTTCCGGCTCGCGCTTGGCGTCGTCCGGCTTCCTCTGCATTGAAGGGCCAATCCTCCAGGCGAGGCACGGTCGGCACGGGGGTCGCCTCTGGCGCAGGGACTACCGGCGGCGCGGGCCCCGACGGGGGCGGCAAGACGGCTTCCGGGTCGTCGTCGATGTTGGCGTAGCGTTTGAGCAGGTCCCTGCGAGCGGCGCGGTATCTGTCGACTTTGGCCACACCGACGTTCTCGCTCCACGTGCCGTACGCCGGCGCGCTCAGGTCGATCCAGGTAATCAGGCGGTCCCAGGCCTCGGCGGGGAGTTTCACGCCATGATGCCCCTTCCGGAGCATGCGGATCAACTGGGACGAATCGGCACTGAACTCGTAGGGCAGAAGCAGGTGGTTGTCTGCCTCGTTGGTCGATCGTACGTAGGCCCGCAGCGTCCAGTATGAAGGCGTGAAGTTGCACTTGCGGTTGCGCCCGAGCATGATGTGGAAGGTCCGTGCTTCCCTCGGACGTGCGGTCAAGTCCGGCGTGTTTCTGCCGTCATCGCGCGGCGTGCCGTTGTGGCAGCCGACGCAGTACCTGTCGAGCACGGGCCGCTGGACCTCACGAACAAAGCTGAATCCCCGCGTGGGGCCGTACCATGGAGTGATCTCCGCGGGAGCGCGCTGGAGGGCAAGGGTCGTCGCAACGGTCGGCGTGGTCCGGGCCTTCTCGTGACAGCCCACGCAGGAGAGGGTCTCGCCGGGCATAGCGGTCAGCCAACTCCGCATGCGCTGGACGGCCTTGCCATCGGCGTCGAGCGGCTGGAGCGACAGGGGCGTATTGGCCGGGGCACGGAACAGGGCGGAGCCGTCCGCCTCGACCGGCACCGTGCCGACGATGCGTTTCACATCCCACGGCCCGTCGACTCCGACACGATTGCCCTGCCCCCCCATGCCGTAGTAGGCGAAGTGGTACGTGAAGAGCCGCAGCTTCTTGATCGTGCCTCGCGGCACGCCCTGGAGGCCGGGGCCGGCATAGATGTCCACGATCTGGACCAGCGCGTCCTTCCGCGTGGGATCCACACGGCTGGGGAGAATGGGGGGCCGGGGCGTCTTGCGCAACGGCATGGGCTCGACCAGGTGATGCGTCGGATCGTCTTTCACAAGCGTGATGTTGTCGAAGACGTCCACCAGGTAGATCCCCCAACGCTTCTTGCCTGGGACCTGGGCGGCGACGAGGAAATACTTGGCGCTCAGCGGCAAAGGGTGCAGGAACCGAGTCGAGGCCCGGCCCGCCACGTTGTCCAGGATGACCGGCTCGACGGCCCGGCCGCGCCCGGGAATACGCTGAACGACGCCGTCGGCCTCGTAGCGGCTCCTGGTGGTGTCGAAGAGCACCAACTCGCCCATCCGCCTGAGCCCGTGATGGCCCGATACGATCGCTACAAACCTGCCCGATTCGCCCGGGATCTCCCTCGCGTAAAACAGTGCGTTGGGCCAGTACGAGTTGCTCCCGTAGTGCGCCATCTGATTCGTGCCGTCCGGATTCATGCTGAACAGGATTCGGCTGAACGCGTGGCTGATATCGCTGTACTCCCAACGGAGGTACATCACCCGGCCGGAGTTCATCATGGCGGGGTACCAGTCATGGTCCTGCTCGAAGGTCAATCGCCGGATCGCGCCCGTGGCGCGTTCGAGCCGGTAGAGGTTTGTCACCGGGGAACGGCCGCCCACGCACGGCACGCCGGTCATGGGGGCGGTGGAGGCGAAGAGGATGTTGTCGTCGGCGAGGTAGCAGGCATCGTAACTGTGCACGCCCGGGGCCGATGGCAGGGGGAGCTTCGTGACCGTGGGGGAGCCGGCCAGTGCCATCGATGAGACGATGGCGAGTTCACAGACACTCCATGACGTATGGCCTCTGGACCGCGAGAACAGCAGCTTCTCTGCGTCGAAATGCAGGTCGATGTCCCCCACGAAGTCGGCCTTGCTTTCGGGGCGGTACAGCGTCGTGAGCTTGCCCTCGGGCCGCACGGGCGAGAGCACGGCGATCTCGTTGTCGTAGTTCGCCCTGCCCAATGACGAGTTGCTCTGCCAGTTGGCAGGCAGGCCGAGGTCGGCTGTCCGGCGCACGACAAGACGGTCGAAATCCAGCAGGGGGTTGGCCAGCAAGGCCTCGCGTGCCAGGGCGTCCAGTTCTGCAGCCGCCGTCTTGTCGCCGGGGGCAAGTCGGGCCTGGAGTTTCCCCAGGCGGGCCAGGTACGCCTGGCCCTGGGGGTACTTCGCCCCGAAGGTCTCAACCAGGTCCCGGATGGCCAGTTGCAGCGATTGCGGCGTGTTGACCTCCACTGCGGCGACCGGGGCGGGTGCGTCTCTGCGAAGCTTCCTGGTTCTGCCCCGCCGGCTCCTCTTCCCTTCCCCGACCGAGGGCTTGCGTCCCTCCGCGCCAGTCGCTTTCGCGCACAGCGCAGGCGCCGGGAGCGCCAACAAAGCCCCCATCACTGATATCGCGAGCCATCTGGACATCGCTATTCCCTTTCGGCAGAGCCAGTCCCGACCCCTCGGGACCAGACCGTGCCATGACATATTGGAGCCAGCGGTTCTTCCCGTGGCTTCTCAACCACAACCATCACGGTCACTATCGTTGACGTATCACGTCCTCAATCGGAGTCAGATTCTATCCGATCACCACCGGGAACGGCCGGGGCCGGGATTCCTCCGCTAGGGCAGGCTAGCGATCCCATCGTAGCGTCAATTCGACCATCACCTTCTTCCACCAGGCGTCGTAGTGCTGTCTTGGCTCGCAGTTCAAGTGGAATCGTCTGACGGGGTTTTGTGTTAGGCTTCCTTCCGCTTGACATCTCCCGAGATTCCTGGGCTTCCAAGCCCCTGTAGCTCCAGAGCCGAGGCCGAGCCGCTCGGCCGCTCCGGCGCGAAGGCAGGCCCGACGTGTCATTCGCGGCACAGCGTTCGTCGCAGGCTCCTGATTGTCTTTGCGCATGGCCGCTCTCAACAGAACTCGCTACTCGGGGACCGCCTCGATGCCGCACAGCAGCGGCGGCTTGCCGGAAACGCGCTTCAGCGAAAGCTCGATGGTCGTGCAGGGGCCGACTCCGGAGACCTCTTTCGTGACGGCCCGGTTCGGCCCGTCCGTGACTGCGACAATGTCAAATCGGGAAAGCAAGGTCTTGCCGTTGATCAGCACATCGAAGACCCGGCCGCCCTTTCGCACCTGCTCGGGCTCCATGAAGTGCAGCCGCAGGCGGTATTCCCTCTCTTCGGTCCCCAGGATGCTCAGCGTGATCTCGCCGGTGAGACCGGACGCGTAGATCCACGGGCGGTCGGTCCCGGCGATCGGCGTGAAGTCTGAGTTGAAGCGAAAGCCGGGCGCGTCGTCGGGTCCTTTCACGGGAACAGTGATAAAGCCCTTGCCCGAACGGGTGACCTGCGGCCAGGCCAGGAAATGCCCGCCATCGGTCTTATCATAGTGATCGCCCGGCGCGTTGAGATTCAGCCTCAACACGTTGAACTCCGCGGGCCGGCCCACGATCTTCTCGGCCCCTTTCCAACTGGAGCCGGTTCCCTGTGCCAGTTCGGCCCCCTTGAGGTAGAGGCCCCAACTCTCGTGCCGCTGCACGGGGATCAGCGCAAGGGACGTCTTGTAGTTGAACGAGCAGACGCACGTGCTGGAGCCTTCCGGCGCTAGCAGGAGGCCGCCGGCCGGGAGCATGCCGACCCAGCAGCTGGTTCGCTTCTCGGACAGCCAGTAGCACGGGGAGTTCTCGGTGAGGGACTTGAAGCCGATGGCCGTGGATCGGTACGCGACCACGTGATTCCCTGCCGAAACGTGGCCGCAGAAGTTCTGTCCGCTCAGTTGGAACGGCGAGGGCTTGCCGGTCAGTGGGTCCGCGGCGACGAGTTTGTCCTTTCCCGTCCGCAAATCCACCGCCGACGGCGTATACAACGTATCGCCGACGAGGAAGACATGCCGCACCGGCCCGCCCCGCCTCTTGGTCGCCCGGACCCTGTCGCGCTGCCACAGCTTCCTGCCGCCCCGCACATCGAAGGCCGATAGCCCGGACGTCGAGTCCTCCGCGACGTCCGAGAAGTTCGCGCTGGCCACGATGACGCCGTTGCCCAGCAGCAAGGCTTTGCGTTTCGGGTCCAGTCCGTCGCGCGTCCAGACCGGTTTTCCATCGCAAAGCCGCACGGCCTTGAGCGTCGAGGAGAAGCCCCCGTAGTCTCCGCGCTTCCTCATCTTCTGGTACGTCCACTCGTCGGTGCGATCGATGAAGTAAAGACGCTCGTCGTCGCTGACGATGGCGGTGGGCATCACGGTGCGGTCGAGAGTGATCTCCCACGCCTTCCGGCCGGTCGTCTTGTCGTAGGCGAAGATGCAGCGGCTCTGGTGCGGGACGGCCAGCCCGTTGTGCTTGAGGTTCGAGGCGTCATAGCCGAGCGTTCCGATCAGGCAGCCGCCGGCCAAACCCAGGTATTCCCACACGATAGAGGGGTTCCGCAAGGCGTACTTGCCGCTCTTGGCCTTCTTCGTGAGCACGCCGTGCAGCGGGATGAGCTTTTGGACCTCGGCCTCCTGCTCCGGCGTCAGCACGTGGGCGTACTGGCGAACGGTCTTTCCGGTCTTCGCGTCGAGGGCGTCGCACGTGAGGCCCTTGACGCAGTAGACGCGGTCGCCGTCGGTGATGATGTTCCCGCCCCGGAATGCCGGCGGGAACCGGCCGACGTCCTCGATGTGACGGTTCCACATCTCCCGGCCGGTGTAGGCGTCCACGCCGATGACGTCGTGCTGGCCCTGAATGAACATGTGCCCCTTGGCGAACAGGGGCGTGGGAGGCCGCCAGTGACGCGAGACGATCCGCTCCGGCCCGACGCCGCCCCACCAGAGGATGCCCAGCGGGGGCTGCACGATGTCGTCGCCACTGGCGAAGGTGTTGCCCGGGTTGGCATGGGCTCGAGTCCACTCTCCCGCGCCGGGAAGCGGGCCCCGCCTCACCACCGTGCCGAAGGAGCCGTCGACAATCTCCTTCTCGGGGACTCCGCCGGCGACCAACGTGCTTCTTGAGGCCGAGGCGGATGACCGGTCTGCGACTTCGTACGCGACCCCGCCATAGGGACGAAGGCTGCGGTAGAGCCCGTTGACATCGACCTTCCCGGCTGGGCTGCCGAGCCGTTCGCCCCAGAGAATACAGTTGGCAGAATACGGGGCGTAGGGAATCCTGTCGAAAGCGCCGTCGTGGAGCTGGGCCCGCGTGCCGAGCATCCCCGCCTCGTCCAGCAGCGCCCGTATCCTCCTCCGTTTCCCCGCGTCGGGTTCGAGACAGTAAACGATGAGCTTCGTCCGCTTCAGCAGGTCGATCAGGAGCATACCGTCGCCCGCGCCCAACATCAGGCAGTACCCCTCGGTGACGCCCGTCTCCTCCATGACCTTTGACCAAACGCCCTTTGCGCCGGGCAGGGCCGACGGGTCATGGCAGACCACCCTCGCCGAATCGGCATCCCCCTGGCCAAAGCAGTAGATCCTCCCGGCCGTTGTGCTCGCGATCCACGTGCCTTGCGATGCGGAGATGCCGCGAACGGCCCCCACCACGCTTCTCTGCCAGAGCTTCCTGCCGCTCGTCACGTCCAGCAGCGTGAGCGTGCCCCTCCCCCCCGCGATGAGCTTGTCCCCGGCAATCAAGAGCGTGTAGGCCCGCCCAATGTCCGTATCCCATTGAGCCAGCGGCGTGGGATCGTAGTACTTCGGTGCCCCTTTCTGCTGCTTCGTCTGCTTGTGCGCCTTGTAGGCGACTCGCAACTTGTCGGCGTTGATGCGGATGGCCGAGCCACGGCCCGCGAGGATCAGGTCGTTCTCTACAGCCGCCGCCACAACTCGCCCGCCGATCGTCGCGATCTCCGGGTTTCCCGTCCGATAGTTGTACAGGATGAGTCCCTCTGCGTTCCTTCCCAATTGGTACTCGGTGCTCTCAACGTCCGTGTCCTTGTAGTTGTGCTGGCGCTTGAACAGGACCCAGTCGTGGGCCGCCATGATCCACGACCCGCCCGGGTAGTGTGCCTTGTAGCCGAGCCCGATCTCGTGGAACAGCAGCTTCCCCGTCCCGGCGTCGAAGATCGCCGGCGCGGATCGCCCCGCCGCGACGTACAAGGTCCCCTTGTACAGCGCCAGGTAGCCCTGGGGGCTCACGCCGCCGTAGCCGCTGCCGTGCGGGAGCAGCATCCATCGGTGCCCCGTCGTGTCGTTCTTCCAGATGACCTCGCCGCTGTCCGCGCTGAGGCAGTAGAGAATCACGCCTTCGCCCGACCACATTCCGGCGGTGGTGTAGAGCCGGTCGCCCTCGATCAGGACACCCGACCGGCACGGCCATTTCGAAACCATCTGCCCGTTCCCGATGCACCGCTCAGGGCCCGGGGCGAGACGCCGCTGCCAGACCAGGGAGCCGTCGGACGCCTTCAGGCAGTACAAGCGGCCATCATCGGAGACTGCGCAAAGACGGTCCTTGTACAGCACGGGCGCGAACCGGACCGGTCCCTCCGTGTAGAACGTCCATCGGGCGTCCCCGCTGCCGAGGTCCATCGCACGGATCGCATGGTCCGCGGAGGAGCCGAAATAGGCCCGTTCCTCGCCGATCGTCACCTGGTCCGCATAGTCGAAGTCGATGAATTGCAGTTCTCCGAACGGCTCCGGCCAGGCTGTCTTCGGCGGGTGGCGCTGCCGGTAGGTCCACCGCAGCGCCGGTTCGGCGGGGATCGAGGCGTCGGTATAGCCGCACCGCTGGTTGTTCCCGAGGTACTCCGAGGCCTGCAAAGCCGGAGTGCCGGCTGGGAACGGGAACAGGATTGCGGCGATCAAGTACGCGGGTCGCATGTTCATCTTGTCCTCTGACTGGCTCTGGCGCTCTATGGAGTCGGGCGCCCTGATCACGTAACACACCATGCCGCGATGAGGCTCGGAGCGGGCCGGCAAGCCACCGCGCCCCCCGGTGGCTCCGTCACCGACCGCGTGACCGGCCAACTCCTCCGCGGCCACCGCCGCCCTGCCGATATCCGGGCCCTGTAGAGGAGCCACGATCGTCCCGACGAACCCATCCTCGCATCTCCGTCCCTCGCCTGGAGGCCGACATGCTACCCCCAGCGGCGGGCGGCGGCCATGGCCGAGAGAGCCTTGCTCCACAGGCCCGTCGGAGGTTCCGGAAGGGACAGGTCCTTGCAGAGCGCTTGGGAAATGGTTAGTTGTAAAAGAACCGTTCCGAGAGGAGCCGGAGAGCGTTTACCTGCCTAGAGGTCTGTCCGTTCTGCCGAGAGTAGAGGGATCGGTCTCGGAACGTGGTATACTCGCGAGGGATTTCGCATATTCTAGCGGCAGTCCCCGCTGGCGGCTCGGGCGGACTTGAGCCATGGCACTCGCGTTTGCGCTGCGCAGGACGCGCGTTGGTTGCCGGGAAGCCGACGGGGCTCCCGGACAAACTGGAAGCCCTATATCGAGCTCAGCCCAGGTCTAAGGTAACTCCGGATGAAGACACTAGCAATTGCACTGGTCGTGTCCATGCTGACATCGTCAGGCTCGTTCTTGGTCGCAGCAGAGGCGGACGCCGAGGCCAAGGCGAAGGCCGCCCTCGATGCGGCCCAGAAGGCAGCCAAGGCGGCGGAAGCGGCGGTCGCCCCGCTGCGGGCCGCCCTGCAAAAGGCCGACTCGGCCTACGCCGGCGCAAGGAAGGCGGCCGTTGCGAAGAGGCAGAAGGCCACGCAGACGAGGGACTTGGCGGGCGAGCCGGGCGCCAAAGCCCTCAAGCAGGCCGAGGCCGCCGTGCCGGTTGCCGGCAAGGCCCTGGCCGACGCGATCAAGGCCAAGCCCGCCCTGGACAAGGCGTTGGCCGACGCTCGGGCCGCCGCGCAGCCGCTGCAGCAAGCGTACGATGCGGCCGAGAAAGCGGCCAGGGAAGCGCAGCTTGCAGCCAAGGCCGCCGCCGATGCGGCCAACCGGCTCGACAACGAAGCCCGGCGGGCCCGGGCCCGGGCGGCCGCCCAACGCAGGGCGGCTGACGCCGCCAAGGCCGCCCTGACCCGCGCACGGCAGGAGGAGCAGAATCTGCAGGAGCAGGCCGACGCCGCGTCGAAGAGGCTGACCGCAGCCGATACCCAGAAGAAGGCAGCCGAGAAGGCCCTGGCGAACGCCAAGAGCCGGGTCGCCGCCGCCACGACCCCGTACCAGGCAGCCGAGAGGGCCGCGGCGGCTGCGGAGGCCAACGCCAAGGTGCCTTCCCCGGCGGAGAGGCAGAGGGCCGCCGCCGAGGCCGTCGCCAAGCGGAAGGCGGCCGACGCGGCCAAGGCCGCTTTGACCCAGGCACAGCAGCGCGAACAGCAAGCACGCACCCAGGCCACCGAGGCCGCCCGGAAACTGGCCGGCGCCGCGGCACAGAAGAAAGCCGCAGACGATGCCGTCGCCAAGGCCAAGAAACAGGTCCCCACGGCCGGGGCGGCCGCCGCCGCCGCCGAGAAGGCCGCCCAGAACGCCGCGGCCAGGGCGAAGCAAGTCGCGGCGGATGCCGGCAAGCCGGACACCGAGAAAAAGCAGGCAGCCGAGGAAGCCGCTGCCTGGCGCAAAGCGGCCGACGCAGCCAAGGCCGCCCTGGCGCAGACGCAGCAGCGAGACAAGGCCGCCCAGGCGCAGGTGACGGCGGCCGGGAAAACGCTGGCCGCAGCGGAGGCACAGAAGAAGGCGGCCGACGCGGCCGTGGCAAAACACAAGAAGCCTGTAGCCGCGGCCACGGCGGCCTTCCGGGCTGCCGACCAAGCCGCCCAACGGGCGGAGGCCACGGTCAAGGCGATGGCCACCCGTGCCGGCAGGCCCGAGGAGCAGAAGCGGCAAGCCGCCGCGGACGCCGACGCCAAGCGCAACGTGGCCAACAAGGCCAAGGGGGCCCTGGCCCAAGCCCAGGCGGCCCAGCGAGACGCGCAGAACCGGGCGAATGCCGCGGCGCAGAAACTGACCCGGGCAACGGCGCAGAAGAAGCAGGTCGACGCTGCCTTGGCGAACATCAAGAAGCAGGCGGCCGGCGCCGTCACGGCCGCGCGGGCCACCGAGCAAGCCGCCCAGGCCGCGGCGAAAGCGGCCGAGGAGAAGGGGCCAACGGCAGCCCAAGCCGCCGCCAAGCGCAAAGCGGCCGCGGATGCCGCTGCCGCCCTGGCCCAGGCACGGCAAGGCGTGCAGCAAGCTCAGGCCCGAGCCAACGCTGCCGCAAAAGCGCTGACCGACGCGGCGGCGAAGAAAAAGCTGGCCGATGCCGCCCTGGCGAACGTCAAGAACCAGGTCGCCGCCGCGACCACGGCCTCGGTGGCGGCCGAGAAGGCCGCCCGGGAGGCCGCGGCCAACGCCAAACGCCTCTCCGCGGACCCCGCCAAGCCCGACACGGAGAAGAAGCAGGCCGCCGCCGATGCCGTCGCCAAACGCAAGGCGGCCGACGCGGCCAAGGCCGTCCTCGCCAAAGCGCAGCAGCGAGAGAAGGCGGCGCAGGCGCAGGCCACGGGCGCCGCGAAGAAGCTGACCGATGCCCAGGCGCAGAAGAAGACGGCCGGTCAGGCCTTGACGAACGCCAAGAACCGCCTGGCCCCCGCCACGGCCGCGAGCCAGGCGGCCCAGGAAGCGGCCAAGGAGCTTCTCCAGCTCGATGCGGCAAGTCGGCAGGCCGCAGCGCAAGCCGCCACGAAGCGCAAAGCGGCCAATGCGGCCAAGGCCGCTCTGGCCCCGGCGCAGAAGAAGCTCGAGAGCGCGGCGATTCAGGCGAACGCCGCCGCGACGAACCTGGCCCGGGCCCAAGCGCGGAAGAAGTCGGCCGAACAGCATCTGGCGGGCCTCAAGAAGCGGATCGCCGCGGCCAAACAGACTCACGTGGCGGACGAAAAGGCGGCCAAGGAGGCGGAAGCCGTGGCCGCTCCCTTGAAGGGGGCAGCAGACAAGGCGCGGGCGGCGTATGCGGCGGCCAGGAGCATCGCCGACAACAAGCGTGCCCTGGTACAGCAGGCCAAGGCCGTGCTTTACCGGCTGGTCGCCGCCAGGCAGGTGGCAAGCCTGATGGAAAGCCCCGATCCGCCGAAGCCCGCGAATCGCGTGGACGAGATTGTCTTTGCGAAGTTGAAGTCGTTGGGGATCCGACCCGCCCTCTGCTCCGACGCGGTGTTCCTCCGCCGCGCGTACCTGGACCTGACGGGCAAGCTGCCGTCCGCACAGGAAGCCAGGGCGTTCATCCGCAGTTCGGACAAGGACAAACGCGTCGCCCTGATCGACCGGCTGCTTGACCGGCCGGCGCACGTCGACTACTGGGCGATGAAGTGGAGCGACATCCTGAGGGTCAAGGCGGAGTTCCCCGTCAAGGTCTGGCCCAATGCGGCGCAGGCCTATCATCGTTGGATCTGGGACGCCCTCGCCCGCAACAAGCCGTACGACCAGTTCGCCCGCGAGCTGCTCACCTCCAGTGGAAGCAACTTCCGCGTTGGACCGGTCAACTTCTACCGTGCCATCCAGAGCAAGACACCGGAGGGCATCGCCGCGGCCGTCGGCTTGGCGCTGATGGGTACGCGAGTCCACTCCTGGCCGAAAGACCGTCAAGCCGGCATGGCTGTCTTCTTCTCCCAGGTCGGCTACAAACCCACCAGCGAGTGGAAAGAGGAGATCGTGTTCTGGGACCCTCTCCACTCGACCGCCGTTCCCGGGTGTACCGCACCGGGCATTCCGGCCGTCCAGAAGTCCGTCACGATCACCAACCAGATTCCGCAGGCGTTGGCCCAGCCGCTCAGCGAGAACAAGCCGCTGGCGGCGGTGTTCCCGGACGGGACCAAGACGACGATTCCGCCGAACCGAGACCCCCGGGAGGTGTTCGCCGACTGGCTGATCCAGCCGAAGAACCCCTGGCTCGCCAACGCCATCGTCAACCGCATCTGGGCGTGGGCGATGGGGCGCGGCATCGTCCACGAGCCGGACGACATCCGCAAGGACAACCCGCCCAGCAACCCCGAGCTCCTGGCCCACTTGGGGAAGGAACTGGCCGCCAACGGCTACGATCTGAAGCGGCTGAAGCGCCTGATCTTCACCTCGACCACCTACCAGTTCTCTTCCGTTCCGCGGTCCGACAGGCCGGAAGCGAAAGCCCACTTTGCCAGCTACCGGTTGCGGCGAGTGGAAGCGGAGGTGTTGATCGACGCCTTGAACCAGATCACCGGCAGCTCGGACCTCTACGCCAGTGCTGTACCGGAGCCCTTTACCTATATCCCCAGAGGCATGCCCGCGGTGGCGCTGGCCGACGGCAGCGTCACGAGTCCGTTCCTGACGCTATTCGGGCGTTCCGCCCGGGCCACGGGAATGGAAAACGAGCGAATCAACGAGCTGGCCTCCCCCCAATGGCTGCACTTGTTGAACTCGGCCACGGTCCAGGCGAAGCTCCAAGGCGGCCCGAGGCTCGCCGTGATCACTGCCTCGGGCGGTAAGACAAGAGCGATTGTCGAGAACCTCTACCTGACCATCCTCTCGCGGTTCCCGACGGAGGCCGACGTGAAGGCCGCCGAGGAGTACACCAAGATCGGGGTAGCCAAGGGCCGCAACGCCTGGACCGACCTCGCCTGGGCGCTGATCAACAGCCCCGAGTTCCTTGTCCGACATTGAATACTGCGCGAATGGTATAACACGATACGAAACAGCCGGGTTCTTGCACGCAACCTGAGCGGAAGCAAAGGAAGGACTGAAACCATGGAAACACAGCACGATTCCTGCGGCCCGGAGCATGTGTCCCGGCGCGAGGCCCTCCGACGTGGTGCCTTGGGCGCGGCGGGCGTTCTCGCGGCCGGCGGTCTGAACCTCCGCGCCCTTTCGGCCGAGGCCAAGAAAACGCCCGAGCAGACCGCCGCCGAGCTGAAGGCCACCCGAGACGCAGCCGCCAAGGCCAAGGCCAAGAAGAAGGGCAAGGTCAAGTCGGTCATTCAGATCTTCCTGTGGGGCGGCATGTCGCACAACGATGCCTGGGACCCGAAGCCGGGCACGGGCTACGACTACCTGGGCGAGTTCGACAAGTTCATCCCCACCAACGTGAAGGGAATCGAGCTCGGCGCGCTGTTCCCCTACCTGGCCAAGCAGGCCGACAAGTACGCCTTGATCCGCAGCATGACCCATGGCATCAACGGCCATGAGACCGCGGCCTACCTGATGCAGACCGGTCACAAGCCCGGCGGGCGGCTGGCCTACCCCAGCGTGGGTGCCATCTTCACCTATTTCAAGAAGGACCAGTACAAAGGGCTGCTTCCGCCGTACATCGTGATGCTTCGGGCCGCCGGGCGATTCTCCGAAGAGGGCTTCCTCGGCCCCGCGTACAAGCCCTTCGCCACGGGCGGCGACCCGAACGGGACCCGCTTCGAGGTGCAGGGCATCGTCAACCGGGGCATCAACGACAGCCGGCAACGGGCCCGGCGCGAGCTGCTCGACAAGGTCAACATGATGGGCTACGGCCTCTCCAACGCCCCGGAGATGGCCGCCGCCGAGAAGGCCAAGCAGAAGGCCTACGGGTTGATCCTGGGCAAGGGGCGGGAAGTCTTCGATCTTCAGAACGAGCCCTCGGTCCTCAGAGACCGCTACGGCCGAAACACCTTCGGGCAGGAATGCCTGGCGGCGCGGCGGATGGTCGAAGCGGGCGTGCCCTACATCACCATCAGCTTCCCCGGCGGTTGGGACACGCACGCGAACCACTTCCCCACGATGAAGCGGCAGTGTCCCTTGTTGGACCAGGGACTGGCAACGCTCTTGGCGGACCTGAGTGAGCGCGGCCTGCTGGACAGCACGCTGGTCTGGTGTACCGGCGAGTTCGGCAGGACGCCGAAAGTCTCCTGGGAGCCGCCCTGGAACGGCGGCCGCCATCACTACGGCGCGGTCTTCACCGTGCTGGTCGCCGGCGGGGGATTCAAGGGCGGCCGCATCCTCGGTTCGTCCGACGAAAAGGGCGCGAAGGTCAAGGAAAGGCCCGTCTATCCGGCCGACCTTCTGGGCAGCTTCTACCTCTTGGCCGGCATCGACGCCAACGCCAAGCTGCCCCATCCCTTGGGGTTCGATGCCCGAGTATTGGACGCCGAGAAGGAAGGAATGAAGTCCACCGGACTTCTGGAAGAGATCATGTAGCTGCGCCGGCCCGACGCAGAAACGCCAACCCCGCCGCGTCGCGAGGATGCCTCAACGTCCGCGCGTAGTCTCGACCGTGCGAAACCTGGAGAAGCCAATGAGTCGGTTCGATACGCTTCTGATCCTGGCCCTGGCCGTCCTGCTGGCCGCGGTGTCCCCCGCTTGGGCGCAGAACCAGTACATCGGGTACGTCTATCCCGCCGGCGGGCAACAGGGCACGACCTTCCCCATCCGGCTGGGCGGACAGAGGCTCACCTATGCCTCCAGCCTGGTGGTGAGCGGGAAAGGGGTCTCCGTTCGGCTGGTCGACTACTACCGGGTCATGAACAACCAGGAGCTCTCGTTGCTCCGACAGCAACTCAGAGAGCTGCGGAAGAAGGGCGCGACCGTGGGCGATGCGATGGCCGCCAAGATGGCCTGGTTCGAGTTCCCCGAGCCCATCGGCCCCGTGGAAGAGCTCACCATGCTCGCCACAGGCGCGAAAGGCAACCCCGTACCGTCAGAGAAAGAGCGGGCGAAGCAGAACCTCATCAAACGCATCCAGGCGTTCTTCGCGGAAGACGAGCGTAACCCGGCCGTGCGCGCCCATTGCGAGCTCGTCTTTGCCGAGGTCACCGTCGCCGCCGACGCCAAGCCGGGCCGGCGAGAGATCCGGGTGATCACCAAGCGGGGCATCTCCAACGCGCTGCCCTTCTACGTGGGCCAGGTACCCGAGGTCGCCCGCAAACCGATGAAGACCGCCCGAAAGCCCGTTCTCGGCAAGGAGCACCTGGCCCTGCGAAAGAGACCGCCCGAAGAACAGGAAATGCGCGTCGACGTGCCGTGTACGATGAACGGCCAGATCGCCCCGGGCGAGGTCAACCAGTACCGTTTCTCGGCCAGGAAAGGCCAACGTTTGGTCATCTCCGCCAAGGCTCGGCACCTCGTCCCCTACGTCGCCGACGGCGTGCCCGGCTGGTTCCAGGCCGTGCTGAGGCTCCACGACGCCAACGGCAAGGAACTGGCGTACAACGACGACTACCGTTTCGACCCCGACCCCGTCCTCTTCTTCGACGTCCCAGAGAACGGCGAGTACGTGCTCACCATCAACGAGGCGCTCTTCCGAGGCCGCGAGAGCTTCGTGTATCGGATCACCATCGGCGAGCTGCCGTTTGTGACCAGTATCTTCCCGTTGGGCGGCCAGGTGGGCAAGCCCGTCAAGATCGAGAAGCGCGGCTGGCACCTGGAGAAGACCACGTTGGCGCCGCCCCCCAAGGGCGCGAAGCCGGGGCATCACCTGGTTGCCGCCTCCGACGGGAAACTCGTGTCCAACTACGTGCCGTTCGCGCTCGATACCTTGCCCGAGTGCCTGGAGGTGGAATCCAACGACAACCTGTCCAAGGCGCAGAAAGTCAGTCTGCCGGTTACGGTCAACGGCCGCGCGGATCGCCCGGGCGACTGGGATGTCTTCGAGGTCCAAGGCAAGGCCGGCGAGACCGTCGTGGCGGAGGTGCACGCCCGCAGGCTCGGCTCTCCGTACGACTCCTTCGTCAAGGTCACCGGCCCGAACGGCAAGGTGATTGCGCTGAACGACGATCATTACGACGCGGCCTCGGGGCTGAACACCGACCACGCCGATTCCTACCTCATGGTCAAGCTGCCCGCCGACGGGAAGTACTTCATCCACGTCGGCGACACGAGGCGGCATGCGGGAGCCGCGTATGCCTACCGCCTTCGAATCAGCCGGCCGCGGCCCGATTTCGTGCTGCGGGTGATCCCTTCCCGTATCTGCATCCGCAGCAAGTCGTCCGCCGCGGTGACCGTCTTCGCCATACGCAAGGACGGCTTCGACGGGCCGATCACACTCCGCTTCAAGGACCTGCCCAAGGGCCTCCAGTCCTCTGGAGCCACGCTGGGAGCCAAGAAAGAGGTGGCGCGTCTCACCGTGAAGACCACCCTTACCCAGATGGCCAAGCCGGTGAACCTCACGGTCCTGGGCAGCGCGAAGACCGGAAAGCGAGAGATTGTTCGCCAGGCCGTCCCCGCCGAGGACACAATGCAGGCCTTCCTGTGGCGCCACCTGTTGCCCGCAAATGACCTTCCTGCCCTCGTGTACAGCCCCTCCTACCGGCCGCCAACCGATCGCGTGCGCCCGCCGATCCGCGATGCCGACAGGCCGAAAGACGCCCAGCGCACGCTGCGGAAGTCCCAGGTGGACTGGTATCTCAGACGGATCGAGACCCTCCATCAACAGTGGTTCCTCACCGACGATTTCGCCAATCGCCAGATCGCGAGCATCGAGGCCCGGCTACTCAGGTAGAACTGGCCAAACCTCGAACGGGACGTGAATGCAAGAAGCCGCCGGATTCCCGACAGCTTCTTGCTAGTCTTATCGGGGCGACTGGACTCCACTGCGCGGCGCCTACGCTGCGCGGCGGCGCAAACTGCGCGACAGGTGGCCTCGCCTGGGTACGTTCCGCGTGTGGGGCGGTCGTGGACTGGAACAGCCCCATCTTTCAGCTACGTCTTCCGTCTGTTCAGCCCCTTGATCAGCCCGGAGAGCATCCGGGCGATCTCCTCAAGACTTGCCTTGAGATGCCCCTGTCGATCGGATGCCAACGGCCCTTCTCGTCCGGCCAGCTCCAGCAAGGGCACGCACTCCTGCACGCTGCCACGGGTGATGCCGAAGAAACTCAGGCGGTCAGGCTTGGTGAGCCGGTCATTGCCCTCGGCGATGTTAGCGGCGATGGACAGGGCGGCGCGGTTGAGCTGGTCTGCCAGGAAGAAGTAGCCGCGGGGGAAGGTCTTGCTCAGCGTGCAGCCGGCGTCGGCGAAGGCGACGGCCTTCTGGTAGACAAGGAGCTTCTCGAAGGCAAAGGCCATGGGTCTCTCCCGCGCCGGAATGGTACGCGAACGGCAAGAGAGTAGAAAGTAGAAAGGAGACCGGGGTAGAGCGGCCTTGGCGCGTCGCAGGAACAAGCCGCAGGTGACGGCTCTGCCTTCTTGTCTACTTTCTCCTCTCTACGCTCTACCCCTCTAGTCCTTAGACAAGCGATCCTCCGTGGCCTTTTCCTGTCGTGACCGCGCAAAAAGCTCGAAAAGCCTCGCGTTTTCGTGGTAATCGTTGGTGATTCGTAGACCCGCGATTCACGAGCACGGAGGCTTTTCAAGTGAACGCTACTACACGCAATCGGGACCGGAAACGCAAGCGGAGAATCGAGGCCCGGCTGGACAAGATGCCTTGCGAGGATCGCGGCAAGCCGGTGTTCTCGGCCGGCAACATTCACTATGAGGCCGGCGACCGCGGCGGGGGGATCGCGTGCGGGGGCATCGGGGCGGTCCACATGCTCGCCCGGCGAAGCGGTCTGGTCGAGGCGATCGACCGCAACCTGCACCTGTTGAAGATCCACCGGCCGTACCAGGAATCGGATCATGTCCTGAACATCGCCTACAACATCCTGGCCGGCGGGCATTGCCTGGAAGACATCGAGCTGCTCCGTAACAACGAGGACTACCTCAACGCCCTCGGCGCGGACGCCATTCCCGATCCCACCACGGCCGGTGACTTCTGCCGGCGGTTCTCGGCCGTTGAGGTCGAGAGGCTGATGGAGACGGTCAACGACATCCGCGTGGGGATCTGGAAGCAGCAGCCGGCGGAGTTCTTCGAACGGGCGGTGCTCGACGCCGACGGGGTGATGGTCGAGACGACGGGCGAATGCAAGGAGGGGATGGACATCTCGTACAACGGCAAGTGGGGGTATCACCCGTTGCTGATCTCGTTGGCCAACACGGGGGAGCCGCTGTTCCTGGTCAACCGCAGCGGCAACCGGCCCAGCCACGAGGGCGCGGCGAAGTGGCTGGGCAAGGCGGCGGAGGTCTGCCGCAAGGCGGGGTTCCGAAAGGTCGTGATGCGAGGGGACACGGACTTCAGCCAGACCGAACACCTCGACGGATGGGACGACCAGAACGTGACCTTCTACTTCGGGATCGACGCGATGGAGGCGCTGCGCACGCGTGCGGACGCCTTGCCGGACGAGGCTTGGTCGTTCCTGGAGCGTCCGGCGAAATACGAGGTCAAGACGTCGCCGCGTGCGCGGCCGGCGAACGTGAAGGAACAAGTGGTGGTTCGGCGGAAGTTCCGCAACGTGCGGCTGTTCTCGGAGCTGGTCTCGGAGTTCTCCTATCAGCCGGTCGCGTGCAAGCGGCCGTACCGGATCGTGGTGGTGTGCAAGAACCTGACGGTCTCCGAGGGTCAGGGAGTGCTGTTCGACGAGTTGCGGTACTTCTTCTACATCACGAACGATTGGTCGTCGCCGGCCGCGGCGGTCGTGGGGGAGGCGAACCGGCGGTGTGACCAGGAGAACCTGATCGCGCAGCTCAGCGGCGGGGTCCGCGCGTTGCGGATGCCGGTGGATTCGCTGGTGAGCAACTGGGCGTACATGGTGATGGCGTCTCTGGCGTGGACGCTGAAGGCGTGGCTGGCGTTGGTCCTTCCGGTCTCGCCCCGGTGGAAGTCGAAACACGAGTCGGAGAAGAAGTCGGTGTTGCGGATGGAGTTCCGGACGTTCCTGAACGCGTTCATGCGCGTGCCGTGTCAGATCCTCCGCAAGGGCCGACAACTGATCTACCGGCTGCTGTCGTGGAATCCGTGGCAGTGGCTGTTCCTACGTGCGGTCGAGGCGGTGCGCGTTCTGCGGTGCTGAGCCGCCGAAATGAATGTCGGGGTACGGACGCCCCGATCCGCCGCGACCCCCTACATGTTGTGCCCACAAAACCGATGCCGAATTTAACAACCCGCCCCGGACCGTTCAAGCCGCCGCCGGCCAGCGCGGCCGCCTCGCGCCGGGCCAGCCGGCCCGCCTCAGGGGAAAACCGCTTTCAAGGATCGCTTGTTTAAGGTCTAGTGAGAAGGCCGCCTGGCGGCGGCCCTCTCACTCGGGGCAAGACGCGTTGGCAGTAAACCACGACCGGAGAATGGGCTCGTGCTGGCATTCGCCTGGGGGCTGGAAGGAGTTACCGACGTGACGTAGCGCCGATCTTGCCTACGTGCCACTTGCCCCGGGCAGCGGAGCAGATCCAATCAGCATGAGGGCGCATCGCCCAGTGAGGGCCTGTCACGGCGATTGCCGGTTCGCCTTCGCAGCAAGGAATCGCTCGCCCATGTCGATGGCCTTGTCCGTGAGGTTCGCCCTCAAGTCGATCTCGTCGAACTCGACCTGCTCGGCTGACTTGTCGGATGGGTGATACATCATGCGTTCGCGGACACGCACGATCCTCGGAGCCCAGGCGAATTCGCAGTTGTACTTCATCAGGACGAGCGGCAGACCGGCCACGAAGTTTGGGTCGCCCCACACCGTGAGATTCTCGCGCAACTCGCCGCTAGCCTCTCGCTCAACGGGAACGAAGGGGACGAATCCACCGCTCCCGGTGAAACCGCCGCCCATCAGCGTTGCCAGCATCGGCAAGACGACCGGACCCGCCCGAATCGCCTGCTGTGTGAGCTCGGCCCTGTAGATTCGCTCCTCGGAGGCGATATCCTCCGGCGTGCACCCCAGGTACCCTTTCAGGGCCCTGCGGACGCGCACCTCACCGCCCGACCAGGCGTACCCGTGCCCGTGCTCGGCGAGAGCTTCCGCAGGTCCGAGCCGCACTCGATGGCCTTGGCCGGCAGGTTGTACTGCTCGATGTAGACCTCATCGGGGTCGGAGCAGAAGCTGCCCGGATGCGTGCTGGTGGCCTCGATGTTGTGCACGACCTCGCCGTCGTCGAACCGGCTGATCTGGTGTGATTTGGCGCAGGCCAACGAAACGGGCCAGCCCATGCGGCGGGCCATGGCCACGTGCAGAACCGGCATGTTCCCGCACGTGCCCTGCTTGGTGTCGATCAGGCCGTTGAGGAACAGGTCGCTGGGATTCATGTAGCGAACGGCCGTGGCATGCTTCTGCTCGTCGATGTATCGCAGGCCAAGCTCATGCCCCAGGAAGCCCTGAAGCATCCCGACGCGGAAGAAGCGGATGTCGTTGTTCCACTTCTCCGGCGTCCTGCGGAACCGGGCCTCCATGCCGGGCAGCACACGGGCGAACTGCCGCGCCCATTCGTCCACGATGCGGACGTACCGGCCGACGTCCAGGTCGGCGAGCGCGGGAATCTCTCGGGCGACGGCGAGGTTGAGCCGGACGACGTCGGCCCTCTCAAGCTCGGCGTCGCTGAGGGCAAGGAAATGCCACGGCGTCGCGTCGTTGGTTGGCCTCCGCCTCTTACGAGACCACTGCTGTCCAAGATGATCGGGCCATAGTTGCTGGCTTGGTTCTTCGGGGGTAGATCCGCCCGGATTCCGG
>Ga0272441_10002837_pt1 | contig 34346 bp, 20 predicted proteins | sample SSMProp6N_FD_193582 | JGI IMG/M metagenome (GOLD analysis project Ga0272441, IMG submission 193582) | Marine sediment archaeal communities from Little Sippewissett salt marsh, Falmouth, MA, United States - SSM-Prop-6N | ecosystem: Environmental > Aquatic > Marine > Wetlands > Sediment ... | reverse complement strand
ACCCCGTCTGCCGCGTCCGCGACCACGGCGACGTGGCCCGCATCGAGGTTCCGCCCGACCGCGTGGCCCGCCTCGTGGCCAAGGACGGCAGGCAGATTACGGCCGACCTGATGGCCCTCGGGTACGCGTACGTGACGGTCGACCTGGAGGGCTACCGTTCCGGGGCGATGGACGAGGTGCTGCCGCACACGGAACGCGGGCGTGGGAAGGTGGAATAGGCAGGCCCGGCCGGGTCGGTCTGTCAGTCGCCAAACGCCACGTTGGGCGTTTCGCGGACCAGCGCCGACTCCACCTCGAAGAACTCGGCCGACCGGAAGCCGAACATCCCCGCCATGATGCTCGTCGGGAACATCTGGCACCGGTCATTGAAGTCGCGGACGTTGGCGTTGTAGAAGCGACGTGCGGCCTGGATGCGGTTTTCCGTTTCCACGAGTTCCCGCTGGAGATGCAGGAAGTTCTCGCTGGCCTTCAGGTCCGGATACCCCTCGGCCACGGCAAAGAGGCTCTTGAGGGCGCCGACGAGTTCCTTCTCGTCGCGGGCCTGGTCGGCAGCCGAACCGCTCGACGCCAAAGCCCGCGTGCGTGCCTCGACGACGCGCTCGAACACCTCGCGCTCGTGGGCGGCATAGCCCTTGACGGTTTCCACGAGATTCGGGATAAGGTCGTACCGGCGTTTGAGTTCCGTATCGATGCCGGCCCACGATTCCTGAACGTGGTTCCGGCCGCGCACCAGGCTGTTGTACATGCCGATGATGACGATGCCCACGACCAGGACGGGCACGACCACGCACGCGCAGATGGGCAGAAGCGCCACGAGCGCCTCGGCTTGGGCAAGCATCATGAGGTTCATCCCATCCCTCCCTGCATGGGGGCGGCGGACGCGTCCACGCCCCGGGCCTTCAAGACGTAGTCGGGAATCATGTTGACGACCGTCTGGCCGATCATGAGGAGCCGCTCCACGTTCTGCACGTCGCCGCTGCCGGTGTCGTACAGGAGCAGGAACAAGCCGTTCATCTCCATGTGCGGGGCCGTGCCGCAACGAAGCAGATAATCAATGAGTTGGGCATGGAAGATGTCGTAGGCGAACCGGCGGTCCTGGCTGGCCACGTAATAGCGACGGCTGAACTCGTCGCTCTCGAAATCAATGTCGTCCCACCCGACCCAGGAGGCCACGCGGTCGAAGACACTCTCGGGCCGCATCCGCAGCGGCGGGGCCTGGATCGGCAACAGGTACACCACCGCCTGGTGATGGTGGGTGTGCGAGTTTTTGCCGCTGCCGGTCGTGTACCGGTAATCGAAGCAGACGACGGTCCGGCCATCGACCTCGCCGCTCATGACGTTGTCGGCCCTGCGCGAATGGCCGTGCGTAAACAGATCCAGCGTCGCGTACCACGTCGGCAGGCCCCACGGGTCTTGCGGGAAATAACGAAACCCCCACTTGGCCGCCAGGGCTTGCATCTGCTCGCGCCGCCGGCGCGCCCGCATGACGGCGTAGACAATCCCCACCACCACGAGGACCGCGACGGCGCCGAACATCAGGCACGGTACGGTCGCTGCCGCTGCGCCGAAAAGGGCTTCCATGCATGTCTCCCGATGAAGCGGCGGGATTATAGCCGTCGCCCGCAAGGCCGGTCAAACGAAACGCGTCGCCCGGCCGGCGGCCCGGTTGGCGGCGACACGCCGCGGCCGTGAATCGTCTACGTCGCGGCCGTGTCGTACACCGCCAGCCGCCGAATCCGCGGCGCGGCCACCGAAGCCGTCACGCGGAGGCGGACCTTGGCCACCTGTGTCCTCTCAACCCGCTGGATGCGTTTGTGACCGATGGACAGCCCCTCGCCCAGGTGCTGCCAACGGCCGCCGGGCGCCAAGCCTTCGACCACGTAGGCGCGGACGCGTTCGCCGCCGTTGATGTCCTCCATCATAACCACGTGGTCGACCGCCGCCGGCGTCGGCAACTCCAGGACAACCTCCTTGCCGCGACCGCGAGTCTCGCCGAGTGCCCGCCCGAATCGCCGGGCCAGTTCCTTTCCGAATTCCCGGCATCGCGTCATGTCGGCCTCGGGCAACAGGCCGGTCGGATCGGGCGTCAGGCCCACGACGAGGTTGCAATTCCGCCCCACGGACTGGTCGTACCACTTCAGGAGCGTGTTGAGCGGTTGAATGGTCTTATCGGTCCCCGGCTTCCAGCACCAGTGATGGTTGCGCAGGGGGGCATCGACCATTCCCGGCGACCATAGACTGCCTTCCGGGTCGCCGTGCATCAGGAGTTTCGTTCGGTCCTTGAGGCGGCCCTTGTGGGCAGCCTCGGCGGTGTCGAGGTCGGGCATTGTGGCCCAACACGGATACCCCGCGTAACCGGACTCGTTGCCGATCCACCGGTGCTCGCGCCGCTGCGGACTGTGGTAGAAGACCATGTTCGGCTGATGCTTGTCGACGATGGGCAAAACGTCCGGGCCGCCGTCGTCGGGCGAGATGAGGCCGGCATCGAACCAAATCTGGACCAGCGGCCCATAGCGTGAACAGAGCTCCTCAACCATCCGTTCGCACGTGCGGGCAAACGCGGCCTGCCCCTCGCCACCCTTACCATAGCCCACGCGGTAGCGGTCAACCTTCCAGTAGGCGTTGCGAAAACAACTGAGGTAGATGCCGGGCCTGACACCGGCCTTGCGGCACGATTCGACGAAGTCGCGGACCAGGTCGGCTTTGCCGCCGCGCCACGCCGCTTGCCGGACACCGTACGCGTAGGCGTCGCTCTGCCACTGGAGAAACCCGTTGAAATGCGTGGCCGTAAAGACCGCGTACCCGGCCCCCATGGCCACGGCAGCCGCAACCCACTGGTCGGTGTCGAGTTTTTCGGGCCGGTACCGCTCGGGGTCCCAGGTCTGGTGGATGGCGTTGCGGTGCTGCCAACCGCCTTCGTCGAACAGCGGCATGTCGAAATGGAAGATGGCCCCGACCTCGCAGTCCTGCCAGACAACCTGCCGCGGCAAGGGTTTGGCAAGGCGGACGGCCTCCGGGTCGGCCGCCCTGGCCCAGGTGCTGGCGGCCATGCCGGCGGCGCCGGCGGCCGCGGTTTGCAGAAATCCACGGCGGTTCATTGTGTCGTCCTCTGCGGGGCTGTCTCGTCGGGCCGGTGGCGCGTCCCGGGGCGCCAAGCCAAGTAATCGTCCACCACGGACCGGCTCATGGCCACACTCGCGAACGCGTGCCACACCCTATCGCGTGCGCCCCCCACCCGCAAGGCAAGAATCCCCGCGGGATTCCAAGCCCCGTTGCGAGACAATCGTGGGGTCCGACGAGCTCGCGAAACCTGCACGCCGAGGCCCGAGGCAGCGGGCAAACGCGGTGCGCTCCCCGCAGGCGGTCCGCCTCGTCGCCGCGTGCCGGCTTGCTTACCCGACGGCCTCACGGTACCATACAGGCGCCATGAGCAGGATATTCAGCGACATCCCGGCGATTCTCGAAGACCTGCGGGCCGGCCGCATGATCGTCCTGGTGGACGACGAGCAACGCGAGAACGAGGGCGACCTGGTGTGCGCGGCCGAGCAGGTTACACCCGAGATCATCAACTTCATGGCCGCCCACGGGCGCGGCCTCATCTGCCTGCCGATGGCCGGCGACTTTATCGGCCGGCTCGACCTCGCGCCTCAGACGCCGGCGAACACCGCCCGCTTTGGTACGGCGTTCACGGTGTCGGTGGATGCGCAGACGGGTGTGACGACCGGCATCAGCGCCGCCGACCGGGCCCGGACGATCCAGGTGGCCGTCGCCGACGACGCGAAGCCCGAGGACCTCGCCCGGCCCGGGCACGTCTTCCCCATCTGCGCCCGCGAGGGCGGCGTCCTGGTCCGCGCGGGGCAAACCGAGGGGGCCGTCGACCTGGCGCGTCTGGCGGACCTCAAACCCGCGGGCGTCATCTGCGAAATCATGAAGCCCGACGGCACGATGGCCCGCGTGCCGGACCTCGTGGGCTTTTGCCGCGACCACGGCCTGAAGATGTGCTCGGTGGCCCAGATCATCGCGTTTCGGCACCACAAGGAACGCCTCATCCGCAAAGTGGCCCAGGTAAAGTTGCCGACCCGGTTCGCGATGTTCGACCTGCACGCCTACGAGAGCGTCCTGGACTCCCTGCCCCACGTCGCCCTGACGCTGGGCGGCGTGGGCATACCGGGCCCGGATGGCACGGTGCCGGTTCAGGAGGCGCCGACGCTCGTCCGCATTCACTCCGAGTGCCTGACGGGCGACGTCTTCGGCAGCCGGTTGTGCGATTGCGGCGAGCAGTTGCAGACCGCGATGGCCCGCGTGGCCGAGGCGGGGCGCGGGGCCGTCATCTACATGCGACAAGAGGGCCGAGGCATCGGCCTCGCCAACAAACTTCGCGCCTACCGCCTTCAGCAGGAAGAGGGGCTCGACACGGTCGAGGCCAACGTGAAACTGGGCTTCGAGCCGGACCTCAGGGACTACGGCATCGGCGCCCAGATTATGGCCGACCTCGGGCTCCGCAGCGTCCGACTCATGACAAACAACCCGCGGAAGGTGGTGGCCCTGGAGGGCTACGGCCTCAGAATCGTGGAACGCGTGCCTATCGTCGTCCCGCCCCGCCCCGAGAACGAGCGGTACCTGCGCACGAAACGCGTGAAAATGGGGCACATCCTGGACGAGGAAAACCCGGAAGGCGACACACGCAAGGCCAAATAAGGTGCCCGCCCGCGCGCCGCCCCCTTCAGTCAGTCGCGGGAAGTCTGCACCATCTTCCACGCCCGCCAGTAGCGCCGGCACGGGTGGCAGACGTACCAGCGCTGCTCGGCCCGGATGGGCGTGCCGCCCGAGGCGAGCCGCTCGCCCCTCGTCATCTCGGCCGGCGTCATGCCCGTTTCAACGATCACCATCGACCGGCCACAGACCGAACACGGCACCCGCCGGCGAATGTTGTACAGAACCACGCCTGTGATGAACGAGACGATGCCCACCCCCAGGCCGACGCCGCCGAGGACGGCCGCGCCGGCGGCGATGCTGATTCCGCCCCCAATGGCCACGGCCAATCCGCCTATCGACAGCCACGCGCACGGCCGGCGGCGCCAGGACTCGGCCCGACGGTCGCGGACGTAACCGGGGAACCGTTGCTGGAGCGAGTCGGCCACCCCGCCCTCGGCGGCCGTCGCCGCCTGGCCCGCCGATGCCACCAGCCGGTACAGGCGCTCCAGGTGTCGGCGTTGCCTGACCTGAGCGCGCCGATGCGACCGGCTGTGGGCGAACAGGTCCATCCCCGTCTTCAGCAGCACCAACACCAGGAGCATCAGGACGGGCTGCCCGAGCGCCTGAATCAGAAAACCGCCGCCGATGATCGCAACGTGCAGAACCACCACCCGCCGATACGGCCTGGCCTGCTCCTGCATGAGGAAGGTGCGGCGGCACTCGCCCTTGATGAGGTAATTCCAGACGAACGAGAACGCGTGGCTCGCGACAAGGGCAACCGCCGGTAGAACAAGGCCGTGGTCGCGGATGACGCCCCACACCAGACGCCAGGACATCCCGCCCAGGTCGCCACCCGCGTTTTCCTGGCCAAACATCGCGAGCACGAAAAGTCCGTGCACCAGGGCAAAACCGCCGTAGTGCACGATGAAAAACGGAACCAGGACCGCTTTCTCAAGCCATTGATGCTCCTCCGGCCGAGCGTTGAAGAGCATCCGGAGCGCCGCGAAGACGCCTACAGCCACGTTCTCGAGCCAGTAGAGAAAAACGATGACGAAGACGTCCCATCCAAGAAACAGGACACCGTAGGCCGGCAGGAGGTTGGCGGCTACAAGAAGCACCTTGGCGGGGGACAACTCCACGAGACGGCCGCCCTCTGCATCGCCGTCCGCGTCAGCATCGTCCACGTCGTCGCCGCCCGTGGCAGGGTCGGCGGCCAGCGTGTCGTCCTCGGGTGGCGAGAGCGGGCCCTCATCCATCCTGTCACTTGCCCCCAAAGCGACGACCACGCCTGTCAGCGCTGCAACCCGGGAGACGCGCCCCGCAACACGCCATTCACCCGTACCGCCTCGGGCCGACATCCGACTTGTCAGACAACGTCTAGGACGTAATCTCTTCCAGGGCCTCGGGGCTGAGCATGCCGCGGAGTTTGTTCAAGGCCCGGCTTTCGATCTGGCGGATGCGTTCCTTGGTTACGCCGAAGTGCTTGCCAACCTGTTCCAACGTCTGCGGGCCGGGCATGTCGCCCAGGCCGTAGCGGCGCATGACGATTTCGCGTTCGCGTGGTCCAAGGCCGCTCATGACGCGCTCGATGTTCTCCTTGACGGTAACGTCGGGTTCCTGGTACGGCTCCTCGCCCTCGAATCGGAGGTCGCGGGTCATTTCGAGGAGTTCGTCGTGGCCGGTCATGAATCGCTCGCGGCGTTTACCGGCCTTCGGCACGGTCCGGGCAAAGTTCTTCATGATAGCCCAGGAGGCGTACGTTGAGAACTTGAACCCCCTCGTGTAGTCGAACTTATCGACCGCCCGCATCAGACTGATGTTGCCGTCGGAGATGAGCTCGAAGAAATTCGTCTGGGCCGAGACGTGCCGCTTGGCGATGTTCACGACCAGCCTCAGGTTCGATTGGATGATCCGATTCTTGACGCGACCGGCCTCGTCGACCAACCGCTCGACCTCCTCAATGTCCTCAACCTTGGGGCTCCGCGTGTCGCGAAGGCGCTTGCGCACCTCGGTGGCCTTGAACTTCACGTAATTATACAGGCGAAAGAGCGACCGCTCCTCGTCGCGGCTCAGCAACGGTGTTTTGTAGAGGTTCTTCAGATAAATCGGCAGGCCCTTGGGGGGCGTCGAGGCACGGCCGTCCACGCCGGCCATTGCCTCCTGCGCCACCTCGTCGTGGAGAATCAGGTCGTCGGCGTCGTTGCGGTGGAACTCCGGGCTTTCCATGAACTCGATCGGCTCATCCAGAAGGTCGCGGGCCCGTTCCTCGGTGATGATCCGGTAAATGCTGGACCGCGTCCGGCAAAACCGTTTTGCAAGCGCATGCACGCTCACGCCGCGCTGGAACGCGTGGTAAATGCGACGCCGGTCGGTTTCCTGAAGAGGCTCGCTGGTATTCGGGAAGAGTTTGCCGCGCGGATGGACCCGGTCGTGCTCCTTGATGGTCTGGCGAACGGTTTCGACCGCCCTGCCCAGCCGCCGGGCGATGCGTTTGGAGACCTCGAACAGGCAACAATGGCAAAAGAGGCTCAGCCGGCGGGCCCGCCGGATGATCTCGCGGCGTTCCTCCCGGCTCAGGCGGCTGAATTCGGCGGCTCCCTCGACACGGTCGGCGTTGCGATTGGCGAACCGCTCGACGCTCGACTTGCGGAGTCCGACGCGCATCCGGCCATCGCTGCCGACGAACTTCCAGGCCACGAGCCCCTGCCGCCGCCACCGCTGAATCGTCTTCTCGGACACGCTGAAGCGGTCGGCGGCTTCCTTGATCGTATAAACCGTTTCGCCGACCTCGTCGGTGGCCATATTGAGGCCCGCCGACACCTGCTCGATCAATCGGCCCAGGTCTTCGCGCACCGACCCGCCCGGCAGCTTCTCGCCCAAGTCCCCCCGCGGCCTGTACCCCGTTACCTGGTAGCAGACGAACTCGTAAGGGTAAGACTTCTCGGGGTCGATCAGGCAAATGAGGCGCTCGGCGCGCTGGAGTTGCGTGACGCGGACGTCCTTGGCCAAATACCCCATCTGCTTGGCCAAGTCCGCTAGTTCGGGATGGTTGTACTTGACCTTAGCCATGGTCGTTGCTCGTACCGCCGCGCCCACGTCCTATAATCAGTATGTCGGCAGTTTGGGCGGCTGTCAAGAGGAAACTTGACCTTTCTCGCAACCCAGGTGTCCTGTCAATAGGCCGCATCCCGTTTGGTCACTTGGGGGCGGAAGCCCACCACTGCTTGTGCCCATCCACGCCCACGCCCATCAGGGGGACTTCTGTGCCCCGTTCGCCCTATGTGGGCAAGCACCTCGTCGCGTCCCCCCTGCTTTACACCCTCCCTGGCATGACACCCGCCTTGACCCAACCACTGAGGTAGGATCGCTTGCCCTCAGGCCCTGCCGGTTGCCTTTTGGTAAGAAGAGTCGGGGACGGTGGCCTGCCGCTCGACTCGCCATCGACAGGAAAAGGGCAGAGCCATGCAGGCGGGTTACGTCAGGGTGGATACAACACTTCGTTTGGGCGTCCTGTCCGGCCCTGTGGGGTTGCCGCGGGCCAGATTGCTAAGCGGCCTCAGGTACGTTTCTTGCGGTTGCTGTGCGGCGGGTCTTCACAGGCGTCGCGACATGGTGGGCGCAACCGCGGTAGGTGCTCCAGGCCCACCTCGCAAGACGCACGTAGTAAGTCCGCTTAGAGGACGACGTCTTTCTCGTGGCGATCAAGCACCCCGACTGCCGTCGACATGCTCGAGAGCCGCTTGGCGGGTTCCTTAGCCAACGCCCGCATGATGAGTTTGCACACGTCCTCGGGCAAGCCCGGCACGCGGCGATCAATCGAGAGCGGCTGGACGTTGAGAATCTTGTTGAGCATCTGGTGGTGGTCGGGGCTCTCGAACGGCCAATGCCCGGAGATGACGTGATACGCAACCACGCCCCAGGCGAAAATGTCGACCTTGTAGTCGCAGGGGTCACGCCGAAGCACCTCTGGGGCCAGGGTTTCGGTCGTCCCCATCCGGGAACCTGGCTGCGGCCGGTCCAGCAACGGGCACGCCAAGCCGAAATCGATGAGTTTGAGCTGGTCGTCGCTGGTAACAAACAGGTTCTTTGGGCAGAAATCGTGGTGCACAAACCGCTTCTTGTGCACGTGCTCGAGGGCGGCTGCCGCTTGCCGAATGTAGAGCATCCGCTTGCCGTCGAGGCGTTTGCTGTCGCCGCCCATGAGGGTTGCCAACATCATGCCTTCCAGGTATTCCAGAACGAGGTAGGGCGTGTTACCGAGCTTGCCGTGCGCAATGCACGTGATGACGTTGGGATGGTCGAAAGACGCGGTGATCTCGCCCTCGGTGAAATCGCGAAACTTGGTCTCGAGTTTTTCGACGGCTTTGCTGGCTTCGGGCTTGTGCACCTTGACAGCAACGATTCGCCCGGTTTCATTGTGCTTGGCCTTGAAAATCCGGGACATACTGCCCTCTCGGATTACGCCAAGCGCCGTGTAACCGGGAAGTGTTGCCTTGCTGCCGCCGCCGAGGACCTTTCGGAGGAATTTACCGAGCACGCTCCACTCCTTACGCCCGTGCCTGCTCGCCTTTGCGGTGTCCGCGCGCCAGCCACTCCGCCAGAAATGCGGAAGCCATTCTAGAACGCACCCGTGGCCGCGCCAACTCTTTTTCGATGGACCACGGACCCTTTTCTGATGAGCAAAGGCGCGGCCACGGCCGGGCAGACCGGTGGTCCCACACGACTACGACGTGCAGTAATCCAGAAGGGAGGCCACTTCGCTCCGCAGGTCCCGGCGCGGCACGATGCGGTCCACGAAACCATGTTCGAGCATGAAGTCGGCCGTCTGGAACCCTTCCGGCAACTCCTGCTTCATGGTTTGCTTGATGACGCGCGGCCCGGTGAAGCCAATCATGGCCCCAGGTTCGGCGAGAATAATGTCGCCCAGGGACCCGAAACTGGCCAGCACACCGGCCGTCGTCGGGTGCGTCATCACGACCACGTACAGGCCACCCGCCTGGCTGAACCGCGACAGGGCGGCACTCGTCTTGGCCATCTGGGCAAGGCTCAGAATGCCCTCCATCATGCGTGCCCCGCCCGAGGCGCAACAGAGAACAAGCGGCAGGCGCAGGGTGGTGGCCCTTTCGGCGGCCATCGTCACTTTCTCGCCCACGACCGACCCCATCGATCCCATGATGAAGCCGGCGTCCATCGCCCCAAGCACCAGGGGTCGGCCCTTGACATACGCCCGGCCCACGATGGCCGCGTCGTACAGGTTCGTCTGGCGTTGGGCATCGGTCAGCCGCTCGATGTACGACTTGCGGTCGGTGAACGCGAGCGGGTCCGGCGACATGAGGTTCGGCAGATACTCCTCGAACGTGTCGGCGTCGGCCAACATGGCGATGCGTTGCCGGGCGCCCACGCGGAAATGATACCCGCACTCGCTGCAAACGTGCAGGTTCTCCTCAACGGCCTTGCGAAAGACCATTTCCTCGCACCCGGGGCACCGCAACCACAGGCCTTCCGGGATGTCCTTCTTCTTGGTCCGGCCGTTGATCGCCACGGCCTGGTTCCTCCGCTTTGGCCTTTGCCAGCTAACGGCCGCTGGCGCCGGCAGCCGCCTGCCGCAGGTCGCCGATGGCACGGGCCGCGTTGCCGTCCGGGGCACGGAAAACAGCCGTTCCTGCAACGAACGTATCGGCGCCGGCCTGGGCGGCGTTGCCAATCGTGTCGGCGTAGATGCCGCCGTCCACTTCGAGCCGCTGCCCGGCGGTCAGCCATTCCCGCACGGTGCGGATCGTGGGCAACACTTCGGGCATGAACTTCTGGCCGCCGAACCCCGCATAGATCGTCATCAGAAGGACCATGTCCACGTGGGCCACCGCCCGGCGGACCCGGTCGAGCGGGCCGTCGGGGTTCATCGTAATGCCGGCCGTACACCCCAACTCATGGATGCGACCGGCCATGGCCTCGGGGTCCTCCACCACTTCGGCGTGGACGGTCAGGTTGTCGGCCCCGGCCTCGGCAAAAGCCTGGATGTACCGCTCCGGCTCACTAATCATCAGGTGCACGTCCAACAACAGGTCGGTCACGGCCCGGACGCTCTCAACAACCACGGGGCCGATGGTGATATTCGGCACCAGGTGCCCGTCCATAACGTCGACGTGCAACAGGTCGGCGCCGGCGTCCTCGGCGCGGTGGATTTCGTCGGCCAGGTGGGCAAAATCCGAGGCCAGGAGCGACGGGGCGATGGCTAGGCGCGGCAACTGGTGAACCGACCGTTTCACGGCACCACTCCTGTTGTGCCCGCCCCGGCGGTGCAGCTCAGATGGGCGCCAAGCGTAACCACCGAAGGCGCCGAGCCCCGCCGTGCGACAAACGTCGCGCTGCTACGCATCGTCGATGATCTCGATGGTCTCGAACGGCTTGCCTTCGAGGAACTCGAGACTCGCGCCGCCGCCCGTCGAGATGTGGGTCATCTGCTCGGCCAAGCCGAACTTTTCGACCGCCGCCGCCGTGTCCCCCCCGCCCACGATAGCCGTACCCACCTCGTCAACCTGTGCCAAGGCATCGCAGACGGCCCGGCTGCCACCGGCGAAGGGCGTGACCTCGAACATGCCCATCGGTCCGTTCCAGACCACGGTCTTGGCATCGGCGAGTTTCTCGCGGTACGCTGCGGTGGTCTCGGGGCCGATATCCAGCCCCATCCATCCATCGTCAATCTCGGGCCCTTGAACGTCAGTCTCGGCATCCGCGGTTGGCTCGCGGGCCACCAGGTGGTCTTCGGGAAAGAGAACTTCGGCGTCGGCAACCTGGATCTTGTCGAGCAGGTCCTTGGCAACGGCGATCACATCGATGGTCTTGCCCTTCTTCTTGACCTCACGTTCAACCTTCGAGTTGCCCACCCCCTGGCCGCGGGCCACCATGAAGACGTAAGCCATGGCCCCGCCGATGAGAAGCCGGTCCACTTTGCCGAGGAGGTTCTCGATGACGCCGATCTTGTCGGAGACCTTAGCCCCTCCGAGGACGGCCACGAATGGCCGCGCAGGCGATTGCAGCGCCTCGCCCAGAAACTTCAGCTCCTTCTGGATGAGGAAGCCGATGGCCCGGGTTCCCGCCGGCATCCCTGCCGGCACGCCATACGTGGAGGCGTGCTTGCGGTGCGCCGTGCCAAACGCGTCGTTGACGTACAGGTCGGCCAAACCGGCCAACGAAGCGGCAAACGCCTCGTCGTTGGCCTCTTCTTCGGCGTGAAACCGGAGATTCTCGAGGACCGTGACGTCGGCGTCGGCCATGCGGCCGATGATCGTCTCGACCTCCTCGCCAATGCAGTCGGGCGCCATCGTCACGTCTATGCCAAGCAGGCCGCCGAGGCGCAGGGCGGCGGGCTTCAGGCTAAGTTCGGGCTTGACCTCGCCTTTTGGCCGGCCGAGGTGACTCATCAGAATGACCCGGGCCCCCGCGTTGCGGGCGCACTTGATGGTAGGCAACGCCATCCGGATGCGGCGGTCGTCGGTGACGTTCAGGTCCTCATCGAGCGGGACGTTGAAATCGACACGGATGAGGACGCGTTTCCCGGCCATATCGAGTTTATCGAGGGTTTTCTTGGCCACGGCACACCTCCTCTGTCGGGTGGCAAGATTCGGGGGCGAGCCGCCGGCCCGCCCCCGCTTGGTGGCATCGGTTCTGCTAAACGGCCGCCAACTGCTTGGCCAAGTCGGCCATGCGATGCGAGAAACCCCACTCGTTATCGTACCACGACGTCACCTTCGCCAAGGTGCCGTCGATGACCATGGTACCGGTCGCGTCGAAGAGGCTGGAGCAATTGCAGCCGACGACGTCGCTGGACACGATGGGATCCTCGGTGTAGACGAGGATACCCTTCATGGGCCCGTCGGCAGCGGCCTTCATCGCCTGGTTGATGTCGTCGACGGTGACGGTTTTGCCGAGGTTGGCCGTCAGGTCCACGATGCTGCCCACGGGCGTGGGCACCCGCAGGGCCATACCGTTCAGTTTGCCATCGAGTTCCGGGATGACCTTGCCAACGGCCTTGGCGGCGCCGGTCGTGGTCGGGATGATGTTGAGCGCCGCGGCGCGGGACCGGTGCGCGTCCTTGTGAATCTGGTCGAGGATCTTCTGGTCGTTGGTGTAGGCGTGGCAGGTGGTCATCAAGCCGCGCGTCAGACCGAACGAATCGTTCAGGACCTTGGCGACCGGGGCCAGGCAGTTGGTCGTGCACGAGGCGTTCGAGACGATCTTGTGCTCGGGCGCGAGCGTGTCGTCATTGACACCGATAACGATGACGGCGTCGATCTCGCCCTTAGGCGGTGCCGACAGGATAACCTTCCTGGCGCCGGCCTGGAGGTGCTTCTCGCAGCCCGCCCGGTCGCGGAAGAAGCCGGTACACTCCAACGCCACGTCCACCTTGCGATCGGCCCACGGCAACTTGGCGGGGTCCTTCTCGGCCGTCACGGGCACGGCGTTGCCATCGACCACGATGGAGGCGCCGTCGGCCTTGACCTCACCCGGAAACCGGCCGTAGACGCTGTCGTACTTCAGGAGATACGCCAGCATCTCGGCGTCGGCGAGGTCGTTGATGCCAACGATGTTAAACTCGTCCTTGCGCTGCCACATGGCCCGGAAGACGATTCGCCCGATTCGCCCGAAGCCATTGATACTGATGTTGGTTGCCATCCGTCCGCTCTCCTTGGTTGGGAATGCCCGTAAAATCAGCCCTCGCGGCCAGCCTCCCCCACACCGCGGCAGCGCCACAGGGCTATTGGTAGAAGACCATCATAGGTCCGGCCCGTTTGGCCTGTCAAGCCATTTTCGGCCTTGCACGCAGGGCGCCAAGGACACCCGTGCATGGTCGTGGGCCGAACGGGATACAGGGATACCCTGTGCGAGGGATGCCCGTGCCCCCCAGCCCACGTTCCACGGTTTGCGCGGTGGGTCTCGCGCACCCACCGCGCCGGACGTAGCGCTTGCTACCTCGTGTTGCAGTCCTGGATCGTGTCTGAACCACCGGCCTGGCTTCGGGCGGCTGCATTCGGCTTCGGCGGCGTCGCCCTGCATCGACGATTCAGGGCCGAACCGCCTGCTTCGTGCTCCTTGCCAAGGCCGAATCCGCTCGTCCTCGGACCGACGTCCGACTTATCAGCCAACGCCTATCCCCGCATCGCCAGGGCGGACCATTTGGACATCAATTCGACCATGGCGCCGAAGTCCTTCTCGCCAAAACCAAGGTTCTCGGCCACCGACAGCAGTTGTCGCGTCGCCGCCGTCAGGGGCACCGGCAGATCGCGCTGCTGAGCCAGTTCCATGGCGTGGTTCAGGTCGTTGAGCATGTGGCGGAGGAAGAAGTTGGGCCGCCCGCCGGGGTTGACGACGATCTGTTCGGCATCGCGGAGGGCCTGGGAATCGAGCGGCCCGGCCCGCAGGACTTCCATCATCGTTTCGAACGGCACGCCGCTTTTTCGGGCCAGGACAAAGCACTCGGCAAATCCCAGCGTCATGGTGGCCAACAGGACGTTGCAGGCGAGTTTGAGGGTAGCGGCCTTGCCCACGTCGCCCACGTGGTGGATGTCAGTGCCGAGGGCCTCCAGCACCTTGCGGGCCTTGCCCAGGTCATCGACCGAACCGCCGACCAGGATCTGGAGGTGGCCCTCACAAGCGGCCTGGACGCTCCGCATGACGGGCGCCTCCAGGTACCGCACCGAGAGGCTGCGCAGCGCCGTCGCGGCCCGGAATGCGATCGTGGGACTCGTGGTGGAACAGTTCACGACCACGGCGCCGCGTTTCAGGCCGCGGCTGGCGCCCTCCTCGCCGAACAGGACGGTGTCGAGGGCGGCGTCGTCGGCCACCATGATGATGACGACGTCGGCGCCCTTGGCGGCAGCAGCTGGGTTCGGGACAGGCATCGCCCCCGCCTCGGCAGCCTCGTGCGTCTTCTCGAACGTCCGGTTCCACACCTGCAGCGAGAAACCGGCCTGGAGCAGGCGGCCGGCCATCGGCGCGCCCATCAGCCCCTGGCCGATGAACCCCACCTTGGTCCGGCGCCGGCTGGAACGCGAGCGCCGGCGCGCTGCGGGCTTGGCGTCGGCCTTCGCCTTGGGCTTGGCCTTGGGCTTGGCCTTCGGCTTCGGCTTGGGCTTGGCCTTGGGCTTGGCCTTCGGCTTGGCCTTCGGCTTGGGCTTCGGCTTGGGCTTCGGCTTGGCCTTGGGCTTGGGCTTGGAAGCAACTTTCTTGCCCTTGCTCTTGGCCGGCGCCGGTTTCCGGGCCTTGGCCGGTTTCTTCGAGCCCTTTTTGGCTGCGGGCGCTTTGCCCTTCTTGCCGGACCTGGATTTGCTGGATCTTGCCATTGGCATACCCCTAGCGGTCCCCGTCATTCGACGACGATGGGCAATTCGGCCCCACAAGCCTCACAGTGAGTCCCGCGGAGCCTGGTTCTGGAAACTCCCATCCCGCGCCGCTCAATCACCGTAACCCCGCACGAGGGGCACACGGTATCCTGCATTCCAACGATGTTGCCGGCATAGACGAACCGCAGGCCCGCCTTGCGCCCAATCGCCAGCGCCTTCTCTATCGTTTCGACCGGCGTCGGAGGCGTGCCCTGGTCCTGGTAATCCGGGTGGAACCGGCTTACGTGCCACGGAACGTCCGGCGACACCGAGACCAGAAACGCAGCGATTTGCGCCAGATCATCCGGCGCATCGTTCTGGCCCGGCACCAGCAACGTGGTGACCTCCACATGGATGCCCAGCGCGTGCATCCGGCGGATGGACGCCTGAACCGGCTCCAGCCGGGCCTTGCATACCGTCCGATAGAAGTCCTCGGTGGCGGCCTTCAGGTCGACGTTGGCGCCATCGAGCCAACCGGCCGCGTCCTCCACCACCTCGTCGGTCATGAACCCGTTTGTAACGAACGTATTCCGGAGGCCGGCCTCGCGGGCAAGAACGCCGGTGGCACGGGCGTACTCGTAGAAGATGGTCGGCTCGGTGTACGTGTAAGAGATGGAGAGGCAGGCCGCGCGGCGTGCCTCCTGGACCACGTCCTCGGGCGTCATGGGCTGGCCGGGCATTTCGCCGGCGCCGCTGCGCGGCCACTGAGATATCTGCCAGTTCTGGCAGAACCCGCACTGGAAGTTGCATCCCACGGTCGCGATGGAATACGCCCGCGACCCGGGCAGGAAGTGGAACAACGGCTTTTTTTCGATCGGGTCCACGTGGTTGGCAATAACGCGCCCGTAAACCAATGAGATGAGTGTGCCGTCCCGGTTCTCGCGGACCTTGCACACGCCACGCCCTGCGGCCGGGATGTGGCACCGGTGCGCGCACAGGAAGCAGTCGACGGCCCCCTCATCGGCCGGCCGCCAGAAATCGGCCTTGTGAGTTTGGGGCAGCATGCCTTCTCCTGCCTGCACCTTGTGCCGCTCGGCCCGCCCGATGGCGCAGGTCAGCGGCGGCCCTGACTCAGTTCCGTGCGGATGCGAAGCAGGTTCATCACGTCGGACTGCGTCACGATGCCCAGCAACCTGCCGTCGTCATCCACGACCGGCAGCGAGGCCCCGTCAGCCTGCATCGCCTTCTGAAAAACCGATCGCATGTCCTCGTCCGGCGAGGCCACGTCGGCCGGGCGGAGCCCTTTCATAACGTCAGACACCCGCCGCTGGGCCCAGTCGCGCCGTGGCACGGCCCGCACGTCTTTCAGGCCAATCCGCCCCACGACGCGGCCTTCGGCATCCGTCACCGGGAAACTGTGCTGCCGACACCGCCAGAAGTACTCCCGGACAAGGTCGCCGACGATCAGGTCGGGCTCAACGGCAACGGCGTCGGCTCGGAGCACGTCGCGGGCCGACAGACCCTCGAGGGCCTCGCGCAGTTCCACCTGCTGGTAACTGGCCTTGGCAGCATGCCAGAGGAACAGGCCGATGACCGCCCACCAGAACGCGCCCAACACGGCGCCCAGCAGCAGGTTAACCGCGCCGACAAGAATCAGGCCGCACGCCACGACTCGCCCCGCCCAAGAGGCCACGTACGTGGCTCGGCGAAAGTCGCCCAAGGTCTTCCACAGGACGGCCCTCAACAGCCGCCCGCCATCAAGCGGAAATCCCGGCACCAGGTTAAACACCGCCAGGAGCAGGTTGACGAACATAAAATAAAACATCAACGCTCTGGCCTGCGGCGGCAGAATGCCTCTGCCCAACCCAAGAATGACCGCACAGGCAACGCCAATCGCCAGGCTCATCAACGGACCCGCCGCTGCCACCTTGAACTCGATGTCAGGCGTACGGGGCTCACTGCCAATCCGCGCCATGCCGCCAAAGATGAACAGCGTAATCCCCTCAACAGGGATACCCTCCACCCGGGCCACAAGGCTGTGCGACAGTTCGTGCGCCAAAACGCACACGAACAAGCCCAGAGCCCCAATCAATCCCAGGACCCAGTACTGCCACTCGGGCCACGGCTGAACACCGAACCGCTGGTAAACCGCCTCGTCCGCCATGCCGGGATGGCTTTCGCTGTACGCCTGCATCCGATTCTCGATTTCGACACCCCTGCCCCACCAGCCGCCGTCCGCGTAACTGCTCAGCGGCAAGAGTGCCGTCGCCAGGCTGTACGTCAGCAGCGCCACGATCACCAACCACGTGACATGAACCCGGACATTAATGCCGAAGATGCGGGCGATCGTCCAGCCCGATGCGAGCCGATCAGCAGCCATACACACGCCTTCCAGAACGTCCTCTTAGGAAGCGTTAATTATACAAAGGCCGCACTCCCATGCATCCAAAAACCGGAAGATATCACAGCGTACCACAACATAGCGTATATGGCGACCGAAGGCACAAGATAGGGATTGTAAGTGACAACGACGGGTCCGGCCTGAGCCAAGCCGGCAGAAGCACCATATGGTGTATGGCGGGCGGGTTGGGTACAATATGTTGCGGTCGCGTTGCGCGAGGTGCCCCAATTGCCGGCCGGTCCAGACTACGCCATGCCGAGCATCTTAAGGAACGCCCGTTCATCCAGGGTCCTTGTGCCGTGCTTCTCGGCAGCACGCGTCTTCGAGGCACCCGGCTTGACGCCTACCACGAGGTAATCGGTGTTCGAAGACACGCCGGCAACGACCTTGCCACCCTCCTGGCGGACGCGCTGCTTGGCCTCATCGCGGGCCATCGCATCAAGTTGACCGGTGATGACAAACGTCAGGCCGTCCAGGCGACCACCGCCAACCGGAGGCGCCATCCGCGGGTCAATGCCGTGGCCGCACAACTTGGCAAGCAACGCCTGGTTCCTCTCGTTGGCGAACCAGTCACCGATGCTGGCGGCCACCTCCGGCCCGACGTCCTGGACCGCCAGCAGCGCATCGCCGTTGGCGTTGGCGACAGCCCCGAGCGATCTGAAAGCGGCTGCCAGCGTCTCGGCGGTGGCCCGCCCCACGTGGCGGATACCCAAGCCGTAGATGACCCGCGGCAAGGTAGCGGTCTCGCGGCTGGCCGCCAGCGAGGCAATGAGGTTCCGGGCGCTCTTCTCGGCCATGCGTTCCAAACCGGCCACGTGGGCCGCCTGAAGGTCGTAAAGGTCGGCCACGTCTTTCACAAGGCCCTTGTCGACGAGTTGGCCAACGAGTTTGTCGCCCAAGCCGTCGATATCCAGAGCCTGCTTCGACCCCCAGTGCTGAATGGTTTCCTTGACCTGTGCCGGGCAAGACACATTGGTGCAGCGTGTGATGGCCTCGCCCTCGGGTTTGACCACTTCGCCGCCGCACACCGGGCACGTGCCCGGCAGGTGGTAGGGGGCGGCGTCGCGGGGCCGCTTCTCGGTCATGACCCGCACGACGTGGGGAATGACGTCGCCGGCCCGCTCGATGACGACGGTGTCGCCCACGCGGATGTCCTTGCGGTCAATCTCGTCCTGGTTGTGCAGGCTGACGTTGGTGACCGTGACGCCGCCAATCCGGACGGCTTCGAGGCGGGCCACGGGCGTCACGGCGCCGGTTCGGCCCACCTGGGGTTCGATGGCCATGATGGTGGTGGTGGCCTGGCGCGGCTCGAACTTGTAAGCGATGGCCCACCGCGGATTGGCCGCCCGCACGCCGAGCCGCTCGTGATCCGCCAGGCGGTCCACCTTGAAGACGCACCCGTCAATCTCGTAGGGCAAGCCGTCGCGGCGGCTTTCCAGGCCGTGGTGCCAGCGGATGGCCTCGTCCGCGTCGGCCACGCGCGTGGCGTCCGGGCACGTCTTCAGACCCAGGTCGCGGAGCGTCCGGAGGCACTCGGTCTGTGTCTCGGGGCGAAACGAGGACGCCGGGCTGATCTCCCAGAAGAAGATGCGGAGCGGCCGCGTGGCAGTGATCTTGGGATCCAGTTGACGGAGGCTGCCGGCCGCCGCATTTCGAGGATTGGCAAACGTCTTGTTCCCCAGCTCTTCCTGCCGGTGGTTGAAGGCGTCGAACTCGTCCTTTCCCATATAGACTTCGCCCCGCACAACCAGGTGCGGAGGAACCCGTGCCGCCCCGGCGCGGAGGCGAAGCGGCACCTCGGCAATCGTCTTGACGTTGGCCGTTACGTCCTCGCCGGTCGTCCCATCCCCGCGAGTGGCAGCGGCCGTGAATTGCCCCGCCTCGTAAACGATTTCGATGCTGACACCGTCGTACTTGGGCTCGGCGGCCAGGGGGACGCCGGCGGTGCCGAGTTCCTTGCGACAGGTCTCGGCGAAACGCCGCACGTCCTCCTCGTCGTACACCGACAGAAGGCTTCGCATGGGCGTTTCGTGCGGGAAGGTGGCGAAGCCGTCCCTCGGGGCCCCGCCCACCCGCTGGGTGGGGCTGTCGGGCGTCACGAGGTCCGGGTGGGCGACTTCCAGGGCTTGCAGTTCCAGCATCAGGGCGTCGAACGCACGGTCCGAGATCTCCGGGTCGTCCAGGACGTGGTACCGGTAGTTGTGCAGGCGGATGGCCTGCCGCAGTTCCTCGGCCCGGATGCGGGCTTCTTTGGTCGTCATCTTGGAGGGGTCGCTGGTCTGACTCATTGTCTGGCAATCCCGCGTGTGTCCACCGGCTCGCGTCTGCGCCCAGTAGCGCAAAACGGACCGCGGAATGCAAGCGTGCAGTGTCGTCGCGAAGCCGTTTTCGTGGCCCACGGCCAGCCGTGCTTGGGGCGCCTTTCGTTCGAAACGAACACGCCTCCGCCCGCCCGCCACGCTACCCGTTTGCGGAGCCTGCCCATTCGGGTGGCCGGCCTGGCGGCGCTGCTCTTTCACCGTTAATAACACGATGTACGTTTATGAGTGTTATCGCTCGGAATAAGTACTTGCAGCAGACGGGTATCTCGGTTACACTTTCCGGACCACGACGACTCGCGCGGTCGTCGTTCTCCTGTCCCGGCAGGCTGGACGTGGGCAGGTTCTTCTTCATCGGCAGCGTGTGCCCGGCTTGGCAGGTGTATGGCCATAGTTTGGCGCAGCAACGGGATCGGAGACACCTGGACGATGCACCTTGGCCGCCTGCAGCGCGTTCTGAAACTGCTTACCCTCCTGCAAACCGCTCACCCGTACAACGCCGCGCAACTGGCACGGGAGTGCGGTGTGTCGCGCCGCACGATCTACCGCGACCTCAACACCATCGAGGAAGCCGGCATTCCCGTCTTCTTCCACCGGGACACGGGCGGGTACGAGATCCACAAGACGGGCATGATGCCGGCCGTCAACCTCCACCTGGACGAGGCGCTGGCCCTGGTGCTGCTGGCCTCGGAACTAGGCCAGAAGGGGGGCCTGCCCCTGTTCGAGCCGGCCCGCGATGCCGCTGCCAAGATCGTGGCGTCGTTGCCGGTCGGCATGCGGGCGATGCTCGACCGCCTGGCCCGCACGATCGTGGTCCGGCCCGGGCCGCAGGCACACCACCACGCCCTGCGCGCCACGTACCGGAAGGTCCAGGACGCCATCCACCACAGCCGGCCCTTGGACGTTGTGTACATCTCGTTCCATGACGAAGGCCAGATCCGGACCCGCATCGAGCCGTACTGGCTCATGTTCAACGAGCGGGCGTGGTATGTCATCGGCAAATCATCCCGGCACCGGAGCGTCCGGACGTTCAAACTCGGGCGGCTCAAACACCTCGAACCCACTGCCGGGCGATTCCAGCGACCCAAGGGCCTGACCCTGGAAAAGCACCTCGGCAACGCCTGGCGCATGATGCGGGGCGACACGACGTACAGCGTCCACCTGAAATTCAGTCCCCTGGTCGGCCCGAACGTGGCCGAGATCAACTGGCACAAAACCCAGGCCCTGTCGTGGGACAACGACGGGGCCGTTCACTTTCGCGTGAGCGTGGACGGCCTGGATGAGATTATTTGGTGGGTCCTGGGGTACGGGCCGGAGGTCGAGGTCCTGGCGCCCGAGGAACTCACGACCCGCGTCGCCGACGCCGCCCGCCGCATGCTCGACCTTTACGAAGAGGCGTAGCGCCGCTTCCGCCTCTGCGGCCCTAGCCCGCGCGACAACCTCTGGTGTTTTTCTGCTTCCGGCATTATCTTAGCCAGCCATCCTGGCCGGACCAAAGGCGGGCCCGCCCGGCAGCGGCATTCCCGACCCGTCGGGCATGTGACGGTGTCGCCTGTTGATTTCCGGCTGAGAATAGTTACAGTACGTGAACTACATGGCGCCGGATGCGCCGCCAACCGGCGCGGATGCGCCCGACCACGAGGCAACAGGCGTCTCTCTGATGCAACGACACCACCACCGTAGCGTGCGTGCTGCGGGCCATGCCACAGCCGTGTGGCTGTGTACCGCGGCCGTTCTGATGAGCGGCTGCGCACAGGCCTCCAAGGTTTCGATCCGCGACACGAGCGCGTCGGTCCTGGAGTCGTATCCGATTGGCGTCCCCAGCCCGCCGGACGAGACGAAGGCCGACCGCTATGCCCGTTTGGCCGCAGCGCCCGGCCCTGACGCGCAGCCCGCAGCCTCCTCCGAAACCACTCCCCCGGCCGCCGCGCCGGCGTTCGGGGCGCCCGACGGCTTCCTCGACCCGATTGCGCGCGACGCCAACCGCATCCCGATTACCCTGGAAGACTGTTTGCGGCGCGCCCTGGCCAACAACCTGCGAATCCAGATTGCACGGTTCGGGCCGGCCATCGCGGAAACCTACGTCATCGAGGCCGAAGCGTTGTTCGACCCCGCCTGGTTCCTGAACAACGCCCTGGGGCGCATTCGGCAGGAAGCCGGCTCGCTGCTGGCCGGGGCCAATACGCTGGTCGGCAAGCAATGGGATTTCGCCACGGGAGTCGAGTCGCTGCTGCCCACCGGCGCCACGGTGGCGCTCAGCCAGGACTGGAGGTACAGCGACTCGAACAGCGCCTTCTTCGTACCCAACCCGCAGTACGACAGCAACCTGAACCTGGAAATCCGCCAGCCGCTCCTCCGAGGCGCCGGCATGGAAGTCACGAAGAGCCCCATCGTGCTGGCACGCCTCGACCAGCGCATCAGTCTGGCGGACTTCAAGATCCAACTCATGGACACCCTGCTCCAGGTCGAACAGACCTACTGGGAACTCGTCGTCTCCGAAACGCGGGTCCAAGCCTTGTCCGAAGCGTTGGAGGCGGCCCAGGAGAACCACCGCATCGCCACGCGGCGGTTCCAGGAGGGCAAGGCCCGACGGGTCGTCGTCAGCCTGGCCGAGAGTGCCGTCACCCGGCGCCAGGCGGACCTCGTGGCGGCGCGCCTCATCCTGGCCCAGACCAGCGACCGCCTCAAACGCCTCATCAACGACGCCGAGATGCCCCTGGAGGAACCCAACCTGCTCAAGGCCCGCGAACGGCCAATCGCCGACCCGGTCCCCATTACCCGGCCTATGTACCAAGCCAGCATGCTGGCGGGGATGAAGCACCGGCCGGAAATGGACCAGGCCTCGGCGGCCCTTAACCAAGCGGCCCTTCGCGAACGGGTTTCCCGAAACGGGCGTCTGCCCCAGTTGGACTTGGCCGCCGGGTACACCTTGAACGGGCTCGACCCCGACATCGACCCGGCCTTCAACGAGCAGTTCGAGACCACATTTTTCGACTGGCAAGTAGGCCTGGAATTCCGGATTCCCCTCGGCAACCGGGCCCGGACGGCGGCCCACGAACGCAGCCGTCTGGAGCAGGGCGTGGCGGCCAAACAGCGCGAGGATACCCGGCAGCAAATCCTGCTGGAGGTCAGTCAGGCCGTCCGCGACGTGGCGGCCGCTGAGGAGAGCATCCTGGCCAACCGCGCCGCCCGCGAGGCCGCCCAGCAAACCCTCCGCGACCAGGAAGCCAACGTGGCCGCCGGCGCCGCCCTCCAGAAAGACCTGCTGGAGGCCCAGCGCGACCTCGCAGACGCCAAGGTCGAGGAGATCCGCGCCATGGCCGCCTACATGGTTGCCCTGGCCGAACTCGAACGGTCCAAGGGCACGCTGCTCCTATACAATAATATTAGCATCCTGGACGAGGACGAGGCCCCGCCCTCCCCCAATCCGGCGGCCGGTCACTCCGCGCCCCGCTGAGGCGCCGCCCCCGCCGCCGTCGGGCTCCCTGCCGCAGGCACTTTTTCCGGCAATACCCGGCTGCTCCTTTTCGTTCATTCGTATAAGAAGGCAGGAAGCGCCTGGGGATTGACGTACGGGGCAACCCGCAATCCGACCCACAACAAATACCCAGCCAGTATAGCCTTCCTCTGAGGGGTAGATTCATCAGGAGTTCCCTTTGACAACGGGAAACGTATCTTGGCACGGTGCCGCGCCGTTTGTCTTCTCGCTTTTGGCGATGGTAGGGTTCACCGCTGTCAGCGAGGGTGCCGACGTCGCGCCGCCTCCGGCCCCGACCGCGCAGCCCGAAACCGCAGACCTGTCCGCCCTGTGGTCCGACACGGCCCACCTGCTCGGCAAGGTGGCCGAGGGCAGCCGCATCCTCCTCCTTGGAACGCGCGACCCCAACGGGCCGAGTTGTGTCCAGGTAGGCGCCGGCGTTCCGCTGACCAGTCGCCGCAACGGCGGCGTCGGCACCCGGACGTGCTACTTCATGGCTGCGGCCTCCAGCCACCGGACCACCGCCCCGGACGAGTACCGTTGGCAGCAAACCGCCCTGACCGCCTACCTTCAGAACCTGCGTGTGTCAAACCGCGAGGCTCACGTCCGGGCCCTGCGCCTGGCGGATCAAACCCAGCGTCTGGCCGCCGCACTTGACGTCCACGATGCGTTACCGGCCAACCTCGCGGCACTCGGTTTTCCCGAAGCGCGTACGCGGTTGGCCTACCCGGCCTACGGCCTGGACCGTGCCCTGGCGGCGCGTACCCTCCGCGAGGCCCGCGTCTGGGCCAGGGAATTCCACGCCGCCGCCTTCGCCCTGGCCGACCTGCACCGCTGGACCGACTTCATCATGCAGAACCAGTTTACGGCACTCGCCTTTCAGGCCCGGTGCGCAGACGTCTACCGGGTCTCCGACCGCCGGTTCGACATAGCCGACAAGGTGGGCGCCCTCGGGCAGGATGACTTCCCCGCCGGCCAGGCCATGGTGTGCAACCTGTACAACCTGATGGAGATCGAACGCCAAGCGGAGGGCCTGTTCGCCCAGCCGCCCGAATCCTGGCAGCGTGAACTCGCCGGCGCGTCGGCCGGTACAGGCCACGTCCTTCCCGCAGTGCCTGCGGCGGTCTGGATGCCACTGGACGCCCGCCAGGCGTTTACGGACCTCCGGGGCTACCTGTCGCCGCCCAACCAGGCCCTGTGGGACGAGGCCGCCTCCGCCCCCTACGACCGGACCTACTTGGCCAACATGCTGTACCGGTATCAGGCCGCCGGCGTGCCCAAGGAGGTCGGCGTCGTCCTGGAGCGGTTTGACCGCGTCCACGCGAACCCCGCGCGGCACGACCTGATGGACGTGCTCTTCTACCGGGCCGGAAGCCCCGGCAGCAACCCGGGCGCGGCCGAGCGGTTCGACTCACGGTTGATGCAGGCCGCCGCCACGCTCGGAGGCACGGACGAACAGGTCCTTCTGGGCGCCCAGTTTTTCGCGCGAGCCCTGTTCGGTTCCTGGAAGAACTACTGCTTCACCCCGACCCTGCTTCAGGCCCTCGACCTGCAGAAGTTCGACTGCATCTCCGCCACCGACGTCATCGCCTCGTTGTACCGCAACGCCGGCCGCGGAGGGTTCTATACCGTTCGCTGGTGTGCCGGCAGCGCCGGCGGCCACACGGTTGCCGGCGCCCGGCTCACCCGAAACGGAAAACCGGCCATCGGCATCGTCGACGGCCTCGACATCCCGCAAACACGCGTCACCCTCTGGCCGCAGGACTATGCAGACGGGCCCAGGTGGCCAACCGGCTACGTCGGACGAACCGCCCCCATCGTTGCCATCGAGATCCTCTCCCGGGGACTCGACGCCTACACCTGGGCGGAAGGCCTCATCGTGCGTGGCCAGTACGCGGGCACGCTGGTCGGCGCCCCCATTCCGTACCTGCCGGCCCTGCCGGGGCAAACCGCCTCCCTGCCGATGCCCGTGCCGGCCGAGGCCGCCTCCCCCGCTCCGCCTCCCAACGCCCGCCCTGACGGGGGGCCTTCGAAAAGAGAATGAATAATGAGCGGATTATTCGCCCACAGAATCGCGCTTTGTGCGTATACTTATGCCAGAAGGGTTCTGGCTCACCGTCGGCCTGTCCTGTGGCCGATGAGGTTATCCAGGCATAGCCCACCAGAAGAGGGGTAGTTCCTAAGGAAGACCTACTTGCGTACTCCGTGTACACGAACGCCTTCGGGCGTCAGATGGGCGTGGTGTATCGTCGCCTTCGGTGCTCTCGTGGTCGCAGTGGTGGCGTCTTCGGTCCCTGTGCCGCCCCGCGCCGCCGAGGCGGGGCCCCGCAATGAATCCCACCGACTCGGCGCCGGAGCCGTCGGCGCCCTCTATGGCCGCACTATCCCCTTGCTGAACCAGACGCTAGCGACGGCCAAGACCGTCTTGCTGGGCGCTCGCGACCCGAATGGCGCCAGCTGTTTCCGCCAGGGAAACGCCCGCATCATCACCGCCCACCCGCAGGGCGGACCTGGCACGCGAGTCGCGTATCTGTGGCAGGCCAGCGACCGCATCCGGCGGTCGCCCATGACCGACCTCGGGTGGCAACAGACCAAGCTCAAGGCCGTTCTCCAGGCCATGCAGTCAGAGAACGCCAAGATCCTCCCACACACCGGCCGCCTCGAAGAAGACACCGCCCGGCTGGCCCGCGCCTTGGCCGAGGCCGCCACATGGCCGACCGCACTCGAACCGCTCGGCCTTCCCGACGGCAACCACTGGCCGGGACGTTGTGCCTACCGGCTCGACCAGGCCCTGGCCAACCGCGACCTGCCCGCGGCGCGCCTCTGGTCGCAGGAACTCGCCGCCGCCACGTTCGCCCTGGCCGACCTCCACCGCTGGATCCAACTGCTGTTAGAGGATTACCTGTCACACCTGGTCTTTCAGAACGACAGCCGCGACCTCTACGCCTCCTGGAACAGCAAGTACGCCAACCTCTATACGTCGCAGCCGCACCTCGACCGCTTTCCGGGCGGCCAAGGCTGGCTGTGCGCCCTGCGCAACCTCGGCGAGGTCGAGCACCAGGCGGAAGTCCTGTTCTCCTCGCCCGCGGAGAACACCCAGATCGTGGAGGCCAACGCCGCCGCCCAGGGCGGGGCCGCGAGCGTGCCGGCCGCCACATGGATGCCCGCCTCGAGCCGGGCAACGTTCGTTCGGCTCCGCGCCCACCTGACGCCGGTCGGCCAGGCCGTCTGGGACCAGGCCGCCCACACCCCCTACGAGCACAGTTACCTTGCGAACATGCTCTTCCGCATTGACCAGGCCAACAGCATCGAGCCCGTCGGCGAGGTGCTCCGGCGCTACGAGCAGACCAATGCCCGGCTCGACGTGTCGGGCATGATGGACGTTCTGTTCTACCGCGGCGGCGACCCGGACGGCGGCGATGAGTTGGGCGACCGCTTTGCCCCGCGGCTGATGCAGGCCGCCGCCGCCTTCGGCGGCACGGACCGCCAGGTGTTCCTTGGCAGCCAGCACTTCACGCGGGCCTTGTTCGAGGACTGGCACCATTACGGCAAGGCCGACAACCTGCGCCAGGTCCTCGAGGAACGGCGCATGGACTGCATCGCCGCCACCGACCTCATCGGCGCCCTGTACCGCAACGCGGGCCGAAGTGGGTTCTACAACATCCGTCTCAGCGCCGGCGCGGCCGCCCACAGTCTGGCCGCCGCCCGCATCGTCGAGAATGGCACGCCGACCGTCGTCGTGGTCGACGGCCTGGACGAGGCCCAGTTCACCGCCCGCGTCTGGCCGGACGCCTTCTTTGCCGGCTACGCCTGGCCCGCCGGATACACCGGCACGAAGGCCCCGGTCCACGCCGCCGAACTCTACGGCCGCGGACTCGACAGTTATATCTGGGTCGCCGGCTACATCCTGCGGGGCCCGAGCGCCGGCAAGTTCCAGAGCCTGACGATTCCGTACCTGGCACCGCGGCCGCTGCCAACGCCCGAGCGCGTCCAGCGCGCCATGGCCGAGGCCGCCGGCCTCAAGCCGAGCGGCTGATCCGGCCTTTCTTCAACCGCCCCGTGCCGCGCGGGTAGCGCCTTTCCCGCGTGCGCCGATTGTGCTAGGCTGGGTCCGATGCGTTATCGGACCCAGCCATGACGGCACGCACCGCCCCGCGTTTTTTCGTTCCGCCCGCTCCCGGCGTGCGCGCCCCGATGGTCGTTGGCCAGGACGTGGCGCTCCCACCCCCGGAGACCCACCACGCGGCCCACGTGCTGCGACTCGGCCCCGGCGACACCGTTGAGGTTTTCGACGGGTGCGGCGGCGCAGCGGCCGGCCCGCTGGTGGCGGTCGACCGCCGGTCGGCCGTCGTCCGGGTCGAGACGGTTTATCCTCTTGCGGCGGCTCCGCGGCCGGCGCTGCGGCTGGCGTTTGCCGTCCCGAAGGGCAAACGGCTGGACTGGCTCCTCGAAAAGGCGACGGAACTGGGCGTGGCACGCCTGGCGCCGGTAGCCTTTGCGCGAAGCGTGGCCGGCCGCCACCCCCTCGGCCCCGGCGCGCGCCGCCGATGGTCGGCCCGGTGCATCGCCGCCGCCAAACAGGCCCGCGTGGCGTACCTGCCGGTCGTGGAACCGGTGCGTCCGGTGGCGGCCGCCATCGCGCCGGCCGGGCCGGGCATCGTGGGCGACCCGGCCCCGGGCGCCCCAAGCCTGGCCGACGCCCTCGGCGCCCTGGCGGCGGCCACGCCGGATACCGTACATATCTACGTAGGGCCAGAGGGCGGCCTCACGGACGACGAGCGTGCCGCCTTCGCGGGGGCGGGCGTTACGGCCGTGCGCCTCGGCTCCACGATCCTGCGGACCGAGACGGCATCGGTCGCCCTCCTGGCCGCCACGGTCGCGTTGCTGGGGGCCTGAGAGGCCCGCCGATGGCCCAGGAAGGCCCGGGAACCCCTCCTGTGTGAACCTGGGGACTCTGCGCAGGTTCGTCAAGTGGCTTCGAACACACCTTTTTCATGAAATCCACTCTACCTCGTTTGACTTTGCGCGTTTCTGGGCTATATTCCCTTAGCATTCTGTGTCAGCAAGTCCGGCTTCATGCGGTCCCTATTGCCGTTCAAGGGGCCTCAAAGCGGAGTTCTGGAAGGGGCTGAAGGAGTGCCGAACACGTCTTGTGCGTACGCAAACACTCGTCGTCCAATTCGGAATTCACCGGCCGCGCGGCCGGAGTGTGTCTTTCTATATCGAAACCGCCTCCTGCGGAGACGGAGCAAAACGGTCACGTCGATCGAGGGAGAATGTCATGTCTAGCCACAGTTCCTTGAAGGTGCTGGGTCTGGTCGTCGCCGTGCTGGCGATGGTTCTGGGCGCCGTCACGCCCGCGACCGCTGCCGTGTACACATGGCAGGGCGACGATGCCACAAGTCCGACCGACTGGTCCGTCGCCGAAAACTGGGAGGACGCCGGCGCCGTAAGCCCGGCCGGCCCACCCACGTTTACCGACACGGCCCAGTTCGGCGCAGCGCCGTCCAGCCTGACGGTGAGCATGAACGCCGGCACCCAGCTAGCCGGTGACCTCCTGTTCTCCGGCACGGGCGCCGATGATGACTACGTCATCGAGAACGGCATCCTCGGCCTCGGCCACAGCATGGGGACGAACCTGGGCCAGATCAAGCTCGACGCCACCGTCGACGCCGGCAGCGTCCACACCATCTCCGCCAACATCCAGAACAACATGCTGGTGACCGGCCAGGTCCTCGACGTCCAGGCCGGCACGCTCGTCCTCGCGGGCAAACTCGGCCTCGACACCGAGGAGATGGTGCTCGTCGAGCCTGCGGCCGGATCCAGCGTCGCCGCCGGCGCCACCCTCGCGCTGACGAATTCGACGACCGTGGCGAACGACCGGAACAACCTCTCCGGCATCATCTCGGTCGCCGGCACGCTCCAGAGCGCCGGCAACGCCCTCGACGCCGTAACCGTTGAACTCGACGACGGCGGCCTCTTCGCCCCCACGGGCGACCACATGGTGTACGGCCCCGGCCTCCAGCGCAGTTACTATCCCACGGTGTCCGGCGCCGCCTGGCCTACCTGGGCCACCCTCGACGCCACCACGCCCGACCCGCTCTACAGCGGCCTCGACACGAACGGCATTGCCGACGGCACCAACAGCACCGTCGGCGACGTCGTCATCTTGGGCCCAGACATCAACAACTACTCCATGGCGTGGCGCGGTGACCTGTACATTCCGGACACCGGCCAGGGCACCCTGACGTACAACTTCCAGACGATTTCCGACGACTCCAGCCGCCTCGAAATCTTCGACGGCGGCGCCTGGCAGGTCCTCGTCCAGGAAGACGCCTGCTGCAACAACCGCAACGCCTCCTACGCCCTCGACCCCGGCGTGTACTACCAGTTCCGTTTCGGCTATGCCGAAGGCAGCGGCGGGGACTACGGCGTCGTCCGCTGGGACCTCGGCGGCGGCTACGTCGTTATCGACAGCGCTGCCGATACCGACACCGCCGCGAACTTCTTCGCCTGGAACCTCAACGACCTCCCCGAAGCCACCGACACGAGCGTCGTCGTGGGCGCCGGCACGAGCACGATTCAGCCGACCGGGGCCGTCAGCCTCGGCAGCCTGACCGTGAGCGACGGCGCCACCCTGAACGTGACCGGCGGCGGCAATGCCCTCGACGGCCTCTCGGTCACCGACACCACGATGACGAACGCCGGCGGCAACGTGACCGCCACCATCAACAACGGCGTCGACGTAACCGGCGGCCCGCTGACCATCGACGACGGCACGACCACCATTACGAAGCAAGGGGCCGGCACCCTCGCCTATACGACCGCGACCGAAGAGGCGCCCCAGGACGGCGCCACCCTCGTCCTGGACGTGAACGAGGGCCGGCTCGACATCACCGGCCAGGTGGGCGGCGGCAGCACGAGCCCGATTCTCTTGGACGGCACCGACGTGGCCACCGGCGCCACCCTCGCCATGACGGGCGGGGCCGCCAACGCCAAGAACAACGTCTCCACCACGGCCGGCCAAGCCATTACGGTGAACGCGGGCGCCCGGCTCGAGATGACCGGCATCCAGGCCGATAGCGGCGACGCCTCCTCCCTCGGCGACAGCCACGTGGTCCTGGCCGGCGGCACCCTGCAGGTCACCACCCATTCGGGCATGTTCAAGCAGGCCAGCATCGGCACTGACAACAACCAGGGCTCCCTGAGCGTGGACGGCACCTTGATTCCCGCCGGCACGGAAGTCCTTGCCAGCGGAGATGCCCAGTACGACGTCTCGGCCAGCGGCAACGACATCTGGGGCAACGCCGACGGCATGTACTTCGCCTACCAGGAGTTCGACGCCGAGGACGCCATCGACGTCTCCGGCCTCTTCAGCGGCTTCGCCGGCGGCACGAACGACTGGCGGAAGGCCGGCATCATGGTCCGCGACTCGCTCAACGCTGACTCCAAGAACGGCTTTTCCATGGTGTCGTTCCACGGGAAGTTGCGCGCCGCTTCGCGGACCACGGACGGCGGCGGCAGCGGAAACGCCGGATCGGACCACTTTGCGCCCACGTACCTTCGCATTACGAAGGCCGAAGGCGGCAATACCTTCAGTTACTTTTACCGGGACGACCCGGCCGACCCCTGGGTCGCGATCGCGGGCGACCGCACGATCGACGACATGACCGGCACGATTTACGTCGGCATGGCCGTTACCTCCCACAACACGGGCGAGGTGACGACGGGCTCCTTCGCCGAGTTGGACGGCTTCCACACGGGTTGGACGGACCTGCCGACCACGCTGGCCATCAGCGGCACGTCGACGATTGAAAACGAGGGTTGGAGCAAGTTCGGCGATGCCACGGTCCCCGAGGGCATCGATTTTGCCGCCGGCGCCACGCTGAACGCCACCGGCTCCGGCCGCCTTGGCTCGGCGTACACCACGCTGAACGGCGGCACGGTCACCGTCAACGCCAACGGCGTGGACGTCTTCCTCGAAGGCCTCGATGACAACGGCTCGGCCGTCGACCTCGTCAAGACGGGCGCCGGCAGCCTCGTGTTCGCCGAGACCGCCTTTGCCGACGACGGCGACCAGGTGTCGGTCATCATGGACCAGGGCGGGTTCGTCGCCATCGGCGGCGGCACCAACGATCCGCTCGACGGCGCGAGCGTCCAGGTCCTTGAGACCGACGGCGACGCCACGCTGCACCTGGCCAGTTCCTCGGCCACCTACAACGTGCCGACGACGCTGGACATCGACGCCTCGACCGAGATGACGGCCGGACGGACCGACCTCGGCGCCACCGTGGCAAACGCCACCGTCAGCCTCCAGGGCGCCATCGACATCGCCACCGGCCAGACGCTGGGCCTCACGACGACCGACGGCTACACGATTGAGTGGGCGAACACGTCCGTCGGCGACGGCAACCTGGCGCTGACCCCCGGCACGATGCTCGACATCGTGGTGGGCGGGTCGGTGGCCACGCTGACCGACATCGACGTCGGCGCCGGCGGGGTCCTCGACGCCCAGCACGCCGACGCCCTCGGCGCGAACAACAACATCACCATCGGCGAGGACGGCCAGTTGATGCTCGTCGGCCAGAACAACTACCCGAACCAGGTCACCATTGAAGAGGGCGGCCTGCTCGCCGGCAGCGCCGGCGGCGCCACCTACGGCGCCGGCGGCAACACCAGCCTGGCAGCCGGGGCGATCATCGCCCTCGACCCGCTGAATCCCGGCGACGGCACCAACCCCGCCAACCATCCCACCATCGGCGACCACGGCGTGTGCAACCTGTACCTCGGCATCACCGACCTGACCGCCGACTACCTCGGCATCGGGTGCAACGGCGGCCTCGGCGACGTCTCCGGCGACGGCCCCGCATGGGAAGGCACGTACCTTGGCGTCATCTTTGACGACCTCTATACCCCGGCCGGCGCGCTCGTCACGAAGATTGCCGAGAGCGAACAGGGCACGGGCGGCTTCGAGATTCGCCTGCGCCGCGACCAGACCATCGACTTCACGGGCGGCGCCACGCTCGACATGGACACCGTCCCGACGCACGTCGTCCTCGTTACGAACGACGACCTGCCCACCGGCGGCGCCGGCATCACCCTGACCCTTCAGGGCGCGATGGCCGGCACCGGCAACGTCCTGACGCGTCAGGGCACCGCCCCGGTCGCGGGCGCCGGCACCCCCGGCACCATGGGCAACGACATCCTCGCCTTCGCCGACGAGACCGGCATCATCGCCGACGGCAAGACCGTCAACCTCGCAAACGGCGTCGTCCGCATCGACACCGACAACAAGCAGCAGGTGGCGGTCGATGACGGCGGCGCGGGTGGCGGGGCACTTAACGTCCTCGCCAACGGCACCCTGTACCTCGACGGCGGCCGCAGCCCCTCGACCGGCACCGTGACCGTGCAGGCCGGCGGCTACGCCCGCATCGACGCCGCCACCAGCCTCGCGGGCGTCGCGACCGGCAACCTCGTCCTCAACGACGGCGCCAACCTCATCATCCACAATTACGACCCGGCCTGGGCCACCGACGGCATGCCCACGAACCCGGTCAACCTCATCCTGGACCCGACGGCCGACGACTGGACCGAAGGCCTGCTCCTGGGGCAGGACTCGTTCGTAACGGCCACCGGCACCATCGTGCCGACCGCCACGACGGTCGTCAAACCGGCCGCCATGGACGGCACGGTGACGGACGTCCGCATGGCCGTGGCCGGCGGCGCCGAGTTCACCCTCCAGGACGGCGCCAGCATCGACCTGCGTAACGACACCGTGGCCGGCGACGCCAGCCGGGCCGACCTCACCGTCGGCTGGGCGGCGGGCGCCGAGCCGTTCACGCCGGCCTCCGGCACGGACATGACGTACGCCCAGCGCGGCGTCGGCAAAATCGCCGTCACCGAGGGCGACCACGTCTTCGCCAACATCGAGATCCAGGGCGGCACGCTTGAGTTCGGCACCAACGTCGCGAGCGCCGGCCAGCTGGACCTGAACCTCGACATCAACGGCGACATCACCGTCAAGGACGGCGGCACCCTCGGTGTGGCCGCACGGTACGAAGACAAGACCAAGAACGCTTTCGAGTACCTCTTCGACGGCACGCTCGGCGGCGTCCAGACCGTGGAGAACGGCGGCACCCTGAGCCACCGCATGCGGAACTGGGCCCTCGACCGCGGCGCCGCCGCCATCCAGACCGTCCAGCAGGCCCTCACGTTCACCGACGGCGACAACCCCGCCGGCAAGAGCCTCTGGACCGTGGACGAGCAGTGGCGCGGCACGGATCCCGGCGGCGGAAGCCCCTGGATCTGGAGCCCCACAGAAGCCGAGCCCGGCTCCGACGGGTACTACTACCCGAACGTGACCCTCGAAGACGGCGCCTACGTCCGGTTCCAGGAATACGGCACCGACCGGGCCGAGATGCAAATCAACCTCGCCCTTGAGGGCGCCTCGACCATGACCACCATGGGCGCCAGCGACTTCACCCTGACGGGCATCACGACGCCCTTGGGCGCCGCCGCCCTGACCCTCGGCGACACGAGCGTCGCCGGTGACGACGGCAGCATCAACATCGACCTGCGCGGCCTCATGACCGCCGACACCACGCTGAACCTCGTCCGCGCCAACGTGGACGTGTACACCAACCAGACGGTCGGCGTCATCAACATGAACGACCTCGCCGGCGACAGCGACCTGAACATCCGCGTCGACACCGCCGGCAACACCGTCGCCATGGACGGCGTCGTCATCAACCTCGAAGGGCCGCATATCGTCCGGGGTTACACCAACAAGCCGAACGACACGAACGGCACGGCCGGCATCCAGGGCGACGAAGTGCCGCACCGCGTCATCAACGCCCGCATCAACGTCAGCGGCACGGGCGGCAAGGTCACCTCGCAGAACAACGGCACCGGCACCGGCGACGGCTTCACCCACTGGACGAACATCCACCTCGCCGACGCCGCCGTCCTCGACATCAGCCGCGAGGGCGGCCTGAACATGACCGACCTCGTCCTCGACGGCGCCACCGCCGAGGTCCAGAACCTCGCCTCCGACGGCTGGACCTGCTATCCCGGCAACATCACCGGTACGCCCGGCAGCGTCCTGACGATGAGCGGCGTCGAAGAGATGCGGCTCT
>Ga0272441_10002836_pt1 | contig 34354 bp, 35 predicted proteins | sample SSMProp6N_FD_193582 | JGI IMG/M metagenome (GOLD analysis project Ga0272441, IMG submission 193582) | Marine sediment archaeal communities from Little Sippewissett salt marsh, Falmouth, MA, United States - SSM-Prop-6N | ecosystem: Environmental > Aquatic > Marine > Wetlands > Sediment ... | reverse complement strand
GCCGGAGCTTCCGGTTCTGGCCCACCGCCCGCTTCTCGAGCAGGCGCTGGCCAATCTCTTGTCCAACGCCGTGCGGTACGCCTCGCCCGGCACCACCGTGACCTTGCGCGCCGAATCGTCAGAGGGCCGAGTGATCCTGAGCGTCGAGGACGAAGGGCCGGGTATCGCCGCCGTGCACCTGCCTCGCCTCTTCGAGCGCTTCTATCGCGTGGACAAGGCGCGGAGCCGCGAGCTTGGCGGGACGGGCCTGGGGCTCGCCATCGTCAAGCACATCGCCCTGATGCACGGCGGAGTGGCGGAGGTGGAAAGCGCGCCCGGCCGCGGGAGCACCTTCCGCATCGTCCTGCCGCAGGATCCGGACGGCTGAGTCGGCGAATCCTGCCGCCAGCATCGCCACCTTCGGGACGCGCGCGGTCCCGCGAGGTCAAACCGCATCTCAACGAATGACAACGGAGCCTGAACGGCTCCTTAGCGCGCGGTGGGAAAGATTCGCCAACGGAGGGGAGCGGCCGATCCGGCGGAACCGCCGGTGAATGTGGATGAACCTACCTAATGCAAGGAACCGAACGATGAGAGTATCTTGTCAATCATGCATGGGGCTGATGGCCGTGGTCGGCGCAGCGGCGCCGATCGCGCAGGGCGGAGCGTCCTCCAACTCCGATCTCCAGGCCGAGGTCGCCCAACTGCGGGCCGAGGTCGCCCAGCTCAAGGCCGGTGCGGGCGAGAATTGGCTCACCGATCAGCGGGCTCAGGAGATCCGCGGCCTCGTCGAGGATGTGCTCGCCGACGCGGACACCCGCTCCAGCCTCCTCCAAACGGGCATGACGGCCGGCTGGGACAAGCACCCGTTCCTGGCCAGCAGCGACGGGAACTTCAAGCTCGAAATCCAGGGTCAGCTCCAGGTCCGATTCGTCTACGCCAACCGGGACAACAGCGGCGATGACGACAACCGGTGGGGTTTCGAGAACCGCCGGACGAAGCTCAAGTTCGCCGGCCACATCGTCAACCCCGACTGGTACTACAAGGTGACCGGTGCGTTCAGCAAGTCCTCGGGCGATTTTGGTCTCGAGGATGCCTACATCGGCTACAAGATGGGCAACGGCTGGAAGCTCCAGATGGGCCAGTTCAAGGGGCCCTGGCTCCGCGAGGAACTGGTCTCCAGCTCCAAACAGCTCGCGGTCGAACGGTCGCTGGTCAACGAAGAGTTCAGCCAGGGGTTCCAGCAGGGCATCCAGATCGCCTATCAGAGCGACCAGTTCGGCTTCAAGGCGATGTACCACGACGGCCTGCAGTCCGAAAACTCGCAGTGGCTCGTCGAGGATGTGGAGTTCGCGGCCAGCGCGCGGGTCGAGTTCCTCGCCGCCGGCGACTGGAAGCAATTCGGGGACTTCACCAGCTTCCGCGGCAACGAGTTCGGCGCCCTGATCGGGGCCGCACTCACCTACGAACTGGACGAGTACGGCACCGGTGATCCGAACGCGGTCGATGCGGACGGAAACCCGGCCCCGATCCCGAACAACGCCGAAGAAACGCGGTGGGGCCTCACGGTCGATTGCGGCCTGGAGTTCAACGGCGCGAACCTCTACGGCGCGCTGATCTACTTCAACCGGGATGACGACGCATCCGATGCGCGCGATCAGTTGGCCTTCGTGATCCAGGGCGGCCTGTTCTTCACCGACGACTGGGAAGGCTTCGTCCGTTACGAGTACGGCGACTACGACACCGCCAGCGTGGAAGACCTGAGTCTGGTCACCGTGGGCGGGAACCGCTACTGGGCCGAGCACAACCTCAAGTGGTCGACCGACCTGGGCTATGGCCTCAATGAGGTCGCCAGCCCTTGGTCGTCCGGCAGCACTGGCTGGCAGCACGATGCGTTGGATCAGGATGGCCAGATCGTCTTCCGCACACAGATGCAGCTTCTCTTCTGATGAACGTGATTCATCCACCCGTCGTCGGTTGACTCTCCTCCTTTGTGCACCCAGCCAGGCGACGGTCCCCGTTCGGCCGGCCCCACGGGCCGGCCGTTCCTTCTTTGCCCCCAGAATTCGAGTCGGTTGGCGTGCCGGGGGCAGGTCTTGAGCAATCCGCACACGGCCTTAGCGCGGTCTTAACACCTAAGTGGGTTAATACCGCAGTCCCGCCGGTCGCGGCGTTCAGAAACGATCATCCAGTTCAACGAACAGGAATTCAGAACATGTCCAATCTGACAGCAGCCATGAACCTCGTCGTCGTGGCGGTCCTCGCTTCCGCCGTCAGCGCCCAAGGCCATAACTACGACCGAAACCTCCGCGGAGCGATCAAGATCGACGGGTCATCGACCGTCTATCCCATCACCGAGGCGGTGGCGGAAGAGTTCGCCGAAGTATGCCCGAAGGTCCGCGTGACCGTCGGCATCTCCGGCACGGGCGGCGGAATGAAGCGCTTCACGGTCGGTGAGACCGACATCTCTGACGCCTCCCGTCCCATCAAGGACAAGGAGTACAAGGTCGCCGTGAAGAACGGCGTCGAGTTCATCGAGATCCCGGTGGCCTACGACGGTCTGTCCATCGTCGTCAACAAACGGAATCACTGGGTCGATCAGCTCTCCGTCGATGATCTGAAGAAGATCTTCCTCGACGGCTCGCCGGTGAAGGCCTGGAAGGACGTCCGCAGCAACTGGCCCGCCGAGCCCATCTCCATCTATGCCCCGGGCACCGATTCGGGCACCTTCGACTACTTCAAGGAAGTCGTCGCGGGCAAGACGGGCTCGATCCGCAGCGACATGTCCGTTTCCGAAGATGACAACGTGCTCGTCCGCGGCGTGGCCGGCGAGAAGGGCGGCATCGGATTCTTCGGCTGCGCCTATTACTTCGAGAACAAGGACAAGCTCAAGGTCGTCCCGATCGTCAATCCCGAGACCGGCAAGGCCGTCACTCCCACCCCCGACACGATCGAAAGCGGCACCTACGCCCCCTTCAGCCGTCCGCTGTTCATCTATGTCAGCAGGGAATCGGCCCAGCGGCCGGAGGTCCAGGCGTTCGTGCACTTCTACTTCGAGCACGGCCCCGAGCTTGCCGAGGAAGTCGGCTACGTCAGGCTTCCCAAGGCCATTTACGCCAAGGGCATCGCGAACTTCAAGGCCGGTAAGACCGGCACGCACTTCCTGACCCGCAACGGCGAGAAGATCAGCGGGCCCCTGACCAGAGTCTATGAGTAATACCGAGTATCCGCGGCCCGGAGCGATGCGGGAGGAGAGTCGCTCCGGGACCCGCAAACCATTCATCACCCGCGAGCACCACGGTTGACGACGTACAGCGCTTCTCCATCCAGCGTCTCGGTTCCGTGCGGCCGTCGCAAGTCGAGGGCCGCACGCCGTGCTGTCGAAGGAACCGTCAGGACGGTTCTGGTGACCGCCTCGTCGTTCTCGATTCTGACCACGCTGGTCATCATCATCGTCCTGACCACCGAGACGATCCGCTTCTTCCGGACCGATGAGGTCAGCTTCGGCGCGTTCATTACGGGGCTGGAATGGAACCCGCTGCTCGGCGCGGAGAAGCACTTCGGCATCTGGCCGCTCGTCTGTGGCACGTTGATGGTCACGGTCGTCGCCATGCTGCTGGCGATCCCGCTGGGCCTGATCACCGCGATCTACCTCAGTGAGTACGCGCCGCGCACGTTGCGGATGATCCTCAAACCGGTGCTGGAGGTGCTGGCCGGGGTGCCGACCGTGGTGTACGGGTTCTTCGCGCTGACGGTCATCACGCCGTTCCTGCGCGAGTTGTACGGCGGATTCGAGATTTATAACGTGTTCAGCGCCGGGCTCGCCGTGGGCATCATGTGCCTTCCTATCGTGTGCTCGATCTCGGAGGACGCCCTGCAGGCGGTGCCCTTAAGTCTCCGGGAGGGCGCCTACGGCCTGGGCGCGACGAAGTTCGACGTGTCGGTGAAGGTGGTCACGCCTGCGGCCCTCTCGGGCATCATCGCCGCCGCCCTGCTGGCGATCGCCCGCGCGGTGGGGGAGACGATGATCGTCGCGCTCGCCGCCGGAAACCTCGCCCGCATGATCTGGAAGCCGACCGAGCAGGCCCAGACCATGACGGCGTACATGGTGCAGATCTTCCTCGGCGATGCGAGCAACTTCGGCGCGGAGTACTACTCGGCCTACGCCGTCGCCGCGACCCTGTTTGTGATGACCTTCCTGCTGACAATCCTCGGCCACCACATTCGTATCAAGTTCAGGGAGGAATACGAATGACGATTCCGGCCGGAAGCGCACCTCGAGGAAAGCTCCAGCGGGCGCTGAAGAATCATGCCTTCAGGTGGTTCTGCACGCTCTGCGCGGCGGTCTCCGTTGTCGTGCTCGCCATCCTGCTCGGCTCACTCCTGTTGCAGGGATGGAGGCACCTGGATCTGGAGTTCATCCGCAACGCCCCGTCCCGCAAACCGGAGAAGGCCGGGCTGGGACCGGCCATGTGGGGCTCGATATGGATCTGCGCCGCCTGCGCCCTCACCGCCCTTCCGATCGGCGCGGCGACGGCGATCTTCCTCGAAGAATACAAGCCGGCAAGCCCGTTCATACGGAAGTTGCACGGCTTCCTGCAATTGAACATCTCGAATCTCGCCGGCGTGCCTTCGATCGTCTACGGCATCATCGGTCTCACCGCGTTCGTCCAGATGTTCGGCCTCGTCGGCAATCTTAACGAGCCGGGGTTCACCGTGGGCACGCCGGACGACTGGTACTACCTGCAACTCCCGTTCGGCCGCGGGGTGCTCGCCGGCGGCCTGACATTGATGCTCGTGATCCTGCCCATCGTGATCGTGTCATCCCAGGAGGCTCTGCGCGCGGTGCCGAACTCGCTTCGCGAAGGCGCGCTCGCCTGCGGGGCGACAAAATGGCAGATGGTCTGGCGCATGACCCTGCCCGCGGCCGTGCCCGGCATCATGACCGGGGCCATCCTCGCCATGAGCCGCGCGATCGGCGAAGCGGCGCCGATCCTCGTTATCGCCGGCATCGTGTTCATCCGTTTCACGCCCCAGCACCTCATGGACGAGTTCACGGCCATGCCGCTGCAAATCTATGACTGGGCGGGACGGCCGCAGGACGAATTCCACCGGGTGGCCGCCACCGGCATCCTCGTCCTGCTCGCCGTGCTGCTGACGTTCAATGCGTCCGCGGTCCTGATCCGCCAGAGATTCCAGAAGCCGCTCCAATGACCCAGATGCAATCTCCGTTAACGGCCGACATTGCCCTCGCCGCGTCCCCGCGACGGGTGCCGAGGATCGACGTCTCCAACGTGACGTCGAGGTCCCTGTCACTCCTCGCGGAGCATCGGGAGAACGCGTCGCCATCGGACGATGCCGAAACCGAGACAGCCGTCAGGGTGCGCGGTTTCAGTTCCTGGTACGGTGATTTCCAGGCCCTGCACGACATCACGGTGGATATCCCGCAGCGGCAGGTCACTGCCCTGATCGGTCCCAGCGGTTGCGGCAAATCCACCTTCCTCCGCTGGGTTAATCGCATGAATGACCTCGTCCCCAGTGCGCGGGCTTCCGGAACGCTCGATCTGCACGGGATGGATGTGCTGGCGGGAACCATCGATGTCGTTGACCTGAGACGGCGTGTGGGCATGGTCTTCCAGAAGCCGAACCCCTTCCCGAAGTCGATTTACGACAATGTCGCCTTCGGCCCGCGCCTACACCTGAAGATAAGGAAGCCGGTTCTCGATGATCTCGTCGAACGCAGTCTCCGAAGGGCGGCGCTCTGGGATGAAGTCAAGGACCGGCTGAAGGACTCCGCCCTCGGGCTGTCGGGCGGTCAGCAGCAGCGTCTGTGCATCGCCCGAGCGATCGCCGCCGGACCGGAGGTCCTGCTCATGGACGAGCCGTGCTCGGCGCTGGACCCGAAATCAACTGCGCGGATCGAGGAGCTCATTGCCGAGCTCCGCGACCGCTATACCATCATGATCGTCACTCACAACATGCAGCAGGCGGCTCGCGTCTCCGACCTGACGGCCTTCTTCTTCGAAGGCTGGCTCGTGGAGTCCGGAAGCACCGAGCAGATCTTCACCAAGCCCCGTAACAGCCAGACCGAGGAATATGTTTCCGGGCGGTTCGGTTGATGGGGCGCCCGGATCGATGGCTACACCTAACTGAGAAAGACCTCCATGCCGATTGATCGTCCCCATGAACTGATCGAGTTGCGCCGGGCCATCATGACGATGGGCGCCGCCGTCGAGCAGCGCGTAAACCAGGCCGTGGCCGCGCTGATGGAGAAGGATCTGGACGCCGCCCGTCAGGTGCGGCGCAGTGATGATGAGATCGATCGCATGGAAGTCGAGATCGAGCAGGCCTGCCTGCGCATCCTTGCTCTTTCGCAACCGGTGGCGACCGATCTTCGCATGGTCCTGGCGATCATGCGCATCAGCGGCGTCCTCGAGCGCGTGGCGGACATGGCGCGAAGCATCGCCAAGCGCGCCATGGATCTTCATGAGCTTCAGTCTCTCGACCTGCCGGCGTCTCTCGTCAACATGGCCGCCGCCTCCCGCTCGATGTTCGCCGACGCGATGCAGGCCCTGGCCGACCGGGAGGTGACCCTGGCTCGCCGGGTCCGGGACGCCGATCAACGCGTCGATGACCTACAGAAAGAGGTCTTTGCCTGGGCCCAGATGGAGATCCCCAGGCACGTGGAATGGACGGCCGCCGCGATCGATGTGCTCTCCGTCGCCCGCAAGCTCGAACGCATCGCCGATCTGTGCACGACCATCGGCGAAGAGATCATCTTCCTCGTCGAGGGGCTGGTGGTCCGGCACACCTGACGCCTCCGGGGAAGGGCGGGCCGCGATCGCCGCACACGACTCCGATCATTGCGTGGATTGCGGCTTGAGTACACGCTGAAGTCACCGCACGCGCAGACGATCCAGTCTGCAACCAGCGCGACTTGGTCAACTGCCGGCGAGACCATTCGCGATTGGCCGATTCGTAGGTTTTGCGCTCGCAGGCGAGGCGACGCAATCGGTTCTTGGCTATTGACGCAAGTGCAGAGCACAGACGGCTTTACGGCAGCCTGCGCCGCCGGGTAGAATGCGTTGCGCTGCTCGGGCCCGTGGCGGAATCGGCAGACGCAGCGGACTTAAAATCCGCGCGGAGTAACGAGCAAATACTGCAATCACAAGGGTTTACAGCGAATTCCGGGAGCCGCGGGGTGCGTAGCGGGTCGCGCGGAGCTGAATCGGACCGTGATCTGGCCCGGCTTATCGAGCTCTGGCCGGTGTTGCCGAAGGCCATCAGAGCGGGCATCATCGGCATGATCGAGGCGGCCCGGAAGGAGGCCTAGACGCCCCGCGCAGCCGCTTGATCCTCCGCGGGGCACCGGCCCCCATCGCTGATCCAGGCACGTGAGGCAACGCTGAACGCCGACTCGCGACCCGTCGCGGGTATGATCCATCTCGCGGCAGGCACTGTCCGAAGGCGACACGCAGCGAACGCGGGGCTGGCTCGGCGAACTGCGAAGGAAGGCCACTTCCGGGGGGCCGACCCTACCCCCTCCGGACTGGTAATGGGTCCCATCCGACGTGGGGCGGGCGCTGGGGTCGGGTGTTTCTGCCTAGGTCATATTGGAGTCGCCCTGCAGTCAGAGAACCTCCTGTGATACGGATCCCCCTTGAGAATCGCGCGCCTGTTCGGCGCCTGTACGGTTGCGCGATCCGGACGGCGTGATCAAGATGTCGTCGGCTCTGGCATGGAGGCCGACGACGATGCAGATTCACGAACGTGTCCCGGGCGACGAAGCACGGATCGAGGCGTTGATCCTCGCCGAGTCTCGCGCGAAGACGCGGGATCGACTGCGCATGGTGCTCCTGGCGCTGCGCGGTTGGGAAGCACCGCAGATCGCGGCGGCACTCACCTCGAGCCGTCGAACCGTGCAGACCTGGGTCTACCGATACCGCGACGGCGGCATCGAAGCGTTGCGGGAGAGCCGCTACCGCGGCCGTGCCGCCCGGCTGAACCAAGAGCAGCATGAGCAGTTCAAGCAGCGGATGCTCGTCGGGCCACGCGAGGCCGACGGCGTCTGCACGTTGCGCGGGAAGGACGCCGTGGCGATCCTGGAAGGGGAGTTCGGCGTGAAGTACTCGCTCAACGGCGCGTACCGTGTCCCAATATGTCCGTATTCGAGCAGTCAATAAAGCAGGAGTCAGGTTCATCGAAGCAGTTGAGGTTGCAGCCAACGACGTTCTTTCCGGCCAGATCAGGGTGCGTCCAGTCCATCCCCGTATCAATGACTGCAATTGCCGTGCCCTGACCGGTCAGCTTCAGTCCGTTCGCCTCAACCTGCCACGCTTCAACCGCATGGACGATCTCGACCGCGTCGTACAGCGACGGTCGAAAACGAGGGATATTCGACGCAATCGCTTCCACGAGCGGATGCTCTGCCAGCATCTCGATCTCCGTTCGCGTCAGCACGGCGAGAAACGTGTCGGGGCTGTAGCAATTGATGATCCGATCGATTCCGATGATCGAACTGACTTCATGGAAGCTCGCATAATCAGGGGCGACATTCCCTGCCTTATCGAGCAGGCAGACGAACACTTCTTGCGCGCTGCCCATGAGGTAGACGGCCGGGTCGATCTTCGGGTGCAGGGCAGCGCCAGTGGAGATCTCGCCCACCATCGACGCCCGGTCGGTGGGGTTGAGATCGTCAACCTCTGCCTTCGCAGCGACTATCTCTGCCGGGAGAGATGGTGGAACGGGTGGGAAAGTTGCCGCGGCATCGTTCTCGACACCGAAGACCACAAGTCCAAACAGGAACAGGTGGGAGAGAACGATCGCGTTGATGGCTGGTTTCGTGATTGGTGCGCAGGTGATCATGTCCTGATTCTCCTGAGTCGTAGAGCGTACTCGGTTTCGCACGTTGATCGAGATGGCCCCATGATACCTATGCGTCCTCTTCGGCCGAAGGGCGCAGGGGCTTGGCTGTCCGCTTCGCCCTGCGGCTGCCTGTAGTACGCCGGTTCGTGCCCGCCAGCGGCATCCCGACCCGGGCCACCTTCGTTCCGGTGCCGCATGGGACGCGGATCACCGGCTCGTGGGTGCATTGCTTCATGGCCGTTTCATCCGAGTAGGCGTCCGACCCCTGTAGACGGTTACGGATTCTGCCAAAGGTGTGACAGGTTTGGCGTCCCAATCAGAACGCGAGCACAGCCGGGAAGGCCGCGCCCGCCAGGTCCCCGCATTCCCCACACGGAGGGCTCGGGGTCTTACGGACAATCTCCCCACGCAGCCAGCAGCGCTAACAGGTCATCGATATCGGTGTCGTTATCGCCGTCCACATCACCGCAGGGTTGGCCCCAGCAGCCAAGCAGGTGCAGCAGATCGTTGGTATCGACGTCCCCGTCGTGATCGAAATCCGCCGGACAAGCCGTCGGATACCACACTGAGTCCACTCGCATGATCAGTGCACCCGTTCCTTTCGGCGCGAAACCTGACCATGATGGATTTCCGGTCCAGTGATTGATCATGAGCTTCCCGGGGGCCTGCGGGATATTGGTCGTCGCGATCGCCGCAAGGAACTCTCCCCCGTGGGCAAAGGTCCAGCCGTCGCATATGTTCCCGCTAATGACCTCCTGCCCAATGGCAGTCGCCCCGTCCAGGGTGAATTCCACCGAATCAGGCTGCCAAACGAAGCCATAATCATGATACTCCGTGCTCTGATTCGGCACTGGCACCCGGAAGTGCTCGCCGCCCTGAACAACGAAGTGAACGTAGCCGGGATCAGCCGACAGGATCTCCACGTCGATTTCGCTCGAATCGTTCAGGTAGTAGAAGAACCCCTGAGTCGTCCCATCCGGGCATGAGGTCGCGGGCACGCCCTTGATTGAAGCGTGATACTCGCCATGGTGCACTTCGGCGTGGCTCTCGATCTGCGCACCGACACCGGAGTAATCTGAAACCTCCAGGTACAGATCGCCTCCTTGTACGGACACGTTTTCCGAATAGAGGCCCAACTGCCATGCCCACTCGATCTTGTTCCAGCTCATTCCGAACAGGTTCAAAGATCCGGCGGTCGTGTAGCTGCCGGGCAGATCAAGCAGCTGATAGGCTGGGATCCAATCCCAGCAATCAGTCTTACCCACCGGATCTGTCTTGACCATCAACGCCTTGTGATAGAGTCCACCGGCCGAGGGCATTGACACGCGCCGATCACCACGCCCGTCTTGACCATCAATGCCGCGAACAGGCTGCTCGTCCCGTGACGCTTGTAGTCGTGAGTCCGTCGCTCGACCTGCCCCGGCCGCATCGGCAACAGCGGCTGCGACCGATCCAGCGCCTGCATCTGGCTCTTCTCATCCACGCAGATCACCAGCGCGTTGTTTGGCGGGCTCATGTACAGCCCGACGATGTCGCGCACCTTCTCAACGAACTTCGGATCCTTCGAGAGCTTGAACGTCTCGGTCCGGTGCGGCTGGAGGTTGAACGCCCGCCAGATCCTGTTGACGCTGGAGCGCGAAATGCCGCTGGCCTGGGCCATCGAACGCAGGCTCCAATGCGTCGCGTCCGGCGGCTTCTCCTGAAGCGTCATCCGCACCACCTCCGCGATCTTCTCATCGGTGATGGTCCGCTCGGCGCCGGGGCGAGGCTTGTCTTTCAACCCGGCGATGCGATCGGTGAGGAAGCGTTTGCGCCATTTGAGAACGGTCTGCTCGCGCATGTCGATCTTCCGTCCGATCTGCGCGTAGGTCAGCCCCTGGTCATCCAGCAGGACGACCTTGCAGCGATCGGCCAGCGCCCGCGGTGTGCGCGGCCGCCGGACCAGCTTGAGCAGTTCATCGCGTTCGGCATCAGTGACATTCAACGGTGTACGAGTGGCCATGCTTCAACTCCAGGGTACCCTGAAGTTGATACGCAGCATCCGCAGACACGGTTGCGCCATTTATTGAGTCAAGACACTAGATCACCCTGAAGGCCGCCGCCTCCTTCCACGCCCTCCTCTTCACCGCCGCAGAATCTCCGAACCAGATCGATGCCAAACGGTTGTTGTCCCGCTGGGTAGGCTGCACGTCGTCGAGAGTGGATATGTATGTTTCCACAGTGACACGGGGTCAGCCGTTGTGGATTCCCTTGCGACGTTGACATCGTGTGGCTGCGTGAGCAGCCGCCTTGACGTTCAAAAATCTGGCGGTAGTGAGATTATTCGATTTGCTGGAAGCCGGCTTCACCGAAGCTATCACTACTGAGCACCTGCTGGATATTTCGAAGTCGGAGTTCGAGTGGTGGATGCGTGGATAGGTATTGGTCCAGCAATGTGCTCTGGCCCTCACTCCTGAGAGCTCCGAGTCGCCGTATTAGCCGCTGCGAACCTTCCGGGTCAAATCCCGCTGCTCGGCAGAGCCTCACACTGAATGCGTCCGCTTCGAGTTCACATTCCTGTGAGAAGGACTGCCTGATGATCCCAAGGCCAATCTTGCGCAGCTTGCCGGCGGCTCCACCTCCCGAGAAAGCAGTTCCAAACCTCAAGCGGTCAATTGTCTCCAACGCCAGTTTCTCAATTGCATGTTTGTGGAGGACGTGTCCCATCTCGTGGCCAATGACGGAGGCAACCTCGTCTCGGTCATGATGGCACAGTTCCAACAATCCAGTGGACACAAAGATGAAGCCACCAGGAACTACAAACGCGGTTGGTGCATCGTCGATGAGGATTTCAACATGAAATCGATACGCGGAATCCTTGATGGAGCTCGCGAGCAGGTCGGTCACGGAATCTGTGGACTGCCGCAACCACTGGTCTTCGCTCTTGACCATCGCCCGACCGATCTCAGTGGCCATCTCCCTTCCCAACTCGTACTCTGAGGCAAGAGCACCCTCTTCATCACCAGTAAGAGTGCACAATGCCAAGTTGAGTTTCTGAACACTTGGACGGAAAGACCGGCCCAAGTTGTAGAAGAACCCGCCCATTTCAGCTGCCCTTCTCGACGCCTCGGGCGATCGATTGCATCATCAGCGATAATAGGCCCATCGACACTGCTCAAGCTGGCTCAGTAGGTATCAGGTTCGCTGGGACCATGAACGAGACGATGGCCAGTGTGATCCCGGTAGCGACGCTGGCTGGCACTCCGGTCTGGGCTACGCCCCTTCCTCCAGCCTAGCCAGCGGCCAATGCCAACCGATTCTCTCAAAATACCTGGATCAGTTTTCGGGGAGGGGGTCAGGGGTCACGCATCCGCCCACCCCCTTACGTCACCCACGTCACGAGGTGGGCGATGACGAAGAGGGCCAGGAAGAGGACGATCGTCACCACGAGCTGCGTCGCGGCATCGCGCGGCTTCAGCCTGAACAGAAGCATCGCGAGGATGAAGAACATCACCGCCGCGAGCAGTAACTCGACGAGGAACTCCGCCGGCCGCCAGGAGAAGCTCAGGAAACCCACGCAGCGCGCGATCGCCACGATCCCCAGCATGCGCGCTGCGCCCAAGCCGACGTTGCCGAACGGCCGGCCGAAGAGCCAGGCCCCGGCGATGAGGGCGCCGAAGCCGCACATCGTCCACAACAGGATCAGGACGGGGAAGACGCTGGCATCCTTGTTGTCCACGTGGACAAAATCAATGCCGTAGTACGGATCAAAGGTGGCAAGCCCCAATCGCTTCCAGTGAAACAAGTCTTCCGATATCGCCAGGGCAATTCTTGGTCCGATGGACGAGAGCGCGGCGTAGGTCATCACATAACGCTGGAGCGGTGCCACGAACGTGATGCGAGGATCCTCGCAGCCACCGCTGCCGTCAGATCGCCGCTCGTAGTCCGCTTCGGGCTCAATCGCAATGCCGAGTCGCTCGATGCCTGCCGGATTGCCGTCGTCATTAAACCGAACTCGGGCAATGCCGATGCGCGAATAGTTGCCCCGCGCGACAAGCCGTGGAAACAGATAGAGCTGACCATCTGGTCCACGAACGGCCGCCGGATTCAGAGTACCTTCGACCTCCCGCGGGTTGCCAGGTTCCGGCTCCATGATCTGCCCCAGGCGCTGCAATTGAAAGCCACTCATCGGCCCTCTTTCTCACGAAGTGCTGTGTGTTCAGCGCAATCCTTGTTTGTCATACTCATGTCCCTTGCGACTACTTGTTCTTCCTTGAGGCCGAATCCGCCGGCGCCTCCGGCGCTGGCTTCGGTTGCCAACGCTCCTGCAACGCCGGCATATTTTTGCTGTGCGTTAGAATCACCACCTCGTCGCCGATGCGGAATGTTGTTTCTTCATCGGCATGTGAAAACTTGCCGTCACGGTAATAGCAGATGACCTTGGCATCGGCAGGCAATTCCAGATCCGTGGCCGCGACCGCATCTTCCTCTTTCGCAATCAAGGTGAAAAACCGGGCGTCGCCCTTGATGACCGTGGAAAGTTCGGCGTTTTCGCTGCCGCCCACCATATCTTCCAGATAACGGCTGATGGTGCGGGAGCGGATGATCGTGTCCTCCAGACCCAACTCATGGCAGATGTCCTCGAACTGTGGATCGCCGATGCTCGTCACGACCCGCTTGAAACCGAGGGAACGGCCGACGAGACTGGCGATGATGTTAGCCTGGTCGCTGTCGGTAAGGCAAAACAGGAAGTCGGTCTCCGCGGGATTGACTTCGCGCAGGATGCTCGGATGGCTGCCATCGCCCTGCAGGAAGCTGCAATCCATCTCCTCGGACAATTCACCGATTTTGGCCTTGTCGGTCTCGATGATGATGACTTCGTGGCCGTTTTTGACGAGCGCTTTGGCCGTTTCGACACTCACTTGTCCGGCTCCAACAAAAACAGTTCTCATGTTTCCTCCATTCTCCTGCCAAACCACGTTCCCGGATATAGTATCACCAACCACGCGATGATTTCAAGTCTTCCCATCAGCATGTCAACGCACAGAATGCCCTTGAGTAGTGGGGGCAACGTCGCACTCGTCAGCCCCGCGGAAAGCCCCACCGTTCCCGTCGCCGAAACCACTTCAAACAAGGAGTCGAGCGGGCTGTAGCCCATTGCCACAAACGGCAGCCAGGACAGCGCGACGACGGCGACGAACAGCACGATGAGCAATAGGGCCGCATGAATCTCTTCGTTCTGCAGGCGGCGGCCCGCGCGGTTGGGCGGAGGTTTTCCAAAGCACTTCCCTCGACTTGACGGGCATCTCCTCGAGGAGTCGCCTGATGTCCATGATCGTCGGATAGCCTGAGCCCTGCTCTGCATACGCTTGGGTCATCGCTCGCTCCAACAATGCGATGACAGCATCCTCGCCGCCTTCGATATTGCTGTAGATCACCTCTGATTCTGAATCGCGCCGGCGACGCCCTGGATGACCATCTGCGCCGCGATGACGGTGACGAGCAGACCCATCAGGCGGGTGATAACCTTGACGATGCCGGGACCGAAGAACGAGACGAGCCGCTCGCCGAGCACGAAACAGACGAACGTCAGCGCGCACATGCCGGCGAAGACGGCAATGACGACGGCGCAGACCGTGACATGCGTCAGCGAAGGATGCGGGGCGACGAGGCTCATGGCCGTTGCGATCGTGCCCGGGCCGGCGAGGATCGGTATCGCCAATGGGGAGATCGCCACATCGCCCGCGGACTCGGCGTCACCCGTCTCGCCCGGCTCCGGATGATGGATCGCCGATTCCCGGCCGTGCAGCAGTTGGTAGCCGACCGCGAAGAGGAGCACGCCGCCGGCGATCCGGAAGGCGGGCAGCGTGATGCCGAAGGTGCGGAACAGGAGGTTGCCGCCTACGCAGAAGACGGCGACGATCACGAACGCGCAACAGACGGATTTCAACGCGATCCCTCGCTGCGCCTTTGCGCTCTGATCGCCGGCGAGACCGAGAAAGATCGGCGTGTTGCCGATCGGGTTCATGATGGCGAGAAACGCCATCGCGGCACTTGCCATCAGCAGCAGAGCATCATGCATCGGTCGCCATCCTCACTGCGTTTCCGCGTTCGACGTCGGGAAGCACCGTTCTCGCGCGACGCACTGAATCCGACATTTCCCATATGACCTCCGCCCGACTCCATCGCCGAGCTGTTTCGCTCCAGGATAACGCCCGCCCGCGGCATTGACCCCCATGTGCCTCCCGAAAATGCCGAACTCGTTGCGCCAGGACAACTTGCCGCGGAATCGCGGTGGCATCAGATAGCGGGCAGAATGGCCTCCTTGACGTCAAGGAGGCCCTGGATGCTACTGCTCCGACTCGCCGTCGTCATCCGCGGCGGCGCTCCGAGGGAGTATCATCCGGAGCACGAGGAACCCTGCAATCGCAGAGATAATCGATGCGCCAAACACGCCCATCCATGTCAGTATGTGGGCGTGCGCGATTCGATCTTGAAGCATCATGCCGCCCGCCCGATCCTCGCCTTCAGTGTCAGGCTGCTGTCATCGCTCGCTCGGATCACGAGCTCTTCGAAGCCGCGCGAGATCGTCACGGTTACCGCATCGGTGAGCTGGTAGAAGCGCTGGAGTCCGTCCGCCATTACGCTGACCAGATCGTGGTCGTAGAGCATTCCGAGGTTCACGCTCGCGTTCGTCGTCGTCATTCCTGCGAGCTTCGCGATGGTGGTCACGTTGAACGGGCCGCCGGCGAGCGCAATCAAAATCCGACGACGCGAGTCGTTCGAGAGAAGCTGGCAGAGTCGGATTGCCCGTGGGACGCGGCGATGCCCTCGATTGGTTGGGCGAACAGTGGAAGAAGTTGCGCGATACGGCGCTGAAGGTCGTCGGTGGCATCGCAGACGCACTTGCCGCGGGCGATGTCGCGCTGGCGGCCCAGATCCTCTGGCTGTCGCTGAAGCTCGTCTGGCAGAAAGGTGTCGGGGCGCTCAACTCGGTCTGGCTCAGCGCACGGAACTTCTTCGTCACCACCGCACAGAAGATGTGGTTTGGCGCGCTGGCCGCGGCCCAGATCGTCTGGCACGCGCTCGAAGTCGCGTGGATCGAGACCACCGCCTTCCTCTCGAAGACGTGGACGCGGTTCATCACCGGCTTCAAGAAGATCTGGGAGTCTGCAACATCGTTCGTGGCCAAGCGGATGCTGGAGATCCAGGGGCTGTTCGACTCGTCGCTGGACGTTGAAGCGGCGAAGAAGCTCGTGGACATCTGTCCCCGAGGCCGCAGAGAAAGCCCGCGACTGCGCCAAAGGCAGGTGCGTGGCGGTTGGACAGCCTGGCCTGGGGTGCGATGTCCTGAAACGTCAGGTAGAGAATGCCGCCCGCCGCAAAGAGCATGATGCCGGCCACGGCCTCCGGGAACGCAGCCAGCCAGTAGTAGCCGGTAAGACCCGCTGCCGGTCCGAGCGGCGCCAGGCAGAACAGCGCGACGATGATGCTTCGCCCGGTTACTCTCGAGGCGCTGAGTTCGCGATATGCGTTGAAGCCCTCCGGAACATTCTGCAGCGTGATGAGGATGGCGAGGAGAACCCCGGTCGACTCGCCGGCGGCGAACGCCGCGCCCAGGGCCAGCGCCTCCGGGACGAAATCGGCGAGCATCGCGATGAGTTGCGACGCCGTACTGCGGGCTGCCGCCAGCGCCCGATCGAGAAGCAGGAATGCGAATCCTCCGAGGAGGAAGAAGACAACCACCCACGGAAGTGCAAGCATCCCGGCGCCCTCAGGCACCAACACGAGTGACACGGCCGACAGAAGCACGCCGCCGCCGAACGCGATCACTGAATGCCGGAATTCATCCTCGAGCCAGCTCGGGCGGATACGCTCGAATGTCGCGACCACGGCGCCGGCCGGCATGGCCAGACCGGCGAGAGCCGTGAGAAGGACGATCTGAATGACGGGAGACATGGTGCACTCTCCGAAGACGCCTGTGCCGTATACGGGAACGTCGCGTCCGGCTGCGTGTGCCCGCGCCAGCGCGATGATACCTCCTCGCTCGGATTGTGCGGCTCGATCGCTTGTTGTCCTTTGAGGGAGCTGGTGGGAAGGCACGACCAAAAAATATGGGGTCGGTGGCGCGCGGCGGCTCGGAGCCCCGTGTCGTAACAGTGTGCAACCCGTGCTCTGTGCCTGCCGCAGGATCAGCTACCCCCGGGCAGAAAGCTCAGGATCGTCAGCGCGCCAACGATAAGGCCTGCACCGACGATCGCCGCGGTGACGACCCGTCTCCGCCGGAGATACTTACGCTGGTTCACATAGTACCGTCCCCTGCCCGCATCGATGAGTATCCCGCGCCTTGCCGCGCGACGAACGGCATCGACATCCCGAATGCAAAGACTCGCGGGCTTACGAGCCGTCTCCGACGAGATCGCGCGAGCCTGCAGGAATGGGCCGATGGCGCTGTTCCGGCTGGCGGCGACGGTGATTGCGAACAGAGGATAGACGAGCAGACTCAAGCGCAGCGGCATGTGCGATTCACCTGTTTTCGGGTCGATCCACATCAGCTCACGGCATGTACCCGCTGTGCCGATTACTGTTTGTAGACGGTGTGGTGCGGCCGGCCGGTCAGGATCTCCGCCTTGCCCCAGTCGGTCACCTCCTTGAACGCCGGGCTGCGGATGAACTCCGTGAACCTCTCCTGCTCCGCCCACTCGCTGATGATCAGATACGCGCAGTCATCATCGATGCTGCGGTACATACTGGATCTGACGTGCCCGTCTGCGCTCTCCAGCGCGTGCAGCACGGCACGGAACTTCCGTTCGAAATCATCCTGTTTTCCCTGAATCACTCTGTAGTTCATGCCCACAGTGATCATTGCTGTCTCCCTGTACAACTGGTCGTACGCTCGGTCGCCGCACGAAGTTCATCAGATAGTGCTCATGCGGCCGAGTCTCGTTCTGCGCAGGCGTGCCTTGTTGACGGGGCAGATAAGTACACGCGGTTTCTTCGGCAGCCGATTGGGCCTCAGCGCTGTTTGGACACGACTTGAGTACGGCCGATTTCTTCAGCCCGGATGCGGTCAGACAGCTCCAGATGTCGCTGAACAGGCTGAGAATGAGCGTCGGTGTCAGGAAGCCCTGAGACAAGCGGATCTGGCGAGACATGGTGACTCCTTCCTTGCCGGGATCGTGCTCCGATGATCGCTGATGCACGTTCACGCCGCGCCACCGTGATGGAGGGCGGCTTCACCTCGCTCGACGGATCGCTGCCCCCACCTCGCCCGGTGGCTGACCAAACGGAAGACGTGGACCTTGACGAATCCCGTCACAAGGAACCATCCCAGCGCATAGGCCCACGTCAGGCCGGCGAGTGTCCAGCCCACCGGCTCCATGAAGATGCCGTAGACGGCCACGAGTGTCGCGAGGAACTGCAGTGATTCGGCGGTGAAGAAGAGGATGGGCGCCGGCAGCGGGCGCTCCCAGAAGTGGTGTTCGCCCGTGCGCGCCAGGTAGATCGTGAGATGGCCGGCCACCGAGAGTTTGAGGAACATCAGCGTCTGGATCGTCGCGCGATCCAGATGCAGCGCGCTCTCGCCGATCCAGAACCAGAAGAAACTCGCGAACACGCCAAGAACGCCCAGCACGGCCGCGATCGTGAGGACCTTATGCATGTCCCAGCGCGTCGGACGCGGGGGAAGCGTTGTTCGGTCATAGGCGATGAGCATGATCGGCCCGTCGTTGAGCAGTGCCAGAATGATGATCATGACCGCGGTCACCGGGTAGAAGTCGAAGATCAGAATGCTCGCGGTCATGAAGAGCAGCACGCGTATCGTCTCGGCGATGCGATACACAGCGTAGCTGTTCATGCGCTGGAAGATGCGACGACTTTCCTTGATCGCATCGATGATGACTGAGAGACCCGGCGCGGTGAGGACGAGATCGGCCGCGCCCCGCGCCGCGTCCGTCGCGCCGGAGACGGCGACGCCGGCATCGGCCTTCTTCAGCGCGGGCGCATCGTTGACGCCATCACCGGTCATGCCCACGAAATGACCGAGGCGCTGCAGCGCTCCCACGATGTTGTACTTGTGCTCCGGGAAGACCTGGGCGAAACCATCGGCGGCTGCAATCCGCTCGTCAGAGGCGGCGTGGTCGGCGGAGAACACGTCCTCGGCCGAAATGATGTCCTGACCAAGCTCCAGCCGTCGCGCGGTCTCTTTGGCGATCGCCAGATGATCGCCCGTCACCATCTTGACGTCGATGCCCATCTCCTGGGCGGCTCGGACCGTCTCGGCCGAATCACCTCGAGGCGGATCGGACAGCGGAAGGAGGCCGAGAAGCCGCCATTGGCCATCGTCGCCCGTGCGGGCGACGGCGAGTGTGCGATACCCACGACCGGCGAGATCGTTCGCCGTGTTATCGACTCTCTCACGCAAGGACTCGCCGACTTCACAGAGATCGGTGATTACCTGTGGCGCTCCCTTCGTCACTTTGAATCGCCGCCCGTCTTTCACCACCGTGGCCTCCGATCGTTTGGAGACGGGATCGAAGGGCTCAAAGGCCACAATTTCGCAGGCTGACAGCTCAGCGGATTCATCTTCCAGCCCCTGGAAGATGGCCGCTTCGATGGGATCGTGGTCCTCGACGCGTGACGCCAGCGCCGCCGCACGAATGAGCTCTTCAGACGGTTCATCCGTGAAGCGCACGGGTTTGCCCAAGCGGAGACGGTTCTGCGTCAGCGTGCCGGTCTTGTCCGAACACAACACGTCCATGCCGGCCATTTCCTCGATGGCGACGAGACGGCTCACGATCGCCTTTCGTTTGGCGAGGTGAACCGCGCCGACCGCCATCGTCACGGACAGCACCGCCGGGAGAGCGACGGGTATCGCGGCCACGGTCAGGACGAGGACAAACTGAAGCGTCTCGAGGAACGGCGTGTGCCGGAATAGCGCTGTGATGAGGATGAGACCCACCAGAGCGATCGTCATCATGATGAGGAAATGGCCGATCTTCAGCACGGCCTTCTGGTAGTGACTCGTCGATTTGGCCTGCTGCACGAGGCGCGCCGTCTTGCCGAAGAAGGTGTGCGGGCCCGTCGCCGTGACGATGCCGTCCGCCTCTCCTCGCTGAACGACGGACCCGGAGTATGCCAGATCCGAGGCCTGCTTTTCCACCGGCAGCGACTCGCCCGTGAGCGCGGACTGATCGATGCTGAGATTGTCAGCCTTCATCAGCTTTAGATCCGCCGGCACAACGTCACCGAGGCGAATACGTACCAGATCGCCTGGGACAAGCTCCCGGGCAGGTCTCGTGATCCACCTGCCGGCCCGACGCACCCGCCCCTCCAGGGCGAGCTTCCGCTTCAGCAGGGCGATGGCATTGTCGGCTTTGTACTCCTGCCAGAAGCCGATCACGGCGTTGACGAGGAGCAGCACGCAGATGATAACGAGGTCGGCCCAATGCTGCACCACGCCGGAGAGGATCGCCGCAGCCTCGATCATCCAGGGAATCGGGCCCCAGAAGTAGCGAAGGAACTTCAGCCACAGCGGATCGTGCTTCTCCGGGAGCGCGTTCGGCCCGACCTGCTTGAGCCTGTGCGCGGCGTCTTCATCGGTCAGTCCTTCCGGATCGCTGTGGAGCCTTCTGAGCAGCTCTTCGGCCGACAATCTGGTAGCCGTCTCGGCGTCGGTGAACAGGGTCGACTGAGTCATTCCGTCGCTGCCTCCCTGGCGGATCGGTTCCAGGCCGATTCAGCCATCATCAACACCGAAGGGGAGATTGCCACGCCGGGCGTTGCGCAGCGCTTCGTACGCAGCCACCGGAGCGCCCGTCTCCGGAGACGGCCCGTCCAGAGCCCCAAGCACGGGAGCGAGCAATTCGTCCAGCTCACCATCGAAATGAGCGTGCAGCACATGATGCGCCGCCTCGCGGAACTTCTCCGATCCGGCCCGGTGCGTGAGGCGTTCCAGGACCGGCCAGACGCTGTTCCGTCCCAGCGTGATCAGCCCCTGCGCCGCGAGCCAACGCACATCGCCATCCTCATCGCTCAGCGCATCGGCGAGCGCCGCAGTCGCCGCGGGATCCGCGATGGTGACCAGCGCCTTCGCCGCCTCCCAGCGCACCTGTTCCTGTGGATGCTTGAGCGCGCGGATCAGGTCGGCAACGCACTCATGCCCGCGTTCAACCAATTCCGCGCGTGCGTCTTGTCGTTTCAGACCATCTCGGCTGTCAAGGGCGGCAATGAGTGATTCGATCGTGCTGCGATCGGTGGATTGGCTGTGGGGTGTTATCATGATTCTCGCCTTCGTGCGAAGGGGCGTTGAGTCGGTGCGTCGTGTCGTTCGGGCCGGGATGTCATTGGCGAGGTTCTCCGATGCTGTACACCCGTCGGGATCGGCGCTGTAATTCGGCACGGAGTCGTGGGGGGCGTGTTCCAGTCCGTGAGTGCCCGTCCTGGCACAGGGTGGAGGACTGGCCGCCGACATCCCACGACTCCGCGCCTGGCGCGGGGAGGGTCGGCTATTTGCCGGCGGGCTTGAGGATGACGAATCGGCTGGCGTTGTTCGTGCGCACTCGAAGTCGGATCGAGTCAGACTTCGGCAGATCGGACATCGCCTTGTTGAACTCCTGCACGGAACTCACGGATGTCTCGCCCACCGCTTCGATCAGGTCGCCCGGCTGAAGGCCGGCTTCCGCCGCGGGGCTGCCGGGTCGGACCTGAGCGACGACCACGCCATCCTGGCCTTCCAGATTGAGGCGGGCCGCCAGTTCCGGGGTCAGTTCTTCGACGATCATCCCGAGAGAGGGAGACGGCTCAGGCTGATACGGGCCCAGGCGCATCTGATCCGCGGACGGACGCTGACCGAGCTGGACGTCGAATCTGCGCGTCTTCCCGTTGCGGAATGCCTCTAAGGAGATCTTCTTGTTGGGAGGATCCGCGGCAACCGCAAGCAGCAGGTCACGGCTCGACTCGACGGACTTACCATCGAATTCCACGATGATGTCGCCCGCTTCGAGGCCGGCCTCGGCTGCGGGGCCTTCGGCGACGACTTCGCCGATGAGTGCGCCGTTCTGGCCGTCGTAGCCGAACGATCCGGCGAGATCGGGTGTCAGCGGCTGGATCACGATTCCAAGCCAGCCGCGCTCGACCTTGCCGTGCTTCAGGATGCCGTCGAGCACGGTCTGGACCATGTTGCTTGGAATGGCAAAGCCGATGCCCATCGAGCCGCCAGTTCGGGTTGTGATGGCGGTGTTGATGCCAACCACCTGGCCGTCCATATTGACCAACGGCCCGCCGCTGTTGCCGGGATTGATCGCCGCATCGGTCTGAATGAAGTTCTCGAAGGTGGCCAGGCCCATGTTCCCGCGGCCCTTGGCGCTGATGATGCCGGCGGTGACGGTGTGATCGAGGCCGAACGGATCGCCCACCGCGACGACCCAGTCGCCGACCTCGATCGCCGCGGAATCGCCCAGGCGCGCCGGGACGAGGTGGTGGGCATCCACCTTCAGAACGGCAACATCGCTCTCGGGGTCCGTCCCGACCACCTCGGCCTTCAGCTCGCGGCCGTCGTCCAATCGGACGAGCAGTTCATCGGCGCCGGCCACCACGTGGTTGTTCGTAATGATGTAGCCGTCCTCGCTGACGATGACACCACTTCCCTCGCCGCGCCGTTCCGGCTGCCGGCCCGTGTCCGGCGGGTTGAGCTCGAACGGCGAGCCCCCGGGATCGGGAAATCCGTGCCGGAAGAAGAACTGGCGGAAGAGATCTTCCGCATCACCCTGAGAGGCTGTCGGCTCGATCCGGTCAATCGACGTGACGTGGACCACCGACGGTGCGACCTTTCGCGAGATCGTCTTGAAGGCAGTCGAAAGATCGACGGCGCGGGCGGCCGGAGTGCTGGAAGACGACGACGAGGTCGCAGCGCCGTCCGGCGTCGCCCGCGTGACCGGGCTGAGGATCATCAGTGTGGCCAGGAGTGCAGTCGAAAGAAGAAGCTGACCGTTATGCGATAGCGCCAATCTCATTGTTGTGCTCCTGATCGGGAATGCCGGCGGCGCCGGTGCGAGTGTTCTCGCCCTGGCGGCCGCCTCGTGATTCAGTTCTTGTGAACTCCCACCTTCTCAGGGTTCGTGCCCTCAAGCACTTCCTGCGCCTCATCGACGATCGCGGTGGGACCATGAACAATAAGCAGATACTTGTCAGCGTTGACCGCCGTCTCATACTCGATGACGCTGTCCTTGGGAATGCCGATGCTGTACAGCGCCGCGCCCAGCGCGCTCAGACCGCCAACGACGACCGCGCCCTCGAGCGCCCCGACCAGGGCCGCCACGAGCGGCCCGCCCAGCAACAGCGGCCCGACGCCCGGAATCCAGAAGAATGCAGAACCGAAAAGCAGACCCCAGATGCCTCCCCAGAACGCACCGAACTTGCCCCAGTGCATCATCCGGTCGCCGGCATTGTAGTACCCCACCGGCTGCTGATCGGAGTGGTAGCCTCTGCCGACGACCGAGAGTCGCTTCATGTCGAATCCGGTGCGCTCCAGCGCTCTGACCGCGGCATCGACATCGCTGTGTGTGCGGTATACGCCGACGACGGCGTTGGTCCCGGTCCTGGCGGCAACCGGGCTGTCTTTGATCTTCGTGGTCATGTGCTTGCTCCTTGCGACAGGTTGGTCTGCCCTCATGATCTCTTCATGTCGTTCGGAAACCTCAAACAAAGACCGTGCCAATAGTCGCGCATCTGGTGACGGGCTTTCATTACGGGCGTCCGTCATTGCCCGGAACACGCAGCACACGGTGCGACTGATGCGGCGAGATGAACAGAGGATGTTTACGTGTATGGCACAATCACGACCGCGGATGCGCGGCGTTTCGCCGCGCTGGGGCAGAATGTCGCGGGAGCGAGGTGGGGTGGTCGCCTGAGCTGGACTCCCCGCGGTCGGAGGGACCTTCGCGCCTCCGCGCTCGAAGGCTCACAGCGTCGGGACAGCATGGTGCCCTGCCGACAAGAAGAACCGACCCCGGCCGGTGGGCCGGGGTCAGTCCCTGTTGTTGACCAGGAGTGGGCGTTTACGGCCAGATTGAGTAGTAGGGTTCGAAAACGAGGATCTCCTCGTCCCATTCATCCCACGGGTAGGGCACGCCGTGGACGGCGAGGACATCATGCACGCTCCACACACCGGGCGTGTGCAGCGCAATCTGAGCCGCCTCCGTTCGCTCGGCCCAGGTATCGACCTCGCCGATCAAGGTCACGACGCCGCCTTTCACGTTGACATCGATCTTCTCGCGAACAGGGGCTGTGATCCAGTTCCGTGACAGACGGCTCGTGATGCGCCTCGTCAAGGCGTCGTCCGAAAACTGATTGCGGTCGACCTTGAGGTGGTTCCTGATCTTCTTGACGCCGGGGACGCGGGTGATGAGATCCTCTGCGTGTTGTCTCTCCCACTTCGTGGCGACGTCCCCGGTGAGCGTGACCGTACCGTGGTGGACGCGAGTCGCGATGTCCATCCCGCCGAGGAGGTAATCGGAGTCGAGGTTTGAATGGACATCGGTGAGAATCGCGTTGTCCTCTCGGTGTACGCCAGTCACGAGCAGATCGTTTGTCACCCAGGCGACACCGATCGTGTTCGTCGCATCGTCTTCGGCGATGCGCTTTTCGTACATGAACGGAACCGAGCCGGTCAACGTGACGTGGCCGTGGGATGCGTCCACGTCAACCTTCGACGCATTGATACGGCTGTCTCGTTCGATCGTCGATGTCACGCGCTTCCGCAGTTCGGAATCGGAAGGAGTCTTGGGCCGGCTCGTCCGCGCGCCTCGGTTTTCCCACCACTCGACCTTGAGATCATTCTTGACGTCGCTGACGCCGGCAAGGTATCGCACCTCGCGTTCGGCGCGGTCTCTTTCAAACTCATTGCCGACGGTTCCGGAAAGCGTGACAACACCATCCTTGACAGTCACGCTAACAGGAAGCCCGTTGAGGTATGTGTCGAGGTCGAGCTTCGCCTCGACATCCTCCTTGATGTCCTTGGCGCTTCGGTTGCTCGCGTATTTGACGGTGATTTCGTTATTCACTTTTCGGACGCCGCGCACCTCAACGGCCACGATGCCCGCCTCTTGCTTCTCCGCCCAGGATCCGACCTTGCCCGTCAGCGTCACCGCACCGTTCGAGGAGACCACGGTGATCCAGGAAGTGGCGATCATCTCATTGTTGATGATTCGATGTCGCACGTCCTGAACGATGTCAAAATCCGGACGCCAGCCCAAGGCGAGCTCGACCCGATCGACGACGCCGATGACGCCGTTGATCTTCTCGGCGTCCTGCACGGCGTACTGCTTCGTGGCCAGATTTTGAGCGGTGCCGCTGAGCGTCACGACGCCGTCGTCCGTCGTGACCTCGATTCCCGCCGCGTCGACGTGAGAATCGCCATTGAGTGCGACCTTCACCCAGAATGTGATGTCGTCATCAGGAGGGCTTCCGATCGCCAGGGCTGGCGCCAGCGCGACCGTAAGGGCAACAGCGATTCCGCAGAGAATACCCGTGTAACGTTGAGGTGTCATGGTTCAATCTCCTGTTTCTGGTATGACTGTGGACTGTCGTCACGAAAGATGGCTCGGCCGCCTGTGGGCCCCCGCCTGACGAGCGCGCAGCACGCCGCGTCAGCAGCCGAGCAGGGTACCTGGCTCGATGGCGACAGCGATGTGGTATATCTCCTCGCGCTGCTCACACGCCGTCACGCGGCCGCGCCTCGCGGAGTGCTCTTCCGCCTGAAAGCCGACGGTGACCGCGATGCCGCAGGGGATTCCATCATCGGAGTCGGCCTCGAGGCCTGCGCTCGTGAATGCGAGTTGTCTCAGATTGTGCATCTGCCCGAAGTGCTGACCGCTCAACTCGAATGCCGTCGCGGAGCCGTACACGGGCAGGCGACGGTGCGGCGCATCTGATCGGTGCGACATATCGAAGTCCTGCTCATCTGCATGTGGTCCGAATGACGTCGTTCTCTGGTCATGGGATGTCATCGTGTTCCCCTTCGTCAGTCTCGTGCCGTCAGGCCGCTTGTGGACCCGATTCCACTTTGGCGGAATACAAAGTCCGTGCCAGCATCGCTGTATCAGGCGGAACGGCGTTCCATTTTGCGTCGCATGCCGGCGAATGTGCCGCAACTGCGAGTTCTGCGTTCGTTGTCTGCGAGAGCCGATTGAGCCCTTGCCGCGCACCCACGCAGGAACGGCGCGCGGCATTCCGCCGCACCGGGGCGGAATGACACGATCACGAGAGGCTACCTGTGTTGCCGGGTATTCGGGTCCGGTGCTCCGCGCCGGACGACATGGCGATGAAGCGACCGGTCGACGAAACGATCCGCAATGGGAACGCAAGTACGGCTCCGAAACGTGCCGTCCGACCGTCCTTCGGTCGTCGTCGAAATCAACGGGGCGGCGTCAGTTCGCGCACGGTGCCCAGCAACTCATCGATCTCGAAGGGCTTGTCGAAGAGCGCGACGACACCGATGTGCTCGGCTCGCGCATGCGTTGAAGCATCGCCGAACGCCGTAATCAGGATGACGGGGGGGAGCATCTCACGGTCGTGCATACCCTCCAGGACTTCGAGGGCCGTGATGCCCGGCATCCAGATGTCTGAGATGATCAGATCGAATGCGTCCGCGGCATCCCGGTGCTCGATCTCCCGCAGACGCCAGGTCAGCGAAACACCGTCCTCGCATTCGATGACTTGATATCCGCTCCATCGAAGAGCCGTCGCAAGCAGTCGGCGCATCTCGCCATCATCCTCCGCCAGCAGGACGGAAGGACCATGTTCAGACCGGGCAGATCTGCTGGAAGCCCTCTTGCGCTGGGTATCTTCTTCGTGAATCTGGCGCATCTCATTCCTCCTGCTTGCTGTCGGCCAGCGATGATCGATATCACGCTCGGTGCGCGTGCTGAGTCTGCTGCTGTCGGTGTTGTTGACGATAGAGGACATCCGGCGCATTCCTTATTCCCGTCACAGGCGCCTGATTCTCAGGCCGGAGGAGAATGGAGGACAAAGAGGCACAGGCGGATTGGCTGAGTTCCGCAGTCGAGTGGGATCTTCGTACATCGTCCGCATCCTGATCTCTGGCGCGATCGGCCTCATGCCCGCGTCGTGGAGAGAGCCCGGCGGACCGCGGCAATGAGATCTTCGATCTCGAACGGCTTGTCGAAGACGGCCAGGGCCCCGACCCGGGCGGCTTCTGCATGAGTCTTCGCATCACCAAAGGCGGTGATCAGGATCGTGGGGGGGAATCCCTCACGCTCGTGCAGTCCTTCCAGGAACTCAAGTCCGGTGACACCCGGCATCCGGATATCGGAGATGATCAGGTCAAACTCCTCGGGGTCATCGGATGCGAGCCGCGCGAGCACATCCATTCCGTCGGGGGATTCGGAAACCTCAAAGCCGTCAGCCCTCAGGGACTGAGCAAGCAGGGCGCGCATCGCGTGATCGTCCTCGGCGAGGAGGATCCGCGACGGACGGTGCCCCGCGAGCGGACCACGCGTCGATCCGGAAGTGCCATGATCATCAGCCCGGCGTCGACCCATCGACGTGCTCCTTTGGACAGCTCCACCGACCGGGGCAGGCGGTCGCCTGGATGTGAGGAGCACAGCTCGTGCCAGTATGCCCGCCGGATTGACGTAAGGCTCCCGCACCCGGTTCGACGGCCTCCCCAGGCCCCTTTTTCGCGGCATTGATGGCTCATCCGGCGCCCCCTCTCCGCATCCTGAGCGCGTCTCCGACGGGGCATTCTGCCGCGCTGTGGCGAGTTGCCTCAGTTGCTGATGTGCCACAAGCTCCCAGCCACGCAGAGCGAGGATCTGCTGGCGATCCCCTGGAGCCGGTTCCGGCCGGTCACTGTGACGTCCGACGGCCGTTGGCGGCTCTGTTCTGTTCATCGATCCCGGGCGTCGACGCGTCCCGCGATGCGTCGGCTTCTGCCTCTCTCTCGATCCGCTCCAGCTTGCGATACAGTGTCTTGCGATCGAATCCGAGCACGCGCGAGGCACGCGCCTTGTTGCCGCCGACGACGCGGAGCACATGGCGGATATAGCGCTCTTCCACCGCCTCCATGGACAGAAGCTCGCCCGGGTCATCGCCGCCGATAAACACCTGAGAGCTGCGGTAACTGCGGATTCTCTCCGGAAGATCTTCGACCGCGAGTATCTCGTAGCGGGTGAGGACAACAGCGCGCTCCATCGCGTTGCGCAGCTCGCGCACGTTACCCGGCCAGTCATAGCTCAGCAGCTTGTCGGCCACGGCCTCGGAGATGCCAGAAATGCTCTTTCCCGAAGCGGCGGCGAACTGCTCCAGAAAGTGCTGGGCGAGCAGGAGGATGTCTGTCCCGCGCGACCGGAGGGGCGGGACATCGAGCTGGATCACGTTGATGCGAAAGAACAGATCCTGCCGAAATCGCCCGTCCTCCACGGCCGCCTCCAGATCGCGATTCGTCGCTGCGAGAACCCGTACGTCGAAGGAAGCGTCTCGGTCTCCGCCGACGGGTCGCACCGCGCCCGTTTCCAGTGCCCGAAGGAGCTTGGCCTGCAAAGCGAGGGGAAAATCGCCGATCTCGTCCAGCAGCAGCGTTCCGCCATCGGCCTGAAGAAAGAGCCCACTCCGATCGGCCCGGGCGTCGGTGAACGCGCCCTTCTTGTGGCCAAAGAGCTCGCTCTCGAGCAGGGTTTCGGGAAGAGCCGCGCAGTTGATCGCCACAAAAGGTCCGGCGCGCCGCGCGCTTCTCTGGTGCAGGGATCGCGCCACGAGTTCCTTACCCGTGCCGCTCTCACCCGTGATCAGTACCGACGCGTTCGAGTCCGCGATGCGGGCCATCTGGTCGTACAGCCGCTCCATCGGCCGGCTTGCGCCCAGCAGCTCGTCGAATCGTCGGCTGCGTTCGACTGCGTCGCTGAGGATCTTTACCTTCTCCTGCAGCGCGCTGTGTCGCACCGCTCGTTCGATCGTGAGCGCGAGCATATCCATCTCGATCGGCTTCGTGACGAAGTCGTAGGCCCCGGCGCGGATCGCTGCCACCGCCGTCTCAAGGCTCCCGAAGGCCGTGATCACCACCACCGGGATATCCGGCCGGTTCTCGACGATCCGATGGCAGAATTCGATCCCGTCCATACCCGGCATGTTCAGATCGGTCAGAACCACGTCGAACCCGTGCTGCTCGATCGCCTCGAATGCGGGTTCGGCCGCGGTATGCCAGGTGATCTCAAACCCACGTCGACGCAGGTCCGCGTCGATGAGCTCGCACATGGCCTGATCATCATCCACCACAAGCACGCGACCGTTCATGCCTTCTGCTCCGGAGGGAGATAAACCGAGAAACAGCTTCCTTTCCCGCGCTCGCTCCTCACATCGATCCAGCCGCCATGCTCGCGGACGATGCCGTATGCGATGGAGAGCCCGAGCCCCGTCCCCTCCCCAACATCCTTGGTCGTGAAAAACGGATCGAAGATGTGCCCGACGTTCTCTTCGGCCACGCCTTCTCCTTCGTCCCGCACATCGATGCAAAGGTATTCGCCATCGTACCCCTCCACGCCCTGCGGCGGCCGCATCACTGCGCGTCGGCACACGACGGTCACCTCGCTGGATGCGGCCGTGGCCTGGACCGCATTCACGATCAGGTTGGTCAGCACCTGTTGAATCTGGCCGCGGTCGGCATTTGCCGTGCACGGATCGTCGCCAAGGACAGCCTTCAGTCGCGCCCCATGCTTCTTGGCGAGTGATCCGAGCATCTCGAGTGTCTCGCTGACGATCGTTCGGAGATCAAGGGACGCCGTTTCTCGGGGATGCTGGCGTGCGAAGTCGAGCAACTGGCGGATGATCTTCGTCATGCGCTCAGCCTGGGTCTTGATGATACCAGCATTCTCCGCTACCTCCGACGCAGGCAGCGCTCCACCGCCCGCCAGGATCAAGCCGGCACGACCCGAGACGACGTTCAGCGGTGTACCAAGCTCGTGCGCGATGCCTGAGGCGAGCGTGCCGACCGTCCTCACCCGATCCGTGTGGCGCAGCTGCTCCAGAGCTTTCACGCGGGCCTCCGTTTCAGCCCGGAGCCGATCCCAGGCCGCAACGAGTTGGTCGCACATCCCGTTCACCGCCCTCGCCAGTTCCGTGAGTTCATCGTGACCGTGCAGGTGGAGAGGTCCGGAAAGGTCGCCGTCGCCGATACGACGCGTCTTCTCGATCAGACGCTGGAGTGGCCGTCCGATCCATGCCACGCCAAGCGAGAGCACAAACAGGCCGCTCATTACGATCATCAGCACGGTCAGCGTGATGGTCCGCATACGGATGGATTGAACATACCGGTCACGCGGCAACAGTGACTCGGAAAGCTCCAATGCGCCGGGCCGGTCGCGATCAACGGCGACAGGCACATAGGTGTAGATATGCCTGCCGTCGGCGCCTTTCGCGGTCAACTCCACGGAGACTGCTTCGCCGCGCAGGGCAGGTCCCAGACGGTCCTTCGGCGCCAGCGGGCGCTGCGGTTCATTCGCGTCACCGTTCAGCCAGACCCAGCGGACCGTCAATTCCTGTTCGGCACGATTGACATCATCAAGCAACTCAAGAGCACGCCGCTCCCCCCCGGTGCGCCAGACATCTGACATCAGGCCCCCGACCGCGCTGCCGAGCAGCCGGGCGTCATGCTTCATGTCCGTATCGAAAAGATCTGCCGCGCGATTGACCGAGACATACCCGTCCGCGATCAGGATGACAATGATGACGACCAGGAGCACAAAGACGAGCTTCGCCGCGAGCTTCATGAGACGACTCCTCGGCAGGGAACGCCGTGGGGGATCCGACCGGCCCAAACGCAACGACCGCGCCGTTCGGAACGTGTTTGGCCGTGGATTCTAGCGGGGTCGTCGCACCGGAAACTGGTGCCGAGGCGCGGCCGGGCAACAGCGCGGTCCGTAAGCGAAGCGTGGGACAGTTTGCCACGCGAGGTGGCGGAGCCCCATCAAGACGAGGCCGTGTGTCGGTCGGGGTCCGCGATCTCTCGGGGGAGGCGGAGATCCGGACCGCGACCTGTCGTGATCGACAAGCCACAACGGCGCAACCATCTGCGGCAAGACGGCCGGACCAAGCGGCTTGGACGTCTCCAGTAGGCCGTTGTGGGCGGCGTTTCGCCACCGATTGCAAGGCTCAGGAGATCAGGTCATAGTTGGGAGGGTGCAGGCCACGGTACGTGTTGACCTGGTGATTCCGAATCAGATGATCGTCTTTCACGACTGCTCAGAACCGCGTTGTCGACTGCCTCAGGCCCGTTTCAGACCGTCCATCGAAGTGTGATCAGGCGCATTTCGAGAACAAAACAGGGCGAAAAGAGGGCGCGCGCGCCGCGAATCGGCCTTCACACTGGGCATCGATATCAGAAAAACGCCCTTCACGGTACCGTGAAGGGCGTTTTTGCAGTGCCCTGTGTAGGACTCGAGCCTATGACCCGCTGATTAAGAGTCAGCAGCGGGGGCCTCTGACGCTATCAAGAACGCGGTTTTTGACGGCGTAATCCATGAATTGCCCGCTGGATCACCGCGCGTTCACCGGATGCTGCCCGCTCTCCAGGGCGCAATTCAGGGCGCGCATTCCATCACCGCAGCTGGGTACCCGGATGACGTTTTTGCGAGGGAGAGGAGGCGATCCGGGATGAGTTTGCTTTGCTCGGCATCCGCGTGGCTGAAGCCACGATCAGGAAGTACCGGGTGCGCGGCAGTACTCCCAATCGTGGCGGCGTCTAGCATTCAGGGCGCATGAGCCGATGGTGAGCGGCCTCCGCCGCGCCGGCGTTCTGCATGCGAGGAGGGAAACTCATCCGGGCGTGCGCGGCCGTCCATGGGAACGCGATCTGATGACTGACTCACTCCGAATTGAAGCCGTGCGACTGCTGCAGACGATCCGGTGGGCGGATGCTCTGGATGTGATCGTCATCTCGCTCATTCTGTTTGGCGTGATTTCATGGGCGCGGGGGAGCGCAGCGCGCAACATGGTGGCGGCGCTTCTTGCGTTTGGACTTCTATATCTCGTCTCGCGCGGCCTCGACATGTACCTGACGCGTGCGTTTCTCAAGGCGATTCTCGCTGTCGCAGTCCTCACCGCAGTCATCGTGTTCCAGGATGATATTCGGAGGTTCCTTGATCGAATGGGCGCGTGGCCGGTTATCCGGCTTGACCGTCGATCATCGTCGGTGTCCTCGGTCTGGATTGACGATCTCGTCAGCGCGTCGGAGGACCTCGCCGACTCACGAACCGGCGCGCTGATAGCCGTGCGCGGCAAAGAGTCGTGGGATCGCTCGATCCGCGGGGGGATCGCACTTGATGGCCAGGTCTCCCACCCGCTGCTCATGAGTATCTTCGATCATCACTCCGCCGGACACGACGGCGCGGCCCTGGTGGAGAAGGATCGCATCGCCCGCTTCGCAGCACATCTGCCGCTCTCTTCGAATCAGGTGGCGGTCGGCAGACACGGGACGCGCCACGCTGCGGCCGTTGGGCTCTCCGAGACCTGCGATGCACTGCTCATCGTGGTTTCGGAAGAGACAGGGATGATCAGCGTCGCGGAACGCGGCGGGTTGGCCGCAGTTGCATCCGCTGCCGAGCTACATGCGCGGCTTGAGCAGTTTCAGGCTCGACACGAAGAACGACATTTGAAGCCGTGGAAAGCCTTGCGGACGCATCACGCCATACAGAACGCCGCGCTAGCCGTGATTGCCTCGCTCTGCCTGTGGTTGTTCTTCGCGCATCAGATCGATGTCATCTCTCGGTCCGTGTTGGTGCCGATCGAACTGCGTCTCAGTGAAGCAATGACGTTGGACCAGGCCAGCGACACTGAGGCGCGCGTCACTCTCGAAGGCACAGCTCGCGCGTTCGAGCTTCTGAATGAAGATGAGCTCGTGGCGGTAGTGAATCTCTCGGACTTGACGGCGGGCTCTCACTTGGTCGAGCTTACGCAGGATCACCTGAACCTGACCGACGCCATCTCGCTCTCAAGGATCGAGCCGAGGTTCATCCGGATTTCTATAAGGAAGAAAGGAACCGACTCGTCCGCGATCGAGGATTGAGTGAGAGCCAGCGAACGCACGTGGCCGGCATCGAGGCGCATCAGATTGCCCTCAGGTTTTCTAAGGTGTCCCGCCAGGGATCCGGACGAGGTTTTCCGGAGGACGCCGAGCATGCGAGGGGGCGCGAAGATGACCAGGCGATCGATCTCGTGCTTCTTGGCGTTCGTCCTGACCACAGCGGCCAAGAAAAACAGAAGCGGTCCTTTCAGATCGATATCGTGTGGTTTATGCGCGCGAGGCCGAGCGTCGGATGGCATGCCAGACTACCAGCAATACCACCGCCCCGACGATTGCGACCAAGAGGCTCCAAAGATTGAAGCCCGTCACGCCGTTAGCTCCGGCCGCGTTGAAGATCCAGCCGCCAATCACCGCGCCGACGATGCCGAGCAGAATGTTAAGCGGGAGTCCTGCGCCGCGCTTGTTTACCAGCGTGCTGGCAACGTAGCCGGCGATGAGCCCCAATACGATCCAGCCGATTACTCCCATGACCATGGTCAAACTCCTGAGAAAAAAGCCGATGTGGCTGCGTCGTTGTAATGGTGAGGGTACATGTCTCTCAGCCTTTCAGGGCATCATCTCTGTCGATGCCAAGCCCAGTTCGTCACGTTGTGGCCCGTCAGATTCCAAGTGTCCATTGGCGACATGGGATCACGTCGCCGGAAGGAGTGTTCAGGATGGACAGCAGTCTGCAGAGACGCGGCAACCTTCCGGAAGTGATGTCCGAGAATCGCGAGGTTCATCGCCTCACCGAACTCTCGTGGCCGGACTATGAGTGTCCGGAAAAAGAAGCTCCAGTACGCCCGGCGACCGCGTGATCGCACTCCCAATACCCACAGCGATCTGAAGAACGCCGCGATGTCGGCGCGCGACCGCGCGGTGCGCGGACCGCGCCTTCGATACTCGCGCAGGAAGGTCACGGCCCGACGATAGTACATCCTCGGGGTGTACAGTTCCTTCACCAGTGATCGATATCCATCCAGGAGCACTTGGCGATCGAGCTTCGGCATGAAGTTCAACACGCCGTCGAGGTTGTTCCCGGTTGGTCGGTGCAGAATGCGACCTTCATTGCTGAGGCGCGTAAACAGTCGTGTCTTCGGCAACGCATTGAGCAGCCCGACCATGGCGGTGACGATGCCCGTCTCCTGGATGAACGCGAGTTGGCGCTCAAACACATTCGATTGATCGTTGTCGAAACCGATGATGAATCCGGCCATGACCTCGATGCCGGCGTTCTGAATCGTTCGCACCGCGTCCGCGAGATCGCGGCCGGTGTTGGCGCTCTTCCCACACTCGGACAGGCTCTCGGGAACGGGCGTCTCGATTCCAAAGAAGACCTTCTTGAACCCCGCGTCCACCATCAGGTGCAATAGCTCTTCGTCATCGACGAGATTCAGTGATGCCTCGGTGATGAAGGGGATTCGTATTCGACGGCGAAGGCGCCAGTCGATCATCGCC
>Ga0272441_10002834_pt1 | contig 34358 bp, 35 predicted proteins | sample SSMProp6N_FD_193582 | JGI IMG/M metagenome (GOLD analysis project Ga0272441, IMG submission 193582) | Marine sediment archaeal communities from Little Sippewissett salt marsh, Falmouth, MA, United States - SSM-Prop-6N | ecosystem: Environmental > Aquatic > Marine > Wetlands > Sediment ... | reverse complement strand
TACGTTCAGCTCTTCAAATTTATTAAACAGATTTTTTTCTGTATTTTCTAAAGATGCAAGCGAATATATCCACAGTTTTTCAAAGCAATACCGCGCAGATAATATTATTAACTATATAGAACAAATGAAATCACTTAAAGTTCTTATTGTTGGTGAGGCAATCATAGATGAATATCACTATGGTCAATCTATTGGAAAATCGGGAAAAGAATCCATGATTGCCTTGAAGTATTTGAACAAGGAACAATTTGCTGGCGGTTCTCTTGCTATTGCAAATCATGTTGCAAATTTCTGCAATAACGTTGATTTATTTACTGTTCTTGGAGAAATTGATACACAAGAGGAGTTCATTAATCGCCATCTCAATAAAAAAATTACACGACTTTTTCATTATAAAAAAGATTCACCCACAATTATTAAACGACGGTTTTTAGAAAAAAGCACCTTTAGAAAACTCCTTGAATTCTATATTTTCAATGACACAAAACCCACATCTGAACAAAGTAAAGAGATGCATGTTCATCTAAAAAAAATACTGCCACGATACGATGTAGTGATTGTTGCAGATTTTGGTCATGGTATGTTTGATGAAGCGATAATAAAACTCCTTGCAGAGAAAGCAAAATTCATAGGTATTAATACACAAAGTAATGCTGGAAATATGGGGTATAATACTATTTCAAAATATCCGCGGGCACATTACATCTGTATTGATGAACCAGAAGCCCGATTGGATAGTAAAGATCGAGAGGGAGAGTTGGAACCCATTATTGAAACACTCTCAAAAAAGATGTCTTGCGATAAGATAACAATAACAAGAGGTATTAAAGGATGCTTGGTTTATTCTCCAGGAGGATTTGAGCACATTCCTGCCTTCTCTGGCAAGGTTCTTGATAGTATGGGTGCAGGAGATGCTTTTCTGTCTATTACAACTCCTTTAGTATCCATAGGTGCACCTATGGAAGTAGTTGGATTTATTGGAAATGCTGTTGGTGCTATGGCTGTAACGATTATTGGTAATAAAGAACCGGTTGATAAGGTTTCATTAGTAAAATATATTTCATCTATTATGAAATGAATAAAACAGTCGATAATGAGGTGGTCTCATCAAAACTATAAAAAAGATATTCATTACAGGTGGAGCGGGATATGTTGGAAGTGCTCTTGTTCCAAGCTTGCTAGAGAAAGGATATGAAGTTACTGTCTATGACTTATACCTTTATGGTGAGATATTTTCTCATTTACAACATCATCCTCAATTGACTCAAATAAAAGGTGATATCAGAGATCAAAAAAAAATTATTGAAGCTTCAAGAAATACTGATGCTATCATTCATTTAGCCTGTATTTCTAATGATCCAAGTTATGAACTTAATCCCGATCTTGGAAAATCAATCAATTATGATGCATTTTTTCATATTTTAGATGCTGGACTTGAAAATAATGTTCAACGATTTATTTATGCAAGTTCCTCAAGTGTATATGGAATTAAAAAAGAAAAAAATGTCACTGAAAATGCAAGTTGCGAACCTCTTACAGACTATTCAAAATATAAACTTGAATGTGAAAAAATACTTTTGAATTGTAAGGATACTACTATGGAAAGGGTTATTCTTCGACCGGCAACAGTTTGTGGTTATGCACCTAGATTACGTCTTGATCTAGTTGTTAATATTTTAACTATTCATGCACTTATTAACAAAAAAATAAAAATCTTTGGCGGCGCTCAGTTGCGACCAAATATTAATATTAACGATATTGTCAACGTTTATGAAACACTCTTGACAGCTCCATCTCAAAGTATTAATGGTCAAATATTTAATGCAGGGTATCAAAATTATTCGATCGAGGAACTTGCAACTATTATACAAGAAACCATAGGAGACCCTACAATTGAACTTGAACAAATTCCTAGTGATGATATTCGGTCATATCACATCAATTCTGAAAAAATTCAATCCATTTTGGGCTTTCAACCACAATATACTATCGAAGACGCGGTTCGTAGCCTTGAGAGAGCATATGGGGAGGGTCTTATTATTGACGGATTAACAAATCCCCTTTATCATAATATCAAACTTATGAAAAATGTTAACATAGTATAATTCATTTAACAATTAATAATATATTTTGTTGATGAAGTTAATATATGGAACAAACTTGAAAATTATCAAAAAAATCAAAATACAGGTGGTTAATAAATGAAAGTAAGTTACTCATATTTATTAGAACAATTCAAAAATCCCAAACCCATTCTAGAAGATATTGAAAAACTAGTGAAAACAGGGGATTTTACACTAGGAAAACCATTAGAAGAATTTGAAGAAGAGTTTGCAAAATTTATTGGGCGAAAGTATGCAATAGGAGTTGGAACGGGTACTGACGCTCTTAGACTGTCACTTATTGCTCTAAATGTTAAAGCCCAAGATGAAATAATAACAGCAGTTAATACTTTTTATTCCACAGCTGCTGCTATTTGCACTGTTGGTGGCAAACCTGTTTTTGTTGATACAAATAAAAAATTAGTTATAGATGTAAATAAAATTGAAGATGTAATCACTAACAAAACAGTCGGAATACTTCCTGTTCATTTAAATGGATGTCCAGCAGATATTGAAGATATTATGAAAATTGCAGAAAAATATAATCTGTGGGTTGTAGAAGACACTTGTCAAGCAATTGGTGCTGAAATCAATGGTCGAAAGGTCGGTACTTGGGGTATTAGTGGTTGCTTTAGTTTGCATCCTTTGAAAAATATTAACGTTTGGGGTGATGGCGGACTTGTTTTGACGGATTCAGAGGAATTCTACAATAAAATAAGAATTCTAAGAAACAATGGTTTGATTAATCGGGATGAATGTGTCGTTTATGCCTATAATTGCCGACTTGATACTCTCCAAGCAGTAGTTGGATTACATGTAATAAAAGATGAACATAATATTATTAAAAAAAGAGTAGAAAATGCAAAATTCTATGATAATGAATTATTAAAGATTAGTCAAATAAAGGTTCCACCTCGCAACGATAATATTAAAAACGTTCATCATAACTACATTGTTCTTGCCGAAGATAGAAATAATCTTTTGAAGTTTTTACAGAAAAATGGAATTGATGCAAAAATTCATTATCCCATTCCATTACATCTTCAAAAAGCAAGCAATTATCTTGGGTATAAGAAAGGAGATTTTCCAGAAGCAGAATATCAAGCAAATCATGTCATTTCTCTTCCTGTTCATCAACATTTAACAAGTGAACAAAAGAGATATGTCGTTGATAAAATAACGGAGTTCTATAAATGAAAAATCCAATAAAAATAAGATATATAAACTTGCCATTACAATATAATCAAATAAAAAAAGAATTAATAAAAAATATTGAACATGTTTTCAAATCAGGTCAATTTATAATGGGGCCTGAAGTAAAAAAATTAGAAACTCGTTTTGCAAAATATTGCGATTGTAAATATGCGCTAGGCGTTGCAAATGGAACAGATGCGATATTTCTTGCGTTAAAAGCTTTGGACATTGGAGCCAATGATGAGGTAATTACAGTTCCCAATTCTTTTATAGCTACAGCAGGTGCAATTGGAAATACTGGTGCAAAACCTATTTTTGTTGATATACGTGAAGATTATAATATCAATCCAGATCAGATTGAAGAAAAAATAACAGAAAAAACAAAAGCAATACTACCGGTTCATTTAACAGGAAGGCCAGCTGATATGAATCCAGTTTTAGAAATTGCAGAAAAATATGACCTCTACGTGATTGAAGATGCTGCACAGGCAATTGGTGCAACATATTATGGACATAAAGTTGGAAGTTTTGGAATTGCTGGATGCTTTAGCATGCACCCATTAAAAAATTTAAATGCCGGCGGAGATGCAGGAATGATTACCACAAATAATTCAGATTATTATGACACACTTGTAAAACTTCACAATCATGGACTAAGAAATAGGGATGAATGTGACTTCTGGGGTTTCAATTCAAGACTTGACTCAATTCAAGCAGCGATTATCAATACAAAATTTAATTATTTAGACGAATGGAATAATAAAATAAGATCACTTGTTGATTTATACCAAGAAAATCTCAGAGGAATTGTAGAATTTCCAGAGGATAAAGATTTTGAAAAAAGCGTTTATCATCTTTTTATGATTCAATGTGATGATCGTGATGAACTGCAAAAATATCTTTTAAATAATGGCATTGAAACAAAGATACATTATCCCATACCTATACATCTTCAAACTCCTGCAAAAAAATTGGGCTATATAAAAGGTGATCTTCCTGTTATAGAAAAACAATCAGAAAGAATTCTTAGCTTACCCATTTATCCAGAACTTGCATCAGATGATATTGAGTTTGTATCCCAAAAAATCAAAGAATTCTATGAGGTAAAAAAGTGAATTTGAAAGATATATCAAAAAAAATTAGAAGAAATATAATTACTATTGCAAATATTTCAAAAAGTGCGCATGTTGGTTCGTCTCTTTCATGTGTTGATATTTTATCAACGCTCTATTTTGATGTTTTAAATCTTAATCCATGGAGTAAACGCGATATATTTATTTTAAGTAAGGGTCATGCTGCAATGGCGCTCTATAGTACATTAGAAGTAAAAGGAATTATTACGAGAAAAAAATTACTGGGATATTACTTAAATGATGGAACATTACCTGCTCATCTTGATAAATTTACATGTAAAGGGGTTGAGGCATCCGCTGGATCGCTTGGCCATGGTTATAACATAGCAATTGGAATTGCATACGGATTTAAATTAAGAAATCTAAAAAGAAAAGTTTACACGCTAATTGGAGATGGAGAATCCCAGGAAGGATCGATTTGGGAAGGTGCACTTTTTGCACCTAAATATTGTCTTGATAATTTAACTGTAATTTTGGACTATAATAATCTGCAAGGTTATGGTAGAGCATGCGAACTCTGCAATTACGAACCAATAAAGAACAAATGGGAAGCATTTGGCTGGCATACAGTAGAAATAAATGGTCATGATTTCAATCAGCTAAGAGAAGCGTTTAATGAAAAAACAAACAATAAACCAAAAATAATAATTGCAAGAACAACAAAGGGAAAAGGTATTTCTTATATGGAAGATAAACTCATCTGGCACTATTACGCTGTGACAGATGAACTGAAAAGACAAGCATTAGAGGAGTTAAAATGAGGAATACCTGTGTAAATACTATTTTAAATTATTGTAGCAAAAATAAAGATATTTTCGTAATATCAGGCGATGCCGGATTAGGTGTTTTTGATATATACAAAGAAAAATATCCAGATAGATTTTTGAACATGGGCGTTGCAGAACAAAATATGATTAGTTTTGCAACTGGTTTAAGTATGACTGGATTCAAAGTATTTATTTATAATATAATTCCATTTATTTTATATCGTTGTTATGAGCAAGTCCGAAATGATATTTGTTATCAACGAATACCTATTGTTCTTATTGGAATTGGTAGTGGTGTAACCTATGCACCGGGCGGCATGACTCATTATTCCGTTGAAGATATTGGTCTTGCACAAACACTTCCAAATTTAACTGTAATATCACCTTCAGATCCCATTGAAGCAAAAAACGCTGCACGATATGCTCTTAAGGCAAAGGAACCTGTATTTATTCGACTTGCAAAAAGAGGAGAACCAAAGATCCATAAAAAAGTAGCTTTTGACATCAGAAAGCCGAATATGATTAAAGATGGATCTTATATAGCAATACTTTTTCACGGTTCAGCTTCAATTGAAGCAATAAATGCATATAAACTATTAATTAAAAAAAATATTTATCCTAAACTAATCTCCGTGCCAATGCTACAGCCTTTAAATAAAAAGACATTGAAAAACATGTTAGATGATGTTAAATTTGTAGTATCTGTGGAGGAACATTTTACGTATTGTGGTTTGGGAAGTATTCTTTCCAAATTTAGAAATGAGATTAATGCCGAATGGCAGGTAATTCCATTGGGGATTCCTTTTCAATTTATTCATGAAATAAAAGATACATATCATCTAAGAGATTATTTTGGTTTTTCATCAAGAAAAATTGTACAAACAATTGATAAATTAATAAACAGATAAAATAGTGAATAATAATGAAAGATAAGATGTTAAATATTTTAATTACGGGCGGGGGTTCTGGTATTGGTGCTGCACTTTCAAAATCATTGGCACAAGATAATCATCAGATTGTTATTTGCGGACGAAGAGAAAAAAAACTTAAAGAAGTTGCTAACAATCACAAAAAGATTTTGTATAAGACATGCGATGTTTCTGATGAGCAGCAAGTAGTGCAATTAAAAAAATTTGTAAAAAAGTCAATAAAATATTTAGATGTCATTATTAATTGTGCTGGTGTTTTTGGACCGATTAATAGATTTGATAAGACTAATTCTAATCATTGGAAGAAAACCTTTGAAATCAATACATTTGGAACGTATCTAATAATAAAACATTTTTTAGATCTTTTATTGCTTTCCAAAACAAAAAAAATAATAAATTTTTCAGGTGGTGGTGCATTTAGTCCGTTTCCCCATTATAGTGCATATGCAGTTTCAAAAGCAGCGGTTGTTCGTCTTACAGAAAATATTGCTGATGAATTATTTGATTATAAGGTTCACATAAATTGTATCGCTCCAGGATTTGTTACAACTGATTTGCATAATGAAACTCTATTGGCTGGTGAAACAGCAGCAGGAAAACAATATCAAATAACTAAGAAGAAATTAAAAGAAGGGTCAGTACCAATAACAACACCTGTCGAATGTGTAAAGTTTCTTATATCTGAAAAATCTGATGGTTTAACTGGGAAAACGATTAGCGCTTCATTTGATAAATGGAATGAAGTTTTTTTTCAAGAGTCTATTAAAAAAATTACTGAATCGGATCTCTATACACTAAGAAGGATAAATCTTAATAATCTAGATGGTACTAATGAATTGAGAAAACGATTATTATGAGGGGTATCTAATTGATTGATCCATATAGTGATTTGAAAATTTTTAGACATTGTGAAAAAATAAATGCCTTAATATCGGGAAAAATAACTCCGCCTATTTATATTAGAGTAAAACCTACGAATCGTTGCAATCATCGATGTTATTATTGTAGTTATGCTGATAAAGATGATTTAAATCTTCGAAAAGATGTTAGTAAACAGGATAGTATTCCATGGAAACGGTTAGAAAACGTATTAAATGATTTTGGAGAAATGGGAGTTAAAGCAGTAACATTTAGTGGAGGTGGAGAACCTCTTGTATATCCTCGTATTGCAGATGCGATGAGACTTATCTTAGATAATCAAATTGATTTATCCATAATTACGAATGGACAGAATCTTGATGGTAAAAATGCTGATCTACTTGCAAATGCAAAATGGGTTCGAATATCAATGGATAGTTGTGATGCAAAAACCTATGCGAAAATTCGAAACATTCCTGAAAAATCATTTTATAAAATCTCTAAGAATATAAAACAATTCTCAGATATAAAGAATAATAAATGTGAACTTGGAATAAATTTTGTTGTCAATCACGAAAATGCAAATGATGTTTTTAAAATGGCAAAATATGTAAAGGATCTTGGAGTCAACCATATAAAATTTGCAGCCCGAATCACATCCAATCTTCATGACTATCATGCGCAATTTAAACAAAATGTAATAAGACAAATTCGTAAAGCTAGTAAAGAGCTTCCCGACAAGTATTTTAAAATAATTAATAAGTACGAAGGTGATTTTGAAAATGCAGGTATTTTTCATCGAACCTATCATAAATGTCCTATTATGCAATGTGTCTCTGTTGTAGCTGCTGACTCAAAAGTATATACCTGTCACGATAATGCTTATGTTGCAAATGGAGTTCTTGGTGATTTAAAAGATATGTCGTTTAAAGAGATTTGGTTTTCAGATAAAACAAAAGAATTTTTTACCTCATTTGATCCTACAAAATATTGCAATCATCATTGTGTCTTTGATAAACGAAATATATTATTGAATAATTTTCTTGATATAGAAGCTCAACATCAAAATTTTATTTAAGAGGGGTGAAATCATGGCATATATTGATTTTATTTCAAAAATACATAAAAAAACAAAAAGAAACTATATTGAACGAATGGTTGAAGAAAAACCAGAAATCATCAAAATTTCTAAACAATATGATTTTGATTTCTGGGACGGTAATCGAAAATATGGGTATGGCGGATTTACATATGATGGTCGCTGGAAAGTTGTTGCAGAGGATTTAATTAAACATTACAATTTGAAGGCTGAAGATAGTGTTCTTGATATCGGATGTGGGAAAGGATTTCTTTTATATGATTTAAAGCAAATAATACCAGATTTAAAAATTTCAGGAATTGATATTTCACAATATGCAATTGAACACGCAAAAGAGGAAGTAAAACAATTTCTTGAACAAGGATTTGCTCAAAAATTGCCCTATCCAAATCAATCATTTGATCTGGTTCTTTCAATTAATACGATTCATAACAGTTTTATATGGGATGTAAAAAAACAAATTCAAGAAATTGAAAGAGTTGGAAAAAAACATAAATATCTTGCTACAGAAGCCTACCGAAATGAACAAGAAAAATTCAATTTAATGTGCTGGGTTCTAACAGGAGAGTGTTTTTTTTCAAAAGAAGAATGGGAATGGTTATTCAAAGAATTTGGGTATAATGGAGATTATTCGTTTATTTATTTTGAATGATTAATGATAAAAATAATATAACAAAAATCAGTTGCGATCATGTGTTACTAGTTATTGGGGCATCTGGGTTTATTGGAAAAAATATTTTTACCTATTTTCAAAAAAAAGGATATACTACTATTGGTACCTATAATTCAACTCCTATGGATAATATGTATAAACTAGATTTAACTTCTGATAATTTAGAAGATCTCTCTTGTGATATGCAACACATAAAATACGCAGTTATTTCATCAGCAATTGCCCTTATTGATAAATGCAAGGAGCAAGAGAAAGAATCATATGATATAAATGTAAAAGGAACAATACACATAATTAATCAACTTTTTGAACGTAATATTTTTCCAATTTTTTTATCATCCGATCAAGTGTTTGATGGGAAAACTGGCAATTATAGTGATTTAGATGAAAGAAATCCAATAACTATATATGGTAAACATAAAAAAATTGTTGAAGATTTTTTATTATCTCATCCTAAAAAATCGTTAATTGTTCGACTTAGTAAAACATTTGATATCTCAAAAAAAGAAGAAGGCGTTCTTTCAACTTGGATTCAAAAATTAATAGATGACGGGGAATTGCTTTGTGCAACAGATCAGATTTTATCTCCAACCTATGTTAAAGATGTTTCACGTGCAATTTACACTGCTATCAACAACGAAATGTCTGGTTGTTATAATGTTTGTTCACCAGAAGCTTATAGTAGATATGAATTGGCAAGTAAAATAAAAACGCAATTGGGAATCAAAACTGGAAAAATAGTTCCTTGTCATATCAGTGATTTTAACTTTACTGATGCAAGACCGTTAAATACAAGTCTAGATCCTACAAAGTTTATTAATGAAACAAATTTTGAATTTACTAGAATGCATATGTGTATTGATAAATTGGGGAAAAAATATTTTTAATATTTATTTTACCCCAAGACCTAAAATTATTCTGTTTTTTTCAGTTAAGCCCTTTGGAGGAGGTAGCTTCTCTCTCATATTTTTGACGATATTCCGTAATGAATCCAGTTCAGAAAGAGGTGTACAAGAATTGATACTTAGTTTATATTCTAAATCTTGAGCAATTAATTTTCCTTTAGTACCAAATACTCTTTTCAACAAAGGTCTAAGTAAAAAATGCATTTCATATTCAATAAAAAGCAAATTTCTCATTGGAATATAAAGTAACGAACGTGGAATATGAACTACGAGAGGTTCATTCGATAATTTCTCATTTAAAGCACTTATCGGTTCCCATAAAAATTGAAGAAGTTTCTTTTTAAAAGATTTTTTTTCTGGGGGTTGTTGGGGAATTTTTGATTCATTTTGTTTCATGTTCTTGGAAGTTTTTTTATAAAACTTTCTCATTGCTTCGTATTTCATTAAAAAATTCCAAAAAAGAACTGTCTTTGTTTTTTGACCATTAAGATTGAGATAATGTTCTTTATGACAGACTTTGTCAGAAACATAGAGGAGATGTTTTTCCTCATCTTCAATTGATTTCCCAAGTGCACCTTTAAGTTGGCCATATTCATATAAAGGTGTAGCAGGAAATGGCATAGAATAAAACAGATCAATAATTATTTTTTCAGGAGGAATTCCTGCCATTTTCGCAATTTTTCCTATATATCTACCTGTTTCAATAATTGTCTGATCAGTTTCACCTGGCATTCCTATTTGAATTCCTAAAGCTAAAATAAAACCACAATCATGAGCATTTTTTAATGCATTATAAACATCTTCAACTGAAAATCTTTTCTCCATAATAGTTAAAATTTTATTACTTCCTGATTCTACACCAAATTTAACTGAAGTACATCCACATTTCTTTAGCATTTCTAATTCCTCTAAAGTAAAAGATTTACATCTTACGCCTCCACAGAACCATAGAAGATCGTATTTTTTTAATAATTTGGCAACTTCAAAAGCATGTTTTTTATTTGAACCAAAAGATTCATCAATTATTTCGATAAAACCGACATTATATTTTTCCTTTAAATTGCGAAGATACTCATCAAATTTTTGTAAATTGAAAGTCTTATAGCCTTTTACAGATCTTTGACAAAAAGTACACCTTCCTACGCAACCTTTGGTAGTCCATAAGGATGCCATTCTTGGTTGCCTATGAGGTTCCTCACTTCTTGGATCATTTGCAAACCATATCCATCTATCAGGATATTTCTTGATTTCTATCATATAGTGGTCCAATGCAAATTTTTTTGATGGCAAATTTCTAGTTAGGATATTATAATCTGGAAATGGGTATTCGTCTTTTGGGATCGGTTTCCCATATCCAGTGAATTCTAATTCTTCTTTGTTATTTAGGAAAGAGAGTCCTTCAATTCTTCGTAGTTCTTTAAAATTCTTTTTTCTACCATATTTTTTTACATAATCTAGAAAATTAACCCATGGTATCTCTCCTTCCCCCAAAACGCATAAATCAATTTCAGTTTTTCTTAGAACTATGTTAGCGCTTGCCGAAAGATTCCCTCCAAGAACAATCCATGCTTTTGGACTAGCTTCTCTAATTATTTTTGCAATTTTTCTAACTTGTTTATATGAACCAGAAACAATGGCACTTAACCCTACAATATCGGGCTGTCTTATCTTAAAAAAATCATATATTTCATTATCTTCGGGAATGAGCATATCAATATCATAGAACTCTGCTGAATAACCAAATTTTTCCATCCATTGAAATAAAGAAACTATTGCTATTTTAGGCATTATTTTTATTGGAATCTTCTCATGTTTTCTTGCTTCGGTCCATAGAGGAATTGTGCACAGAACTATCTTCATATAATCCCCAGTTTGATTATCAATTCTTATTAGATATTATAATAATACTACATGAAAACAATTTGAGACATATAGATTTGTTATAAATAAGTTTTGCAGATGTAATTAGTTTCCCTCAATAATTTTTGTATAAAAATCTACTACTTTATTCTCATTTTTTTCAAATCGCAGTTTCTCTCTGGTTCTAATTACATTACTCCTAAGATTTGAATACTCATTTTTGTTTATCATCTTGGAAAAGTCTCCTAGTTCGCTGTCTTTTATTGAAAAACCAATTTTATTTTCTTCAATGATTTTTTTCATAAATTCATAACGTTCACTAATAATTACGGGAAGTCCTGCTTCAAGATAATTAAATATTCTATATGAAGTAGCAACTTTTAAATAATCTAAAGTATATTGATTTAAATACACAGACGTTCGAAGCATTGATCCAAAATCATATTTTGAAATTTCTTGAGATATTAAATGAAAAGGCACTGTTCTTTCTAAATGAAAATATTTTTCAAATTTATTTAATCTATTCAGTTCTTTAAATACAACTGGATATATAAGGCTGTAGGGTACCGAATATAAATGATAATGTATTTTTTGTTTAGCCAACTTTTTTGCAAGAGCAATTCTGGTTAGGGAAAGACCACTACCAATATCTACGAGATGATATTCACTATCCTCTGATGATATTTTTTTTAATTCATTTTTTACAAAAAATTCTTTATTACATGCATCTAAATAATTTAATATCGGGCAATTTATATTATATTCATATTTTTTATAATATTCAATTTCAAAATTCTTTCCTCTATGAATAATTCCTGCTGCATTTTCAAAATTAAAACTATCAATTTCTAGTTGTATTTTTGATAACTTATCAATCCCTTTAGATATAGATCCATTATGCAGATCCAGAATAACTGGACATTTAGTTTGTTTTATAATCCTTTGAGTTAATTTATAAGGCCCCCCGGGACAATTAAATACATCTGCCCTTATATTTTCTAAAATAGATGGTAAACGATTTATCTCTGCAAAGTTACCTACCCAAGGTTCAAAATAACAGTATACTAGATATTTCATAAAATGTGATGCAAGACTGCTGTTAAAATTCTGATATAGTCCATAATTATTTAGATTAAATGGTTGATAACAAATTATCTTATTAAATATATTTTTTAATATAGTAAGAGTTTCAAAATCAAATGTTCTACATAAAAGAATTAATTTATATTTATTTGAACGTTTTAATGCTAATGCTTGATTATATAATCTTGGGTTTGCTTCCTCACGAACAAAAACAATTGTATTCATAAGCTTGAATAAGAAACCATTTAATATATATGTTTGATTTTATTGGATGGATTCATTTTAAAAGGACGTCATTATATTTGTCTTCTACATAATTTTACTGCTTGATGCAATTTCACCATTAACTAATGCACCCGGTCCAATATAGCAACGATTTCCAATAATGGTGCCTACATTAATATTTGCATTAATACCAATTTGAACATAATCACCAATTATTGCTCCAAGTTTTACTCTTCCTGTGCTAATTTTTTGTCCACCGATAGTCGAATAAATTAGCTTTTTATCAAGTCGCAGATTGGCAATTTTAGTTCCAGCTCCAAGATTACAATGCTCTCCAATAATAGTATCTCCCATATAGTTGTGATGAGGAATATTTGTATGATTCATGATAATTGAATTTTTCACCTCACAAGCATTCCCCACATGACAATTATTCCCAATCGAAGTAAAGGGGCGAAGATAACAGTTAGGACCAATTCTACAATCCTCTCCAATAATAACTGAGCCTTCAATATAGGTACCTGCTAGAATTCTTGTTCCTTTTCCAATTCGAATAGCCCCTTTAAGAGTCACTCTCTTTTCTATTTCGCCTCTAATATCAGTCTTTAAATCTCGTAATAAAAATTCATTAAGAGAAAAAAGATCCCAAGGCCTACTTGCATCCATCCATTCATCCAGAAAAAGTGCGGTAACTTTTTTTCTCTTCTCAATTAAATGTTGTATCGCATCTGTAATTTCAAATTCCCCTCGCTTTGATTGTTCTATTGATTTGATACTATCAAAGATGGTCTGATTAAAGACATACACTCCAAGATTAATATATGGTGATGTACTTGCTTTGGTTTTTTCAACAATTTTTGTTATTTTTTCCTTCCGTATCTCAACTGTACCATATTCTTCAGTATTTGTATATTTCTTAACCCCTAGAGCGATGCTCTTGAGTTTGCTTAATTTCCGGATTTCTTTTGAGCTAAGTAGAGTGTCTCCAGAAAGTACTACAAAATAATCGTCAACAAATTCTTCGATAGTGCTAATTGCATGGGCAGTCCCTAATGGTTCTAATTGATCAACATATTCGATATCAATACCAAATTTTTTTCCATCTCCAAAATAATCAACAATAGAATCTTTTTTGTAAGATACAACAATAACAAACTCCTTCAATCCCGCATGTTTTGCATTCAGAAGTATATGCTCAAGTATTGGCTGGTTTGCTACCGGTAACATCACCTTTGGTCTGTTGGAGGTTAAAGGTCGTAAACGTTTTCCTTCTCCAGCAGCAAGCACTACAGTTTTCATTCTTTTGTCCATCTCATGTTTTATTCAACTGTTACTGATTTTGCAAGGTTTCTTGGCTTATCGATAGAATATCCTTTTTTATTAGCATTGTGATATGCTAATAATTGATATATCACCGAAATAAGAATGGGTGAAAATTCAGGTGAAATAGAAGGAATTCGTAGAACCTCATCGACATATTTTTTAATATCCTCATCATCATGATCTGCAATTGCAATAACAGGAGCATATCGAGCTTTTATTTCTCCAATATTTCCAAGCATTTTACTATAGAATTCATCTTTAACAAGAATAGCAAAGACCGGTGTATGTTTGGTGAGAAGAGCAAAAGGACCATGTTTTAATTCTCCAGCGGCAAATCCTTCTGCATGAACATATGAAATCTCTTTAAGTTTCAATGCCCCTTCCAAGGAAACAGGATAATTAATATTCCGTCCCACAAAGAAGACAGATAATGCGTTATCTAAGTATCGTGTGCAATGCATAATATTCTCGCTATCGTCAATGACAGATTGTACTAATCGTGGCAGATGTTTTATGGTTTGAATAAATTCTCGAGCTTTGTCTGGTCCAGTGATTCCTTTAATTAGTCCCATGTGAAGGGCAAAAAGATACAAAACTACTAATTGAGAAGTAAATGTTTTTGTGGCTGCAACACCAATTTCAGGTCCTGCGCGAGTATAGATAGTGCCATGGGTAAGCCTTGTAATAGTACTATCGGGAACATTGGTTATAGCTAATGTTTTACATCCAACAACTTTTACTTTTCGTATAGCAACAAGGGTATCAGCTGTCTCCCCAGATTGAGTAATTGCAATAAATAAAGTGTCGTTTTTTGTATTTAGAAGAGAAATATATTCTGAAGATATTTCGACATCAACTGGAATTGAACATACTTTTTCGATAATATATTTGCCAACCATCCCTGCATAGTATGATGTACCACAAGCAAGGATAGTAATATGACGTATTGACGATAATTCCTCTTCACTTAGTCCAATATCACCAAAATTGATAGAAGGTTCAATTTCTGAAACTCTTCCTAAAAATGTTTTATGAATAGTGTCGGGTTGTTCATAAATTTCCTTTAGCATAAAATGAGAAAAGCCACCCTTTTGTGCATCTTCTAGATTCCATTCAACTTTTTTAACTTCTTTTTCCATGACATTTCCCTGATGATCTATGATTTGTATTGAATTATTAGTCACGGTAGCTATTTCGCCATCATTAAGAAAGATGACTTTGTCAGTATACCGAAGTAGAGCAGGGATATCCGATGCGATAAAATTCTCACCCTCACCAATACCAATTACTAGAGGACTTTCTTTTCGAGCAGCAACTATAGTATTAGGTTCATCTGAAGAGGTTGCAGCAAAGGCATACGATCCATCTATCTGTTGTGATGCTTTTACAACTGCATTTTCTAAAGAATCTTCATAGTAGGATTCGATAAGATGAGCAATAATTTCGGAATCAGTTTCTGAAGTGAAGGTGTGATCTTGTTTAATCAGCAGATCCTTTAATTGTTGAAAATTGTTGATAATGCCGTTATGAACAATGGCAATTTTCTTATTACAACTAAGATGGGGATGGGCATTAATGGGAGTTACCTTTCCATGGGTTGCCCATCGTGTATGTGCAATCCCCGCTCTCCCATTAAAATGAGGAATTTTCTTTTCAAGTTTGCTAATTTCCCCTACTTCTTTATAGATATTCAATTTCTTGTTATGTGTGATGGCTATGCCAAGCGAGTCATATCCACGATACTCTAACCGTTTTAATGCGTCGATGAGTATAGGCAATGCCTTTCTGTTTCCTGTATAGCCAACAATACCACACATCTACATCACATGACTATTACTTTCAATATTAGATACAATGGTTTTCATAGGAGACGTAGTACAAGATTTCCCAAGCAATTTTCCTGCAGAAATCGTTGTTGAACTCCCTATAAACGAGTCATCACCAATAAAGCTGCCAATAGCATCAACAGGAATGAAATCACCATTGATTTTAACAAATGATTTTCCGACAATTTGTATAACATTTTTCCCAATATGACATCCTTTCCCAAGTATAGAATGTGAAATAGAAGAATGGGATCCAATTCGTACATCGTCCATAAGAATACTCTGTCTTACTTCACTAAAAGCTCCAATTGATACAGAATTTCCAATAGAGGTTGAGGGGAAGATACAACTATGAGGACCTATTTCACAACCTTCTCCAATAACGACAGGACCGACAATATAGGTCCCTGAACGAATAACAGAATTCTTGCCAACATATACTTTGCCTTTGATGTTGACATCTTCTTCGATGGTTCCCCCTAGAGCAGAATGTTGGGAGTGTAATACTAATTCATTTAAAGAAAGAAGATCCCAAGGATAGACTGCATCAGCCCATAACCCCTTATTTTTTAAAACTTGAATTTCTTCACCATTTTCAATTAAATGTTGAACCGACGATGTCAGTTCATTGATACCTTGTGATGTATGTTCCTCGATACTAGTGAGAATATTTTTGTTTAAAATATAGATACCTGTGGAAATGAGATTTCCCACAATTTCAATAGGTTTCTCCACAATATTTTTAATAATATCCTTTTCAAGCTCGACAACGCCATATTTTGAGGGAATATCACTTTCTGTTACCAGTAATGATGCATGCTTTTGATCCAAAATATTTTCCAAAGTCTTTCTACTTATGATATTGTCTCCAGGTAAAATAAGAAATCGTCCTTTGAGATATTCCTTTGCTTGTATTAATGCATGACCTGTTCCTAATTGTTTGTCTTGAATGACATATTGAATATTAGCATTGAATTCTTTTCCATTTTGAAAATAATCCATGATGCTTTCTTTCTTATAGCCAACGACAACAATGATATCTCGAACACCGTTGTGGACTAAAGAATCGATGACATACTCTAAGATTGGTCGATTGGCAATAGGAACCATCACTTTGGGAATTGACTCTGTAAAGGGACGTAATCTAACTCCTTCACCTGCAGCCAAAACTACAGATTGCATAAGAACCTCCTTAAGGGTAGAACAACAACAAGCTATTTTAATTTACTGAAACAAATCTTTGATAAAATATATAAAACAGCAATAGATGCAGTGTTCCTAAAAGTATGATACGGAGAGAAAATATTCATACTCTTCCTTGGATGGAAAGTGAAACCCATGGACTATGTATTCTTTGCAGTAGCTTTGCCTAGCATCTATGATATTATTTTTCCCTTGATAGAAGAAAAAAAGAAGTCCGGTAACATCGTTATTGTTGCAACGACAGATCAGATCGAACAATTCTTTAGAGAATTTACGAATTTTAAAGTTATACGAGTTAAGGTTCATCCCGATCTTATTAATAGAAAATCAAAATATAGACTGTTATTTGACATTATTAAAAGTAAATTAGAATATAGAAAATTATTCAAACATTATTCAAATGCAGAAATCTATTTTTGTGGGGATAGTTATGCCTTAGTTATTTTCAGTTATCTTAAGAAACTGTCAAGAAATAATAAGGTTATCCGTTGTTTTCCTAAACCAGAAAAGACAACCGTTGAGTTTCCTATTGAACATAGTTTTAGGGCTTATATTATGCGTTGGATAGCAAAATGGCTCATGGGTGTTGAAACTGAAATTCGCCATAAAACTGGCATTCCCTTTTGGCAATTGAATAAAAAATTTTATGATAATATACAAATCATTGATAACTATAAAGGCAATAAGAAGTCACTCGAGAAATATATGTTAAAACTTGATATTTTAAAGGGAAAAGAAGTATTGGTCGCTATTGAAGATTCTGTTAATGCAGGTACAGTAGAAAAAGAGGAATTCATCTCTAAAATGGATGAAATGATTGATATCCTAGACGAGTTATATCCAAAAAAATATGTCATCAAACCCCACCCTCGCCTTAATAGACTCTATGGAAAGATGGCAACAGGAAAAGATGTTATTCCTCCTTATGTACTCTCTGAGTTTTTAATGCAAAATGATTGGAAAGTAGTCATCGGCTTAGACTCTTCAACATTGATCAAAGCAACAGAAGAGACTAATTCACTTGTCATTTCCTTGATTGATGCTATAGATTATATTGATGCAAACATTAAAAACATGTATCGTGATTGGCTAGCACAACAATCACAGAAATCAATTATGATCCCATCAAATATGAAAGAATTTAAAAAACTCTTAGAAAAAAGTATAAAATGAAATCGGGGTGATATAATTTATAATAAGAATTTTAAAATTATGTCATTTATTATTGCAGAAATTGGGATCGATCACATTGATTCTATCAACAGTTCAAAATAATTAAATTGATATTACTAATGCTTGTGGTTATAATGTTGTTAAGTTTCAAAATAGAGCAACATTCGCGGTAGATTCAACAGTGTATTTTAATTTACCTAATAATTCGTAAAATAGAATAAAACATTAGAATGGTAGAGTAATAGTTGAAAAAAAGAATATGATGTGATTAGAAAAATTGATACAAGCTGGTAAAAGGAATGAATAGTAAAGGAAAAGTTTTATTTATTGTACATGACGTATATCAAGATGATAACGAATTCCCTCTTGGTGTTGGTTATTTATCCGCGGTTTTGAGGAAATATGGTGCTGATGTTAAGGTGTGTTGTCAAGATATTTTTCATTATACTAATAAGGAGTTAGCAGATAGATTCCTTAAAAACGAAGAGTATGATCTAATAGGACTTGGTTTTTTAGCTGCCAGATTCAAAGAAACTATAATAGATTTATGTAAAACAATTAACAAATATAAAAAGAGCGCTAAACTTATTTTAGGAGGCCATGGGCCATCTCCAATACCTGAATATGTGCTAAAAACTACTAAAGCAGATTTAGTGGCTATTGGAGAAGCAGAAGAAACTATCATCGATGTACTTGATGCTATTTTAAATAGTCACGATTTTAAAAATATTAAAGGAATTGCATATAGAGAAGGCAACAACGTCTATATTAATGAAAAAAGAAAACCCACGAAGCGTTTGGATTCGTTGCCATTTCCAGCATGGGATTTATTCCCAATGGACGTTTATACTACAAATATGAAATATATGGGACAGGAGGATAGCGAAAAAGCATTCCAGATAATTACTAGTAGAGGATGTATTAATAGTTGTACTTTTTGTTATCGGCTTGAAAAAGGTATCAGATTCAGAAGTATCGAGAATGTGATTAAAGAAATGAAACAACTTTATGATAATTACGGCATCACATATTTTGTTATTCAAGATGAATTATTTGTAGCTTCTTTTAAGAGGTTGGAAAAATTTGTTGATGCTCTTAGAAAAAGCGATCTCCTACATAAAATTAAGTATAATATTAGTGTCGGGATAAGAGCAGATATTGCTACTGATGAGCTGGCGGAACTATTGAAGAATTCAGGTTGTAGTTATGTTAATATTGGATTCGAATCAGTTACTCAAAAATGTTTGGATGAATACAATAAGAATACAACAGTTGAGGATAATTTTAAGACTGCTGAACTTATGAGGAAACATAATGTTTCAATGGGTATCAATTTTATTTGGGGCATAATGAGTGATAACCAGAATACTTTGAAGGGCAATGTTGATTTTATTAAAAACTATAATAGTTATGATGAATTAAGAACTATAAGACCTGTAACGCCTTATCCGGGTTGCGAATTATATTATTATGCTATTTCTAACGGATTATTATCCGGCCCAGATGATTTTTTTGAAAAATTTAGAAATTCTGATCTTCTTACTGTTAATTTCACTGAAATTCCTGATGATAAGTTTTACAAGATACTTTTTGAAGCAAATAAGGATTTGATATTCGATCACTACATGCATACCAATGGAGATAAAGAAGTAGCAAATCAAATGATTAATAATTTTTCTGATTTGTATTTTAAAGGATTTATTAAATTTAGGGGGGCAAGACATTTTGAGAAAAAAAACAAAAATGAATAAGACCAAAAACATGATAAAGTTATCATCAATTATGCCTCCATTCATAAGATTATAAGAGGAATAAAAAATATTTAGGGTGATAAAAATTTATAATAAAAATTATAAAAACATACCGTTTATTATTGCAGAAATAGGAATTAACCATAATGGATCTGTTGAAATTGCTAAGAGATTAATTGATATGGCCAATAATTGTGGTTGCAATGCTGTTAAGTTTCAAAAGAGAACTATAGATGTGGTTTATACACAGGAATTTCTTGATTCACTCAGGGATAGTCCATGGGGCACTACTCAACGGGAACAAAAAGAAGGGCTTGAATTTGGTAAAAAAGAATACGGTGAAATAGATAAATATTGCAAAAAAGTTGGCATCGATTGGTTCGCTTCAGCATGGGATAAACAGAGTCAATTTTTTTTAAATGATTATACTCTAAAATATAATAAAATCGCCTCAGCAATGCTTACGAACATTCCATTTTTAAAATCGGTTGCAGAAGAAAAAAAACATACTTTTATATCTACAGGTATGAGCACCTACAAGTCAATAGATAAAGCAGTAGAAATATTTAAAAAATACAATTGCCCCTTCACGTTGATGCACTGTGTTTCAACATACCCAAGCGATGATGAAGAATGTAATATCATTATGATAAAAACTTTGAAAGAAAGATACAACTGCGACGTAGGTTATAGTGGCCATGAAAAGGGCATTTTACCATCTACTTTGGCAGTATCATTTGGCGCGAGAGTGTTAGAAAGACACATCACATTAGATCGAACAATGTATGGAAGTGATCAGGCAGCATCGTTAGAAAAACGAGGTTTAGAAATTTTAGTAAGGGATTCACATGCCGTTCAAGGAATTCTTGGTGATGGAAAAAAACATATTTCAGATAAAGAAAAACAAATAGCAAAAAAACTTCGTTATTTTGAAGGAAACTAGTATGAGCAAGTATGGTAAATACATTGGTAATGAGCTTAAGTATGTCACACAAGTCTTAGATTCGGAAAATCCAGATAATAGAAAAAATCCTTGGGTTCAACGTTTTGAAATAGCGTTTGCAAAAAAATTTAGGGCAAACTATGCTATCGCTCAAAATTCAGGCACGTCCACGTTACATAGTTGTCTTGTTGCTGCCGGAGTTGGAGCAGGTGATGAGGTCATCTGTCCAGCGTATACAGTCATTATGAATTCGTTTTCGATTCTCCATCAGAATGCAATTCCTATTTTTGCAGATTCTGATCCAAAGACCTTTAATATTAGTCCATCCGATGTTGAAAAAAAAATTACAAAGAAAACAAAAGCCATCATTGCTGTTCATATGCATGGACTTCCTGCTAATATGGATCCTCTTTTACAGCTTGCAAAGAAACATCATCTGACAATTATTGAAGATAGTGCTCAATGTATGTTAGGAACCTATAAAGGACGTTTAGCTGGAACTATTGGTGATATGGGAAGTTTTAGTTTTGAAACAAAAAAACATCTATCAACAGGAGAGGGCGGTATGGTGATTACTAATGATACAGAACTGGCAACAAAAATACGAAAAGTTGCTGGTCTTGGCTATAAAACCCTTGCAGCTGATCAAGCAATGCGAGCAGTATTACCACAGGAATTTCAAGATCCTAATTATAAAAGACATGATACGCTAGGATGGAATTACCGGATGACTGAATTATGCGCAGCAGTTGGTTTAGCACAATTAGAACGTGTTGATGAATTAGTGAAACGACGACAATATATTGCCAAACTATTTGATAATGCAATTAAAGATTGCGAGTGGATGATTCCTCAAAAAACACCCTCTGATGTAGTTAACACTTACTGGACCTATGCAGTGAAATATGAAGGGGAAAAAGCTTTAGGTATCTCTTGGAAAGATTTTTATAATCTCTATCTGAAAAATGGTGGAGATGGCTTTTACGGTGCACTATCCCTTCAATATCTTGAACCAGTCGTACAAAACAAGGTATGGTTAGGTACTTATCTTCCCAAGTGCGAGGTATATAAGGATAGGTTTGATTATCCTCAAGGTCTTTGCCCCGTTGCAGAAGAACTGCAACCAAAAATCATGCAGTTTAAAACTAATTATCGGAATATGGATATTGCTAAGAAAAAGACTGCTATATTAAGGGAAACAATTCGACAACTAACTTAAAGGTGAAGTATATGGAAAAATATGGTTTTATAACAGTACGAGTTGCTTCGTCACGATTAAAAAGAAAATGTCTTCTTCCATTTGGAGAAGGAAATGTGCTCGAACATGTCATCAAAAGAGCGAAACACTATGGATTCACACCTGTCGTTTGTACAACTGATCTAAAAGAAGATGATGTTATTGAAGATATCGCAAAAAAAGAAGGAGTCTTATGCTTTAGAGGTAGTTCTCAAGACAAATTAAAAAGATGGCTTGATGCCTGTGAAACCTTTGGCATAGAAGCATTTCATACTATTGATGCAGACGATCCTTTTTTTGATGGAGACTCTGATTTAAAAAGCTACGAAATGTTGGTAGATAGTGGTTATGATGTTATTTATCCACCAAAACATACGTATGTAGGAAGTATAGGATTTTCTATTCGCACTGATCTAATTCGTGAGGCTTGTGCAATCAAACAAAGTAATGACACTGAAATGATGTGGTATTATTTAGAAAAAGTTCCCGGAATAAATAAAACAGAATTTCCCGTCGACGATGTTCGAGCAGAGAATATACGTCTTACGCTAGATTATGAAGAAGATTATTGGATGCTTCGGACCGTTCTCCAGATACTTGGCCCAAATGCAGATCGATTTCAAATAGAAGACTTATTTCTACGGAACCCAGATCTCTATAAAATGAATTGGTTTAGAAATGAGCAATGGGCACAAGGTCAACTGGCAAAAAAGGTATAGCTCGATATCTTGAAGAAATCGATCTGGTTATAAAATATTGGAGATACCATGAAAGAGAAAAGTCTTGAAGAATTATTCCAACTTACTCATAAAGTCGCAGTCATTACTGGAGGTGCTGGAACTCTAGGGGAGATGCATGCTGAAATAATTGCAGAGGCCGGAGGCATTCCCATACTTGTTGATATCGATGCAAAGAATGCCTGTAAAAAAGCACAACAAATTGCAAAAAAATACGACGTACCATCATTGGGTTATGAAGCAGATATCACTAAGAAAGTCGACGTACAAAAACTCACGAAATTTATTCTAAAAAAATTTAGTAGAATTGATATATTAATTAATAATGCCGCAAATAATCCAAAAATTTCAAAAACAAAATCTACGGTGGAATGGTCAAGATTAGAACATTTCCCACTGGACCAATGGAATCAAGATTTAGCAGTAGGACTGACGGGAGCTTTTCTCTGTGGGCAAATCATGGGTACCGAGATGGCAAAACAAGGTAGGGGAGTTATTATTAATATCTCTTCTGACTTAGGGCTTATTGCTCCAGACCAAAGAATTTATAGACAACCAGGTCTAAAAGATGATCAACAACCAGCAAAACCAATTAGCTATTCGGTGATTAAGGCTGCGTTATTTGGTCTTACACGGTATATGGCAAGTTATTGGGCCAATAAGAACATTCGAGTTAATTCGTTGACTCCCGGAGGTATTTTTGAAAGCCAACCAGATGATTTCTTAAAAAAAGTGTCAGCATTAATCCCATTAGGGCGATTAGCAAAAAAAGATGAATATAAAGGAGCTCTTCTCTTTCTTTGTTCTGATGCTTCTTCCTATATGACTGGATCAAATCTTATCGTCGACGGAGGGAGAACCTGTTGGTAAAAGAAGGAGGGTATTATGGGACGATACTGTTTTGATATTGATGGAACCATTTGTAGTAAAGAAAAACCAGAGAATTACGCTAACGCTCAACCATATCCTAAAATGATTAATGCAATCAATACACTTTATGATAAAGGACACCTTGTTTATTTGTTCACCTCTCGCCATATGGATAAAGAGAGAACAACTAAAGAATGGATGAAACGATATGGTGTTAAATATCATCACATCTTTTTTGGAAAACCTGTTGCTGAAATCTATGTCGATGATTTAGCAATATCCCCGGAGAAATTCTTAGAAAAGAATCGGAAATAATCTCACTCTCTTTTAATTTCTTTTGTAATATAGTTCCACATTTTTCTAATATTTAGGGTATCAATGACAAAGAGAAAATCTTGTTTTGAGAATTCTTTTACTATTACAAGGATTACTAGATAAATTCCAAAACCAAATAATGAAACACCAAGAAGTTGGTACCATCTATTAATAAAAATCATAATACTAATCTGATAAAGAATCATGCCCATAGTTGCTGCCGCGAGAAGGTGAAGCAAAATTTTAAAATTAAATTTTAAATCAATGAGTTTCCAAGCAGTATAACGAAAATACAGATATCCAAAAAGATAGGAAATGACTGTTGCAATAGAGGCACCAAGAGCGCCTAAGCCAAAGAGTTTTATCCCAAGGGATTGAATATCTTTTGGGATAAGGATAATATTTAAGACTGCATTTAAAACAACCATAATTAGTATTCTATTTCTAACAAGATGTGGTTTCCCCATTCCTAAGAGTTGGGAATTATAAGGTATACTTAAGGAATATAATAATGCAAAAAAAGGTAGTGTCCTAAATATGGGAATTGCTCCAGAAAAAGAATCACTTAACAAAATATGAACAATAGGTTCTGCAAGTGCTGCAGTTCCAAAAACAATAGGTATAGTAAATAAACTAATATACCGTTCAGATTGAAATAATATCTCTCGTATTCCTTTCATATCATTTACTTTATTCAAATTTGAAATCATCGGAAAGAGAATCATGCCAATACTGGATCCTGCCATGACAATAAAACCTGCAATCCGATAACTTGCAAAATAATTACCAACCTGGGTTGCTGACCAAAATAGTTGTATTAGCACTTTGTCAAGATTGGTAATGATCATTGAAGAGGAGCTAACAATAATCAAGGGAAAAGCAAATTGAGTATAATCCTTAAAACACTTCATTGATGGGCGTTTGATAGGATATTTTCTAAAGAAAATGAGGCTGCTTGTGAACAAAAAGATATGTCCAAATACGTAAGCATATGCTAATTCAATAGCACCGAATCCAAAGGTCTTTGCGGTAACTGCAACAAAGATGATGGCTACCGTTCTTGTTACTGTTGCAATCAAGAAAGGGATTTGGCTCTTAGCAATTTTTGTTTCTGCAGAAAAAGTAATTTGGAAAATAGTTGCTAAGCGCTCTAAGATAAAATACACCAAGATAATGTAAATAGCTATTTCATGTTCTGGGGTCTCAAATCCTTTCCCAATAATAACTTTCCAAAATAATATTGCCGAGAGAGTAACGATTGCCATTATTGAAACAAGACCAACTTTTGTTACCAAAAAGGTACCAATGCACCGTCCTAAATCTTTACCTTCAGATATTCGCTTAATATGCGCCTCATTGAATCCTAAACTGGTTAATATACCAAATAATCCAACAAATCCTGTTGCAAATCCTATGATTCCATAGTCGTTGGGACCCATATATCGAGCAATAAAAAACATGGCTACATAGGCAAGGATCCCTTCTGTAATGTTTATAGCCATGATTAATGAAGATTTACGTGCAATCATTTTTTTTATCATTGGCCATAACAAAAATTCGCTATATTAACTAAATGGAAAAAAAATTTGATTATTTATCCTATAACTTGTACAACCTGGTTGTTCACAATTAAAAATTCTACTAATTCTCCTGTTTTTTTTAGCTTTTGTAATAATTCATAATTCAAAAGATGTTCGAATTTGGAAACAACTCTGCTTCCACTAGGTGACCAACTGGCAATTTCTACTTTATGGGTATCAAAATTTTTAATACCACCTAATATAGTAAACGACTCTGTTGATAATCGAAAAGAACAATTCATACATTCAATAACCGTTCGATACGGAGTATATGCATTTTCTGTATCATAGATTGGTTCGACTTGAATAATGGTAAGAGAACCTTTACATTGAGGACATATGAGAGAGCCACCAGATTTATCCCATATATTTTTTAAAATGTCTACATTTTTTTTGTAGCTCATCTCTTCTAGCTCCATCCTTTATATTATACAAACTTCTACCATAAATAGTTTTGGTTCAAATCGGTATAAAATTATAAATATCCTTATTAATTTAATGGAAGATAATGGAATTGGTTGGATATTGTGAAAATTATTACCTTTCTAACTGATTTTGATACTACTGATGGTTATGTTGCACAGATGAAAGGTGTTGCAGCAAGTATTACTGCTGCAAGATTGATTGATGTGTCCCATCATATTTCGTCTCATAATATCTGTGAAGGTGCTTTTCTTCTCCGATGCACTGTACCTTATTTTCCAGATGGAACGGTACATGTTGCTGTAGTTGACCCAGGAGTTGGAACAAGAAGGAAAGGTATTATCATTACCACTAGAAAACAAATCCTGGTTGGTCCTGATAATGGTCTTTTAATTCCAACAGCCCGTTTTTTGGGAGAATTCATAGTCTATGAAATTTCAAATGGAAAATACACACTTGGTACCAAATCAAATACCTTTCATGCAAGAGATATTTTTACTCCCATCGCATCCCATATCTGTAATGAGATTCCTTTTGAAGAACTTGGCAAACGAGTAGATGATTTTGTCGATTTGAAACTTAAGGATGGGGAGATTCATGAAAACTTTGGGAAAGGAACTATCGTACATATTGACAAATTTGGCAATGTTATTACAAATATTCCTGGTGATTTATTACTACAAAAAATATCTTATGGTTATAAATTAAAAGTACAGATACGGAAAAAAACATACAAAATTCCTATTGTTTTATCATATGGACATGTTAAAAAAGGTCAATTATTGGCAACCATTGGTTCCAGTAATTTTCTTGAACTTAGCTTGAATCAGGGATCTGCTTCTGAGAAACTATCCATAAAACAAAATGATCCTATTCGAATTGATTTTAATTAGAATCTTTTCTTTATCTTTCCATTTAGAGTTGTATAACTATTTTCTCCTATATAGTACAAAGGATTAATTGATTCAGTTTTTAGTAAATTATTTTTAAAAGCTTCAGTATTTGAAGATACTGATAGGACTTTCCCTACGAAAAAAGTATGATCACCTAAAGAGAACTGGTGGACTAATGTACATTCAAGATGAGCATAGCAGTCCTTAAGGAGAGGTACTTTTATCTTATGCGAAGGTTCTATCTGTAATGATATATTTTTAAGTTTATCTAAGGTCCTTCCAGATTTTGTTCCACAGTAATGTGCTTTTTCTACTAGGTCATAGGGAACAAAATTTATTACGAATTCCTTATTTTTCGCAATTAAGTCATGAGAATATCGGGATGGTCCAACAGATAATCCATAAAGGGGCGGATCTTTCGATATGGGCGTATGCCATGCAATTGTTATCACATTTGTTTTTCCTTTTTCATCATTACATGTTACTAATACTGTTTGCATAGGAAAGGAGTATTGATAGAATTTTTCTATTGCTCCCTCTTTTTTCATATCATTACCTCAACATTATGGAAATTTAAAAATTGCATCTACTAAACCATGCGCATAGTTAATACAACCAAAGGAAGTGAAAAAATCTTCTTGTTTTAAATAATATTTTGAATCCGCGTAATATTGACTTGCAAGTTCTATGATCTTTTTCTGGCGATCAGTTTGAAATTTTTTTTTAGTTTTTTGTAAGTTTTCATCAAACATGACAATATCTTTTTCTATTCGTGTTTTTTCGTTCATTGTATCTAAAGACATAAGACTGTATTCTTTATATTAATGTTTTTTCTTGCTTATTTTTATCGTTTTTAATCCGATAAAATGTTTTGTCGGTTTTTACACGACAAAATAGAAAACTATATAAACTTAGAAATGAACGTAATTTTATAAAAATATTATAATAAATTGGTGTACATTAATGAAAAGACCCCGCATCATTATTGATAAAAGTACTGAGAGAGCAGTACATGAACTGTTAAAATCAAAAGCGGAGTCTAAAATCTATTTATATTTACTGAGAAAAAGCGGGGCAAAAAGTGAACAGATCATCAAAGGAACAAAACTCCATCCAAGTACTGTTAGAGAATCTCTAGTAAAAATGCACCAACAAAGATTGATTTATAGAGAAAAGTTAAGAAATGACAGTATAGGAAAAAATCCCTTTTTTTACAAAGCAGTATCTCCAATTCAATTAGTACAACGAAAAGCTCGAGAGATGGAGAATAGGCTGAATAAACTTGCTAATCTTGCAAAGAAACAGGAAGACGAAGACAAATATGTAAAAATAAGAATTTATAAAAGAGAAGAAAACGCATGAACACAAAATGGATTGCAGAATTATTGGTGAAAAGACCAAAATCGGTCATTATAGTGTTCACTATAATAACTGCCATCATTGGTCTGCAGATTCAGAATGTGTATATGGTTTCCGATCTAACAGGATACTTACCTGAAGATAATCCCTCTATTCAATTATGGAATAAAATCAACGAAGAATTTCAAATTGGCTCTACTATTGTTATCTATGTTGAGGCAGATGATATTCGGGATCCTTACGTATTAAGGGAAATGGATCGAGTAAGTAGTAAAGTGAATAAATATGATCTTGATAAAGGAGAAAAGGACGGTATTGTCTCTGTAAGAAGTATTGCTTCTTATATTAAAGATGAAAATGCAAAACCAAGTATACCTGGAGGGCTAGGAGGTACCGGAAAATTTGAAATCCCTGATGATAGAAACCTGATTTCAAGATATCTTGCTCGAGAAACTGTTCAAGCAACCAAAGGTGTTCTCTTTGTTACAACTTATGATGTTGCTGTTATTATTCTTCAATTGTCTGAAGATGCTGATTATGATGAGGTACTTAATACAGTTGAAGCCGCTATCAAAAGGGAAGCACGCTATTCGGATATGACGATAACAGGACTGGTGGCAATGCAAAATGCCATTAAAGAGCAGACCATGGAGAATATTATTATCATCTTTCCTATAGCAATCGTATTAATTTCCGTTGTTATTTTTATTTTCAATAGAACACTTAAAGGTATTGTCATAGTGTTTTTACCCTTAGCTTATGCCCTCATTCTTACCTTTGGATTTTTAGGTTTGGTTCAACCTGCTTTAACCTTACTTTCTATTGCTATTGTAGCTTTACTGGTAGGATTGGGGGTAGATTATTCAATTCATATTCTTAATAGAATAGCAGAAGAAGAGACTCTTGAAAGTAAGATTGATAGAGTTGATAAAACATTAAAAAGGACAGGAAAAGCAGTTTTCTTATCTTCTATTACTACCATTATCGGTTTTGGTTCACTTATGGTTTCTAGTATGCCTCCTATTGTGACCTTTGGACTTGGTTGTGTCATTGGAATTATGTTCTGTTTTATTTCTGCGACTATTCTTGTTCCATGTCTTTCCATCTTGTTACAATTTGAAAAGAGAGGTCATGAACAGAACTGGAAACGAATTGCCACTATTGCTATTGACAATAAAAAACGCTTTGCAATTTTAGCAAGTTTTTTTGCCATTCTCTCTTTGATAGTACTTCCCAATATTCAGACAGATGTTGATTATTTAGATATGGCGCCGGAAGGCCTTCCAGAGGTAGAAAAATATTTAGAATATTCTGATACCTTTGGTGGTGGAACAAATCTTAATTTGCTTCTTATCGAAACAGACGATCAGGGCTTAACCTATCCAGAGACTATCGAAGCTTTATATCAAATGCAGGAGGAGATGAGAGAGGTAGGAGCCATTGTTGCTTCTCTTGCCGATGCAATTAAGGAAATAAGTGATGTTTTAGAACGAAATCAAATTATCCAAAAATTGGCTGAACTTATTGGTGTGGAAAAAATAATATTGGATCGGGTGGCAAAAGAGGGTTTAGTTAATGAAGACTTTTCAAAAACAGTTGTTATTGTTTATTTCCCCGTAGGAATAAGCGCCGGGGAGTTAGAATCACGGATTGATACAATCAATAAAATCGCTTCAACAACATTTCTCCCTCATAATGGACGAATTTCAAAACTGACTGGTCAAGATGCCATAAATGTTGAAATCGATAATCAATTAAGTGATGAACAAACACGATCCATGATTATTGCCCTTCTTCTTGTTCTTGCGATGCTTATTATTGTCTTTAATTCATCGTTATATGGATTTCTGACAATCATTCCTGTTCTTTTTGTTCTCATGTGGGAACCTGGCTTTCTTGTTGTATTTGATATTCCTTTATCTGTTGTTACAATTTCTATTGCTTCAATTATGATTGGTATTGGTATTGACTATGGTATTCATATTTCACAACGTGTACGTGAGGAAATGGCTCTTGGAAAAGCAAAAATGGATGCAGTTGCTGATGCTATAGAAAAAACAGGGTTATCTCTTGTTGAAGCAGCATGTACAACAGTGGCTGGCTTAGTCTCCGTTTACTTTGTTGATATACCTGTTCTACAACAGTTTGGTACTATTGTAATACTTATGACCATCTTTTCCTTGATCGCTGCAATTTTTATTTTACCAGTTTTTTATAGTTTAAAACAAGTTCGATAACAATTAATTTTTAAATGAAATGAATCAAAAGTTCTTTTTAGGCGTTTCATAATGACTCTTTGTGACTAAAGATCTGACTCAGGAGATTAAAGAGCTAAATAAACGGATCACAGAACTTGAAAACATACTCTCTGTTTTCGTTCAACCCATGAAAGATGTTCAACATATGACATCAAATTATTTTAAGATATTACAATTATTATTGGAGCATGGACGTCTATCGCCAGATCTTATTCTTCCAGAATTGAAGGACCCTATATCAAAAGATATTGTGATGGTTCTTATGGATAAAAAAGACCAAAACGTTTCCCAAATTACTGAATTGGTTCGTAATAAAAGAGGAACAGCATCACGAAGAATAATACGTGAAAAATTAAGTGTTTTGCTTGAAAAAAATATAATTCATAAAGAACAAAAAGGATCTTTATATATCTATAGTTTATCTTCCGAAGTGATCAAAAAATGGTCACATTTGCTCGGTATTACTTTATGATCTGGCCACTATGATTAGAATAAGAAAATATAATTTGGAGGTAAAAAAATGAATGATCATCATGAAAGAATGCCCGACCCTGAAAAAATAAAAGAAATATTAGATGTGGTATCTGAAAAAATACCTGGCCTCTTAAGAGAGCTAAGCGGACTGTTATATAGCCCAAAAAGTGCAAAACAATATGCAGAAGCTGCAGCAATATTTTACAAAGAGTTGATTGAGGCAGGCATGAGTAATGAACAAGCATTTGAACTTACAAGCCAGTATTTATCTACACTTAATCTTGGAAAGATGATCGGAAAGGTTGGAAACCATCACCAACACGATTAGAACTATTTGGTTTGTATGTCTAAAGAAAACTCTGAGGGAACGACAAACACCATGAAACTGTTTGGTATGGTTCTTCCTTCTCTTCCTCTTATTGCTCTGAGGTCCTCAGGAGCACTCTTTCGCTTTAAACTAGAAGCAAAAAAAGGTGGCCGTACCTTTCAAAAAGAATTAATAAAACATGGTCTAGACGAAACAATAGCAGCACAACTTACTCAAATCTATCTGAAACCAAGCAATATTACACAGTATCTTAAAATGTTTCGTCAATAATTTTTTATTCAAGAAAGCATTTGTCTTCTAAGGTAATGATTCCTTGTTTGCTCCCAACAATTACTTCATCGACGAGATCGATAAATAAACCACTTTCAACGACACCAGGAATTAAATTGATATCTTTTCCAAGGGTTTCAGGATCATCAATTTTTCCAAAATCACAATCCAAAATATAGTTCTGATTATCTGTTATGTAGGGTTCTCCTGTTATAGTCCTCAATTCTGAAGTGCAATTCATTTGTTCTAATATCTTTTTTGTTGCTTTCCATCCATATTTTACAACTTCTACTGGAACAGGAGAATCGATACCCAATGCTTTTACTACTTTTGACTCATCAACAATTATAATTACTTTATTTGAATGAAAAGCAATAATTTTCTCACGAGTCAAAGCTCCTCCTTTTCCTTTTATTATATTTAACTTAGAATCTACTTCATCTGCACCATCAATCGTTAAATCAATTTCAATATTTTCATCGAGATCTCTTAAAGGAATACCATATTCAGTTGCTAATTTTCTTGTGCGTAACGAAGTAGCAACACCCTCTATTTTTAATCCATTTTTTATTAATTCTTGCAATTTTTTTAATGCATAATTTACAGTAGATCCTGTTCCTAAACCAAGGATAATGCCATCTTCGATGTATTCGAGTGCTTTTTCAGCAGCCATTTTTTTCATCTCTTCCGTTTCCAAGAATTCACCGAATTGGTAATCATCATCCAATACAAAAACTTATACTTAATATTCTATTTAGGGATTTGGAATTATGTTGGGTGAATGTGAAGAACACGGATATTATCGGGGAGAATCATGCCCCCTCTGCACTAGTAAAGGAAAGTTCATCATGAACGATAGAGAACTTAATTCCTTGGGTCGAATCATAGCAGGAGTTCTTCGACATTTTCCTGAAAAATTAGGTCTTATGATCGACGGTCATGGTTGGGTAGATATTTCTAGGTTTGTTGAGGCTATTGGAATAAGCAGATCAGGATTTCATTGGCTTCGAAATTATCATATTGAGGCTATTGCACTGACTGATCCCAAAGGTCGCTATCAGATCGATGGCGGCATGATTCGTGCAACATACGGACACACCATAGATGTTAGTCTTGATGATCTTCCTGTAGCAGATAATGCTGAATTCTTTTATCCTGTCACAGAAGAAGAGATTGATATTATTTTAGAAGGCGGTTTAAATCCCATTGATAGAAAAAATGTCCATCTAAGCGGTAGTATAGAAAAAGCTCTTGAGGCAGGCAAAGTTCGCACAGAAGAGCCTCTAATTTTACGCATTGACGGTAAAAAAGCAAAAAAGGATGGCATTAAGATTTATCAAGCCGGAAAGGACGTCTACATTACAGAAAGTATTGATGCAAAATATCTTTCTCAAGTAAAAAAATCAAAAATCAAGAAAGTCGAAGAAAAAGATTAATATTCCTTGTTTTTATTGCGAACATTCTCTTGTTTAGGGCTTGTAGCTCAGCTAGGTTGGAGCAATCGGCTCTTAACCGATCGGTCAGGGGTTCGAATCCCCTCAAGCCCGTTTCAATATTAACTATAATTATATATGCTCAAAAGATGTACAATAAGATCTAGTGGTGGTGGAGTATATTAAAAAGAAATGCCCTGAATGTGGTGGAAAAGCCGTTCGACTCTATCAAAATAAAACAATAGAAGGTCGACGCAAGTGGGTTCCAACCGCATGGCGATGTACAAAATGTAATTATATCTATACTGTTGCATCGGATACATTACTCTATCCTATGGGTGGCGATGTTTATGATGAATCGTATCGTAATAAATGTCCAAAATGTGATCTGAAACTGATACGGGTGTATGAACATAAAAACCCTGTTTATGGAAAACAAAAATGGATATCAGCTGCTTGGTACTGTCAACGATGTAAATACATTTGGATGGATAAATAACGAAAACTCCTATCCTAAACTATTAAATATTACTATCTATTTTACGGCAAGCTATATACATAGAGGCATCTTTAATGAAAAGAAGTTCACGCGTCTGGAAGAAACGAGGCAAAATGCGTTGGAAATGGCGTAAAAAACGAATGAGACGTGAGAAGAGAAGTAGAAAGAAATAAATCTGGGAGCATGGTGTAACCCGGCATCATTGTGGGCTCCAGTTAGGAATGATTATAATAGGGTCATCTGATCTATGATGAATAACTGGAGCGATGACCTAAGAAGAGACCCGCCGATCTGGGTTCAAATCCCAGTGCTCCCATTTAGAATGAAGAAGAGGAATGAAGGATGAATATTGAAGATTTACTAAATATAAAGAACTATAATTGGATGACGATCATATCGCTACTTCTTCTTTTAATCGGTATTATCTTTTATCTAGGCTGGGGTATTACCTACGGAGTTTGGGCAGATATTGGTATTTATTCATTTACTATCATTCTTGTGTTGTTTGGCATTCTTGGTATGCTTGTCTCCCTCCATGAGTCTGAGGGAGAATAACGAAACCCTTTATATACTATTTAAAAGAACTAACAGAAAGTTTATATAGTTAAATTAGTAATTGATTACCGATGAATCCT